>Ga0136846_1217863_pt1 | contig 10726 bp, 10 predicted proteins | sample HopSoiMetagenom2_FD_96841 | JGI IMG/M metagenome (GOLD analysis project Ga0136846, IMG submission 96841) | Grasslands soil microbial communities from Hopland, California, USA - 2 Assembly 2016 (version 4) | ecosystem: Environmental > Terrestrial > Soil > Grasslands | place: USA: Hopland... | reverse complement strand
GGCGGGGGGCCGCAGAGGTTGCCGGAGCCGCCGATGAGGCCCGGGGGCGTCGTGGACGGCGACGGGCTGGGGCTGCCGGGGCTCTGGTGGCCGGGGCCGCCGGACGCGGGCGGGGTGGACCTGCCGCCGGACGGGGTGGTGCCGACGGGGGCGCCCCGGCTGCCGTCGGTGCCGGGCGCGGTGGAGCCGGCGGTGCCCGGTGCGGACGGCGAGCCGTGGTCCTTCGGCTTGGGCAGCAGCGGCTTGAGCGGGGCGACCTCTTGGTCTATGGCGTCGAAGACCGAGTTCACCTTGTCGGAGACGTCGGTGAGCTGGCTGGGGAGCCTGCCGCGGAGGTCGGTCCAGCCGCGCCGGTTGCTCTGGGCGAAGGAGTTGAGCAGTTCGATCGGCTGGAGCGAGCCGTCCTGCTGGTAGGCCCGGCTGAGCAGCCGGTGGCCCTCGGAGGCTTCCTGGTGCATGCCGGAGAGCGCTTTGCGGACCTCGGCGAGGGACTCGGCGTCCAGCGGGCCGCCGCGGCCGCGCTACATCAGGCGGCGGGCCTCCTGCATCCGGGTGGAGGCCATGTCGAGGTAGACCTTGCCGCGGGAGGCGTTGCCCCCGGCGAGGTCGAGTTTGAGGTCCTCCATGCTGCGCTTGAGGCCGTAGAGAGTGTCGCCGGGCAGCGCGTTGCTGCTCGCCGCGGCGACGCCGCCGAACGCGCCGGCCGCCACGCCGACGGTGAGGCTGCCCGCGGCGATCCGGCGGGAGAGCTTGGAGCGGGGGCCGAGGCGGCGCAGGCCCGCCGGGCGCTGTGCCTCGCGGCTCCCTGAGCGCTGCTCGGGGACCCGGCCGGTGGCGAATCTGCCGTCGGCGAGGGCCTGTTCCATCGCCGCGACCAGTTGGGCGCGCTGGACGGTCTTCTTCTCCGCGTCCATGACGGGGCGGGGCCGGTTGCTGAGGGCGGCGGCCAGCGCGAGCATGGCGGCCTGCTCCGGGTCGGCGTGCCGCGCGGCGGCATGGACGCCGTGGGCGCCCTGCGTCCCGTTTGCGCCCGGCTGCTGTCCGCCCGCTCGGCTGCCCGACGGGTCCCCCTGGCTGCCCGGTGGTGTGCCGCCGGCGGCCGGTGGGGCCTCGGCCGGCGCGGGGGCCGGTGGCGCCCCGGGGTCGCCCGTGTCGTGCTCGCCTGCGGTCTCCCCTGGGACAGCGGCGTCCTCAAGGGCCTGGGCGAAGGCGTTCGCCCGGCGGTGTGCCGTTGCCTGTCCGATCACGGGCGGCACCTCCTCTCGTCATCCACACTCGACGCCCAGCGCCGCCCTGATGGTTGTACGCCCGGCCGCCCGCCACCCGATCGGGTGAAAAGCGGTGAGCGCCCAGCGGCACAAAGTGTCTGCATGTGATGCAACGAGTTTCCGGCTCGTTGGGTTACGCGGACCGGATGATCCGCGGCGGGATCCGCAATGGGCTCCGCGGCCGGATCCGCGGCCGGATCCACGACCGGATCCCCCGCCGGATCCGCGGTGACGGCCGCGGCGCTCCCGCGGCCGTCACCGCGCGTCCTCCGGCAGCAGGCGGGCCAGCGTGCGCACCGCCCGGTACTGGAGCGTCTTGATCGCCCCCTCGTTCTTGCCCATGACCCGGGCGGTCTCGGCCACCGACAGGCCCTGCAGGAAGCGCAGGGTCACGCACTCCTGCTGCTGCGGGTTGAGCTTGCGGACGGCGGTGAGCAGCGCCTCGTTGGACAGGGACTCCAGCACGGAGTCCTCGGGGCTGCGCTCCACCTCGTTGGCGTCGAGCATTTCGCCGGTGGTCACTTCGAGTCGGAAACGGCTCGACTTGAAGTGGTCGGCGACCAGGTTGCGGGCGATCGTGACCAGCCAGGCGCCGAAGTCGCGGCCCTGCCAGGTGAAGGTGCCGATCCGGCGCAGTGCGCGCAGGAAGGTCTCGCTGGTGAGGTCCTCGGCGGTCGCCTTGGTGCCGACCCGGTAGTAGATGTAGCGGTAGACGGTGTCGCTGTAGTGGTCGTAGAGCCGCCCGAAGGCCTCGGACTCGCCGTCCTGCGCGCGCTCGACCAGTTCCATCATCCGGCCGCTGTCGCTGTCGGCGGCCGGTCTGCGGGTGTTCGCCGCGGCCGAGGCGGAGTGCGCCCCGGAGTGCGCGGCGCTCTGGGCGTGGTGCGGGCTGTTGCGGGTACGTCTGCCTGCGGCGGTGCTGATTTCGGCCAGCGCGTACGCCGGGCCTGGGACGGTGGGACCGGAGGGACCGGACGTGGCGAGGGCGGGCATGGCGGGCGCGGGGACCGTGCGACGCAGCTGGTCGAGGACCAGTGCGCGCAGCGCCGCCAGACCGGAGGTGTCAACCCCGTCGTGTGGGTACACGGGACTCCCAGAGGCAGAACTTCCATCACGTGCAGTACGGGACCGTTCACCCGCCGTGGCGACGTGTGGGTACCGGAATGCGTCTGAGGAGAATAACGCTTCGTACAGGCGACGCTACACCGAGTTGCTCAAATCGCCGTTTCCGCCACTTCCTTTACGCAAAGGCGATCGACCAATTATCGAACGGGTGCCACTTGTTGACCACTTGAGTTCGTTAAATGCTCGCGCAGAGTCGGTGTTCGCCCTGTTGCGGTTCTGCCGGACGCGGTGTCACCTGCGGTGGCGGTGGATCGCGGCGGCGGCGATCGCGCCGCCGGCCACCGCGCCCATGCCCGCGGCGGCGGGGATGGCGGCCTTGCGGCCCGTGCGGTAGTCCCGCAGCCGCCAGCCCTGGGCGCGGGCGTGCCTGCGCAGGCGGCTGTCGGGGTTGATGGCGTAGGGGTGGCCGACCAGGGACAGTATCGGGATGTCGTTGTGGGAATCGCTGTAGGCGGCGCACCGGGCGAGGTCCAGCTCCTCGGCCGCCGCCAGGGCGCGGACCGCCTCGGCCTTGGCGGGGCCGTGCAGGGGCTCGCCGACCAGGCGGCCGGTGTAGACGCCGCCGACGGACTCCGCGACCGTGCCGAGCGCGCCCGTCAGCCCGAGCCGCCGGGCGATGATGGTGGCCGTCTCGACCGGGGCGGCCGTCACGAGCCAGACCCGCTGGCCGGCGTCGAGGTGGGCCTGGGCGAGCGCGCGGGTCCCCGGCCAGATCTTGCCGGCCATGTACTCGTCGTAGATCTCCTCGCCGATGGACATGAGTTCCTCGACGCGGTGGCCCTTGACGATGGACAGCGCGCTGTCCCGGGCGTCCCGCATGTGCTCGGGGTCCTCCTGCCCGGCCATCCGGAAGTACGCCTGCTGCCAGGCGAACCGCAGCAGGTCGCGCTTGGCGAAGAACTTCCGCTTGTACAGCCCGCGCCCGAAGTGGAAGAGGGCGGCGCCCTGCATGACGGTGTTGTCCAGGTCGAAGAAGGCGGCGGCCCGCGCGTCGCCGGCCGGCGGCACCCCCTCCACGGCCCGCGCCGCGGCGAGTGCCCGCGCCTCGGCGGCGGCGTCCACCTCTGCAGCGTCCACCTCCGCGGCGGCGTCCTCCCCGGTGGCGGCGGCGCCGGCCGTACCGGCTGTGCCCGCCGGCTCCCCGGCCGCCCGCGGGCGCAGCCGCTCGCTGGGGCCCGCGGCCCTGGGCCCGGTGGTCAGGGCGGCCTCGGCGGCCGCCGCCGCGGCCTCGCCGGCCAGCACGCTCCGCTCGGTCGCGGTCTGCTTTCTGGGGGTGAGCCATCTGAGTGCGGCCATAGCGCGAGCATAACCACCTTGCGGGGCGCGCCCGCTGCCCCGCACCCGCGGGCGCGTGAACGTCGTACGACACCTTGGTCGTACCGTGGCCCCATGACGACAGTGACGCTGATCGGGAAGCCCGGCTGCCATCTGTGCGACGAGGCGCGGGCGGTGGTCGAGAAGGTGGCGGCGGACACCGGGGCGCTGGTCGAGGAGCGCGACATCAACCAGGAACCGGAACTGTACGACGCCTACTGGGAGCAGATTCCGGTTGTGCTGGTGGACGGCGAGCGGCACACCTTCTGGCGGGTGGACGAGGGCCGGCTGCGCGCCGAGCTGGCCGCCCGGAGCTGACCGGCCGGCCGGGGGGCCGGCGGGCAGGCCCGTGTGACATCGCGCACGAACACCCCCGCGAACGGGGGGAATCCGGTGCGGACGGTGCCGTACTCACGCATGTTCGATTATTATCGAGGGCGTTTTGTACGAGCCGGGGGCGATGTGTGAGGAGTGTGGCCGGTTGCCCTCGGTACGTGTACCCCGACAGAACCCGCAGCCGCCCCCGCGTGCGTACGGCTACGCCGTCGTCGACGTGGAGGCGAGCGGCTCGTCCTCGCGCCGCCACCGGGTGGTGGAGCTGGCGGTCGTGCTGCTGGACGGGGACCTGGCGCCGCAGGGCGAGTTCAGCACCCTGGTGGACCCGCAGGGGCCGGTCGGGCCGACCCACATCCACGGCATCGAGCCCGGGCACCTGGGCGGCGCGCCGCCGTTCGCCGGGATAGCGCGGCGGCTGCTGGGGCTGCTGCGCGGGCGGGTGCTGGTGGGGCACAACGTGGGCTGCGACCGGGCGTTCCTGGCCGCCGAGTACGCCCGGGTGGGGCTGCGGCTGCCCGCGGTGCCCGAGGTGTGCACGATGCGGCTGGCCGCGCGGGCCGCCGCGCCGGACCCGGCGCCGTACGGCGGCCTGAGCCTGCCGGCCTGCGCCGCCGCGGCCGGCATCAGCGGCTGGCGCCACCACACCGCGCTGGGCGACGCCCGGGTGACCGCCCGCCTCTTCGCGCACCTCGCGCCCCGGGCCGCCGGCCTCGACGGGCAGCTGGCCGAGGCCGCGCGGATCCGGTGGCCGAAGGCATCTGGCGTTCCGGCCGCCGCGGACGCACTCTGGATGCGCCGCCGTACGCCGCACGGCATCCCGTATCCGACCGATCCCGCCACCGACCGTGTCACCGACTGTGTCACCGACTGTGTCACCACCGACCGTGTCAGCCCCGACCTCACCGCGACGGGCACCGCGGCCGCCGCCGCCACCACCACCGTCGCCGCCGCCGCCGGAACCGGCTTCGACAGCGGCTTCGGCGCCGGTTCCGGCAGTGCTTGCGGCAGCGCTTCCGGTACCGGTTCCGGCAGCAGTTCCGAGGGCGGCGCAGGCACCGGCCGCGGCAACGATTCAGCACGTCGATGGGTGCCCGATGTCCGGAATGGACCGGCGTGATGCCTGTCACTTCCGGCGGGCAAATCGGACACCATCTTTGTGCACGCGTTCACAAAGACATAGCCTGGCGTCCACGGGGCGGCCCCAGGGACCGTGGTCGTCCTCAGCCCAGCTCTACCCGCAGGAGCACCGTGGCAACTGGCCGATCACACCGACCGGCGACCCGCAGCCGAGGGATCCCCGAGGCCACCGTCGCCAGGCTTCCGCTGTACCTGCGGGCGCTGACAGCGCTTTCGGAGCGCTCGGTGCCCACCGTGTCGTCGGAGGAACTCGCCGCCGCCGCCGGAGTCAATTCGGCCAAACTGCGCAAGGACTTCTCCTACCTCGGCTCCTACGGCACGCGAGGCGTCGGCTACGACGTGGAATACCTCGTGTACCAGATCAGCCGTGAACTCGGGCTCACCCAGGACTGGCCGGTCGTCATCGTCGGTATCGGCAACCTGGGCGCGGCCCTCGCCAACTACGGCGGCTTCGCCTCCCGCGGCTTCAGGGTCGCGGCCCTGCTCGACGCGGACACCGCGCTCGCGGGCAGGCTGGTGGCGGGCCTGCCGGTGCGGCACATCGACGAGCTGGAGACGATCGTCGCGGACAACCAGGTGTCCATCGGCGTCATCGCCACCCCCGCCGGCGCCGCCCAGGAGGTCACCGACCGGCTGGTCGCCGCCGGTGTCACCTCCATCCTGAACTTCGCGCCCACCGTGCTGTCCGTGCCCGACGGCGTGGACGTACGCAAGGTGGACCTGTCGATCGAGCTGCAGATCCTCGCCTTCCACGAGCAGCGCAAGGCCGGCGAGGACCGCCAGGAACCGGACGGGGGGGACGTGCCCGCCGTGATGCCGGCATGAGTGTGCTGGTCGTGGGGCTGAGCCACCGCAGCGCGCCCGTGAGCGTGCTGGAGCGGGCGGCGCTCGCCGAGGACGTACGCGGCACGCTGCTGCGAGAGGCGCTGGCCGCCGAGCCCGCCGCCGAGGCGGTGGTGCTGTCCACCTGCAACCGCATCGAGCTGTACGCCGACGTGGACAAGTTCCACGCCGGGGTCGCCGAGCTGTCGACGCTGCTGTCCCGGCACAGCGGGGTGTCCCTGGAGGAGCTGACCCCGCACCTGTACGTGCACTACGAGGACCGGGCCGTCCACCACCTGCTGAGCGTGGCCTGCGGGCTGGACTCGATGGTGGTCGGCGAGGGGCAGATCCTCGGCCAGATCAAGGACGCCCTCGCGCTCGGCCAGCGGCTGCACACCGCGGGCCGGGTGCTCAACGACCTGTTCCAGCAGGCGCTGCGGGTCGGCAAGCGGGCGCACTCCGAGACCGGGATCGACCGGGCGGGCCAGTCCCTGGTGACCTTCGGGCTGAGCCAGTTCCCCGGCGGCGCCGTCGCGGGCCTGCGCGCCCTGGTGGTCGGCGCCGGCTCGATGTCCTCGCTGGCCGCGGCCACCCTCGCCCGCTCCGGGGTGGCGTCCGTCACCATCGCCAACCGCACCGCCGAGCGGGCCGAACGGCTGGCCGGCCTGCTGCGCGAACAGGGCGCTTCGGCCCGGGCGATCACCATGGCCGAGGTGCCGGCCGCCCTCGCCGAGGCCGAGATCGTGGTCTCCTGCACGGGCGCCACCGGCCTGGTCCTGACCGCCGACCAGCTCAAGGCGGCGGTCCACGGCCGCGCGGGCGGCGCGCCCCTGGCCGTACTCGACCTGGCGATGCCGCGTGACATCGACGCCGCCGCGCACCACCTCGACGGGGTCAGCCTGGTCGACATCGAGTCGCTGGCCGCGGCCAGCGCGGACGCGCCCATGGCCGCGGACGTCGACCAGGTCCGGGCGATCATCGCCGAGGAGGTCGCCGCCTTCGGCGCCGCCCAGCGGGCGGCCCGGATCACCCCGACCGTGGTGGCCCTGCGGGCCATGGCCGCGGACGTCGTGGCGGGGGAGCTCGCCCGCCTCGACGGGCGGCTGCCCGGCCTCGACGACAAGCAACGCGCGGAGATCGGCCAGACGGTGCGGCGCGTCGTCGACAAGCTCCTGCACGCGCCCACGGTGCGGGTCAAGCAGCTCGCCGGGGAGCCCGGCGGCGCCGGGTACGCCGAGGCGCTGCGGGAACTCTTCGACCTGGACCCGCAGGCGGTCGCGGCCGTCAGCGATCCCTCCGCCTCCGGCCGGGGAGGGCCGGCATGAGGCCCTCTCCGCTGGACGGGACGCCCCGGGGCGGCGGCGCGGCCGCCGCTCGCGGTACGTCGTCGTCCCCGGCGCCGCGGATGCCGCGCGGGCTCCGGGCGCCGCTTGCGCCGTGGGTACGGTCACACCGTCGCGAGGCCGGTGCCGCGCTCGTGAGTGGCAAGGTTGACACCCGGATCGGGTACGTTACTTCCGGCAAGCTCGACGCCCCCCAACCGGGGGTGCCGGCCGCACGGCTCACCGAGCGATCCCTGCTCGCCGCCCTTGAGGCCCGCTGCTCCGCCCGCGTGGGCGCGGTTGCCGACCTCATGGCCGACGGGCAGATTTCCGAGCTGCGCCCGAGGGGCGCCGTCGGCACCACCGACGGCACCGCGCGGTCGCAGATGTCCACCACCGGTCCCGTACCGGCACCGGACGACGAAGCACGGGCCGCCGGCCGCGTGCCCGGCGCCCGCGTGCTCGCCAAGTGTGCGGCCGGTCCTATGGGGGAGCGCACACCTTGAACCCCGCCGCCGTCGCTGAAACAGAAACCGCCGCCACGACCGGATCCGCCGGGTCCCCCGGGTCCGCGGGCCCGGCCGGGCCCGTGACCGGGCACGTCACCTTCCTCGGTGCCGGCCCCGGTGACCCCGGGCTGCTGACCCTGCGCGCCGTCGAGGCGCTGGCCGCCGCCGACCTGCTGGTCGCCGACGAGCCCGTCCTCGACGTGGTCCGCACCCACGCCCGGCCGGACGTGGGCACCGCCGAGCCGGCCGTCGACGGCGAGGTGCTCGACCCCGCCGCGAGCCGGGCCGCCGTCGCCGCCAAGCTTGTCATGACGTACGCGCGGACCGGCAAGCGGGTGGTGCGGGCGGTCGCCGGCGACCCCGGCCTGGACCCGTCCGCCGCCGTGGAGATGCTCGCCTGCGCCCGGGCCGGGATCCCGTTCGAGGTCGTGCCCGGTGTGGCCACCGCCCTCGGCGTGCCCGCCTACGCCGGTGTGCCGCTCAGCGGGGACGTACGGTTCGTGGACGCGGCCACCGCGAGCGAGCGCTGCTGGAACGAGGTCGGCCCGTCCGACACCACCCTCGTGGTCTCCACCACCCTGCAGACCGTGGCCGCCGCCGCGGCCGAGCTCATCGCCTGCGGCCGCAAGCCCGAGACGCCCCTGACGGTCACCGTCGCCGGCACCACCACCCGCCAGCGCACCTGGACCGCGACCCTGGCCACCGTCGCCGCCGAACTCAAGGCCGCAAAGGCGCTGCCGACCCCCGAGGGGCCCATCGCCGCCATAGCCGTCGTCGGTGAACGCGCGGGCCAGCGCGAGCACCTGTCCTGGTTCGAGACCAAGCCGCTGTTCGGCTGGCGCGTCCTGGTGCCCCGTACGAAGGAGCAGGCCGCCTCCCTGTCCGACCAGCTGCGCTCCTACGGGGCCGTGCCCCACGAGGTGCCGACCATCGCCGTCGAGCCCCCGCGCACCCCGCAGCAGATGGAGCGCGCCGTCAAGGGCCTGGTCACCGGCCGCTACGAGTGGATCGCCTTCACCTCGGTCAACGCTGTCAAGGCGGTCCGCGAGAAGTTCGAGGAGTACGGGCTCGACGCGCGCGCCTTCGCCGGCATCAAGGTGGCCGCGGTCGGCGAGCAGACCGCCCGCGCCCTGGTCGACTTCGGCGTCAAGCCCGACCTCGTGCCCAGCGGCGAGCAGTCCGCGGCCGGGCTGCTGGAGGACTGGCCGCCGTACGACCCCGTCTTCGACCCCATCGACCGGGTCTTCCTGCCGCGCGCCGACATCGCCACCGAGACCCTCGTCGCCGGGCTGGTCGACCTGGGCTGGGAGGTGGACGACGTGACCGCCTACCGGACCGTCCGCGCCTCGCCTCCCCCCGCCGACACCCGCGAGGCCATCAAGGGCGGCGGCTTCGACGCGGTGCTGTTCACCTCCTCCTCCACGGTGCGCAACCTCGTCGGCATCGCGGGCAAGCCGCACAACGTCACCGTCATCGCCTGCATCGGCCCGGCCACGGCCAAGACCGCCGAGGAGCACGGCCTGCGCGTCGACGTCATGGCCCCCGAGCCCTCCGTCCACGCGCTGGCGCAGGCGCTGGCCGACTACGGCACGGCACGCCGCCTCGCCGCGGTGGAGGCAGGCGACCCCGTCACCCGCCCCAGCGAGCGCCGGCCGGGCGCCAGGCGTCGCACCCGGGTCTGACCGGACCGGCTGACCGGGCGACCGGCCGGGCGCCGGGGCCGGCGGTCGTAGGGGCCGCCGGTCGGCCGACCCGGCGTCGGCAAGTGCACCGTTTCGCCGGGCGTACGGTGGATGAGGTCCTGGCGGGCGCGACACGGACGTTTGTACGGACGCGGTCCGGAGCCGGCGCCCCCACGACCCGACAGGGACGCGACGCGCAGGAGAGGCGGCACAGTCATGGGCAACGACTACGGGGCCTACCCCGGTACCCGGCCGAGGCGGCTGCGGGGGACGCCCGCGATGCGCCGCCTGGTCGCCGAGACGCGGCTGAACCCCGCGGAGCTGATCCTGCCGGCGTTCGTGCGCGAGGGCATCAGCGAGCCGCAGGAGGTCGCCTCGATGCCCGGTGTGGTCCAGCACACCCGCGACAGCCTGCGCAAGGCGGCCGTCGAGGCGGCCGAGGCCGGGGTGGGCGGCATCATGCTGTACGGGGTGCCGGAGGTGAAGGACGCGGTCGGCAGCCAGGGCACGGACCCCGACGGCATCCTCCAGCTCGCGATCCGGGACGTGGTCTCCGAGGTCGGCGACCGGATGGTGGTCATGTCGGACCTGTGCCTGGACGAGTACACCGACCACGGCCACTGCGGGGTCCTGGACGACCAGGGCCGGGTCGACAACGACGCGACGCTGGAGCGGTACGCCGAGATGGCCCGCGTGCAGGCCGAGGCGGGCGTCCACATGGTGGGGGCGTCGGGGATGATGGACGGCCAGGTCGGGGCGGCCCGCCGGGCGCTGGACGGGATCGGCAGGCAGGACGTGGCGATCCTCGCGTACACCGCGAAGTACGCCTCCGCCTTCTACGGCCCCTTCCGGGAGGCGGTCAACTCCTCGCTCAAGGGCGACCGCAAGACGTACCAGCAGGACCCGGCGAACTTCCGCGAGTCGATGCGGGAGCTGGCGCTGGACCTGGCCGAGGGCGCGGACATCGTGATGGTCAAGCCGGCGCTGCCGTATCTTGATGTCCTGCGCAAGGTCGCCGACGAGGTCGACGTGCCGGTGGCGGCGTACCAGATCTCGGGGGAGTTCGCGATGGTCGAGGCGGCGGCGGCGAACGGCTGGATCGACCGGGACCGTACGATCCTGGAGACGCTGACGTCGATCCGGCGCGCGGGAGCGGGGATGATCCTGACGTACTGGGCGACGGGGGTCGCGCAGCGGCTGAGGTAGGGCGT
>Ga0136846_1239766_pt1 | contig 10727 bp, 9 predicted proteins | sample HopSoiMetagenom2_FD_96841 | JGI IMG/M metagenome (GOLD analysis project Ga0136846, IMG submission 96841) | Grasslands soil microbial communities from Hopland, California, USA - 2 Assembly 2016 (version 4) | ecosystem: Environmental > Terrestrial > Soil > Grasslands | place: USA: Hopland... | reverse complement strand
TCGCCGGATGATCCCGATATGCGCGGCGAGGTTGGCAGCGCCGACCCGCACGGCCTCCACGTTCTCCTCGAGCAACGCCGGGTCGAGGGGCTTGCCGGCCACGATCTTGCCGACACCGCCGTGCATCTTGAGCGCCCGGACCGTGGCGACGACCACAGCCGCATCCGGCGCGAGACCGGACGCCCGGCACTTGATGTCGAAGAACTTTTCGGCTCCGAGGTCGGCGCCGAAGCCGGCTTCGGTCAACACGATGTCGCCCAGCGCGAGGCCGAGTTTCGTCGCGACGACGGAGTTGCAGCCGTGGGCGATGTTGCCGAACGGTCCGCAGTGCACGAGCGCGGGCCCGCCCTCGAGCGTCTGCACCAGATTCGGATTGATGGCATCCTTGAGCAGCAGCGTCATGGCGCCCTGCGCTTTGAGATCGCTGGCGCGGCCCGGCGTCTTGTCCGGCCGCAAGCCCAGGATGATGCGCGCGATGCGCGCTTCGAGATCCTCGATCCCCGTCGCGAGCGCCAGAATCGCCATGATTTCCGAGCCCGGAATGATGACGAAGCGCTCTTCGCGCATCGGCCCGCCGCTCAAGCCGCCGAGTCCGACGATGATGTTGCGGAGGGCGCGGTCGTTCATGTCGATGGTGCGCGGCCAGGTGATCCGCCGGACGTCGAGTCCCAGGGCGTTGCCGTGGTGCAGGTGCGCATCGAGCATCGCGGACAGGAGGTTGTGCGCGCTGGCGATGGCGTGGAAGTCGCCGGTAAAGTGCAGGTTGATGTCTTCCATCGGCACGACCTGCGCATAGCCGCCGCCCGCGGCCCCGCCCTTCACGCCAAACACGGGACCGAGTGACGGCTCCCGGATCGCGAGGATGGCGTTCTTGCCCAAACGGCGCAGGGCCTGCGTGACACCGACGGTGACGGTCGACTTCCCCTCGCCTGCCGGCGTCGGGTTGATTCCGGTGACGAGCACCAGCCGTCCTTTTTGCGCGCGCGCCGCGAGCGCGCGCAGCGAAATCTTTGCCTTGTATTTGCCGTACAACTCCAGCTCGTCGTCGGACAGACCGAGCTCGGCGGCGACATCGCGGATGGGGCGCAGCTTGGCCGCCTGCGCGATCGCGATATCCGAGGGGACTTTCTTGACTGCCGTCGTCGTCACAGGGAAGACTCCAGACGGGCGCCGAAACAGCGCCGGGCGTTTGCGGTGGTGCGGCGGGCGAGCGCATCAGGCGGATCGCCGCGCAGCGCGGCCGCGCGCTCGGCGACGGCACGAACGAACGCCGGCTCGTTGCGCTGCCCGCGATGCGGCACCGGCGCGAGATAGGGCGCGTCGGTCTCGACGAGCAGGCGGTCGGGCGGACAGTCGGACAGACGGCCGGACAAAGTCCAGTTCTTGAACGTGATCATGCCACTGAACGAGAAATATGCGCTGATCGCCATGCCGGCATCCCAGACCACGTCTCCGGACGAGAAGCTGTGCAAGACGACGACGGGCGGCTGCGGCGCCAATGCGCGCAGCATGGCGGCCATGTCGGCATCGGCATCCCGCGCGTGCACGATCACGGGTTTACCGATGTCGGTCGCGAGCTGGAGATGCGCCGCGAACGCGGCGCGCTGTATGTCGGGCGGTGCGTGCATGTAGTGATAGTCGAGTCCCGTTTCCCCCACCGCCACCATTTCCGGCGCCGCCAGCAGCTCGCGGACGCGCGCCGCCGTCTCGGGCGACCACGCGCGCGCCTCGTGCGGATGTACCCCCGCCGTCGCAGAGAGTCCCGCGCAGCCGCGCGCCAGCGTGGCGGATCGCTCGCTCGCCGCCAGCGACTCGGCAATTACCACGACGTGCGAGACGTCCGCCGCCGCCGCGCGCGCGAGCACGGCGTCGCGATCCGCATCGAACGCGGCATCGCCCAGATGGCAGTGCGTGTCGATGAGGCGTGAGCGCACGCCTCTCTGCCCCTCGTCTAGCGCGCTGGCTGCGGCGCGCGCGGCGACGGTGAAGAGGTGGGGGTCGCAGGCGCGAGCTGCGGCTGCGGCGCCGGCGTCCGGGTCCCGAACGTCCGCGCGCCGCGCGCATCCTCCCCCGGCCAGCGCTTCTCGATCCAGAGCAGCACGGGTGCGGCGATGTAGATCGACGAGAAGGTTCCGGTGAAAATGCCGAACGACATCACCCACGCGAAGGGCCGAATGACTTCGCCCCCCAGTAGCAGCAGCGAGAGCGTCGTGGCGATGGTCGTACCGTGGGTCAGCACCGAGCGCGGCAGCGTTTCGTTGATCGAGAGGTTGAGAATCTCGTACAGGTTCTGGCGCCGGTATTTGCGCAGATTTTCCCGCACGCGGTCGAAGATGATGATCGTGTCGTTCAGCGAGTAGCCGACCACCGTGAGCACCGCCCCGACGACCACCAGACTGACCTCGAGGTGCATGACACTGATGAACGCGATGGTGGCAATGACGTCGTGCGCGGTTGCGACGACGGCGGCGAGGCCAAAGCGCCACTCGAAGCGGACGGCCAGGTAGACGAGCGTCACGACGAAGCTGAACAGGATGGCGAGCAGCGCCTTGCCTTGCAGCTCGCGACCGACCTTCGGGCCCACGGCTTCGCGCCGGGCGAGTCGGTACTGCCCGGCACCGACGCTCTGATCGAGTGCGCGCGCCACGGCATCAGCCACCGCCTGGCTACCGGCCTCGCCCTGCGACGCAGCGCCCCCGAGGCGCGCGCGGACGACATACGAGGTGTCGGAGCCGAAGTTGTAGATGTCGGCGCCGGCCAGGCCGGTCTGATCGAGCGCGGCTCGGATGTTGCTGGTCGGCACTTTATGCGCGACCTCGAACTGCACCAGGGTCCCGCCCGTGAACTCGATGCTGTAATTCAGGCCTCGCATCGCCAGAAAGACGGCGCCGATGAGCATGATGGCGCCCGTAAGCGAGAACGCCCAGCGGCGCCATTTGATGAAGTCGTAGCTTGCGTTCGCAAAGAGTCTGATCATCAGATACTCAGCGTCACCATGTTGGGCCGTCGGTTCAGCCAGATGAGGAACAACGTCTTCACGACGAAGATCGCAGAGATCATCGAGGCGACGATGCCGATGATCAGCGTGATGGCAAAGCCCTGCACCGGTCCGGTTCCGACGGCGTAGAGAATCAGCGCCGTCAGGATCGTGCTCACGTTCGAGTCGACGATGGCGTTCATTGCGTGGAGAAAGCCGTCGTCGACCGCCAGCCGCAACGATTTCCCATGCACGATCTCTTCGCGAATACGCTCGAAAATCAGCACGTTCGCGTCCACGGCAATGCCGATCGACAGGATGAACCCGGCCAGTCCCGGCAGGGTCAGCGTAAATCCGAATGCCGCCAGGCCCGCCAGCGTGAAGAGGCAATACAGCGTCAGGGCGGCGACGGCTAGCGCCCCCGACATGCGGTAATACCCGATCATGATCAGCACCACGAGCAGCACCCCGACCACACCCGCGCGCACGCCGTCATTGATGGAATCCGCTCCCAGCGTTGCGCTGATCGTCCGCTCGTCGACGATCGCGAGCGGCGCGGGGAGGGCGCCCGCGCGCAGGACCAGCGCGAGATCGCTCGCCTCCTGGAGCGGCTTGTTGCCCAGCTCGATCTGGCCGTTTGCGCCGATCTGGCTGCGAATCACCGGCGGCTCACCCTGGACCCGGCCGTCGAGCAAAATGGCCATGAAATCGCCGATGTGGCGGCCGGTCTCCTGGGAGAAGATGCGCGCACCCCGGCGGCTCAGCTGGAAGGTGACGACCGACCCATTCGTCACGGGATCGCGCCGCGCCGTCGCCCGGGTGAGCTCCTCGCCGGTGATGATCGGCCGCGCATCCACGGCGTAGAGCGGCCGGTAGAGCCGAGCGCCATACGCCTGCGTCTGTGCGCTCCATTTGAGATCCATCCCGCGCGGGATCAGGCCCCTGACATCAGGACGCTGGATCAGACTGTCGACGAGCGGCCACTGCTCCTCGGGCACGAGATACTCGCCCGGCACGCCGCCGGGCCGCTGATTCAGCAGCGAGGACAGGACGCCGGGCGCATTCGCGTCCGCCGCAGAATCGCGCGCCGCTTTCGTGGTGTCGCCGCCGAACAGCTGCGCCACCGCCGAGGGCGTCGCGTCGCCGCGCGCCTTGATGCCCGCCTTGCGGAGCGCGGCATCGATGGCCGGCAGCGCATCCTTGAACACGCCCTTCATGTCGGCGATGCGGAATTCGAGGAAGGCGGTGCGCTGAATCACGCCCTTCGCCCGGGCCGGATCCTTCTCGCCCGCGAGCTCGACGATGAGACGACAGCGTCCCTGAATCTGTACGACGGGCTCGGTCGTGCCGAACTCGTCGATGCGCGTGCGCACCACCTTCTCGGCGCGCTGAATCGCGTCGGCGCAATCGGGCACCGGCCCTTTGGTCTGATCGACTTCGAGCGCCAGATGAATGCCGCCCTGCAGATCGAGGCCGAGGTTGATCGGCACCCGCCGCACCGTCGTGTCTTTCATCGCCCCGGTCGCGACATCACGGACACGCTGCTTCGCGTTCCGGGGCACGAGCGAGGCGATACTCGCCACGATCAGCACCGCGATCACCCAGAGTCGGCCACGAATCTTCTTGTCCATCGCGTCTCTCTATCGGTTGAGGGTCGCCTGCGCGGCCTGCCGGTCGCGCTCCAGCTGCGCGACGAGCGCTTCACGCGACGCAAACGCCTGCACCTCGCGCAGGCGCCGGACCCAGTCGACTGCAATCGTCTCCCCGTACAGCTCACCGGCGAAATCGAACAGATGCACCTCGAGCGTGCGAATCTTCTCCCCAAAGGTAGGGCGCGGACCCTGATTCATCATCCCCCCGAACCGGCGACCTGCCCCAGCGTCGCCACCGCCGATCGTGACCCGCACCGCATAGACGCCGTCGGGCGGCAGCAACTTCCGCGGATCGGGCGGCTCGAGGTTCACAGTCGGAACGCCGATGGTGCGCCCCCGCCCGGCACCCCGCACGACACGACCACGGATGCCGTACGGCCGTCCCAGCCACCGCGCCGCTGCATCGAGGTCGGCGTGGGCAATCGCGGTGCGGATCAGCGTCGATGAGACCGGTTGGCCGTCATCCCGCACGGCATCGACGACCGTCACGCCGAACTGTTGCGCCGCGCCGAGGCGCCGGACCAGCTCCAGATCACCAGCGCGCCCGCGGCCGAAGCCATGATCGTGGCCCATCACCAGCTCGCGCATGGCATACTCATCGCACAACCGTCGCACGAACGCTTCGGCATCGAGCTGCGCCACCGCCGGAGTGAACGGCAGCACCACGAAGCGCTCGATGCCCTGCTCCGCCACGAGCTCCCGTTTTTCGTCCGTCACCGTCAGCAGCCTGGGGGCCGCCGCCGGATTCACGACTTCGAGCGGATGCGGATCGAACGTGACGAGCACGCTCGCCAGCTCGCGCGCGCGCGCGCGTTGCGTGACCTCGGCAAGCACCGCCTGATGCCCGCGATGCACGCCGTCGAACGTCCCGATCGTGACGACCGCGCCCGTCGAACCCATCAGCCTTCCGCGACGACGACGCGCGGCTTCAGCTGGTCGCCCACCTGCTCGCCGACCGCCACCAGCTCGTCGCCTGCAAACAACGCCACACGATGCTCGCGGTCCGGTGTCGGCGCACTCGGTAACGGACGTCCATGCACCACCGCGTCCCGTTCTGCCCGATCCACATCGCGCCGCGGCAGGTGGGCGACCAGGATCGACGCATCACGTACGGCGGCCGCCGTCACCGCCTCCGGCGCGATCGCATCCGCCAGACGCAGCGGCCCGACTGCCGTCCGCCGCAACGCGGCGAGATGCGCGCCGCACCCGAGCTTGGCACCGATGTCGCGCGCCAGCGACCGCAAGTACGTCCCGCCGCTCACCGTCGCGCGAAATTCGAGATCGGGAACCGTCGCCTCCACGATCTCGAGCTCCGAGATCTCGACCGGACGCGACGCCGGTTCCACCGTTTCGCCCCGCCGCGCGCGGGTGTAGGCACGCTCGCCTTCGATCTTCACCGCCGAATACGCGGGTGGCCGTTGTGCGTACCCGCCGCGGAAGCTGCCGATCACCGCCGCCAGCTCCGCGGGCGTGATGTGCGTCCACGGCGCGGTCGCGACGATAGCTCCCGTCGGATCATCCGTCTCGGTCGTCACGCCGAGCCGGATGACGCCTTCGTAGGACTTGGGCCAGTCCGCGGCGTACGCGGCGAGCCGCGTCGCGCGTCCCACCACCAGGACCAACAGTCCTTTGGCGAACGGATCCAGCGTCCCCAGGTGACCGACGCGCTGTTCGCCCAGCGCGCGGCGCACGATATCCACGACATCATGGGACGTGGGGCCCGCCGGCTTGGCGACCAACACAATCCCACCGATCAGTCTTGCGGCTCCTTCAGCTCCTTCAGAACCCGGTCGATCCGCTGTGCGTGCTCGATGCCGCGGTCCAGATGGAAGTGCAGCTCCGGGCTGGTACGCAGATGCAGGTCGTGCGACAGCTGCGCGCGCAGGTACCGGGCAGCGCTCGCCAATCCTTCGAGCGACTGCGCCTTCTCTTCCTCCGTGCCCATGACGCTGACCCGCACGTTCGCATGCGACAGATCAGCGGACACGTCGACGCCGATGACAGTCACGAAACCGATGCGCGGGTCCCGCACATCGGCGGTGAGAAACTGCCCCACGGCCTGCCGGATGAGCTCGCTGACGCGCTCGGGTCGGTGTTTGGGTCGTTTTCTCAGAGGTAGCTCGAGCTCGTATCCACGATGCGCGCGCCGTCCGCCCCCGCGACCAGATTATCGACTTCCCGCAGCACGCTTTCCGCATGACGGCGGTCGGTGCTCACGACGGCGGCGGTTAGCTCCGCCCGCTGCCACAGATCCTGATGTCCCGTCTCGGCGACGGACACGTTGAAGCGATTGTGCAACCGGTCCTTGAGACTCTTCACGATCGTCCGCTTATCCTTGAGCGATTGGCACGCCGGCAGGTGCAGCTCCCACACCATCACGCCGACGATCACGACTCAGCGGCGCTCAGCGAGCGCGCGACCTCCTCGATGCGGTACGACTCGATCAGGTCGCCGACTTTGATATCGTTGAAGTTCTCGATGCCGATACCGCACTCGAAGCCTTCGCGCACTTCCCGCACGTCGTCCTTGAAGCGCTTGAGCGACGACAGCGTGCCGTCGTACACCTCGACGCCGTTGCGAATGATCCGCGCCCGCCCGGTGCGCGGGATGACACCGCTGCGGACAAAACAGCCGGCGATCGTGCCGATTTTCGCGATCTTGAAGATCTGGCGGACCTCTGCCTCGCCGAGCACCACTTCCTTCTTCTCGGGCGCGAGCAGGCCTTCCATCGCCAGCTTCACCTCTTCCACCGCCTCGTAGATGATGCGGTAGGTCCGGATCTCCACCCGCTCGCGGTCCGCCGCGGCGCGGGCGTTGGAATCGGGCCGGACGTGGAAGCCGACGATGATCGCGCCGGACGCGCGCGCGAGCAGCACATCCGACTCGGTGATTGCGCCCACGCCGCGGTGCACGATTTCGACCTTCACCTCCGCGGTGGACAGCTGGGCCAACGCATCGGCGAGCGCTTCGGCGGGACCACCCTGGTCCGCCTTGATGATGATGCGCAGCATCGCGACGCCGCCGGCCGCCGCTTCCGCCATGAAGTCTTCGAGCGTTTTGACCCGACCGGTGCGACGGTGTTGCGCCTCGCGCTCCAGGCGCTGGCGCTTCTGCGCGATGTCGCGCGCCTCCGCCGCATCGGCCATTGCGAGGAATGTGTCGCCGGCTTCGGGGACGCCCTCAAAGCCGAGGATCTGGACCGGCGTCGAGGGTCCGACCTCGGTTTCGGTGCCGCCCCGCTCGTCGTACATCGCGCGGACACGGCCCGAGTACTGACCGCAGATGAAGTCGTCGCCCACGTGCAGCGTGCCGGTCTGCACGAGAATCGTGGCGAGGGCACCCTTGCCCGGATCGAGCTGGGCTTCGAGGACCGTCCCCTGCGCCTTGCGCGCGGGATTCGCCTTGAGGTCGAGCAGCTCCGCCTGCAGCAGGATCTGGTCGAGCAGCGCGTCGACGTTGGTGCCCTTCTTGGCGGAGATCGGCGTCATCAGCGTCGTGCCGCCGAATTCCTCGAGCACGACGCCGTGCGCGAGGAGGTCCTGCTTCACCTTCTGCACGTTGGCGGTCGGGAGATCGATCTTGTTGATCGCGACGACGAGCGGCACGCCGGCATTCTTGGCGTGCGAGATCGCCTCGATCGTCTGCGGCATGATGGCGTCATCAGCGGCGACGACGAGCACCACGATGTCCGTGACCTGCGCGCCGCGAGCCCGCATCGCCGTAAACGCTTCGTGGCCCGGCGTGTCGAGGAACGTGATCCGACGATTGTCCTTCAGCGTGACCTGATAGGCGCCGATGTGCTGCGTAATGCCGCCGGCCTCGCCCGCGACGACGTTCGCTTTGCGCACGTAGTCGAGGAGCGATGTCTTGCCGTGATCGACGTGACCCATGATCGTGACGACCGGCGGCCGCGGCTGCAGCGTTTCGGCGGCATCGGTCGTGACTTCGGTCCGGGTAGTGGCGTACTCCTCTTCCCGCACCGCCTGGAATCCGAAGGCCGACGCGATCAGCTCGATCATATCGAAGTCGAGGCGCTGATTGATCGTGACCATCTGGCCCAGCTCTTTGAACGCGAACGTCACGATCTGCGTCGGCGGCACCTTCAGCGTACTCGCCAGCTCCGACACGGTGATGAACTCCGTCACGCGCACCAGCGTCTTTTCCCGCTCCCGCTCCTCGCGGCGCCGTTCTTCCTGGACTTCGCGGAAGCTGGGTCCTTCTTCGCGACGGTGGACGCCCTTCTTGCCCACGGGCGCCTTCAACGTCGCGAGCGTGCGCGAGATGTTCTGCGCCACGGCCTCTTGATCGACCAGTGACTTCTTGCCTTTCTTGCGTTTCTTGCCCTTGTCCCGGCGGCGCTCGTCGAGTGGCGGAGCGCCCGGAGCCGCTGAGGCGACTGGACGAGGGGGAACGTTGCTTCCCGTGCCCGGCCCCGACGGTGCGCCGCGCGCAACGGGCCGCGGGCGAACGGGCGTCGGAATGAACGGGCGCGGCGGTGCCGGCGACGACGAGGGCGGCGAAAACACGGGCGCCGAGGGGGCGGAATGCGGCACCGGCGCGAATGTGATCGTCGCGGCAGAGGCAGTCTCCGCCGGCTCAGCCGGAGCGAGGTCTTTGAAGAGGGCGGCAGCGCGCTCCTCGAGCGACGGCGCGGGCTTCTCTTCCTCCTGGCGAACCGCTGTTTCGAGGGCCAGACGGGCGCGCTCGACCTCGGCGGCTTCGGCAGCTGCCACTTCCGCAGCAGCCGCGTCGGCGGCGGCGACTTCGGCGGCGGTGCGACGACGGCGCCGGGGGCGGGCCTCGGTGGCGACGGGCTCGGCAGCCGGCTCGACCGCGGTGGCCGCCGCGCGACGCCGCTTGGGGGGCGCAGCTGGTTGTTTCTGTTTGCGCTTATCGCGCTCCCAGCGCGCGCGCATCAACGACACCTGCTCGTCCTTGAGGGGCGTCAGATGACTGCGCACGAAAATGTCCATCTCCTTGAGCATGCCCATCAGCTGCTCGCTGGAGATGCCGAACTCGGCTGCCAGATCATGTATCCGCGTCGTTGCCACTTACTCCCTCGCTATCGGCTATCGGCTTATCAGCTATTGGCTATCAGACCGCGGGCGAGCGCGGGATCACTGACGCCCACCGCTTGTACGGGCGGTTTTCCAAGTCCCGCCCCCAACTCTGCCGCGGCCGGCCCTCGCAGCGTGCGTACCTGTTTCGCTTCGGCGAGCCGCACCACTTTTTCGATCGTCCGCTGGCTGGCATCAGCCGCCAGCACCACGCACGCGATCTTGCCCCGCTGCAACCCTGCCCGGACACCGGCCACCCCAACCACCACGTTGCCCGCCCTTAACCCCAGGCCCAGTAACCGGGCGATTTTCGAACTCACGCCGTGGTCTTGCCCGCTTCTTCCTCTTCGCCGCCTTCTTCGGTCATCTCGTTGAGGAACGCCAACATCTTTTCGGCAAGATCAGGCGTCATGCCGGGGATCCGATCGACGTCTTCCTGCTCCAGATCGAGGATGTCCTGCAGTGTCTTTTTCCCGGCCTGCTCGAGCACCGCCACGAGCTCGGGTGAGAGACCTTTCATCTCTGTGAGGTTCACCTGTGTGACCGACTGATCCGTGGGCGCAGGGAGCGGCGCGAACAACGGCCCTTCACCGCCGCGCTCCAGCCACTCACGGCTCGAGTAGAGGTCCACCTTCCATCCCGTCAGCTCCGAGGCGAGGCGCACGTTTTGACCGTTGCGGCCGATCGCCAGTGACAGCTGATCTTCGTCGACGATCGCTTGAATTGTCTTCGACTCGGGATCGGAGAACACACGGGCAACACGCGCGGGCGCGAGCGACAGCTTGGCAAATCGCTCCGGGTCCGAGGACCAGGGCACGATGTCGATGCGCTCACCGTTCAGCTCGTTGACGACGGCCTGGACGCGCGAGCCCTTGAGACCCACGCACGCGCCCACAGGATCGATCGAGTCGTCGCGCGACCAGACCGCGATCTTGGTCCGGCTGCCCGCCTCGCGCGCCGTGGCGCGGATTTCGACGATCTGCTGCTGAATCTCCGGGACTTCCAGCTTGAACAGCGCCTTCACGAACAGCGGGTCGGCGC
>Ga0136846_1217136_pt1 | contig 10727 bp, 15 predicted proteins | sample HopSoiMetagenom2_FD_96841 | JGI IMG/M metagenome (GOLD analysis project Ga0136846, IMG submission 96841) | Grasslands soil microbial communities from Hopland, California, USA - 2 Assembly 2016 (version 4) | ecosystem: Environmental > Terrestrial > Soil > Grasslands | place: USA: Hopland... | reverse complement strand
CCATGAGACGCCGGACGGCCGAGGCGCGAGACATAGCCCGTCCCGTGGATCGCATAGCCGTGGTAGAAAAAAATCGCGTGCGGCATCGGCGACCAGTCGTATTTGCGCGAGTACCACATGCGCTCCAGCCGTTCCGGGCGAAAGCTGCCGGATGGCGGTCCGCCATCGATGCCGCTGGAGATCGGCCAGGTATACCGATGCACGCCATCAACGCTGACGGACAGGCGCTGGGCAGACTTGTCGACACTGATGAGGACGTCGGCCCTGACATCATCTGCGGTGGCCAACGAGCCGACCCAGCCGGCACAGATGAGCAAAGCGACAATAGCGAGATAGCGCACTGGGACCTCCTGGGTCCGGCCTTCTCGCCGCATCTGCGGTTAACCATGCCGTATTGCGGGCTGGTTTGTAAAGTATCTGCAATGGGCGCGGTCTGGCGCGCGGATTGATCGCCGGCCGTTGCGCACGCGGCTTGAGCCGGCATGACAAAGGCCCGGACATGCCGGGCCTCTGGCGTGGCTTCCCACGCGACACCCGGATTCGGGCTAATCGGTTTTGTGCCGCTCCGAAACGGTCCCTTCGTTGATTTCGTTTTGCTGCGAAGCGGCTTCGGGTTGGCGCGGCAAATCCTTGTTCGCCCGGTCCATGATGATTCTGCGAATAAACCCCTCGACCTTTCCGTCGCGCCAGATCGGTCTCTTCACCACCCCCACAACGATCCAGTCGTCTGGGACGTCCACCGCTTGCTGTGCCGGGGCGGCGGTCACTGTCTTCACGCGCGCGTTCATGAAAACCTCTTGAACAACGAACAAGAGGCCACTATAGAACAAAACAAGAACAAAGTCAACAGCGGTGAAGCCAGCAGTTGCCATTGGAGGACATGCGATCCGCATGGGAATCGAGACACTGGGCGAAGCCTGGAATTTGAGTTGGGTCATCCATATCCGCTGTCTCGACGATGGCCGCGAGGGCATGAAGCACCGGCGGTCGTGCGACTATAGAAAGTATCTCGACCTCGAAACCCTGGTCTGCACCCGGGGGCGGGACTTTCCGCTGGCTCACATCGCGCAGCGGCTGCGCTGTCCGCGGTGCGGGTGCCGGCGTGTCGGTGTGATGTTTGGCCCGCCGAGCACGTTCGGACTCAGTGCCGCCGCCGCCGCGATGCCCTACCGCGATTGGCGACATAAAAATGCCGGTGATGACTGACCCGTGCTGAAATCTTATGTGGCCACCTGAATGTGCAATCTCTACAGCCAGACCAAGGGTGCGCCGCGATTACAAGGTCAGAACCAAACCCGCGATGCGGCCGCCGCATCCCGGCTCGATCCTGCGGCTCGACGTGGTACCGGCGCTGAACGTTTCCGTCGCTCAGGCGGCGCGGGAACTCGGCATATCGCGACAATTGCTGCACAGCATTCTCGCCGAGAAGCTGCCGGTCTCGGCCGAGATGGCGGTTCGGCTCGGCAAGTGGTGCGGCAACGATGGGCATCTGTGGATTGCCCTGCAGCGCGATTACGATCTTTGGCAAGCAGAGCGCAAGCTCGCCGGCCGAATTTCAGGCATCCCGACCCGCGAGGCAGCGTAGCCGGCGGCTTAAAAACTCCACCTTGCCCCGGCATTGTCACACTAAGACCAATTCACCGCCTCAGGTTCCCTTGAACCAAACGGTCGCGCATCCGTTGCTCTAGCACTCAACCAAAAACAAAGGAGTTGTTGATGAAGTCTATCATTGCGGCTTTTGCGCTCGTCGCTGTGGCCTCCACCGCGGCAATCGCGGCGCAACCCGAACGGCCGGGTGCGTTCGGTCGGGACCGCGCGGCAGGAGTCCAGAGCTTCCAAAAGGGCGGCGTGAACGATGCCGGCGCTCCAGGTGCGTCGGAGTGGGGTAAGATTGCCGGCCAGCGCGGCGGAACCAACGGAACGATCAACCGCGACTACAAGGCGACAAATGGCGGCGCGCCGACGAAGGGTGCACCGGTACGCTAGGTAAAGAAAAACCCCGGGATGTTCCCGGGGTTTTCATTGAACCTGACGCCCGGCTGCCCGACGGGGCATCTCCCGGCTTAACAAAAAAGCCCCGCTGAAGCGGGGCTTTTTTCGTCTGCAATGACGCGGCACTCGCCTTTGCATTACGCCCTTGTCGTTTTGGCGATGACCGTTCGCGATACCCCCGCACATCATGGGCTTTTGTCAGTGCAATCGCTGGCCCGTCCGCTTCTCACGTGGGGGCTGGATTTGATAGTTCATGTACAGATAGCCATACATCAGCAGTGTCATGACTTCGCCGCGTTCCCTCTCGGGCAATGCGGGCGCGGCGACGGTGATCCAGTCATGCAGTGCTTCGACCTGCCCGGTTTCGTGCAAGCGCCTGCTCATCTCCAGAAAAAGAGAAATGGCCTCTTGCCCGCCATGATTCAGGACGTCGAGATCGGTTCGCAGCAAATCTTCGGTGGTGATGGGCATGCAACTTAACACCGGTGGTCGATACTCGTTCCGCCGCGCGTCCGCACCGTGTCTGTTCAAAACTGAACACTTTCACAGAGAGGGGCCTGGGATTTTTTCCAATGTAAGCAATTTTGACAGCGGGCTGCGTCCTAATGACCCGAAGCGGACATTAGCCAGCGCCTCATGTTGCAGCAGCGAAGCCGTTTTCAGCCCCTATCAAAGCACTCGTTTGAGCCGATACGATGCCGTCTCCTCAGCGGGCGCAAACATGAGGCGGCGGGAATTTCTTGGACTAATGGGTGGCGCGATGGCGGGCCTGCCACGCGTTGCACGGGCGCAAGGCAAGCGCGCCCGGATCGGCTGGTTCGCGATTTCTCCGCACCCCTACGTCGAGGATTTTCGCAGCGGCATGAGGGATCTGGGCTGGACCGAGGGCGACAATCTTCAGATCGACTATGTCTACGCTGACGGCAATTCCGGACGATTGCCCGAACTCGCGGCGGTGCTCTCGCGCGGCGGCTGCGATCTCATCGTCGCATCGGGCTCGGCGGCCGTCGACGCAGCGCTCGCCATCCAGTCGATTCCGATCGTCGGGGTTTCGAGCACGCTCGGCTTCTTGGGCGGAAGTCTCGGCCGACCCGCCGACAACCTGACCGGCATTGCCTTGCTGTTTGACGAGATCGCACCGAAATGGCTTGAACTCCTGATCGAGATTTTACCGCGCGCGCTGCGCATCGGCATAATCTACGAGCCGTCTCCGAGCGCAAACTTCCAGCTCGCTGCGATCAGGGCCATGGCGGGACGGCTCGGCAAGACGCTGCTAGCGATGCCGATCAGGGGCGTGGAAGGCATCAGCGATGCGATGGAGCGCTCACAAGCCGAGCGGCTTGACGGTCTCATCTTCGCATCGTCACTGGTCTTCACCGCCAACACAGCGCGGATCGGTGAACTCGTGCAGCAATACAAGATGCCCGCAGTCTTCGAAGCACGGGAGCTGGTCGAGCAGGGCGGGCTGATCTCCTATGGGCCGAATTTGAACGAAGCGTTCCGCCGCGTCGCAGCTCTCACCGATCGCATCCTCAAAGGCACTAAGCTCGCCGAACTCCCGATCGAACGCCCGACCCGCTTCGACATAGCGCTCAACCTGAAGTCTGCCAGGGCACTGGGTCTTGAGATTCCGACCTCCGTCCTGCAGCGCGCCGACCAGGTGATCGAATAGCGGGTTGTTTTGTTGCGGTGCGAATGTCGCTGATTGGCACTTAGCGGACAAACCAACCGCCTTCGAGTTTGTCCGCTCTCAGGTCCGCTTTGGGGGGCAAAGCGGACATAGCCGAAATGGCCACCAAGTCGGCTAATGACCCGAAGCGGACATCACCGACATTCGCGTTACAGTGGCCAGGCGCGGTACCCCTATCGAAGCAGCAAGTTGAGCGGATACGATACGTGCTCCTGAGGCGGGAGGCAGACGTGCGGCGGCGGGACTTTCTGAGCGCACTCGCAGGCACCGCGACTGGCGCATGCCCCTTGGCCGTGTCTGCGCAACAACCGGCCATGCCGGTGATCGGCTTCCTCAGCAGCGCGTCACCTGGTCAGGACGCGGGCCGGCTGCGCGGCTTCCGCCAGGGGCTGAGCGAAAGCGGCTACAACGAAGGGCGCAATGTCGCCATCGAATACCGCTGGGCAGAGGAGAAATACGATCGGTTGTCCGCCATGGCCGCCGAACTGGTTCGCCAGCCGGTCAGCGTAATCGTGCAGTCCGGCCAGATTTCCGGTGCGGTTGCCGCCAAGGCGCTCACCAAAACGATTCCGATCGTGTTCCTGACCGGTGGCGATCCGGTGGCGCTCGGTCTGGTCGACAGCCTGAACCGACCGGGCGGCAACGCCACCGGCGTCGTTTCGCTCAGCACCGAACTCGAGCCGAAAAAGCTCGAGCTTCTGCACGGCCTGATCCCAGCCGCAAAAATCGTCGGTGCGCTGATCAACGACACAAACCCGTTCGCGCCATCCCAGTCCGGCAGACTTCAGCAGGCCGGTCAGGCGCTGGGTCTGACGGTTCAAATCCTCAATGCTAGGACCGAGGATGATCTCGAGGCGGCCTTTGCCAAGCTGGCCGAACAGCGCGTGGGCGGGCTCGTGATCGCCAATGACGGTCTTTTCAATAGCAAGCCTGAAAGGCTCGCCGCGCTCGCCACGCGCCACGCATTGCCCACGATCTTCCAGTTTCGTGCCTTTGCAGCGGCCGGCGGTCTGATGAGCTACGGCGGCGATCTGGTGGATCTCTATCGACTGTCCGGCACGTACACCGGCCGCATTCTCAAAGGCGAAAAGCCTTCCGATCTGCCGGTCCAGCAGTCTACGAAAGTCGAGCTGGTGATCAATCTCAAGACCGCCAAGGCGTTCGGCCTGACGATCCCGATTTCACTGCTTGGCCGCGCCGAAGAGGTGATCGAATAGGCGCGCGCCGATGTCGGTTATTGGCATTTAGCGGACATCCAGCACACTCCGCTCCATGTCTGTTTTCGGGAATAAAGCAGACATCGCCGATCAAGGCCGTCTCCTCGCGATTTGCCGCCTGGTCATCGACTATTATCCTGTGAGCACGCTGCTGCCATAGTTCCGGAACTATGAGGGCGGCAATCCAGTTTTTTGAGCCGTCAGAGGCATTCATGGACAACCTGAAAGCTATCGAGATCAAGGCTTTCGTACCCGCGCGGGATTTCCCGCTCGCTAAGCGGTTTTACGAAGATCTCGGCTTCACCATCGAGTGGTCGGATGCCGACCTCGCCTATGTGCGCTGCGGCGATTGCAGCTTCCTGTTGCAGAACTTCTATAATCCGGAGCACGCGGGGAATTTCATGATGCACATGCTCGTCCCCGACGTTGACGCTTGGTGGCGGCACGTAGAGAGCTCGCAACTGGCCGCGAAGTACGGCGTGCAGGCCGCACCGCCCGAGGACCGGCCCTGGCGCATGCGCGACTTCACGATGACCGACCCGACGGGCGTGCTCTGGCGCATTGGGCAAAACACAACATGAGGAGGAGGCCAAGCCTGACATCAAGTGATCGAAAAGCGCTGCGATGTCCGCTATTGGCACTTAGCGAACATCCAGCGTGCTTTGATCCATATCCGCTTTTGGGGGTAAAGCAGAACATTGCCGATCAAGGCCGTTATGTCGCCTAATGACCCAAAGCGGACATCACCTGTCCCTTTCGGTATGCCTGTTTGAGCCGCTACCATGTCGTCTCCTGAGCCTAGGGGCGGACATGAGGCGGCGCGATTTCATTTTGGCTCTGGGTGGCGCAGCGGTCATGCCGCTGCCGACGCGCGCGCAACAGAGCGCAATGCCAATAATCGGCATGCTGCACAGCCAAACGCCGGAGTCCGAAGCGAGCAGGATGGCTCCCATCTTGCAGGGGCTGCGTGAGGCCGGCTTCGATCCAAACCGCAACGTCACGATTGAACATCGCTACGCGGAAGGCCGTAACGACAGGCTGCCAGCGCTTGCGGCTGTGCTGGTGCAACGTCAGGTCAATGTCATCTTCGCGAACACAACACCGCCCGCAACTGCTGCTAAGGCAGCGACTGCGGCCATTCCGATCGTGTTCGTCACCGGAGTCGACCCGGTCAAGGTCGGACTTGTTGCCAGCCTGAACAGGCCTGGCGGCAACGTCACCGGTGTAACGTTCTTATCCAACGCGCTGGTGGCAAAGCGCCTGGAGCTTCTGTCCGACATAGCGCCACCTGCCAGCCCGATTGGTATGCTGGCTGCGCAGGTCAATCCGAATACAGAAACCGACGTAAACGACGCGATAGCCGCCGCCAAGGCGCTGGGGCGTACCCTGCATGTCACGAAGGTGGCACCCGATGGCGATGTCGAGGAACCTGTTGCCGTGCTTCTGAATCTTGGCGTCAAAGCATTGTTCGTTGCGCCACAGGCCGACTTTAGGATGTGGCGCCAGCAACTCGTGCTGCTCGCTGCGCGATACGCATTGCCGACTAGCTTCTCCAGCAGCGACCTCGTGACGGCAGGGGGATTGATGAGCTATGGGCCGGATCAGGCGGATTCCTATCGCCAAGCCGGAAATTATGTGGGACGCATCCTCAAGGGCGAGAGGCCGGCAAACCTGCCGGTAATGCAATCAACCAAGTTCGAGCTTGTCATTAATCTCAAGACTGCGAAGGCGCTCGGCATCGCTGTGCCGGCTCCGATGCTCGCGCTCGCAACTAACGTGATCGAGTAATCAATAGGGAATGTCCGCCATTGGTACTTAGCGGACATCCGACGCACGCCACTCCATGCCCGCTTTCGGAGGTAAAGCGGACGTCGGCTGTGCTGTTCAGAATGTCGGCTTTTGACCCAAAGCGGACGTCGGGCCTCTTTCAGAATACTTGAGTGAACGGCTACGATGTCCCGTCCTTGCTTGGGGAGAACATGAGGCGGCGGGATTTCATTGGAGGGCTTGGCGGCGCAGCAGCCACATGGCCGCTCGCCGCCCGCGCGCAGCAGGACGAGCGAGCGCGGCGGATCGGCGTGCTCGTGGCTTCGCCCGCGAACGACGCGGAATGGCAGGCTCGCGTGGCGGCGTTCAAAGAGGGCCTGGCACAATTGGGCTGGACCGAGGGACGCAATGTGCGGATCGACACCCGCTGGGCCACGACCAATGCCGACGACCTTCGCAAACATGCGGCCGAATTGGCGGCGTCGACGCCGGATGTCCTCGTCGGTGCCAGCGGCACTACAACCGTGGCGGCATTGCTGCAGGCGACCCGCACTGTGCCGATCGTCTTCGCTATTGTCATCGACCCGGTCGGCGCCGGTTTCGTCGCGAACTTGGCGCGGCCAGGCGGCAACGCGACTGGGTTTACAATGTTTGAGTACGGCATGAGCGGAAAATGGCTGGAATTGCTTAAACAGATTGCGCCCGGCGTGACGCGGGCAGCAGTCCTACGGGATCCGGCCATCGCCTCAGGGATTGGGCAGTTCGGTGCTGTCCAGGCGGTAGCACCGTCGTTGGGAGTGGAATTGAGCCCGGTCGACGTGCGCGCTGCGCCCGAAATCGAGCGCGCTCTCACCGCCTTCGCGGGCATCGAAAACGGTGGTTTGGTAGTGACGGGCAGTCCGTCAGCCACCCTTCATCGCGAACTGATTATCGGCCTTGCAGCCCGGCACAAGCTGCCCGCAGTCTACTGGCAACGCTTCAATAACGCGAGCGGCGGCCTGGTGTCCTACGGTCCTGATTTGCTCGACCAGTACCGCCGAGCGGCGGGCTATGTCGATCGTATCCTCAAAGGCGAGAAGCCTGCCGACCTGCCGGTGCAGGCGCCGACCAAGTATGAGTTGGTAATCAACCTCAAGACTGCAAAGGCGCTTGGCCTCACCGTGCCGCCGGCGCTGCTCGCCCGCGCCGACGAGGTGATCGAGTGATGTCGCCTTGTGACACTTTGCGGACATGTCGGCCCGCCCGCCTGATGTCTGCTTTCGGGGGCAAAGCGGTCATAGCCAGTCGGAAGCTCGAAGTCCGCCTTTAACTCAAAGCGGACATCCCGTGACTCAGTCGCCCGACCTGTCTGCGCCGATTTGCAGCAGCGGTGACGCACATGATCCGAGTGCGAGCTTGTGGCATTGCTGCCGCGCGCTGCGCGGTGCGACAATGAGCAATCAGCCGGTCATGTAGGCTAGCGGAAACGCTTGCTAAAAAAAGTGCCAAGGAAGTTCCCTTGGCACTTTAGACAACCGTTCAGTCAGGATTGTTGCTGCAACCTAGTTCAGTGCGTTGGAGACATTGGTGAATGCCGTATTCAGCTTGGTACCAATCGCCGGAACAACGATGATGATCGCGACCGAAATGCCTGCGGCGATCAGACCGTATTCGATGGCGGTGGCACCGTTGTCATCGATTAGGAACGATTTCAATTTTGCAATCATGTGGGGACGTCCTTCCATTCACGACTGAGCGTCCGGGAATGTAGCGATGAGCCATTCACCAAATCCGAATAAATCAGATAAAATTTTTAATAAGGGTTCGCTAATCGCCGCCGTCAGTATCTCTTAACGCTCCAGGCCGGCATGACGTGAACGCGCGTCCGTTAGCGGAAGTAACGCGGCCAGCGTGCCACCCTTAAGTGGCTGGTTTTGAAAACGGCGGGGACTTAGTTTGGTCTTGAACCAGAGCGCGAACGTGAGCGACCAACGGCAACGGAGGCCATCAATGACCACAATCTATCACTGGGCCGGGCTGGCGTTGGCGTTCCTGTTCATCGGCTTTGGCTTCGTGGGCTTTTGGCGCGGCCTGTCACTCAGGCCAACTGAACCGGAGACTCGGCCGAAAGGGCGGGATACCCTTTGGTGGTGGAGCTGGCCGGAGAACCGCTGAGAGGCCGCCTCAGTTGGCGGCCTCTTTCATTGAGGCCCTCCGATTTAAGATTTTGGGGCCGCGCAAACTTTCCCCTGGCCGGTCGCGGTCCCCAAAAGCCCAAAGATCGGAGCCACCCCTGACTGCCGGCGTGATCGCGTTGCGTTCAGGCGGTTTGTGATCTGGGTTACAGGCCACTCTCCAATTCAGAACCGGCTAGCTAGAGTTTAAGCCATGGGCCGCTTAGGGCGGGTTGGCCAAAGGCGTAACCCGCCGCGTCCAGGCCAGCGATGATTGGCGGATTGCGCGTCGCTATCCGCCCTACGGGCTCATCATCGCCGCGCCACCGCGGTGCTCAAACGATGATTGTCTTCCGCGCGATTAATCGGGGTCGAGAAGACGAATGTGTGGTCTTCAAACTCTTCGACAGCTAAGGATTTGGTATCGACTGTCTGCAAAATTTCATGGATGGCGAGTGATCCGGTGGCCGCAGCGGCCGTGGCATCTTTTGATGGATCAATCGATTTGACCCAGAAAGCAAACACTAACAGAACGACTGCGACGACTACGGTGATGACGATTGGCATGTCGATCCTCCGTTGTGTTGTGCACCCAAATACCGAAAGTGGTCGAAGCGGTGCTTTAAGGCCTCACGCGGCTTTAGGAAATTCTTCGCTTGTCTTGCTCGGCAACTCGGCATCGGTTGCTGGTTGTGTCTCCCGCCCGCAATCGCGTGTGGCTGATGTCACCCAGATTTTGCGGAGCCACGAACTCAGGATTGCGCTTCGCGCACGTTGAGCGTCACGCCAAAGTTGCGCAAATCCGTCCTGGTAATCCACCGTTCCCCTCCTTTGTCGGGGCGTTGTTAATCTCGCCGGTGTGATGCGATCGGACTCAACGAATTTCTCTTGATCCCTTTGTGGACTGACATGATGAAGTACCAATGACGGGCGGATGACATTTCACGCCCTCTTCGATACTCAATGCCGTGAGCCCAAATCACGGTACTCTGATAGGCTTCGCAAACTTCGTGCCATAACGACAACTGCGAAATTAACAGGCAACGTATCGGCCTCGATGACCAATCAGTGAGTTGCCAAGCCAACTAAGCTTCACGCCGATAATTTTTGCAGTTGATGCAAAGGACATCTGGCGTGGATGGATGACCGATTACGTGCAATTTTCAGCGGCAACCGGCGCAGATTGCGGCAGCGTTTATCAGTTTAGACTCGCAGAAGTACAGCTGCGCGCGAACCAGTGTGGAGGCGCTTTGGACTGTGGCCGCAGTGGTGACAACATGGTCGATCAGTAAAAGCACTTGGACTTCACGAATACGCTCATCGCATCCATTCCGAAATCATGCTCAAGGTTGCGTCCAAACAAGGACAGCCATTTTTCCTGCGCCGCATAGGCGAGTTGTTCCCGCTCTTGAGCGCATTCAAACTTGAGCCTTCCAACATTCTGGAGATGGTGGACCATCTCGTGAACGAGGATCGACAACTCTGCCGGCGAGTGGCCATGCCAATTTTCAGGCAGATAGATTGTCTTTTCTGCATCGTTATAAATGGCAACCGTGTCCTTCGAAGAGGGCAAGGCAGAGGGCGCTCCCGCCTGCGACGGCCCTTTGACGGGCGCTCCGTAGCGCAACGCGATTATTTTTTCAGGCGGTGCAAATTGAATGCTGGGATAGTCAAAGTTTGCTGGCAGGCCGAAATTCGCGGAGAGCCAAAGCACAATCGCGGCCAATAAGGCGTCCATCGATCCTCCTGTACTCGATCTGCAGAGGAACGGGATGTGTGAATTATTTTCGGATTTCGCGACAGGGCCATGACCCAATCGTCGCGCCATTGGCGCTACATTGAAAAGCGGTGGAGATGATTGGCGGATTACGCTTCGCTAATCCGCCCCATGAGTTACGGCTTGGGCTT
>Ga0136846_1215622_pt1 | contig 10727 bp, 7 predicted proteins | sample HopSoiMetagenom2_FD_96841 | JGI IMG/M metagenome (GOLD analysis project Ga0136846, IMG submission 96841) | Grasslands soil microbial communities from Hopland, California, USA - 2 Assembly 2016 (version 4) | ecosystem: Environmental > Terrestrial > Soil > Grasslands | place: USA: Hopland... | reverse complement strand
TCCTTGCCCATGTGCTCGTAGAGATCCAACCGACCCTCCGGATACGGGAACCGCGCGAACGCGCGCGGAGTCTACCCAAGACCGCTATGGGGCTTGGAAGGGGAACAACACCGAACCGACCACACGGATCCGCCACAGGGACGTGCCGGAACGAACATGTTTCCCGACTTCACAACCCCGAGGGCGGGTGTAGGTTCGTTGCGCCTCGCAGCACACGAGCCATCCGGGGGAACCCGGTGGGAGGGGGTACCACATGCGGGCACACGTCCGAACCACGCGACGACGTCGCGTCGCCGTTACCACGCTGACGGTCTCGATCGCCGCCTTACTGCTATCGGCGCCAGTTACCGCCGACGCCGCCGTACAGAAGTGCACCACCCCCCCTGCGGTCTTCCCGATCGATCAGTTGACCGACGGGATGCAGGCGACCGGCTGGACCGTGCTGAAGGGGACGCAGCCCGAGTCGTTCGGCGTCAAGATCCTCGGCGTCCTTCCGGACGCGATCGCACCGGGCGATGACCTCATCCTGGTCAAGGCGCACGGCGCGAACATCGACGCGATCGGCGGGATGGGCCCCGGCTTCTCCGGATCGCCCGTATACATCAACAACGAGCTCGTCGGGTCGGTCTCCTACGGCTTGGGCGGCGACGCGCACTACGGCGCGCTCACGCCGGGTCAAGAGCTCGTCGACGTCTTGATGAACCCGCGGGCGCACGCGGCCGCCTCGGCCACGAAGGTCCGGTTGAGCAGGGCGGACCGGCGCCTCGTCGCGAACGACGCTCGCACCGCGCTCTCGACGGTCGGGACGACGCTCACGCAGATCCCGATGCCGCTGGCTGTGGCCGGCGCGACCGACAAGCGCGCCGCGCTGCTGCAGAAGAAGCTCGCCAACCAGGGGATCTCGGTCGAGCCGTACCGGGCGAGCAGCTCGACGTCGTCGAGCCAGCTCTCCGGCAATGACCCGATCGTGCCCGGCGGCGTCTTCACCGCCGCGTTGAGCTACGGCTCGGTGGCCTACGCCGGGATCGGCACGGCGACCATCGTCTGCGGCGATTACGTGGTCGCGTTCGGCCACCCGTTCCTGTTCGCCGGCGCGGGCCTTGACGGCGCGATGCTCGACGGCAACGTCGTCGCGACGATCCCCGCGGGCACCGGCGGGTTCGAAGGCACGCCGTTCAAGATCGCGAACATCGGCGGCCTGCGCGGCACCATCGACCAGGACCGGCTGAACGGCATCCGCGGCCTCGTCGGCAAACGGCCGCCGCTCACCACACTGACGAGTTCGATCGAGAACCTCGACACGGGCCAGACGCACACCGCGACCACGCAGGTGGCGCTGCCTCGATACCTGGCCTACATCGCGGAGGACCACGTCTACGGCTCGATCCTCGCCGCGCTCGACGCGCGCAAGGGCACGGACTGGATCACGTGGACGGTCAACGGCGTGTCGAAGGGCGTGCCGTTCGAGTTCTCCATCACGAACGCGTACACCGGCTACAACGCCCTGTGGCGGCCGTCCTACGACGTGTACGCGACGCTCCGCTCGATCCGCAACGCGCAGGGGCCGGCCCGCGTCACCTCGGTGCAGATCCAGGGAACCGTCACCGAGAAGGCGGACTACGCACTGATCCACAAGCCGCGCACCCAAAGCACCACGCAGCCCGGGTTCACGACCGGAACCACCCTCGACGTGCACAAGGGCGACACGGTCGACGTTCGCGTGCCGGTGCAGCAGGTCGACTCCGGCGACATCTACACGGCCGCGGCGAGCTTCACGATCCCGTCGACCGTGCGCGGCTCGGGCCGGCTCGAGGTGTACGCGAGCCGCGGGTACTTCTACACGCGGCGCAACCAAACCCTCGATCAGACGATCGCTCAGCTGCAGAAGGTGCCGCTGGGCAACGACCTCACGATCGAAATCCGGATGCGCGGCGCGCACACGATGCGGATGGTCGTCCCGACGGATTGGCCGCTCAAGGGCAATCCGGACGACATCGCCCTGCACCTGCTCAAGTAGCGGATCGCTCGACGCGCGCGGAGGCCGTCACCCCGCAGGGGTGGCGGCCTCCAGCCGTTGTTGGAGCCACGCGACGATGTCCGTTGTCGGCGCTCCCGGCGTGAAGATCCTCTCGACGCCCTCCTTCTGAAGCGCGGCGATGTCGTCGGCGGGGATGATGCCGCCGCCGAACACGACGATGTCTTCGGCCCCCCGCTCGCGCAGGAGCGAGACGACGCGAGGGAACAGCGTCATGTGCGCGCCCGAGTGCAACGACAGCCCGACCGCGTCCGCATCCTCCTGGATCGCGGTCTCGACGATCTGCTCCGGGGTCTGATGCAACCCCGTGTAGATCACCTCGAAGCCGGCGTCGCGGAGCGCGCGCGCCACGATCTTCGCGCCGCGGTCGTGCCCGTCCAGGCCGGGCTTCGCGACGATCACGCGGTGCTTCTCGGGCATGCCGCGAGTCTACCGAGCGGCCGGATCCGGGCGGCGGCTCGGGTTTGGCCTTCGCGTGAGGGGTGACGAACCCGCGGCCGCGCGTGGGCTCGGTTCGTAGACTTGCTGCCTCGATGGCGCGCAAGAAGATCACGATCCGGCCGCCCGGCCTGAAGCCGACCACCAAGGTCGGAACGCTGGGGCCCTACCGCGGACGGCTGGGCCTCGCGTGGGTGATCGCGCCCGTCGTCGTGGGCGTGTTGATCCTGGTGGCCGGCTACCTGGCGCTCGCCCGCTGATGCTCGAGGCCTACTGCTGGCCGCGATCGGCGGCGCCGGGTGAGCACGTCGGCGTGCACCTTTCCAGCGACGCGCCGACAGTGACCGTCACGGTGACGCGCGACGGCGTGATACCGACCGAGGTGTGGCGCGCCGACGACGTCGCCGCGAGCGCGCACCCAGCGCCCGCCGACGCGAGCGCGAACGGCTGCGGATGGCCGGTCGCGGTTGACATCCCGATCGGCGATTGGCCCTCCGGGTACTACGCCGTCACAGTCACGGCCCGCAACGAGCGAGCGGACGCGTTCCTCGTGGTGCGCGCGGGCGATCGGCCGCGCGCCTCGATCCTGCTCGTCCTGTCGACATCCACATACGACGCGTACAACGACTGGGGCGGCCCGTCGCTGTACACCGGCGGTATACAGGTTTCGATGCAGCGGCCGATGGCGCCGGGGTTCCTGGTGAAGCCGGAGCCGCACCGCCGCAAGATGCAACCCGAGCCCGACCGAGAGGCGTTGTGGTTCTTCGAGTGGGCCGAGCCGCTCGGCCTGTCGGTGTGGAGCGGTGGCGCCGGCTGGTGGAACTGGGAGCGGGCCTTCGCGCGGTGGGCGGGACGCAACGGGTACGCGTTCGACGTCGCGATATCGACCGATCTCGAAACGGTCCCCGGCGTGCTCGACGGATACCGCCTGTTCGTCTGCGCCGGGCACGACGAGTACTGGTCATGGGGCATGCGCGACGCGCTCGACACCCACACCCAAGCAGGCGGCAACGCCGCGATCCTCAGCGGCAATACCTGTTACTGGCAGGTTCGATTCGACCACGCCGGCGGAACGATGACGTGCTTCAAGTACGGGTCGGACGCCGACCCCGTCTTGGGCACACCCGACGAACGGTTCCTGACCGGGCCGTGGTCGCATCGACTTGTCGGGCATCCAGAGACGTCGACGATCGGGCTGACGTTCACGCGCGGGGGCTACTCGCGCTACGGGCTCGGCGTGCCGCGCGCGACGGGCGCCTTCACGGTGCACCGACCGGAGCACTGGCTGTTCGAGGGGACCGACCTCCAGCCCGGCGATGCGATCGGGCTGGCCGACGCGATCGTCGCCTACGAGGTCGACGGGTGTGCCATGGCGCTCGGCGCCGACGGTCGCCCGGTGCCGACGCACACGGACGGCGCGCCCGCGAGCCTCGAGATCCTCGCCACGGCCCCGGCCCGGCTGTGGGCCCAACGGGATCAACCCTCGCGCTACGCGCACGAACCGGGCGAGCTCGAGCACACCGCGCTCGCGCTGTGGGGCGACGCGTGGCGCGACCGCGTGCACGAGATCGCGTACAACCACGCGGTGCTCGGCGTGTGGACGACGCCGACGGGAGGAACCGTCGTCAACGTCGGCGTCACGGACTGGACCTACGGGTTGGGCGACCCGGTGATCAACCGGATCAGCCGCACGATGCTCGATCGCCTCGGGTGATCAGGCGCCGAGGTGCCGCCCGAGGAACTCCAAGATCAGCTCGAACCGCTGCACGCGATGCGTCGGGCTCCCCGACCGCGTCAGCTCGTGACTCTCGCCGGGGAACCGCACGAACTCGACCTCGCGATCGAGCGCGCGGAGCATCGTGAACAGCTGCTCACCCTGGTTGATCGGACACCGGAGGTCGTCCTCCGAGTGCAGGATCAGCAGGGGTGTGGAGATCTCTGCGGCGTACGTGAGCGGCGAGACCGCACGGTACACCTCGGGCGCCTCCCACGGGTAGGCGCCGATGTAGCCCTTGAAGAACCCGCCGATGTCGCTCGAGCCGTCCTCGGACGCAAGGTCGTTGACGGCGCGCTCCGATATCGCGCACCGGAACCGGTCCGTGTGCCCGACGATCCACGAGGTCATGTAGCCGCCGTAGGACCCGCCCATCACCGCCATGCGCTCGGCGTCGATGAACCCGAACCGCTTGATCGCCTCGTCGGTGACCGCCATCAGGTCGTCGTAGTCGACCGAGCCCCACCCCGGGCCGATACCGCCGACCGGCCCCCGGATCGCCCGGCCCCACTCCTCGCTGTAGCCCGACGAGCCGCGCGGGTTCGCGTACAGCACCACGTACCCCGCTCCCGCATAGACCTGGAACTCGTCGAAGAACCGTTCGCCGTACTGCGTGAACGGACCCCCGTGGATCGACAGCACCGCCGGATAGCTCTCGTTGGGGTCGAACCCCGGCGGGCGCATGATCCACGCGGGAACCTCCGTGCCGTCGGGTGAGACCGCGCTGAACGGCTCCGGCTCGGCGAGCGTCACGTCGGCGGCGAACGCGGCGCCGACGTCGGTCAGCCGCCGATCGCCGACCCGCACCTCGGCGAGGGTCGTCGGGGTCGTCTCGCTGAGCGCGAGCGTGTCGCCGACCAGGTCGAACCCTGCAAGACCGCCGACGTCGGCGATCCGCTCGGGGGCGCCCGACCCGTCGGCGGCCACGGCGTAGACCGGCATGCGGCCCTCATCCTCGATCGGGAAGACGATCCGGTCGCCGTTCCAGATCGGCGAGCGCACCATCGGATACGGCGCCGCCGTTCGGTCGAGTCCGCCGGTGAGGATCGTTCGGGCGCCGGATGCCACGTCGACCACCGCGACCCGTGCGTGCCGTGGCTCGTCGAACTCGCCGGGGAAGAACAGGGACGCGATCCGGGCGCCGTCGGGCGACCACACCGGTGCGAGACAGCTGCCGTCGGTCGCCGTGATCCGCCGGGGTTCTCCCCCGTCGGCTGCGACCAGGAAGACGTCGGTGGCCGTGCCGCGGTCCCAACCCGGATGCCGCGCCGACGTGAACGCGATCATCCTGCCGTCGGGTGACCACGCCGGCCACTCGTCCTCGCAGTCGCCGTCTGTGAGCTGCTGCGGTTCGGACCCGTCGAGGCCAACCACGTACAGATGGTGCACGCGTCCCTCGGTCCAGCCCTCGTGATCGAGCCGGTGCTGCAGCCTGGTCAGACGCCGAGGCGGGCGTTTCGACTCGTCTTCCTCGTCATCGTTCGGGTCGTGGGTGCGGGACGTGAACGCGATGCGCGAACCGTCCGGCGCCCAGACCGGGGCCTCGACCGCCTCCTTCAGGTCGGTGAGCCGGCGCGACTCGCCGGGTCCATCGGCGGGCAGCACGAACAGCTGCGCCGGATCGTCGCCGCGCGCCGACGTGAACGCGAGCCACCGTCCGTCCGGCGACCAGCGCGGGTTGGCGTCGCGCTTGGCGCCGGCGGTGAGCTGTCGCGGCTCCTCGCCGCCCTCGACCGGCACCGACCAGATGGCGCTTCGAGGCTCGTGCGTCTCGTCGTCGATCCAGGCACGGACGTACGCGACGGTGCGCGCGTCGGGCGAGAGCCGAGGATCCCCCGCGTTGGTCAGCCGGTAGACATCGTCGGGTCGCATGCCGCGCACGAGCCGCTCCTTCCAGGTTCCTGCGATCGATACTGCCATGGATCCGTGGCAGGCGGGAGGCCGGCCGTCAGCCGACCTTGGTGAGCGGCGCGTAGGACAGGAGCACACGCTTCTCCCCCACCTCGCCGAACCGGATGGTCGCCTCGGCGTCGTCCCCGTAGCCGCTGGTCGTCACCACGACACCCTCGCCCCAGCGCTCGTGCTGCACGGTGTCGCCGGCGACGATCGCCGGCACCTCGCGCCGGGTCACGCCGGGCACCGACGGCGGCGTCCACCCCAGCTGCACCTCCACCTCGCCCTTGCCCGGCAGGCCGACGACCGAGTAGCCGCCGCCTCCGCCGCTCGGGCGCCCCGTCCGCGCGAACCGCGACGTGCGCTCCACCCGCGTCTCGGATTCCCGCGCGCTGACGAGCGCCTCGGGGATCTCGCCGAGGAACCGCGACGGCGGGTTGTAGTTGGTCTGGCCGAACAACGTCCGGCTCCACGCGTGCGTCAGGTATAGACGCTGCTGCGCGCGGGTGATCCCGACGTACGCGAGCCGGCGCTCCTCCTCCAGCTCGTTGGTGTCGGTCATCGACCGGAAGTGCGGGAAGATCCCGTCCTCCATCCCCACCATGAACACGACCGGGAACTCGAGACCCTTGGCGATGTGCAGCGTCATCAGCGTGACGCTCGAATCCTCTTCTTCGTAGGTGTCCTGCTCCCCGACGAGCGACACCAGCTCGAGGAACTCCGCGAGACCGGCATCCGGCTCCCTCGCGGCCGTCTCCATCGCCACGCCCGCGAGCTCCTGGAGGTTCTCGATGCGGCCCTCCGCCTCGATCGTGCGCTCCGTTTCGAGCTCCAACAGGTATCCGGACTCCTGGCCTGCCAGCTCGATCATCCGCGCGGGGCCGGCGCCCTCGTCCATGTGCGCCTGCAGAGCCGCCATCACCTGGTTGAAGCCCGCGACCGCGCCTTTGGCGCGATTGTTGAGCAACGTGTTCTCGTCGACGCGCCGGCATGCCTCGAGGACGTCGATGCCCTCCGTCGAGGCGAAGGACTCGATCGCCGCCACGGTTGCGTCGCCGATCCCGCGCTTCGGCATGTTGACCACGCGCCGGAACGAGACGACGTCCTGCGGATTGAGGAGCAGCCGGAGGTACCCGAGCACGTCCTTGATCTCGCGCCGCTGGTAGAACCGCACGCCGCCGAACACGCGGTACGACATGCCGACGCGCACGAACACGTCCTCGATCACGCGCGACATCGCGTTCGTCCGGTAGAACACGGCGACGTCGCGATTTCGGAACCCCTCCTCGTCGCGCAGGCGCTCGATCTCGCTCGCGACGAACAGCGCCTCCTCGTGCTCGTCGTTGCCGCGGAACGTGGTGACCAGCTCGCCCGGCGCCGCCTCCGTCCAGAGCTCTTTCGGCTTGCGCTGCGCGTTGTTGGCGATCACGGCGTTGGCCGCCGCCAGGATGTTGCCGGTCGAGCGGTAGTTCTGCGCCATCAGGAAGACCTGCGCATCGGGGTGGTCGCGCTCGAAGTCGAGGATGTTCTGGATCGTCGCGCCTCGCCACGAATACACGCCCTGGTCCGCGTCACCGACGACGCAGACGTTGCGGTACCGGCTCGCGAGCGCGTTCACCAGCTCGTACTGCGCGCGGCTCGTGTCCTGGTACTCGTCGACCAGCAGGTAACGGAACCGCTCCTGGTAGTAGCGGAGCACCTCCTCGTGGTCACGGAACAGCCGGACGGTCTCGGTGATCAGGTCGTCGAAGTCGAGCGCACCGGCCGCGTGCTTGCGCGTCTCGTAGGCCTGATAGACCTTCGCGACGATCTCCTCGTAGAAGTTCGAGGCGAGCTCGGCGAACTGGGACGGGCCGAGCACCCGGTCCTTCGCGTGGCCGATCGCGGAGGCGAGCTGCTTGGGCGGGAATCGTTTCGGATCGATATCGAGGTCCCGGACGACCTGGGCGACCAGCCGCTCGGTGTCGCCGTCGTCGTAGATCGTGAAGCTCGACGGGATGTCCAGGTGGACGTGCTCACGGCGGAGCAGCCGCGCGCACATCGAGTGGAAGGTCAAGATCCACATCCCGCCGGCCGCGCCGGTGCCGACGAGCTGCTCGACGCGCTCGCGCATCTCGCGGGCCGCCTTGTTCGTGAAGGTGATCGCGAGGATCTGTCCCGGCGCGACGTCGCGCTCGCGGACGAGGTACGCGATCCTGTGCGTGAGGGCGCGCGTCTTGCCGCTTCCCGCGCCCGCAACGATGAGGACAGGCCCCTCGGTGTGCAGAACCGCCTCGCGCTGGATGTCGTTGAGACCTTCGAGCAGCGGCGAGGGGACGTCCACGTTCGCAGTGTAGGCGGGGCCGCGGACGCACCGGCCGCCGCACGGACCGGATACCGGATGAGCAGGGACTTCCGGTCGACGGTGCCCGCGCGGCCGCGCGGGTAGCGTTGTCCGGATGGCGAGCGTTCCCGCAGACGTCGGCGCGCCGAAGCGCGTCAGGTGGCGCACCGCGCTGCGCTGGTTCGGCGTGCTGTGCCTGATGGGCGCCGCGTACTTCGCCGGCTACGTGGCGTGGCTCCTGTGGGGAACCGGGATCCAGACCCAGCAGGCGCAGAACGGGTTCCAGCCGACGGTGCAACAGTGGCAGGCGCACCCGCAGCCGGTGCCGCCGATCGGCACCGCGCCGCGGATCCTCCCGGGCGACGCGTACGCCGTGATCGTGATCCCGCGGATCGGTCTGGACATGGTCGTCGTGCAGGGAACGGACTACGAGGACCTGAAGAAAGGGCCCGGCCACTACGTCGACACCGCGAACCCGTGGGACGGCACCGGCAGGGTCGGAATCGCGGGGCACCGCACCACCTACCTGCACCCGTTCTTCGATCTCGATCAGGTCCAGCCCGGCGACACGATCACTCTGATCACGCGGTACGGCCGCTACGACTACCAGGTGACGGCGAACTTCGTGCTGCCCGAGGCGACGGCGGGTAAGGTGCTGACGCAGACGCCGGATCCCACGCTCGTGCTCACGACCTGCAATCCCAAGTACGCCTCGAGCCAGCGCCTGATCGTGACCGCCAAGCTGGTTCACGCGCCGCCAGGCTGAGGCCGGTAGCATCCGGCGGATGGAGCAAGCCGGCGCGACCACCACGGCGGCGACGGGCGCGGGCAGCGTCTTGCTCACGCTGGCCGCCGCGCAGTTCCTCATGACGCTCGACAGTTCCGTGATGAACGTGTCGATCGCCACGGTCGCCCAGGACGTCGGCACGACGGTCACCGGGATCCAGACCGCGATCACGCTCTACACGCTCGTGATGGCGATGCTGATGATCCCCGGCGGCAAGGTGGGCTCGATGATCGGACGCAAGCGCGCGTTCGCCATCGGCTGCGTGATCTACGGGTGCGGCTCGTTGACGACGTCGATCGCGAAGACGCTCGGCGTTCTGATCTTCGGGTGGTCGTTCCTCGAGGGCGTCGGTGCGGCGTTGATCCTGCCCGCGATCGTCGCGCTCGTGGCGGCGAACTTCCGCACCGCGGAACGCCCGCGCGCGTACGGGCTCGTCGCCGCGGCCGGCGCGGTCGCCGTCGCGGTCGGACCGCTGATCGGCGGCCTCGCGACCACGTACGCGTCGTGGCGCTGGGTGTTCGCCGGCGAGGTCGTCGTCGTGATCATCATCTTGGCGCTGTCGCGGCGTATCGAAGACGCCCCCGTGGAGCGTCGGCCGCAGCTCGACGTCTTCGGCGCGATCTTGTCGGCGCTCGGGCTCGGCCTCGCGGTGTTCGGCATCCTGCGCTCGAGCGAGTGGGGGCTCATCATGCCCAAACCCGACGGCCCGTCGATCGGCGGCGTCTCACCGTCGATCGTCCTGATCACGGCCGGGATCTTCGTCCTGTGGCTGTTCACCGAGTGGGAGCGCCGGCGCGAGCGCACGGGCCGCGAACCGCTGATCCAGATGTCGATGCTCCAGATCCCGCAGCTCAAGGGCGGGCTCATCATGTTCTTCTTCCAGTTCCTGATCCAGGCCGGGGTCTTCTTCGTGATCCCGCTGTACCTGTCGGTCGCGCTCGGGCTGTCGGCGATCGACACGGGCCTGCGGATCATGCCGCTGTCGATCACGTTGCTCGCGGCGGCCGTCGGCGTCCCACGCTACTTCCCCGGCGCGTCGCCCCGGCTCGTGGTGCGTCTCGGGCTCCTCGCGATGTTCGTGGGCATCGTGACGCTGCTGATGGCGATCGACGTGGACGCCGGTCCCGAGATCGTCACGATCCCGCTGCTGTTGGTCGGGCTCGGGATCGGCGCGCTCGCCTCGCAGCTCGGCGCCGTCACGGTCTCGGCCGTCCCGGACGAGCAGGCCCCGGAGGTCGGCGGCGTGCAGAACACGGCCACGAACCTCGGGGCGTCCGTCGGCACGGCTCTGGCCGGCTCCTTCTTGATCGTGGCGCTGACCAGCTCGTTCCTCACCGGGATCCAGGGCAACCCCGCGGTCCCGAAGGACGTGTCGTCGCAGGCAAGCGTCGAGCTCGCGAGCGGGATCCCGTTCGTCTCGGACGCCCAGTTGTCGGCGAGTCTCGCCACAGCCGGCGTCGCTCCGGAGACGGCACAG
>Ga0136846_1210479_pt1 | contig 10727 bp, 16 predicted proteins | sample HopSoiMetagenom2_FD_96841 | JGI IMG/M metagenome (GOLD analysis project Ga0136846, IMG submission 96841) | Grasslands soil microbial communities from Hopland, California, USA - 2 Assembly 2016 (version 4) | ecosystem: Environmental > Terrestrial > Soil > Grasslands | place: USA: Hopland... | reverse complement strand
GTACTGCGGCTGATCATCCGGGTTGGCGCGCGTACCGCTATGCGCTGCATGCCGGGATATCTGTCGGCGGTACGCCGTGAATCGAAGCATAGCCATTTGTTACCCCTGTGAGTTTCGCGCAGCCTCCCGCCGCAGACGTTCGTCCTGAGTGTTGTAGGGGCATGCCTTGTAGGGGCACCACCCGCACAACGGATTCGGAGTCGCCGGCCAGTTGTCTTCCAGCTTGGCCTTCTCCATGTCCCGCACGCGAGAGATGAAGCCGTTCCACAACAGCGGCGCTTCGTGGCGATGCACTATATGCGGAGCCATCTTGTTGTGGTTGTAGTAGTACAGCGCGCCGTTGACCTGCTGCACGTGGGGGAAGTGTTGGAACAGCAGCAGCGCGGTCAGGCTGATCTGGTCCTCGACTTCAGTACGCGGCTTGCCCGACTTCCAGTCCATGTAGACCGCGCACGATCCGTTGACCTTCACGTAGTCGCCGGCGCCGCGCACCCAAGCTTCGTTCCAGTTGGTGCCTTTGGTCGGCGTCATGTCTTGCTTCAGGCACATCGAATATTCGACGTACTGCTCGCCCGGCGCCGCGCGCAGCTTATCGAAAATCGGCACCAACGGCTGGATCGCCGGCGGCAACGCGAGCCCCTTCTGCAGGTAGTGCTGGATCGCCGTGTGGTCGCCGTCACCAGCCATGTTGTACTGGTTGATGTCGCTGACTACCTTGCCGATCTTCGTCGCCCAATACTTGCGCGGGCAGTTCTCGAACGATGTCAACGCGCTATACGACCACGCAATGATCGGGCGTTGCGGGGGCACAGCCGGGCCAGGGGTCGACATGCTTAGACTTCCTTCGCGCCGGAGTTGAGCGTTTCCGCCAGCTGGCCGATCAGTCGACCGACAGGCACCAGAAACCAAACTTGGGTGACCTGCACCTGCATCGTTTTGTCGTTCATGGAAAAGTGCGCGCACTTATCGTGCGAGCCCTGCCACTTGAAAATCAGGCTGTACTTTTTTGCCGCGTTGCTAAGGCGGATGCGGAACAGGAGCAGGTCGAGCAAGCGCAAGCCGCTAATCAGCAGCTTCACCGACGTGTACACGCCGCCAGCCAACCCGAACAAAACAAACAGCGAGATCGCGTCATCCATCACTTGCACTCCGCATAGTTGTAACCAATCCCGATGTCGCAAGCGAGCGGGATGTCCAATGCCCAAACCGGCTGCGTGGTCATCGCCCAGCGCAGCGTGTCCTTTACCCACTTCTCATCCAGCCCTTCGTCGAACAGCACCACCAGTTCGTCGTGAACCGAGAACACCACGTCGAACACGCGGCGCCCGTCGTTGTACTTGATCGTGTCCAGGCGCAGCAGCGCGTCCGACACGAACAGGCGGGCCACGGCTTGGGTGATGTTCTCGACCAGCTTGCCGCCGTACATCTTGCGGCGCACCATCCGCCCCTTCATGTAGCGGGCGTAGCTCCACTCACACCCCTGCTCGCCTTCGCCGGTCTTCTCCAAATAGCGTAAGTCAGGGTAGTACAAAAACGACCCGTTGGGTAGATAGAGCTTGTGGTCCTTGATCTGGTAGGGGCCGAGCGACGCGGTCATCCCGTAGGCGATCGACTGCAGCTGGTTGCCGGCGGTGTTCCAGAACGTGCTGATCCGCTTGCGCTTCGAGCGGTAGCCGTCGACCACGCGCCGGCCGAACGACTCGGTCGTGTCAGGCAGCACCATGCCGTCGCGGCGCGCCGCCACCTTCAGCGAGTGCAGGAACTTCGCCCAGCCGCACTGGTACCCGCACTGCAGCTCCGTGGTCTTGCCGACGAATCGCTCCAGCTGGTGGATCGTCTTACCGGACTCCTTCGTGACCAGGTACCCATACAGCTCGGTCGCCTGATCGGAATAAACGTCGCCGCCGCTGCGCAGCAGATCCAGCACGTCGTACTGCCCGGTCTGCCACGCGTTGACCCGCAACTCGATCTGCGACAAGTCGGCGGCCGCCATCTTCTTCCCGGGCGGCGCCTTGATCGCCTGTCGCAGGGGTGAGTAGTCGATCACCGCGTTGCCGTTCGGGTCGAGCAGCGCCTTGCCGTCGGTTCCTTTCTTCAGCTTGTTGCGTGGGAAGTTCTGCACGTTGACGTTGTCGTCGCCCGACCAGCGCCGTGTCGGTGTCGCACCGGCGTAGACCATCGGCATCGGCATGAGGCCGCGCGACGACACGCCGATCAAGCGCTCGATACGCGACTGCAGGATGGACGACTTCGTGCCCAGGCGCGCTTCGACGAGCGCGACCACGGACTCGTCGTCCGACTCCAGCAGCTCCATGAACTCCAGATCTTGCTTCGAGAACGCCCACACCGCCTTGGGCGTGCCGTCGGCGTTCTTTTGTTTCGGGCTCAGCTTCATCGGCGGGTCGATACCGAGCGCCGACAGCGCCTGCGCCATCATCTGATCGCTACGCAGCGTCTCGACGTTGGCGATGCCGGCGTCGCGCAGCAGGGTGTGCTTGCGGCGGTGGTACGCGGCCAGCTCCAGGTCGAGCACGCCGCGGTCGAGCGTCAGCTTAGGCTCGGCGAAACACCGGATCGTCCAGTCCTGCAGGCGCAGCTCCTCGGGGAGCGTGAGCGGCGCCATGATCGAGAACAGGTCGTAACACATCTCCGTATCGTTGGCGCAGTAGTTGCCGTACTCCTGCATTTGGAATGGGCTGAAGTCCAGGCGCCGCATGCCGAACGCCTTGACCACTTCGTGGCCCTTGCGACGCTGGAGCTGAAAGAACTCTCCGAGCTTTTCCAGCGACACCGACGTCGACAACCCCACCAGCCCGCGCGCCATCGACATCGTGTCGATGTACTTGGCGGGGCGCAGGCCGAACCGCCATGCCAGGATCGCCGCGTCGAACCGTGCGTTGTGCGCGAGCAGGGCCGCCTTCGACCAGTCGATCTGGTTGAGAATGTACGCCTGCTCGCGCATGTCGCCGGTGAACCATTGCGCGGGGCCGCTGTCGATCTTGATCGCGAAGCCGATCGACTCGAACCGGGAGTCACGGATGTACTCCTCGGTCGTCATGCACCGAAGGGTGTACCCCGTGTCGTAGAACGATTCGAAGTCGATCGTGACCAGCATGGCTCAGTACCGGCCCGAGAATCGAAGGGTGAGCCACAGCCAGATCGCGCCGCCTGCGCGCCGAGCCGTGACGTATTCAGTGGACTCCAGCCAGCCGACGTACGAGCCGTGCTGTCGGCGGTGGCGCTCATGCAACGCACCGAACAGCAGCACGTCGATCAGCCCCAGGACAGCGAGCACGGCCCACACGAAGCCGACCACACCCCAGGCGCTCATGACCCGCTCCCGCCAGCCAGCGCCGCGTGGATCCGCTTCCAGGCAGCAGTGGCATCGGCCAACTGCCGGGCCACCAGGTTCCACCGGTTCTTTTCGACCAGCGGAATGGTTTGGGAGAGCACGTTGCCGAACGCAGCGCCGGCAACCGCGGCCAATGACCCGGCCAGCATTTGCATATCGGCGTGGCTTGGAGCGGCAGCGACATGATCTTCGAAACGCTGCATGACTTCTGCGTAAGCATCCTTGTAAGTGACACGCCACAAAGCACTGCTGCAGTTGGGGCATTTGTCGCCCGCTTCATCGCGGGCGGTCACCGTACCGTCGAGCATGTTCAAGTTCGACTGCACCAGCGTGAACTCGCACTTGGGGCAGCGCCACATGCCCGGGACGTATACCAGGTGCTCCGTGATCATGGCTGTTTCCCCTGGCTCAGCGCGGCGGTGAGGGCTTTATCGACGCGGGCGACCTCGGCCAAAAGTTCCGCGTGGCACTCGTCGTCGATTTCGCTTTCGGCTTGACTGCGCAAGTGCGCCGAATAGCGACGAAGCAAGTCCATCGCCTCATCGACCACCACCGCAGGCGCGGCGGGCGCGGCGGCGAGCCGAGCAGCAACTTCCTGCGAATACGGCAGTGACAAAAACCGCTGCGCTTCCGCAGCCATGGTGCCTTTGGCCTGGCGCGTAACATACTCAGCCAGCGCCACGGCTTGGGCGAGCGCGATGTCCTTGTCAGACTCGCTCAGGCGTTCGAACGCGTTCATTGTTGCTCCTCGTACCCACCCGGGATCGGGCGAGCTTCCTCACGCGCCTGCATCTTATCCAGCCACTCGATCGTCGCGCTGGTGTACATCGGCACTTCGGCGATGTCGCAGAGCAGACGGATCATAACGTTGGGGATGTGGCGAAGGCTGTGGTGCTTGCTGTGCCCGGTGTTCGGGTCAGTGCAAAGGCCGGTGCGCAGCACCAGCATTTTCTTGGCGGTGACGATTTTCTTACCGAGCGCGATCTGCATCTCCAGGATATTGGTCAGCAGAACATTCGCGTGGTGGCGCGCCTGGGCGTCGCCTTTGGCCAGTGCCGTGATCGACTTTAGCGCCGGCACCAGGTCCGGCCGCGACGCCGTGAGCGTTGCAATTGCCTCTTGCATTTCCGTCTGCGTAGCCATAACACCCTCGGTAGTTAAAACGGTTTTAAGCCCGCCTCTCTAGGCTGTACCCATCAAGGCCAATGATCGCTCTCGCGGCGCGATAGAGGCGTTGCTCTTTGGGGTAGCGAGCCCCAAGCCAATTCGAGTCACCCGCGAATCCCGCAGGTGTGGGTACAGCCTAGAGAGGCGATGCTACGCTTCACGGTAACTGTGTCAAGCAACGTACCGCAAGGCTGGGTTCCAGCGCCACAAGTGCGCTGTATTCCGAGCCGACGGCCGCGCGTCTGCCCAGCGCACTACATACGGGGGAGCGGACCGCACCGACCACACATAACCGGTGATGTCGTACAGCTTGTCCCCGATCTGTGTGAGCACGTGCCCAGCCGTCTCGTCGTACCACGGCTCTGCTGCCGGGAACACCCGCTTCAGCAGAAGGTGAAACCGGTAGCAGTCGCCGTCGGTGTATTGGTCCTTTGTCCGGTCATGCAGCTGCTGGAACTGTGCGATGACGGCGAGCACAAGAGCGTTAGCCATCACCCACCTTTCTCACGGTTGGCCTTGCGCGACAGGATCTGCCGGTTGCTCGGCTTGTTGTTGAGCGGGTTGCCGTCCTTGTGGTCGACTTCCTTGCCGTCGCCCTTGTGGACGCGGCCCGCCTTGGCCTCAGCGGCACGGGCCGCGTTGCGTGAGGCCCGCGCTTTCTTCTGCGCGGGCGTGCCGTGATAGTCGCGGTATTCCTTCTTGTAGTCGCGGGCCATGGCCATGCTCCAGGGTGGTCGGCTCAGTTTACTGCAGCGCCCGAGCGTACGCCTTGATTCCACCGGTGCGGCGCACGGCGCGGAACAGGGACGTCAGGGTGTTGGGGTTGATCCCGTGCAGCTCTGCCAGCTGAGAGATCGAGCGGCGCTGTTTGGGGTCCTTGTGGTGGTACCGGTTCCAGGCCTTCACCAGAACGTCCACCGTGCAGCTGCGCGGCGGGGACGGCTGGTAGCCCGGTTCCTTCTCATTGCGGGCATACGATTTGCACGCGCCGCGGCCGCACGACGTGGTCCGGCCACTGAACAGCGAGTCGACCAGCACGTCCTTAGTGCGCGCGCAGGTGCAGCGGACAGACGCGTAGCGTCGGCCACCCACACTCTGCTCACCCAGGACTGTCAGCTTGCCGTAGCGCTTCTCCAACGGACGCGAAATTTTCATAGTCGATCTCTCGGGGGTTGATGGGCACCATGAACTCTGGCTCGGAGCCAGTAGCCTCGCGGTACAGACTACTCGCAACGCTCATTGTAAGCGACTGCGGCGGCCCACCATTCCCCATTAACTGGCCCGACTGCACATTGGACAGCTCGATCGACAGCTTAGCGCTAACCGGGAGCGTTGAGGCACTGTCGTGGAACAACAGCTGGTCGATGTCAAAGGCCACCATTACGTGCATCGCCGGACGCAGCACTAGGTCGTCCAGGTTACCGGACAGCATGCGCGAGAACACCGGCTGTGAGTCCGGGTCAACGCAGATATCCGCGATCACATCGCCGTACGTCGAACCAAACTCTTCGCGCAGTTGTTTACGCGACAAGAGCGCATACATCTCCGGCTTGTACCGCAGCATTGGGTAAGCCAGCCGGAAATTCCTATACATCAACAGCGACATCTCCACGCTCCACCCGCGCTGGACCAGCATGCGCACTACAACCTGCATGGTCCAGTCCACGTCTTTCTGCGCGATGTACATGCCGGTGATCGCCAACACCTCGACTGGGTGTTGCGCCGGCACCGCGTTTTTGAGCCGGAGCAACAGCGGCCGAACCCACTGGGGGAGTGGGGGACCGCTGTAGTTGTTGGCGTTGTAGAAGCTCAACTGCCGCTCCACTGACTTTTCGAAGGGGGTCAATTTAGTCTCCCAGGATGGCCCGCATGTGTTCGAGTGCCGCGTCGACCTCGGTCTTGGCCAGCGTGGCGGTGGCGACACTGGTGCGCAGCGTGTCGGGGTCGATCGACGCAATTTCGCGTCCGACCTTGGCGACGATCCGCTCCAGCTCGGGGTCGTTGAACACGTTTAGTGACGTCAGCAGGGCGACGGTCTCGCGCAGGCCGGTCACCATCGTGTCGCGGAAGATCTCCATCTTTCCGCTGCCGTCGTTTTTCATCTTGAGGCGGTCGCTGTAGCGCTGCAGGTTTTCGCGCAGCCGCTCCCAGGCATTGCGGATCGCCACGTTCATCTGCGCCTTGACGTTGCCCTCGAAGTGCCCCTGCCACGCCTTGGCCTGCGCTTCGGTCATGCCGACGCGGATATCGCCGAACCCGGTGGGCAACGGGTTGAACGACATCTTCATCGAAAACTTGCTGCGCACCACGTCGGGCTGCGGGTAGTCCTCGTCGTTGGCCATCGTGCCCAGGTTCTGCAGCGCTTGAGCGCGCAGCACCGGGTACTCCAGCACGAATGCGTTGACCGCGTCGTTGAACTCGCCGTGCAGTCGGTTGACCTCGCCGACCACAACCAGCGCGCGGTCATTCGACACCAGGCGGTTGCCGGCGTCGTCCCACGGCAAGGTGTTGGCGTCGACGTAGGCGCGGATCTCGTAGGCCTTGCGCTGCACGTCGCGCAGCAGGCTGTCGGCGCTGGCCAGCAGGTGCTTGTTGACGCGCGCGCCGTCGCTGGTCGCACCCGCATCGGTCGTCGCTTTGATGGTTTGCTTCTTGTCGAGCTTGCGAGCAGACCACACGGAGATGCTGACGTACGCCAGCATTGCGGTCTTGCTCAGGTCGGGGATCGAGACTTCGGACATGACGGTTACCTCGGTAGTTAAAACGGTTTTAATCTTGAAGGCCGTGTAAGTTTGCGGTGACGCCGCAGCGTTCACAATGCGCTAGGGCTGTAGACCAATGCTTAGATGTACTCCACATTTTTATGCGGACAGCTCCACGGGTGATTTTCTGTACCCATTCAAAATCCATCCCGCAGCTCCCGATTACGCGCGAGTAAGCAACGTGTGGGAAGCCCGCTGTGTCCTCTTTCAGAACGGTGAAAAACAAAACCTCTTGTGGGCCAAGATGCGCCGCCGCTACGAGCAGTTCAAACGGCGTAACAACCTGTTTGACAATGTCGTAGTCGGACGGCGCCATGGTCAGATGTGGATCGTGATGCCGTGCGGCGACTGAATGGTGTGGTCGGTGATCGCCCACAGCAGCGGCACCTTGCTCGGGCAGAACGGCGTATACCCGTCGGTCAGCACGACGATCGCGTTGCACTTGTCTTTCTCCGCGGCACGAACGCCTTCCGGCATGTCCGTACCGCCACCACCCGGCACCGACTTGGACATGAGCTGCCGCAACTCCGACGGCGTGCGCGCCCGGTCGACCCGCTGAACCTTCGCGTCGGTCCAGTAGATCATGATGTCCACCGGATTCGCATCGGCCATGATAGACGCCATGTGGCCCGCGAACAGATCGAGCATGTCTTTGCTGATCGAGCCCGACGTGTCACCGACGATGCCGATGCGGCCGGCGCCCTGCGACACGCGACCGGGCATGCCGATACCGCGCACGATCTGCCGGCGCTGCAGCTTGCGCCACGTCGTCGTGTCGTGGCCCGGCATGTTGGTCGTAACGAAATTCCGCAGGCGCCGCCACGGCGACACCTCGGGCTTCTTCACGATACCGAGCAGACGTTCGATGCCGGCGGGGTACTCGCCGCGGATCATCTTGTGCTGCTGCGCCGCCTGCAGGATATCCGCAGGCGTGATCGCGTCGGCGTCGTCGGCGTGCGCATCGGCGTCGTGTTGGTCGAGCGCCTGCTGGCCCTTGTTTTGGTTCTTCGGGGCCTTACGCAGCAGGCAATAGACTTCCTCGGGCGTCATCGTCTCGGGGTAGTTCACCGGATCCAGACAGATCTGGAACTTCTTCGAGTCCGGCGGCGCGCCGACTTTGCTCACAACCAGGGCGTGATTGATCGGGTAGTCCATCGCCTTGTTGTAGAGCTTAGCGTCGAGCGGCTTGCCGTCCGGGCCAACACCCGCACGCAGGTAGTAGTGCAGGCGGTCCAGGTGCTGCCATGCCTGGTGCATGACTTCGTGCGCCACCACGAACACCGCTTCGTCGACCGTGAGGCTTTCGAAAAAGTCCGGGTGGTACCGCAACTGCCGGCGATTCACGCAGGCAGTCGGCGGGTCGAGCGTGCAGTCTTCGACATGCTCCATCTTCATGAGCAGCGTGCCGAAGAACGGCTGCGTGAGCAGCAGGACCGAGATGGCTTCCTCGAACTTTTGCATCGCAGTTCCCCTTATTTCGGAGCGACGGCTTCGGTGATGTACTTCGAAAACTTGGCCAGCAGTTCCTTATTCTGCATGACCCAGGCGTGCATGCGGCGGCTGGTGACGAACTGCTTGTCGCGGCGAACCAGCGACACGATGCCGGTGACGGCGAAGTTCGGCGGGAAGCGCTGCAGGTACTCCATGATCGCCTCGGCATGCTCCAGCTTGGCGCGCACGGCGACCAGCATGATCATGGCGTACGACGCGTCGGGTTTGGACGGCACCGTGGTACCGGACGGGTTGTTGACCACGTCCTCGTACGACGGCAGCTTGATCGCGGTGCGGATCAGCGCAGACACCTCGCTCGCGGCGCCGGCGCCGATCGCGCCGTTCATGAGCGCCATGCCCAGCTTCGAGTCGACCATGGCCCGCGTACCGCCGGGGAAGTGGTTGGCGATGTCGCCCAGCGCGTGCATCGAACGCGGCGTGCAGTACGGCGTGTCCGCCGCGGCCGGCACCTCGGATCCGAACACCACGTCGGGGCGATACTTCGCGAACGCGATCAGCTCGAACGGCAGCTGCGCCGTCGCGGCCCAGGACGCCCACACCTCGACGTCGGGCGCGGTGATCTTGACGATGGTCACGCGGTTGACGATGTGCGACAGCAGCGTGTTGGCGCCGGCGCCGTCGTCCAGGCCGTTGCCGGCGAGCATCACGGACCAGCCCGGCGGCAGCACGTACTCGCCGATGCGGCCTTCCAGGATCAGCGGCGCGACCGCCTTCTGCACTTCGTGCGACGCCTGCACGAACTCGTCCAGGAACAGGATGCCACGCGGCGACTTCTCGACCGTTTCCCAGAACTCGGGCTTGGTGAAGACCGCCTGGTTGCCGTTGGGCACCAGGTAGCCGCGCACGTCGACTTCGGACATCGACGCGAGGTGCATCTCGCGAACGGCGACATACTCGCCGAAGCGGCTGGCCAGCTCGGTCGCGCCGACCCGGGTAAACGCCGTCTTCGCGATGCCGGGCGGGCCGACGAACAGCGGCACGCGGCGCGAGTTGTAAAACACGGGGATGACGTCGGCGATCTGGTCAGCGGTGATGGAGTAAGCGGCGGTGGTCATGTGTGTTGTCCTTGGTTAAAACGGTTTTAAGTGACGGTGTGGTCTCACACCGTGAACAAATTGTCACAGAGTTAGCGTGACAAGTCAATCCGATTCGATGTCGAACCGATCCATCCACCACTTCGCCGACGACAAGCCAGGGGCGATGATGATGGTGAAGTCGCGCCCGCCGGTCATCTCGCACCGGCACGACAGGCCGTTCTTGTTGCATGCCTGCAGAACGGTTGCCAAGGCATCCTGCTGTTTCGTCGACAACGCGGCGAACGCGTCACGTGTTGCGGTTTGTTCCATGGGGTTCTCCGAAAGGGGGCTGGCACAATGCCGGCCCCCAGTTGGTCACGCGGTGGGCGGGGTGAACAGCAGATCCACCAGCTGGTAGATCGCGTCCTTGGACGGCAGCGCCTGCATGCCGGTCTCGACCTCACGCAGGAACGTGCGCAGCTCGGCCACCGTCAGGTTCGGGTCGGCGCAGCGCAGGGTCTCCTGCACCAGGGCGACGAGCAGGGCGTACGACTGCACCGGGCCGCTGCCGGTCGAGCCCGGGTCCAGCGCCGTGGCCGGGTTCTCGGCGAACAGGTGCTTGGCGCTGTAGCGCAGGAAGTCCCACCAGAACGGCGGCGCGGCGACCTTGTTGCGCGACTCGACCTTGCGCTCGAACGGCGACTTCTTCGGGCGGCCGCTCTCGCCGCGCGCCTCGGCCAGGACCGACGAGTCGGGCAGGCCCAGCGCCGGCTCGTTGCCGGCCATGGCCACCGCCTCGGCGTGGGTGAAGTGCGTCTGCGCCGGGGCGGGCTCGGGCGTCTGCTGACCGTACACCTGCGCCGCGGCGGCCTGGTAGGGGTCCGGGGGCGGCGCTTGGCGCGCGGCGATGCCTTCCAG
>Ga0136846_1231607_pt1 | contig 10728 bp, 9 predicted proteins | sample HopSoiMetagenom2_FD_96841 | JGI IMG/M metagenome (GOLD analysis project Ga0136846, IMG submission 96841) | Grasslands soil microbial communities from Hopland, California, USA - 2 Assembly 2016 (version 4) | ecosystem: Environmental > Terrestrial > Soil > Grasslands | place: USA: Hopland... | reverse complement strand
GCCGGTGGCTTCCATGCACACGTGCGGGCTGGCAGCGCCGTGCTTGTCGAGCCACTGCGTCAATGCGGTGAAGCCGTTCTGGTTATTGTCGACGACTTTATGTTTGTACTTGCCATTCGACAGGCGCAAGGCACAGTCCAGCTTGGCCTTGGCAACGTCAATTCCAAAATGAAACGATTGCATGCAACATCCTCTTGTGATCTACCTTGTGAATGCGAGCTGCCGGGAAGCCGGGCCAAAGATACTGTCCGATCTTTAACGGAGGGTGAGCGACTGCTGCAAGGATCTACGGCACTGGCGCAAGGCCAAAGGGTGGGCACAGCATCCAGTCGCTCGATCCTGAGGTGCCCCTCGGGAACTACTGCTGTGAATTTGATGGCAGGACGCTGCACCATCGAATTCACTGAAAAACATAATACAAGGGTGGAAGATACCGCTATCTGATGAAAAAAGAGGCGCTTTCCTTTCATGTCATGTTATGCAGGAGGGGTATTTACTTACCGTCCGAATTTCCGGAGCCACTTCTACATTGACCGTACCCATAAAAAACGACGCACGCAGCGTCGTTTTTTATGGGTGAAGCTAAAACTTTTACCCCAACTGCCCCAGCAAGGTCTCCGCGTCCGAGACTTCAAACTTGCCGCCATCTTCCACATTCAATTGTTTCACCGCGCCGTCCTCTACCAGCATCGAATAACGCTGTGAGCGCGTGCCCATGCCGTGCTTGCTGAAGTCCGCATCGAGGCCCAACGCTTTGCTGAATGCGGCATTGCCGTCCGCCATCATGCGCACAATGCCGGTCGCTTTTTGATCACGGCCCCAGGCACCCATCACGAATGCGTCGTTGACCGAAATGCACCAGATTTCATCGACGCCTTTGGCTTTCAGGTCGGCTGCATGCTTCACGTAACCCGGTACGTGCTGCGCAGAGCAGGTTGGGGTGTACGCGCCCGGCAGGCCGAAGATCGCGATCTTCTTGCCTTTGGTCAGATCTGCAACGTTAAACGTATTCGGGCCGAGCGAGCAGCCTGCGGATTCGACTTCGATAAATTCTGCCAGTGCGCCTTCCGGCAGGCGATCGCCGATCTTGATAGTCATGAGGACTCCTTTTAGGTGGTTGAGCGGTATTGCAAATGAAAACGCCGCGCCATCGAAGCGCGGCGTGCAGACCGCAGTATGCCTTGTTCTGTTTTTTTCTGCAGGAGATAGATCAATTCATGAGGCATCAGATACCGCGCACATGCAGCGGGTTACGACTGCACACCTAAACCACCCTACAACGAACACCCTCAAAGCACTGCTTTGAGTCCCCAGCCCTTCTTCCGCAGGCGGGAGAAGGGCTGAGTTCTTGGGTCCGGCCTCGGAACGAGGCACAGTTTCAGTCCGCTTGCTTACGCAAGAACGCTGGAATATCGTAGGTCTCCATGCCGTTCTTTTCCAGCGCACGCACCGTCTCCGATGCCGATTCGCGACGCCACACTGCCGGTGCTTTCATACCATCGAACGACGAAGCCGACTGAGAAGCGCCCTGCCCTTGCATCGTTCCGGTATGGACCATCATCGGTTCGTTGTGGGTGCCGGTGCGCAACACCGGAGTCTGCACCAGTTGCACTGTCTTGCGTGTACGGCCGAGACCAGTAGCGACCACGGTCACGCGAATATCGTCGCCCATCGTGTCGTCATACGCGATACCTTGCGCGATCGATGCATCGGGCGCGGCGAATGCACGCACCGTCGCCATCACTTCCTTGATTTCCTTACCCTTGAGGCCGCGGCTGGCGGTCACGTTGACCAGCACACCGCGCGCGCCGGACAGGTCGATGCCGTCCAGCAGTGGCGATGCAACCGCTTGCTCGGCGGCGATGCGGGCACGGTCGACACCGGTTGCGGTCGCGGTACCCATCATGGCCTTGCCTTGCTCGCCCATGATGGTTTTCACGTCGTTGAAGTCGACGTTGATGTGGCCCGGCACGTTGATGATTTCGGCGATGCCGGCCACGGCATTGTTCAACACATCGTCGGCATGTTGCAGCCATTCGATCATGCTGTCGTCTTCATAGATCTCTTCCAGTTTTTCATTCAGGATGATGATCAATGAATCGACGTGTTGCGACAGCGCTTCCAGGCCCTCGTCGGCGATGTCCATGCACTTCTGGCCTTCATACGAGAAGGGCTTGGAGACTACCGCCACGGTCAGGGCGCCCTGTGCTTTTGCCACTTCCGCGACGATCGGCGCGGCGCCGGTGCCGGTGCCGCCGCCCATGCCGGCAGCGATAAACACCATGTGCGCACCGCGCAACGCATCTTCGATGCGGGAGCGCGACTCTTCCGCCAGTTGGCGGCCGACTGCCGGCTTCATGCCGGCACCCAAGCCGGTTTCGCCGATCTGGATGATGTTGTGTGCCTTGGATTGCTTCAATGCTTGCGCATCGGTGTTGGCGGCGATGAATTCAACGCCGGACACGCCTTTGTTGATCATGTGCTGTACCGCATTGCCGCCGGCACCGCCGACGCCAACGACTTTAATCACGGTGCCTAGTGTTGCGTTATCGAGCATATCGATTTCCATGACGACTCCTTAAATAAAGTATGCAGTTTTCAGTCGTTAATCACCGCGCGGTGTGACGACTAGCAACTGCTAACTGCGGTTGGATTATAAAAATATAATCGTTTAAAAATTCCCCAAAAACCATTCCTTCATGCGCTGCCAGATTGCTTTGACAGACCCTTCCTGCCGCGTGACGATGTGACCACGCAAATACTGCTTTTTCGCTTCCAGTAACAAACCTAAAACTGTTGCATAGCGCGGGCTACGTACAACATCCGCCAATTGCCCGCTGTATTCTGGCGTGCCGAGACGCGTCGGCTTCAGGAAAATATCTTCGGCCAACTCCACCATGCCCGGCATCATTGCGGAACCACCGGTCAGCACGATGCCGGAAGAGAGTACTTCTTCGTAACCCGACTCGCGCACAACCTGATGCACGAGTGCAAATAATTCTTCGACACGCGGCTCAATCACCGCAGCCAATGCCTGTCGCGACATGGTACGAGAACCACGATCACCCAAGCCCGGCACTTCCAGGGTTTCACTCGGATCGGCCAGTACTTGCTTGGCGACGCCGTAACGCAACTTGATTTCTTCTGCCTCCGCCGTCGGCGTGCGCACTGCCATCGCAATATCGTTGGTAATCTGATCGCCGGCAATCGGGATCACGGCGGTATGCCGAATCGCACCTTCGGTAAAAATCGCGACATCGGTCGTGCCGCCGCCGATGTCGATCAACACCACGCCCAATTCTTTTTCATCCGGGGCCAGCACTGCGTCGGCCGAGGCCATCGGCTGCAAAATCAGGTCGGACACTTCCAGTCCACAACGTCGCACGCACTTCACAATGTTTTGCACTGCCGACACCGCGCCGGTCACGATATGTACCTTGACTTCCAGTCGGATGCCGCTCATGCCGATAGGCTCGCGCACATCATCCTGGTTGTCGACGATGAATTCCTGCGGCACCGTATGCAGCAATTGTTGATCGGTCGGGATGTTGACTGCTTTCGCCGTTTCAATCACGCGCGCCACATCGGCTGCGGTGACTTCCTTGTCCTTGATCGCCACCATGCCGCTGGAATTGAAGCTGCGGATATGGCTGCCGGCGATGCCGGTATACACATTCCTGATTTTGCAATCGGCCATCAATTCGGCTTCTTCGAGCGCGCGCTGGATCGATTCGACAGTCGCCTCGATATTGACGACTACGCCCTTTTTCAAACCTTTCGATTCCGCCTGCCCGAGACCGATCACTTCATGCCGCCCGTTTGGCATGATTTCCGCCACTACCGCCACCACTTTCGAGGTGCCGATATCGAGACCGACGATTAGATTTTTTGCATCTTTTGTCATGTCGTTCCGTTTATTTTTTACTGTCTTTTACTATCCAGCCCGAACGCCAGGCCACTAGCCCTTAACGCCATGCCATTTGGATAACGCATATCCACGCTCTCGATCCGATCCTGCAATCGTGCAACCAGTTGCGGATACATCTGCACCAGCCGATCAACCCGCTCCTTCAACGTCGTCTTGCTTTGCTCACGTCCCAACTCCACGGTCATCCCATTGCTCAACTTGACCGTCCACGCATACCGCGTCGACAATTGCACCGAACTGGGCGCAAGATGGGCCGGCGCGAACCAGCTTTGCAGCGCCCTGAAGCGCGCGACGACTTCCTTTTCGCTACCTTCCGGACCGAAGAATTCCGGCAACTCGCCGTCTTCTTCCGCTTCCGCCAAGTTGGCGGTGAATACATCCCCGTTTGTCGACAACAAGCGCCCATCGTCGCCCCAGGTTCCCAACGGCGTATGCTCTTCCAGCGTCACGATCAACTTGTTCGGCCACTCGCGACGCACGGTAGCCCTGCGTACCCACGGCACAGACTCAAACGCCAGTCGCACCGCATTCAGGTTGGCGGTAAAAAAATTGCCCTTGATGCGCGGTATCGCGCTACCTTTTACTGTCGACCGTGTGACATGCCGCAATTCCGACTGTGCAGCGCCTTCGATGCGTATCACCTTGAGAGTGAACATGGGACGCTGCGTCACCCACCACAAGCCGGAGGACAACAATGCGAGCGCGCACAATCCAAGCAAGACATTGGAAATCGCGTTCAACATTTTGATGTCATGCCACATTGTCTTTATCTTGATCCGCTTACGTTGGCGTCCAATTTTTCGACGGTGTCAGCTCCAGCGCCGCCGATTTCAAAATCTTCACGCACAAATCCTCATAACTAACACCTGCCGCTTTGGCCGCCATGGGGACCAGAGAATGCCCCGTCATTCCAGGCGACGTGTTGATTTCCAGCAAAAACGGTTCGTTATCCGAGGCGCGCAGCATGAAGTCCACTCGCGCCCAACCTGCACTTCCAATTGCGTTGAATGCGCGCACAGCCAATGACTGAATCCGCTTCGTCAATTCTTCATCCAGTGGCGCTGGGCACAGGTACTTTGTATCGTCGCTGAAGTACTTGTTCTGATAGTCATAGTTACCTTCGGGCGCACGGATCTCGACGATCGGCAATGCGCTTGCAGTGCGGCCCTTGCCGAGTACCGGCACGGTCAATTCGCGTCCGGCGATGAATTCCTCCGCCAGCACGACATCGTCGTATTTGGCGCAATGCGCAAAACCATCGCTCATGTCGGAATATTCCACGACTTTGCTGATACCGATGGTGGAGCCTTCATGCGGCGCCTTGAGCATCAGCGGCAATCCCAGATCGTCCGGCACCTGGCGCAACTCTTCAGATGTCGCTGCCTTCGCATCCAATACGACAAAACGCGGCGTCGGCAAGCCGTGACTGAGCCAGATGCGCTTGGTCATGACCTTGTCCATCGCGATTGACGACGCCATCACGCCGGAGCCGGTGTACGCAATGCCAAGCTGTTCCAGCACGCCCTGCAATGTACCGTCTTCGCCGTAGCGGCCGTGCAGTGCGATGAACACGCGATCGAATTTCTCTGCTGCCAATTCCGCCAGGCTGCGCTCGGCCGGATCAAACGGATGTGCATCGACACCCTTGCTCTGCAGCGCCTTCAACACGCCGCTGCCTGACATCAGCGACACCTCGCGCTCGGCGGAACGCCCGCCAAAGAGCACGCCTACTTTTCCGAATTCATTTGCCATGTTTGCACTCATCATTTTTCCGGCGCCGATACCTGCGCCAATTTTCCCGGCACCACGCTGATCGAACCGGCGCCCATCGTGATTACCACATCCCCGTCTTTCGCGACACGCATGATAGTGGCGGACATCTCCGCCATATCTTCCACAAACACTGGCTCGACCTTGCCGGCAATGCGCAATGCATGCGCCAGCGCGCGCCCGTCGGCAGCCACGATCGGTTGCTCGCCGGCGGCATAGACTTCGGCCAGCACCAGCGCATCGGCGGTCGACAACACTTTCACGAAATCCTCGAACAAATCGCGAGTACGGGTGTAACGATGCGGCTGGAATGCCAGCACCAGGCGCCGTCCCGGGTAGGCCCCGCGCGCCGCTGCCAGCGTCGCCGCGGTTTCCACCGGGTGGTGACCGTAATCGTCGACCAGAGCGAAACTGCCGCCGGCTTTGCCATCGGCGTCGGGCAGCTTGATTTCGCCATAGCGGGTAAAGCGGCGGCCGACACCGGTGAATTCGCTCAATGCTTTTTGGGTCGCGCTATCGGCCACGCCGAGTTCACGCGCGATGGCGATTGCCGCACAAGCGTTCTGCACGTTATGCATGCCGGGCTGATTCAGGCTTACCTTCATCGGTGCATAGCCCTGCTGGATCACCGTGAACTGCATGTGACCCTCCACCGCCTTCGCATCAACTGCCCGCACTTCCGCTTCCGCATGGAAGCCGTAGGTCGTGACCGGCTTGGAAATGAACGGCATGATTTCGCGCACATTCTGGTCGTCGATGCACAACATCGCGATGCCATAAAACGGCAGCCTGTGGGTAAATTCAATGAAGGCCTGTTTCAGCTTGGCGAAACTGTGATCATAGGTTTCCATATGATCGGCATCGATGTTGGTGATCACTTCGATCACCGGCGACAGGTTCAGGAATGACGCATCCGATTCGTCCGCCTCGGCGACGATGAAGTCGCCGGCGCCGAGCTTCGCATTGGCGCCGGCGCTGGTCAGCCGCCCGCCGATGACGAAAGTCGGATCAAGTCCACCTTCGGCCAGCACGCTCGCCACCAGGCTGGTGGTCGTGGTTTTGCCGTGGGTGCCGGCAATCGCGATACCGCTCTTCAACCGCATCAATTCGGCCAGCATCATCGCGCGCGGCACAATCGGGATGTGTTTGGCACGCGCGGCCATTACCTCCGGGTTATCCGCCTTGACCGCAGTGGATATGACGATCGCATCCGCACCGTCAATGTTTTGCGCAACGTGACCCAATGTGAATTTCGCACCCAATTCAGCCAGCCGCTGCGTTGCGGCGTTGCTGCCGAGATCGGAGCCCGACACGGCATAACCCAGATTGAGCAATACCTCGGCGATGCCGCTCATGCCGCTTCCGCCGATTCCTACAAAATGGATATTTTTGACTTTATGTTTCATCGTGTTTTTTCTGGTCCTGCCAATTCTTCCAATACATTTGCAATTGCGTCATTCGCCTTGCGCTGGCCAATCGCATGGGCTGCTTCAGCCATCTTCTGGCAGGTTGCGCGGGTCAGCGATTGCAACAGCGACGCCAGACGTTCCGGCGTCAGTTCGCTTTGCGGCAGATGCATCGCCGCCGTCTGCCTCACCATCCATTGCGCATTGTCCCGTTGATGCGACGTAGTCGACACCACCAGCGGCACCAGCACGCTGGCGACACCGGCGGCGGTCAGCTCCGAGACCGTAATCGCGCCGGCACGGCAAATCACCAAATCGGCTTGCGCATAACGGCGCGGCATGTCATCGATGAAATCAACCACTTCCGCCTGTACCTGCGCTTTCGCATAGGCGTCGCGCAATACATCGACATGCTGCTTGCCCGATTGGTGCGTGACAATCGGCCGCGCCTCTTGCGGGATGCGCGCCAGTGCCGCCGGCAGGCATTCATTCAATGCTTTGGCGCCGAGGCTGCCGCCGACAATCAATATCCGCAATGGTCCGCTGTGCGCTGCATAGCGCTCGGCCGGCAACGGCAGCGCCAGAATTTCTTTGCGTACCGGGTTGCCGGTAACGAGTGCCTTGCCTGCGGCGCGGCCAAAATTTGCTGGAAAACCGAACAGCACGCGCTGCGCGATCGGCGCCAGCGTCTTGTTCGATAGCAGCAATGCAGCATCGGCATTTACGAGCGCCAACGGAATGCGGTGCAATTTTGCCATCAAACCGCCCGGCACGGTGACATATCCGCCCATGCCTAGCACCACATCCGGCTTGCGGCGGCCGAGGATGCGAAAACAGCCGACGAAACTTGCGAGCATTTTCAACGCGCCGCGCACCGTATGCATCGCGCCCTTGCCGCGCAAGCCTGCGAAATCGATGGTATCCATCTCGATGCCATGCATGGGCACGATGCCGCCCTCCATGCCGTGCGACGTGCCGAGCCACGACACTTGCCAGCCGCGCGAGCGCATCGTTTGTGCAATCGCGAGGCCCGGGAAGATATGTCCGCCGGTGCCAGCGGCCATGATCAAAAGGCGTCTGGTCATATGCGACCTCCACGCATTAGCACGCGATTCTCGTAATCGATACGCAGCAAAATCGCGAGCCCGATACAATTGATCAGCACGCCCGACCCGCCATAACTCATCAATGGCAGCGTCAATCCCTTGGTCGGCAATAAACCGAGATTGACGCCCATATTGATGAACGCCTGCACGCCGATCCAGATGCCGACTCCCTTGGCCGTCAAGCCGGCGAAGGTCAAATCCATCGCGATCGCCTGACGCCCGATATCGAATGCGCGCTTGACGATCCAGTAGAACATCAGCACGACCACTAACACGCCGGCGAAACCCAGTTCTTCGCCGATGACGGCTAACAAGAAATCGGTATGCGCTTCCGGCAGGTAATGCAATTTTTCGACGCTGCCGCCCAGCCCGACGCCAAACAATTCGCCGCGGCCGAATGCGATCAATGAATGCGAGAGTTGATATGCTTTGCCCAAGGCATTCTCTTCAGCCCACGGATTCAGATACGCGAAGATGCGCTCGCGTCGCCATGGCGACAACAAAATCACCAAGCTGAAAATCCCGACCAGCGTCGCGCTGATGCCGCCAAACCAGACACCATTGATGCCGCCCAAAAACAGGATGCCCATCGCGATGCAAACGATGACGCCGAATGCGCCCAGATCCGGCTCCAGCAGCAGCAGCAAACCGACACAACCGACCGCTGCCGCCATCGGCAAAAAACCTTTCGTCAGCTTGTGCATGAATTCTTGCTTGCGCACCGTATAGTCGGCGGCATACAGCACGGCAAACAGTTTCATCAATTCGGATGGCTGCAGGTTGAACACCTTGAACGACAACCAGCGTTTCGCGCCGTTGACGCCTTTGCCGATGCCCGGCACCAGCACCAGTGCCAGCAAGATCAAGGTGCCGGCGAATAAATAGGGGGCAAAGCGCTGCCAGGTTTCGATACGCACGCGAAATGCGAATAGGGCGACCACCAGCGACACGGCGATGAACACCGCCTGCCGTATCAGGAAATGTGAATTCTTGTAACTCGCATACTTGGGCGAGTCGGGCAAGGAAATCGATGCCGAATACACCATCACCATGCCGAACAACATCAACAGCAATACCACCCATACCAAAAGCTGGTCGTATTCCATCATCCTCGAACGCTGGGCGAGGCCGCCCGCCGGCGTTTGCGCCAGTGCAGCGAAGAACGATGGCATCGCGAATTTCATGCGATCTCTCCGCGCGACAATGCGATTTCACGCACCGCATCGACGAACACTTGCGCGCGGTGCGCATAATTTCTGAACATGTCGAGGCTGGCGCATGCCGGCGACAGCAGCACCGCATCGCCCGATTGCGCGAGTTCAGATGCGCGCTGCACTGCAGCTTCCAGTGTTGTGCAATCGATCAATTCAGCACCCGATTGGTCGACTGCGGCGCGGATGGCGGCGGCATCCTTGCCGATCAACAGTACCGCGCGCACATACTTCGCGACAGGGGCCGTCAACGGCGCAAAATCCTGGCCCTTGCCATCGCCGCCGGCGATCAATACCAGCCGCGTGGAACCTCCGCCCTGATTCGTGCCGAGCCCGTTCAATGCGGCAACGGTGGCGCCGACGTTGGTGCCCTTGCTGTCATCGTAATATTCCACGCTACCGATGGTCGCCACCAGTTCGACGCGATGCGGCTCGCCATGATACTCGCGCAAGCCGTGCAGCAACGACGCCAGCGGCAAGCCGATCGCGCGGCACAATGCCAACGCCGCCAACGCATTGACTGCATTATGCTGGCCGCGGATTTTGAGCGCGTCCGCCGGCATCAAACGATTGATAGCCACCGGCAGTTCGGCGACGCTGTTTTTTTTGCGGCGCTTCCCTTCACCTTCTTCGGCGGCAACGGCAACCGTCAACCATTGCATGCCGTTCTCGTTGATCAAGCCGAAGCAATTCGCTTGTTCCGGCTCGCTCGCGCCAAAACTGCTCATGGGCGCCAAGGGAGACGCCATGTGCATCACGCGCGCATCGTCGCGATTCAATACATGGATCGTGTTGGCACCGAAGATGCGTGCCTTGTCGGCGGCGTACGCATCCATGTCGCCATGCCAGTCGAGATGATCTTGCGTGACGTTCAGGACTGTCGCGACATCGGCTTGCAAACTGTGCGTGGTATGCAGTTGAAAACTCGACAGTTCCAGCACCCACGCTTGCGGCAATGTGTCATGGTCGAGCGCATCGCGCAGCACATCGAGTGCGGCCGGACTGATATTGCCGGCAACCTGCACCGTCAGCCCGGCGCGCTTGCATAGCAAACCGGTCAGGCGGGTTACCGTGGTTTTGCCGTTGGTGCCGGTGATCGCGATGAGCTTGGGCGCGTAATCGCGCTCGCTCTTGAGGTTTGCCAGCGCCTGCGCGAACAATTCAATCTCGCCCCACAATGGAATTTCTTTTTCCGCCGCAGCCGGGATGATCGACGCCAGTTCGCGCGTCGGTGCCAGGCCGGGGCTGACTGCGGCAAAATCGATGCCGTCCAGCAGATCGAGCGTAAACGGACCGCCGACAAATTC
>Ga0136846_1212448_pt1 | contig 10728 bp, 11 predicted proteins | sample HopSoiMetagenom2_FD_96841 | JGI IMG/M metagenome (GOLD analysis project Ga0136846, IMG submission 96841) | Grasslands soil microbial communities from Hopland, California, USA - 2 Assembly 2016 (version 4) | ecosystem: Environmental > Terrestrial > Soil > Grasslands | place: USA: Hopland... | reverse complement strand
CTCGCCCAGGCGGATCGACTGGGCGGCCACCTGGACGGTCGTCCCGCCCGTCGCGCAGCCGTTGAACACCGCGCGGACCGGGATGCCGGTGAGCCCCAGCAAGGACACGACCGAGTCGGGGTTGGACACCTCGTGGCTGCCCACGGTCGCGACCTGGACGTCCGACCACTGGACGCCGGCGTCGGCCAGGGCCGACTGCGCGGCCTCAGCTCCCATCTGCAGGCACAGCTTGTCGCCGTGCCGGCCGAAGGGATGAAGTCCCACGCCGATGACGGCGACCTCGGGTGCGCTCATCGAGCTGCCTCCTCTGAGCTCTTCGCGGACGCGGGGGCGAAGGCAAAGGTGAGGACCTCTGTGCCGTCGGCGCGCACCGTGTAGGGGACGATGCGCAGCTCCATCGGCTGACCGATCTCGAGATCCTCGACCGCGCAGTCGACGAGTCGTCCCTCGACGAGCAGCTCGCCTTCGAGCTCGACGTAGCCGACCAGGTAGGGCTGGAACGTCTCGGGGGTGTCGTTGCCGTCATAGGGCGGCGCGGGTGGCCGGAAGTTCTGCGAGGTGAAGGTCCACAGGGTGCCGCTCCGCTTCAGCGGATGCGCCGGCTCCCCGGGTCGGGGCGGGAAGGACAACCGACCGCCCCACTCGGATGCCAGCAGGGCAGGCTCGTCGGACGGCCAGGTGAACAGCCCGTCAGCCACCGGTATCTGAGTCATTGCTCCTCCGTTCGCGGACGCCGAGGTCACGCCTCGACCCTGCCTGACGCCGTGCCGGCCAGGACGACCACGCCGTCCTGATTGGTGGTGGTGAGCTCGAATCGAGCCTGGCCGTCGCTCAGGTCGGTGACGGTGACCGTGGCGGTCAACTTGTCCCCGGGCCAGACCTGCGAGGTGAAGCGCACGCCGATGCCCGTCAGCTGCTCCTCGCCGATCCAGTCGGTGACGGCACGCGCGGCCATCCCCATCGTCAACATGCCGTGTGCGAAGACCCCGGGGGACTTCGCGACCTCCTTGGCATAGGTCTCGTCGGTGTGCAACGGGTTGAAGTCACCCGAGGCACCGGCGTACTGCACGATGCGTGTGCGGGTCAGGCCGTCGACCAGCACGACGGTGCGGGACGACCCGATCTCGAGAGCAGCCGCGGTCATCGGGCGGCCTCCGTCGTGTGCTGCTGTTGCACACCGACCGAGGTGGCCGTCACGACCGGCAGGCCGTCGGCGTCGACGTACTCGGTGATCCACTCCGAGAACTGCAGGGTCCCCGAGCGGCCGGTCTTCTGCCACGTCCGTCCCTTGCGCTCGGTGGCGGAGAGCACCATGCCGACGCGGACCGGTTGGTGGAACTCGTAGTGCTGCTCGGCGTGCAGACCGCCGCCCCCAGCCGGCACGGAACCGGCGTCTCGCCCCGATCCGAACCAGGGCGTTCCCGGCCGTGGTCGCAGGATGTAGTCCGGATCGAAGTGCGCGGAGGCCTGCACGAACGTCGCGGGCACCAGCGCGTCGCTCGAGGTGTCGGCGCCCCGCTCGGCGTCCGCGTGGCCGAGGGCACGGCGGAAGACCAGCACCTGTCCGGCCTCGATCGGAAAGCGTTGGACCGTCATCGGCACCTTCCTCGGGTGGCGGAGCCTCGGCGGTGCGCTGGTCGCTCCGCACGTCGTTGTTCGATATCGGTCGACAATATACCTGATTGGTACCATGGCTCGACGCCCGTCCCGATGAAGCGAGTGGCTGCTGCACTCCCGCGTCCAGCTCGTGCCCGAACCGAAGGAAGTCCGCCATGCAGGTCGAGGGCAAGTCCGTCGTCGTGACCGGAGGAGGCAACGGCATCGGCCGTGCGCTCGCGCTCCGCTTCGCCGAGCTGGGCGTCCGCGGGGTCACGATCGGCGACCTCGACGGCGAGTGGGCGCACCAGGCCGCGGCGAAGGTCGAGGAGGCCGGAGTGCCGGCCCTTGGGATGGCCTGCGACGTCGGCGACCAGGCGGCGGTCGAGACCCTCGTCGACGCCGCCGAGTCCGCGCACGGCCCCGTCGACATCTTCTGCTCGAACGCCGGCTACTCCGACGAGGTCGGCAACCTCGAGCAGACCGTCGACGCCTGGCGCCGGATCATCGATGTCAATCTGCTGGCGCACGTCTGGGCTGCGCGCAGGGTGGTGCCCGGAATGGTCGCGAGAGGTGAGGGCTACCTGCTGCAGACGGTGTCCTCGGCCGCGCTCATCACTGGTCCGTCGGCACCCGGCTACACGACCACCAAGCACGGTGCGCTCGGCTTCGCCGAGTGGCTGACGCTGAACCACGGCGACCAGGGCCTGCGGGTCACCTGCCTGTGCCCGAACGCCGTCTTCACCGGCATGTTCGGTCGCGGTCCCGACGACGAGTCGATCGTGCCGCAGGACCAGGCGCTGGGCGAGGTGCTCACACCCGAGCACGTCGCGCACGTGACGATCGACGCGATGACCGGCTCCGAGCCGTTCCTGGTGCTGCCGCACCCACGGGTCGGCGAATCCTTCCTGCGCAAGGCCCAGGACTACGATGCCTGGCTCGACCGCACCCGCGCCCGACTCCGGCGGATGTCGGCGGAGAGCAGGTGATCTGGCCCCGGCGGACGAGTTCGGCGCCGACATCAGACGAGGTCGGCGGCGAGGTTGCTGACGTTGGTGATGAAGGCGACGCCGCGGGCGCTGTGGTCGTAGCCCGATGTCGGGTAGCCGTTGGTCAGCAGGGCGAAGGAGACGCCGCTGTCGGGGTCGCACCAGCCGGTCTGATACGCCGACCCGCCGTGCCCGAAGGTGCGCGGCGACCCGACCGCCGGCAGCCACATGTCCGGTGCATCCCCGGCCACCATCACGAAGAGCCCGACACTGGCCGGACGGGTGCCGCCCCCGTAGAGCTGGTCTCCCACCGGCACTGCGGTGACGCGGGGGCGGACGGCCTCGGCGATGATCTCCGGCGTCCACAGCCGTGCCTCCAGCACCGCCTGGTAGAAGAGCGCCAGGTCGGCGGCCGAGGCGACCACCGCGTGCGCCGGCTCGCCGGCCGCCACCACCTCCGGCCGGTCGAGGAACCACGGCCCCCACGGGTCGACCTCGGCCGTGGCGCCGTCGGTGCAGACCATCGGCGCGACCGTGTCCCTCTGGCGCTGGACCGGCACGGCCAGCTCGAAGCCCAGGCCGAGCGGCTCGGCCAGCTCCTGCCGGAGGTAGACCGGCAGCGGCCGGCCGTCGACCCGCTCGACCAGCTCGGCGATGAGCCAGGCGGCCGACGTGAGATGGAACTGCAACTGCGAGCCCGGCTCCCAGTCCAGCCGCCACTTGGCGAACGCCTGCAGGCGCTGCTCGCGGTCGGCCATCTTCGGGAAGCCGAGCGGCGCGAACGGCAGCCCGGCCGTGTGGGTCATGACGTGCTCGACCGTCACGACGTCCTTGCCGTTCGTGCCGAACTCCGGGATCACCGAGGCCACGGTCGCCGCGAGGTCGACCCGGCCCTCGCCGAGCAGCTTCCACAAGGCGCTCGCGACGATCGGTCGCCCGACGGACTGCAGCAGGTAGCGCGGGGCTGCAGCACCGAAGGATCCGAAGTAGGCGAGGCGACCCTGCCGGGCGACGGCCACCTGCGCGGAAGGGAGCCGGCCGGACTCCACCTCGAGGCGCACGCGATCCACGCAGAGCTGCAGGCGGGCGGGGTCGATGCCGACCTCGACGGGGTCGACCGTCTGGATCGTCGGCGGACGGTCGGGCTGGGTCGACACCGGTCGATCCCCTTCCTGGATCACGGGCACGCGTCACCCTGCGGCACTACTCTCAGTTCGAGAGCAGGTCTCAACAATCGCTCCACGACGACGGAGGTGGGATGAGCGCCGAAGCACGGCCGGGGCTGCGCGAGCGCAACCGCGCACGCACCTATGCGGAGATCACCGAGGCCGCGCTCGACCTGTTCACCCGGCAGGGCTTCGACGCCACCACCGTCGACGAGGTCGCCGCCGCGGCGGGCATCTCCGCAGCGACCTTCTTCCGCTACTTCGCGACCAAGGAGGACGTCCTGTTCACCGACGAGTCCGCGTCGGCGGCCGAGCTCGTGGCGGCCGTGGCCGGACGGTCCGACCGCAGCCGGTCGTCGGTCCGGGCCCTGGCCGAGCCAGTCGTGGCGTTCGCCGAATCGATACCCGGGCCGACCAGTCCGAACGGCCGTCGACTGACCGAGCTGGTCATGACGACACCCAGCCTGGCCTCGCGCAGCCTGCGGATCCGACTGCACTGGGACCGCGACGTAGCGGCACAGCTGGCCTCCGAGGACGGGCTCGCCTCTCCGGAGCTCCGGCACACCGTCGTGGCGTCGGTGGCGGTGTCGTGCCTGACCAGCGGTCTGCGCCACTGGCCGGACAGCTCGCCGCGCACGCTGGCCTCGCTGGTCGAGGAGGCCTTCGAGCACGCGACGCGCTGATCGTCCGGGTCGGCTGTTCAAGACCACCGACAAGGGGTGGAAACGGCGGCTCCCACGGTGAGGTGTCCGCATGAGAGCCGCCGCAGCTCAGAGCCCGAGTAGTTGTTTGCCGTTGTCGCGCAGGAAGCGCCGCCGGGCCTCGTCGCCGAGGCCCTCGGCCTTGGTGTAGAAGTCGGCGGGTTCCCGCAGCCCCTCGGCGTGCGGCCAGTCCGACCCCATCACCAGGCAGTCGACTCCCCCCAGCCGATCCGCGAGTGAGACGGTGTCGTCCTCGGGATAGGGCACGACGCGCACGTGCTGCTTGAAGACGGTGCTCGGCCGCTCGGCGAGCTGCCCGCCCAACCACGGGCCGTTGCGGCCCATACCGCGGCTCTTGTCCATGTGCCGGATGAAGTGGGGGACCCACTCAGCGCCGAACTCGCTGACGAGCACGTTGATGTTCGGGTAACGGCCGAACAGGTTGTCGAAGATCAGGGCCGACAGGGTGTCGGTGATCGGCCGCTCGCCGTAGGTGTTCTGCCACTGCCAGGCTGAGAACTGGAAGGGCGGGACGAGGCCCCAGCCCCAATGGGACGCGACCTCAGTCTGGTAGTGGAACTCGCTGATGTGGTAAGCGACGGTGGCGTTCGCCTCGTTGAGGCGGGCCCAGAAAGGATCGAAGTAGGGGTCCCCCGGCGAACGTCCGTATGCGGGGCCCGGAGCCAGCATGATGAACCGCGCGCCGGCGGCCAGAACGCGGTCGAGCTCGATGACGGCACGATCGAGATCGCGCAGCGACAGCATGGCCGGGGCGAAGATGCGGTTCTTGTACGCGAAGCCCCAGTCCTCGTCGATCCACCGGTTGAAGGACTCGAGGTTGTCGTAGAGCGGGTCGACGCCCTCGAGGTAGGCCTCGGCCATCAGGGCCCAGCCGCCCGGGTACATGATCGAGTGCTCGATCTGCTGCTCGCTGAGCTGCTTGAGACGGGCGTCGTGATCGCGGTACTCGATCTGCATCGGCTCGTAGAACCGCTCGGCGTCGCTGGGCTCGCCGGACGAGCGAGCCTTCAACATCTCCACCAGCGACCCGGGAACGTAGGCGCTGTCGAGGTCGGCCTCGAGGGCGTTCACGATGCGGTTGTGGGCCAACAACCCCTTGCGGCCGGATGCGTTGCGGATCGGGTAGATCGCGGTGTCGATCTTGTCCTTGGGCATGTGGCGCGTGAAGCAGTCGTCGGACTCGTACGAGTGCTGGTCGAAGTCGACGAGCTTGTAGGGAAGTTCGCCAACCGTGTTCTCGATCAGGGCCACCGAGTCACCTCCTCCAGTAGTGGTGCCGCCGGCCTCCCCCAGATGAGCAGAGTGACACAGGGTTTCCAGTTGCGAGATGCTATCACCCCTTGACGTCAGGGGGAAGGGGGAGGAAGGTTGTCCACACCAAGAATGATCTAGCTAATATTACCCTTTTCGTTCCCCCGGTCAGCCCAACCATTGCCTCACGCGCGCCTGGCTCGTCCTCGACCCGTCGTGGGCTCACCGCTCTGAAGGAGATCCCGTGGCCGACATCGCCGATCCTGGCCACCCGACCGCATCCGACCTGGACGCCTTCGCCGATGAGGCCCGCGTGTTCCTGGATGCGCACGCCGTACGCCGGAACGGTTCCGCCTCGTTCGAATGGGGTCGGGGCAGCGACTACGTCGGCTTCTTCGGCGACCCGCGCGGCGACGATGCCGCCGACGTCGCCGCGGCGCGCGCCTGGCAGCGAGTGCGCCAGGCGAACGGCTTCGGGTGGATCACCGGGCCGACGGCATACGGCGGGCGTGAGCTGAGCTCGCTGCACGACTTCACCTACGACCTCATCGAAGCTGAGTACGACGCGCCCGACACCGAGGTCCTCAGCGTCATCGGTTTGGGCATGGTCGGCCCGACGATCCTCACCCACGGCAGTGACTACCTGCGGGAGAGGTACCTCCCCGCGATGTATCGCGGCGACGTCGTCGCCTGCCAGCTGTTCAGCGAACCCGCAGCTGGGTCAGACCTTGCGGCCGTCAAGACCCGTGCCGTCCGCGATGGCGACGCCTGGGTGGTCAACGGACAGAAGGTCTGGACCTCGGGCGCGCACTACTCCGAGATCGGCGAGCTGTTGTGCCGCACCGACGCGGAGGCGCCCAAACACCGCGGGATCACCGCGTTCGTGCTCGACATGTCGCTACCAGGAGTGACCGTGCGACCGCTGCGCCAGATGACCGGCGGCGCCGAGTTCAACGAGGTCTTCCTCGACGACGTACGCGTCCCTGACTCGCACCGGCTGGGTGAGGTCAACGGCGGTTGGCAGGTGGCGGTCACGACGTTGATGAACGAGCGCGGCACCGTGGCCGCCGACAGCGGCGGCGTCGCAGCAGCCGCCATCCAGCCGGACCGGCTGCACGCCTTGATGAGGCATCTCGGCCGGGCCGAGGACCCCGTGGCCCGCCAGGAGCTCGCGGCCCTCGCCACCGACGTCCTGGCGGCGCGGGCACTGACCCACCGCGCGACCCGGCGGTTGCAGTCCGGCATGGCACCGGGACCCGAGGGGTCGATCGCCAAGCTGTGCTTCTCCGCCAACCTGGCTCGCGCAGCGAACTTCGCCACCGACCTGCTCGGTCACCGGATCCTCGCCGATTCCGGCGAGTGGGGCACGTTCAGCTGGAATCAGCTGCTGCTGGCCGCCCCGGCGCTGCGGATCCTCGGCGGTACCGAAGAGATCATGAAGAACATCATCGCCGAACGCGTGCTCGGCCTGCCCAAGGAGGCCGCGAAGTGAGCGCGACGACGAGCACCGACCGAGAGGCCATGAGCTCGGACGAGCTGAAGGCACTGCGCGACGCCGTGCGCGATGTGTGTGCCCGGCACGCCGGGGTCGAGATTGCCAGGCGCATGCTCGAGGACACGCCTGGAGAGGCACCGAGCGCTCAGCTGTGGACCGCCCTCACCGGCGAGCTGGGTCTGGGGGGCCTGGTCGTCCCGGAGCGCTTCGGGGGCGCCGACGCCGGGTGGCCGGTGCTGTGCGTTGTCCTGCAGGAGCTCGGTCGCGCGCTCGCGGGCGTCGCGTTCGTGCCGTCCACCGTCCTGGCCACCCAGCTCCTGCTGGCCACGGAGGACGACGGGGCGTGCGCCGATCTGCTGCCGGGTATCGCAGACGGCAGCGTGGTGGCCACCGTGGGCGTGCTCGAGTCACTGACCGATTGGGACGACTGGACGCACCGGCAGGCGCCGCCGACGGCCGAGACGTCCGCGCGGTCGGGTCCCGACGGATGGCGGCTGTCGGGCGTCAAGCGCACGGTGCCCTTCGGAGGCGTGGCGGACCTGCTGCTGGTCACCGCCGGGACCGAGAGCGGCGTCGGGCTGTTCGCGGTCGACCGCGCTGCCGACGGTGTGGCGACGACGCCGTTGCCGACCTTGGACGGCACCCGGCCGGTCGCCGATGTCCATCTGACGAACGCTCCTGGACGACTCGTCGGCACTCCCGGTGACGTCGGCCTGGCATTGCGCCGGGCCCTGGACCTCGGCGCCCTGGCCATCGCGGCCGAGGACGCGGGTGCGATGCGCGCCTGTCTGGAGATGTCGGTCGACTACGCCATGCTCCGCACCCAGTTCGACCGGCCCATCGGGTCGTTCCAGGCGGTCAAGCACAAGCTGGCCGACATGCTGGTCCGCGTCGAGTTGGCCGAGGCCGCGGTCGAGGAGGCGTCCCTGGTGGCCGAGGGTGACCGTGCCGATGCCGCAGTCGCGGCCGTGGTTGCCCATGCCTGCGCATCAGAGTCGTTCCAACTGGTGGTGGCCGAGACCATCCAGACCCACGGCGGCATCGGGTTCACCTGGGAGCACCCCGCTCACCTCTACTTCCGACGGGCGAAGACTTCGCGACTCGCATTCGGCAGCCCTGCTGGAGGTCGCGAGCGGCTGTTGGACCGCCTCGGGTTCGGCGTCGCCTCGGGCTGAGCCGGCGGCGAGGTCCGGCATCCGGCATGACGACTCGGCCACGCAATCACTTCGTCCTCGCGGCGAGGAGCACATGGAATCTGGAGGAAAGCGTATGAACAGCGACATCTTCACCAGGCTGTGCGAGGAGCTCGGTCATGACGCTCGGAACGTCGTCAGTATCCGGGTGAACGAAAGTGAAGTCGTGATCCTCACGAGGCAGAGCGGACGAATGTGCGTCGTGACCCACAGGCACGGCCACGACGGGTCACATCTTGTCTCCCAGGGGGCGCTTTTCGGTCCGTGACCTCACCCGACAGTGAACATCGTCGGGGGCGGTCTGGAACCGGTATCCAGTCTGGTTCTTGTAGCGTCCGCCGATCGGGGTGAGCGAGTATCAACTCTCTCAAAGGCGGCCGGGTGAGGTGACCATCGTCGTGCGGAGGACCAGCTCGTCGCTTCACGTCTTCGCCCACCGGGCCGAAGATGCGGTCGACGCCTTGACAGCGCCAGATGAGATGGCTGGCAGCGGTAGCAGTCAGCCTTGGGGGCCCACCAGGCCTGCGACCATCGATCCCAGAGCCGGTGACCTGTGAGACGCGAAGAGTCCTGCGCCGTCCACTGGATGTCCACCCGGGAAGTGTCCGCCGATGACCTGGAGATGCTGTCAGCACCTGAGCGGCACAGAATGTCGCGGTTGCGTCGACCCGCAGATCGAACCCGCTTCGCGTGCGCAAGCATCCTGGCCCGGCGCGTTGTGGCGATGGGGACCGGTTTGGATCCGCGCGCCATCGTCATCGACCGACGCTGCGCATCGTGCGGCGCAGGACACGGGAAGCCCACGATGCCAGGGCTCGGCCTCTTCGTCTCGATAGCACACGCTGGAGAGGTGGTCGGGGTGGCCGTCACGCGAGGCGGCGACGTTGGCCTTGACGTGGAGCCGATTGCCGACAGCGACCTTCTGGGACTCAGCCGCGACATCCTCGGGGCGGGCGAGACTGCCCGATCCTCAACTGATGTCTTGCGGTACTGGACGAGAAAGGAGGCGTTGGTCAAGGCCACCGGCGACGGGATCGTCGTCGGTCTGACAGGTGTTGTCGTGACCTCGCCGAGTGAGCCGCCAGAGATGCTCGCATACCCCGGCCGACAGGACCTACGTGCACGGATGGCAGATCTGCGGTGTCGAGCGGGATACGTTGCCTCGATCGCACTGCTCACCTCAGCCCAGGTCCGCTTCGCTGAGCAGTGGCACGACTTCTCCTAACCAGTTAGACGAGTGTGTCCTGCAGTAGCAGGGGCCGCGTACGCCCGAGCAGGTCGCGAGTCCACCGCCGCACCGTTCTGACGACTTGCGGCACGCGGCGGTCTCGATGCCCGTGAATGCCGACTCTGGCCGAGAACGACCAGACGACTGGACTCGCGACGACGGGGCTTGCGGCCAGGGTTCCCACTGGTCAGAGGCCCTTCTTGCAGTGTGTGGCAGGTGCAGGATTCGAACCTGCGTATGTATACACCGACGGATTTCCAGGCAGAGAAGTCTGAAGGATCGACCTGCGTCTTAGGGCCTTGCGCTGCGACTTGCGCGCGGGTTGCGCGCGACGAACCGGACAGAACCGCCAGCTACCGCAAGTGCGTCGAGCGCGGCGGCCCGAGCTTGACAGTCATACGCGGAAGGACTCACTAGCCGGCCGCGAATCTCGGGATGGACAACGGCACCCAGCTCACTGCACACGCGATGCGCCGCTGGCGCCGCATCTCCTTGACGAGACCGCGTTCATCGAATCCTGCTTGCTTGGCGGAACGGTTTCTCCGAGTCCTTGGACGGCGGCTTCAGTCCCCCACGCGGCCGGTGTCGTAGGCCCACATCGCGATCTCGACCCTGTTGCGGGCGCCGATCTTGGCGAGCAGGCTCGCGACGTGGGTCTTGGCGGTCGTGAGGCCGATGAAGAGATCGGCGGCGATCTCGGCGTTCGTGCGGCCACGGGCGACCAGCGTCAGCACCTCCTCCTCGCGGTCGGTGAGCGGCTCGATCGGTTGGGTACGTCGGCTCGACGGTTCCCTGGCGGCGAGGGTGGCCAGCAGCCGCCGGGTGATGTTCGGCGCGATCAGGGCATCGCCGACGGCGGCGGCATGCACGGCCTGGACGAGCAGCTCGGTCACCTCGATCCCGTCCAGCCCGGGCATCCGGATGTCGACCAGGCACACATCGGTGGTGAGCCGACGCGCCAGCTCGACAGCGGCGTGGCCGTCGGCGGCCTGACCGACCACCTCGATGTCGGGCTGGGCGTCAAGGATCATGGACAGGCCGGTACGCACCAGGTCCTGGTCGTCGGCCACCAGCACGCGCACCGTCAT
>Ga0136846_1212514_pt1 | contig 10729 bp, 11 predicted proteins | sample HopSoiMetagenom2_FD_96841 | JGI IMG/M metagenome (GOLD analysis project Ga0136846, IMG submission 96841) | Grasslands soil microbial communities from Hopland, California, USA - 2 Assembly 2016 (version 4) | ecosystem: Environmental > Terrestrial > Soil > Grasslands | place: USA: Hopland... | reverse complement strand
AGGTGCTCCCCGTGAGTCGTCCCAGGACCTCTGCCTTGGCGGGCTCCTCTAGCTTCCCCCGCTGGATCGACTTGTCGACCGAGCGCTCGATGGCGGCCCGGACGCCGTCGACCTTGTCCTGGCTGCGGCCCACGAAGAGCACGTCGTACCCGGCCTTGGCGAAGACCTCGATGATGCCCGTGGCCATGGTGCCGGTGCCGACCACGCCCACCCTGGCGATGTGGTGCTGGAGCTGGGGCTGGTCGTCCGCGCTCGGCGTGAGGTCGTCGGCGACCGTCACCGGGCTGTCCGGGCCGTCGTAGGTGTAGAAGCCGCGGCCGGTCTTCCGGCCGAGCATGCCGGCGGTGACCAGCTGCTTCAGGATCGGCGCGGGGGCGTGCAGCCGGTCCCGGCCCTGGCGGTACATCGTCTCGAGGATCTCGTACGCCGTGTCGAGGCCGATCAGGTCGAGCAGCTGCAGCGGCCCCATCGGGTAGCCGCAGCCGAACCGCATCGCGGCGTCGATGTCCTCGCGGGTGGCGAACTTGCCCTCGTACATCGCGACCGCGTGGTTGAGGTAGCCGAACAGCAGCGTGTTGGCGATGAAGCCCGCCTTGTCGCCGCAGACGACCGGGTTCTTGCCCATCCCCTCGACCAGCACCTTGACGTCCTCGAGCACCCTCGGCTCTGTGACCACGGTGCGGATGATCTCGACGAGGTTCTGGACGGGGGCCGGGTTGAAGAAGTGGACGCCGATCACCCGGCCCGGGTGGGCGTTGGCGGTCGAGATCTCGGTGACGCTCAGGCTGGAGGTGTTGGTGGCCAGGATCGCGTCGGGCGCGACGATGCCCTCCAGCTCGGCGAAGATCGCCTTCTTGACCTCCAGCGACTCGACCACGGCCTCGACCACGAAGTCGGCTTCGTGCAGGTCCTTCATCGTGGTGGTGAACGAGATCAGGCCGAGGAGCCCGGCCTGCTCGGCCTCGGACAGCTTGCCGCGCCGCACGGCCCGACCGGTGGAGTGCTCGAGGTGCTGGCGGCCCCGGTCGACGGCCTCGTCGTTCAGCTCGACTCCGATGACGCTGAAGCCGTTGCGCGCGAACACCTCGGCGATGCCGGCGCCCATGGTGCCGAGGCCGACGACGCCGATCGTCTTGAAGGTCCGGCCCGCGGTGGCTTCTGGAGCGGCCTGCTCAGTCATGCCGCGGAGCCTAGTTGACCGGTTAGTGAGTGTTCACCCGAGTGCGATGCTCATCACGACCCGCACGCCGTTGGCGTCCAGGCCGAGCTCCCGCTCCTTCTCGCGCAGCCGTGCCTCGTACGGCGCGAGGTCGGCCTCGGCGACCTCCCGGAAGCCGAGGCTGCGGTAGTAGGGGCCGTTCCAGGGAACCTCCCGGAAGGTGCACAGCGACATCCGCGTGAAGCCCCGGCTCCTGGCCTCGTCCTCCGCGGCCTCGACCAGCATCCGGCCCAGGCCGCGGTGCTGGTGGTCCGGCAGCACCGAGATCTGCTCGAGGTGCGCGTTGCCGTCCAGGACCAGGACGTGCACGAACCCGACCGGCGGACTCTCCTCATCGGCGGCTGCCACCAGCAGGAAGCCCGGCTCGTCGGCCCGCCGCCGCCCGTCCGGGGCCGGGCTGAGCAGGATCGGGTTGATGTCGGCCCCGAAGTGGTCCTGGAACTGCGGCCCGCCGGCGTCCTCGATCGCCGCGAGGTGGGCCAGGTCCCGCGCTCGGGCCGGCCGGATCCGATGAGCCCCCGGGTCGGTGGGAGTCTGATCGACCATGACGGAGATCTTCGCGACCGGGATCCAGATGGGCGAATCGCCGCGGTGGCACGACGGACGCTTCTGGATGTGTGACTGGCTGGCCGGTGAGGTACTGAGCTTCACCGCGACTGGCGACCGCGAGGTCGCGGCCCGGGTCGACGGGCTGCCGTTCTCGATCGACTGGCTGGCGGACGGCCGGCTGGTGGCGACCACACCCGGCGGGGTCGTCGCGGGTCCGGACCTGGCGTCGTACGGCGCCGAGGGTCACCCCTTCAACGAGATCGTGGTCGACGCGGCCGGCAACTGCTGGGTGGACATGCCGGGGTCGATGCCGTGGGAGGAGAGCAAGCCGGGCATCGTCGCGGTGGTCCGTCCGGATGGCTCATGGGAGCAGGTGGCCGACGACGTGTGGTTCCCCAACGGCATGGCGATCATCGACGAGACCACGCTGGTTGTGGCCGAGTCGCACGCCGACCGGCTCACGGCCTGGACCATCGGCGAAGACGGAACCCTCGCCGACCGTCGGGTCTGGGCCGAGATCGGCGAGGCGCCGGACGGCATCTGCGTCGACGCCGAGGGGGCGATCTGGTACGCCACGGTTCCCGGCCGGCGCTGCGTGCGCGTCGCCGAGGGCGGCGAGGTGCTCCAGGTGGTGGAGGTGGACCGGGGCTGCTTCGCGTGCATGCTGGGCGACGACGACGGCCGGACGCTCTACGTCGTGGCCAACCACTACGGCCCGCAGGGCGCCTCGGACGGGATCGTGCTGACCGAGCGGGTCGGCGTACCGCACGCAGGGCGGCCGTGACCACTGGGTAGATTCGGCGCTCGTGAGGTTGGTCGTCGCGCGCTGCCAGGTCGACTACGCCGGGCGGCTCACCGCCCACCTGCCGATGGCCAACCGGGTGCTGATGATCAAAGCGGACGGCTCGGTGCTCGTGCATTCCGACGGCGGCTCCTACAAGCCGCTCAACTGGATGTCGCCGCCGTGCACGGTCCGCGAGGCCGTCTCCGAGGACGGCGTGGTCGAGTGGACGGTCACCGGCAAGGAGGGCGACACGCTCCGGATCCTGCTGGAGGAGATCGCACACGACTCCTCCCACGAGCTCGGTATCGACCCAGGGCTCCAGAAGGACGGCGTCGAGAAGCACCTCCAGGAGCTCCTGGCAGAGCACCCGGCCACCCTGGCCGACGGGCTGATCCTGGTTCGCCGCGAGTACCCGACCGCCATCGGTCCGGTCGACCTGATGTGCCGCGACTCCTCGGGCCTCTCGGTCGCCGTCGAGATCAAGCGCCGCGGCGAGATCGACGGTGTGGAACAGCTGACCCGCTACCTCGAGCTGCTCAACCGCGAGCCGCTGCTCACCTCCAAGGGCCCGGTCCGCGGCATCTTCGCCGCCCAGCTGATCAAGCCGCAGGCCCGGGTGCTGGCCGAGGACCGGGGCATCACCTGCGCGGTCGTCGACTACGACGGCCTGCGCGGCATGGACGACTCCGAGCACCGGCTGTTCTGACCCGGACACTTCCACCGCCACGGAACCGTCCGGCTCATAGCGTCGTGGCGTGGACAATCCGGGCATCGTCGTGGAGCAGGCGGTCGAGCAGTGCCTCGAGATCGCGCAGAGCTGGCTGGCGTGGGACGGTCGGCCCTACGTGAGCGAGGACGGCGACCGTATCTACACACCGCACAAGGCGGTCCGCCGGATCGCCGACCACCTGATCGACCACCTGGCCGAGGTCGAGGCTCTCCTGGCCGGCGTCGACACGATGCCGGACGCATGGCAGGCGAGCCTGGTCACCTTCGAGAGCGACTGGGCGCGGTTCACCGAGCAGGACCTGGTCGAGGCCCAGCAGCGGCTGCACCGGCTGGGCCGGACGTTCGCGCTGCGGATCGCCGCGGCCGGTCCCGACGAGTGGGACCGGCCCAGGACCCCCAACTGGACGCTCCGGGAGATCTGCGGTCACCTCACCGGCGTCGGCTGGTACGCCGAGCAGGTGGGCCGGCTGCCACGATGACAACATGCGGATCTACCACCTGGCCACGGCGAGCGACTGGCAGCGTGCGCAGCAGGAGGGGACCTACACCACCTCCACGCGCGGCGTGACGCTGGAGCAGGAGGGCTTCATCCATGCGAGCCGCGTCGACCAGTGGGAGGGCGTGCGGGACCGCTACTACGCCGACGTCGACGAGCCGCTGGTGCTCCTCGAGATCGACACCGACCTGCTCGACGTCCCCTGGGTCGAGGAGCGGCCGGCCCCCGACGTCGAGGAGACCTTCCCGCACATCTACGGGCGGCTGCAGCCGGTCGCGGTCGTTGCGGTCACTCCGCTCTAGCTGACGGCCGAGCGGTCAGCCAGCAACCCGAACACCCCCGGTCGGACCGAACTCAGGTTGCCCACTGACCGCCGCACGGTCGCGAGCGAGCGCTACTGGCAGGTCGCGCCCGCGCAGTCGACCAACCGGTCCAGCGCCGCGCGCAGCGTGTCCACGGCATGTCGGCCGGCCGGCGTCATGGCGGCGTACGACGCCGCGTCGTCCGCGAGCAGGTTGTGCAGCTCGTACGGGTCGTGGTTGAGGTCGTACAGCTCTTCGTGCGGCAGGTGCGTGTAGCGGATCAGCTTGTAGCGTCCGTTGGTCACGCCGGTGAAGTCGTTGAGCTCGCTGGAGCGGTCGTTCTCGCCGTCCGGGTCACTGGGCTCCTCCAGCCCATCTGCGGAGGTCGCGTTGGACGGGGTCAGCGCCCGGCCCAGGAGGAAGTACTTCCTGGTCAGGGGCGGGCCCCCGTGCAGCCGCGGCAGCAGCGACACCCCGTCGACCTCGGGGGTCGACGCGCCCGCGATGTCCGCGATGGTCGGGGCGATGTCGATGTTCCCGGCCAGGTCGTTGTAGGTCGAGCCCGGCGTGATCCCGGGGCCGCGGATGAACAAGGGCACCGACACGTCGTTCTGGAACTGCGTGTACTTGCCGATCTCGCGACGGTGGTCGCCCATGTGGTAGCCGTTGTCGCTGGTGAAGATGATGTAGGTGTTGTCGAGCGCGTCCTGGTCGGCCAGTGTCTGCACCAGCCGCGCCACGGTCTGGTCGAGAACCTGGACCGACCGGATCCGCTTGCGGAACGTCTCGTCGATCGTGCTCACGTCGTGGTGGGTCAGCAGCGCACGCTGCCGGGTCAGCCCGAACTTGTCCGAGGTGTCGGCCTCGTCGAAGTCCGGGGTCCGCGGATACCTGGCGTCCGCGAAGCTGTCCTGCAGCGAGTTCGGGTAGGCGTACGGCGTGTGTGGGCTGTACGACGCGTAGTAGATGAACTGCCCGCCCTGGGCGAAGTCGAAGCCGTCGCCGCCGTCGACCAGGTCGAGGGTTCGTTGACCCAGCCAGGTGTCCAGGTAGTCGGAGTGGAAGTCCTGGTCGACGTGGCCGTCGACGTTCAGCTTGTAGTGGTCCTGCGCATAGGCGTTGCCCTGCACGGGGGACGCCCATGAGTGCCAGCCCGGCGGGACGTACTCCCGGAGCCTGGTCTTCCTGGCGTTCGAGAGGTGGCTGCCCGGGTGGTAGGGGTACTCGTTGAAGTACTTGCCGAGCATCGCGTTGCGGTAGCCGGCCTTGGAGAGCCAGACCGCCAGGTCGTCGTCCTGCTTGGTCTGCTTCCAGCGGTCGTAGCCGCCCTCGGGCCAGGTGTTGCCGATGACGCCGTGGTTGTGCGCGTAGTCCCCCGACAGGATCGACGCGCGGGACGGGCAGCACGACGACTGCTCGACGTAGAAATTGGTGAAGTCGGCACCCTGGTCACGGATCAGCCGGGTGGTGTTCGGCATGTACGGGATCAGCGACTTGTCGAGGTCGTCGGTCAGGATGAACACGAGGTTCGGCCGCTTCTGGGCCGCGGGAGCCGGCTTGCCCTCCCCGCGGTCCGAGGCCAGCTGGGCTCCGTCGGGGTGCGTGCCGGACGCCGCGCCGACGTCGCGCAGGCCGAGCCCCGCGAACGCGAGCACCGCTAACGCGGCCAGCACGAGCGCGACCAGACGGGACCGAGGCACCCGGCCGACAGTACCGGCGGCCCGAGGCCCATCCCCAATCCCCCAGCCGGTCAGCCCAAGAGCCCCGCCACGTCGTCCGCGCAGCCCCAGCTCAGGGTCACCCCGGCGCCACCGTGGCCGTAGCAGTGGACCACGTCACCGACCCGCTCGAGGCGCACCGCCGGGCGCGCCGGCCGCAGCCCGACCTTGTGGCCGGCCACCTCCGCACCGGCCAGCGCGGGCACCAGTCGCAGCGCCCGGCGCAGGATGGCAGCGGCCACGTCCGGGGACGGCGTCCGGCTCCACTCCCCCTCGACGTCGGTGCCGCCGACCACGATGTCGCGCGAGCGCGGGACGACGTAGGCCGGCCCTTCGGCGTTCGTGTCGTCGAGCCACCAGCGCTCCAGCCCCACCTGCTCGACCAGTACCACCTGCCCCTGGACCGGGTACAGCGACGGGTCGGAGGCCAGGAACTTGGCGCCGATGCCGGAGCAGTCCACGACGGCGTCGGGGCCGCCTGCGCCCGTGCCCGGGAGGCCGTGCAGGTTGAGCCGGGTGATCGAGCCGCCGGCCGCCAGGACCTGGCCGGCCAGCCAGTCCAGGTAGATCGGCATCTCGACCAGGGGCACGGTGAACGCCCAGCCGCCGTCGTAACCCGACGGCACGTCGAGGGTCTCGTGCAGGTCGGGCACGACGTCGGACCACCACGGCTTCTCCCGGGTCGATCCGTTGGGGCTCGCCACCACCTCGGTGCCCTCGCGCAGCACGACCCCGCTGTCCGGGTGCTCGGCCGCGAGCCGCGCGAACTCGCGGTACGACGCGCGCGACCAGGCCAGCACCTGCTCCTGCGGCCCGGCGCGGTAGGGGTACCAGATCGCGGCAGCCGCTGCGGACGTCGTCTCGCGAGGGAGGTCCCGGGCCACCACGTCGACCCGGTGGCCCGCCTCCAGCAGCCGCAGCGCGCAGGACAGGCCGATCACCCCGGCTCCCACGACGATGACCCTGCCCATGGCAGGAGGTTACGGTCTGCAGGAATACCCGGCTGCCCGGGTGTTCCTGCGCCTGTCGGCCGTTGCAACACCCGTCACGCGCCAGAATCCCCGGCCGCCCGGGTATCCCTGCAGCCGCCGGCGGCGACCACGCCCGAGCGGTGCTAGGCGCCGGCAACCCTGGGCGCGGTGGGGTCGTCGCCCCGGCGGCCGGCCTCCCGGGCGACGTACTCCTCGATGTCCTCGAGGTCGTCCTGGTTGCGGGTCACCACGGTGAGCAGGTCGGACATCGTCGCGACCTCCTCGACCTGCTCCTTGATGAACCACTGGAGGAACTGCTCGGAGGCGAAGTCGGACTCCTCACGGGCGATCCGCAGCAGGCTGTTGATCTGCTCGGTGACCCGCTTCTCCTGGTCTAGGGCGAGGGCGACTGGCGCGACGACGTCGGGGAACGAGCTTCGCGCGGCCTCGACCCCGGGGATGGCGACCTCGGCGTCCGTGTCGAGGAGATAGCGGACCATCATCATCGCGTGGTCGCGCTCCTCGAGCGCCTGGGTGTAGAAGAACGCCGCCATCTGCGGCATCGTCTCGGCGTCGTAGTGGATCGCGCAGGCGAGGTACTGGTTGTGCGCGGCCAGCTCGTTGCCGATCTGGGCGTTGAGGGCCTCCACGAAGCGATCTGCGGACACCGTGCCTCCTCTGCCCGATGGGCTCAGGCGGCCTTTTTCAACCGCTTCTTCGTGACCTTCTTGCCGTCCACGCGGACCAGCTTCCGTTTCTTGACCGTATACCCGGTCGGCAGCGTGCCGTCCCTGAGCATGCGCAGCGGGCAGCGGTCGCACCGCTTCTTCGACACGCAGCACTCCGTCTTCGGGAGCTTGCGCACCTTGCCCATGGAAGGACATCCTAACCTAGGGCAGCCTTACCTAGCCATGTGGCGTCCATCACGAGCCGGTGCGCGCCGGCAGGTCAGTCGAGACCGTTGGCCCTGCGGATCGCGTCGACGATGCCGCCCATGATCTCGGTGAGGCCGAAGTCCTTGGGAGTGTAGACCGCGGCCACGCCGGCCTCGACCAGCTTGCGCGCGTCGGAGTCGGGCACGATGCCGCCCACGATCACCGGCACGTCCATCCCCTGGTCCCTCAGTCCGTCGAGCACTGCCGGCACCAGCTCCATGTGCGAGCCGGACAGGATCGACAGCCCGACGCACTGCACGTCCTCCGCCACAGCCGCCGCAACGATCTGTTCGGGGGTCAGCCGGATGCCCTGGTAGATCACTTCGAAGCCGGCGTCGCGAGCACGTACGGCGACCTGCTCGGCCCCGTTCGAGTGGCCGTCGAGGCCGGGCTTGCCGACCAGCAGCCTCAGCCGGCCGCCGAGCTCGTCGCCGGTCTCCTTGACCCGCTGGCGGACTGCCGCGAGCTCCTCGCCGGCCCGCCCGACCGCCTGGGCCACACCGACCGCGCCGGAGACCCCGGTGGGCGCCCGGAACTCGCCGAACACCTCGCGCAACGTCCCGGCCCACTCCCCCGTGGTCGCACCGGCCCGAGCGGCGGCCAGGGTCGCGGCCATCAGGTTGGTGTCCGTCTTGGCGTCCTCGGCCAGCCGCTGCAGCGCGTTCTCGACCTCGACTTCGTCGCGCTGCTGCTTCCACGCCTCGACACTGGCGATGGCCGACCTCTCAGCCTCGGGGTCCGCGGCCTGGATCGCCGTGTCCAGGTCGGCGGTCAACGGCGAGGGCTCGGTGGTCTCGAACCTGTTGACCCCGACGATCACCTCCTCGCCGGACTCGATCCGCGCGCGCCTCGCGGCGTGCGAGCTGACCAGCGCCTCCTTCATGTAGCCCGACTCGACCGCAGCGATGGCACCGCCCAGGGCCTGGACCCGGTCGATCTCGTCCGTGGCCGACGCGACCAGCTCGGCGACCTTGGCCTGGACGACATGCGAGCCGTCGAAGATGTCGTCGTACTCGAGCAGGTCGGACTCGTAGGCGAGCACCTGCTGCAGGCGCAGCGACCACTGCTGGTCCCAAGGACGGGGCAGGCCGAGGGCCTCGTTCCACGCCGGCAGCTGGACGGCCCGGGCCCGCGCGCTCCTGGACAACGTGACGCCGAGCATCTCGAGCACGATGCGTTGGACGTTGTTCTCCGGCTGGGCCTCGGTCAGACCGAGTGAGTTGACCTGTACGCCGTACCGGAAGCGGCGCATCTTCGGGTCCTGGACGCCGTACCGCTCACGAGTGATCTCTTCCCACAGCTCGACGAAGGCGCGCATCTTGCACATCTCCTCGACGAACCGCACGCCTGAGTTGACGAAGAACGAGATCCGCCCGACGACCTTCCCGAAGTCCTTCTCGTCGACCTGGCCGGAGTTCCTGACCTGGTCGAGGACGGCGATCGCGGTGCAGAGCGCGTAGGCGAGCTCCTGGGTCGGCGTGGCGCCTGCCTCCTGCAGGTGGTAGCTGCAGATGTTGATCGGGTTCCACTTCGGGATCTGGTGGACCGTGTAGGCGATCATGTCGCTGATCAGCCGCAGTGAGGCCTCGGGCGGGAAGACGTACGTGCCGCGGGAGAGGTACTCCTTGATGATGTCGTTCTGGGTCGTCCCCGCCAGCTGGGCGGCGACCTCCTCGGGCGTGACGTCCGGGTTCTGCTCCTCGGCGACGACCTGGTAGAGCGCCAACAGCCACATGGCCGGCGCGTTGATGGTCATCGAGGTGTTCATCTCGACCAGAGGGATGTCCTGGAAGAGCTTGCGCATCTCGCCGAGGTGCGGGACCGGTACGCCGACCTTCCCGACCTCGCCGCGCGACAGAGGCGAGTCGGGGTCGTAGCCCGTCTGGGTGGGCAGGTCGAAGGCGACCGACAACCCGGTCTGGCCCTTGGCCAGGTTGCCGAGGTAGAGCGCGTTGGACGCCTCGGCCGTCGAGTGGCCGGCGTACGTGCGCATCACCCACGGACGGTCCTTCTCGGTCATTCTCCGAGGGTAGGACCGGCCTTACCGCTTGGTAACCGTGCCGCCGTGTGGGTTATCCGACATCCGCCGCGTCGCTCGGCACGACTTCGACGACGCGGGCCAGGTGCGACAGGTGCAGCATCCGGCGTACGGCGGGTGACGGCTGGCGCAGCGTGAGGTGGTGGCCGTCGCGGACCGCCTGGACGGTGGCGGCGGCGAGCACCTTGAGCGCGGTGAGGTCGGCACTTTCCACGGCGCTGAGGTCGATGGCGACGGCGTCGTAGGTGTGGAGCAGCTCCTGCACAGCCGTGCGCACCTGCATGGTGCTGCGAACGTCGAGATCGCCGCTCAGGACGAGGACGTGACCGTCGCTCATGATGTCCACGGGCTGCTCCACGGTGTCGTGACTCACATCACTATGACGCCCGAGCGCGCCGTCAAGTTGCGCGCCGCGCCGAACGGTTGAGCCCAGAGTCCCTCGGACGGTCCCGTCCCGGCTCACCCCAACGGCTACTGTGCGCCACATGGTCAACCTGACCCGGATCTACACCCGGACCGGCGACGCCGGGCAAACCCGCCTCGGCGACAACTCGGTGACCTCCAAGAACGACCTGCGGCTCCACGCCTACGCCGACGTCGACGAGGCCAACGCCCAGCTCGGCCTGGCCATCGCGGTCGGTGCCCTGGAGCCCGACGTGGTCTCGGTGCTGACCCACGTGCAGAACGACCTCTTCGACGTCGGTGCGGACCTCTGCACCCCGGTGGTGCCCGACCCGGAGTACCCGCCGTTGCGGGTCGAGCAGGCCTACGTGGACCGGCTGGAGGGCTGGTGCGACGACTACAACGAGCACCTCGAGGCGCTCCGCTCTTTCATCCTCTCCGGCGGCAGCCCCGGCTCGGCGCACCTCCACGTCTGCCGCACGATCGTACGCCGCGCTGAGCGCTCGGCCTGGGCGGCGTACGACGAGCAGGCGGACACGATGAACCAGCTGGCCATCACCTACCTCAACCGGCTCTCCGACCTGCT
>Ga0136846_1222768_pt1 | contig 10730 bp, 7 predicted proteins | sample HopSoiMetagenom2_FD_96841 | JGI IMG/M metagenome (GOLD analysis project Ga0136846, IMG submission 96841) | Grasslands soil microbial communities from Hopland, California, USA - 2 Assembly 2016 (version 4) | ecosystem: Environmental > Terrestrial > Soil > Grasslands | place: USA: Hopland... | reverse complement strand
CGGTAGTTCGCTCCGTACGCGGGCGAGAAGGGGTTCCGCACGCCGTTGCCCCCCGGTGAGGCGATCGGGCCGGGGGTCGTGTCAGTGTGCTGGGGCGTCGCGGTGGCCACCGCCGTCGGCGGCTGGGAAGCCGCTGTCGCCGTGCCGGCGCCGAGGCCCGTGCCGATCAGCGCGGTCGCCAGTACATATGCGGGGAGGTATCTCAGGGGTGTTCGTGGCATAGGAAATGCCTTTCTGTGTATCGGGTAGTCATGTCGAAGGTGGGATGTATCAATGCTTAAGTTCGATTTGTCCTTTCCGTGCCGACTATGCGGGCTCATGAGGCGACACACCCGGTGACGTCCGTGGTGCTCTGGTCGCCGCTCCAGCCGCTGCCCTCGTTGGTGCCCGCGCCCTGGTTGGCCCATGAGGACGACCCGCCGAGCGGGTCGGTGTGGCGGTACCACCACATCGTGCCGCCGATGTCCCGCGCGAACAGGACGCCGCCGCCCATGGAGCCGATCCGGCTGAAGCCCGACCAGCCCGAGCCGATCTGGCCGCCGGTGCCCGCCGCCGCCCAGGAAGCCGACCCGGCCAGAGGGTTCAGCTCCCGGTACCACAGCAGGGCGCCCGAGGACTTCACCGCGTAGATGACGCCGGATCCGCCGGCCACGACCTTGGCGAAGGACCAGCCGGTCCCGATGGTCGTCCCGCTGCCCGGCGCCCACGAGGCCGAGCCGTTCGTGCCCAGATACCGGTACCAGCGCAGGTTCCCGGACGGGTCGATCCCGTAGATCACACCCTGACCGCCGGAGACGACGGTGGTCAGGCCGCCCCAGCCGGTGCCGATGAGCGATCCGCTGCCGGCGCTCCAGGACGCGCCGCCGGTCCCGGCGAAGTTGTCGTCCTGATACCAGTGCAGGTTGCCGAGTGAGTCGATCGTGTACAGGACGCCGTCACCACCGGACACGACGGTCAGCCCGCCCCATCCGATGCCGATCGCCTGCTGGGTCCACCCGGAGGTGCCGTCGAGCGGGGAGGCGTAGCTCCACCGGCGCAACTGGCCCAGGATGTCGGGCTGGTAGAGCGGGACGCTCGGCGTCGTGCAGGTCTCGGTCGTCACGGTCAGTGGGAACGCCGTGCCGTGGGTGCCCGAGGTCCCGGTTCCGGAGACGGTCACCTGATACGTGCCGACCGGGGTGGTCGGGGAGGCGGCCAGGGTCAGGGTGGCCGTGCCGCCGACGCTGATCGAGGACGGCTGGAACGTGGCGGTCGTGCCGGCCGGCAAGCCGGTGGCGGTCAGCGCGACGGTCTCGGTGTCGCCGCCGATCGCGGTGGCGGAGACCGTCGTGGTGACCGCGCGGCCCACGGACACGGTCCGGGCGGCGGGCTGCGTGCCGATCGAGAAGGTCGGCGTGACGCAGCCGGGCATCTGGAACGCGGCCAGGCGGGTCTGCCAGTTGAAGCTGCCGAAGGCCGGCTGGTACTCGTCGGTGTACCAGAAGGTGCAGTCGTCGGTCGGGTCGATCGACATCGACGTGTAGTCGCCCCAGCGTGAGTACGTGGTCTGCGAGCCGCTGCCGGTGAACAGCGTGGCTTCCGGCTGGGTCATCGTGCCCGGCGGGTCGCTGCTGTTCCGCCCGGTGATCCGGATGGAGGGGAAGCTCACGCCGGAGGACTGGGAGTAGCCCAGGACGATGTCGCCCGCCTTGTCCTGCGCCGCCGAGCCCATCCAGCGGAAGGAGGAGTCGGGGGCGTACGTGCCCTGCTGGTGCACGGCCGGATGGCCGCCGGACATCCGCAACTCGTACCAGCGCATCCCGGTGCCGGCACCGATGGCCACGCTGTGGCTGACGACCAGCGACTCGTGGTCGCCGAAGTTGCGATAGGCCAGCCGGTACATGAGCCGGTCGCTCAACGCGTCCAGCCGTTCGGAGGTCGCGGCCTGCGGGACGCAGGGCCCGATGCCGCCGCACGCGGTGGTGTACGGCGCCACCGTCAGCGGCGCAGGGCCGGTGAACGCGGAGTTCGCCGGGTTGGCCCAGTCGACGTGGAATCGCCACACCGCCAGGCTCGTCGCCGTCCCGCCCAGCGCCACCACGGTCTCGTCCTCGCCGGCCGGCGGCGGCGTCGATCCGTCCATGTCGCCGGCGAGCAGACCGCCGTAGTAGGTGGACGTGAAGCACTGCTGGCTCGCGGCCGCCCCGATGAGCATGCTGGTCTGGTCCATGGCGCACACCCGGCCGCCGACGAACGCTCCGGCCGAGCTGAACATGTTGTAGGTGACGAAGTAGCTGCCGGGCCACACTGCGGTCTTCGGGTAGTCCGGGAAGTCCGAGAACTGGTACGCGTACCGGTGGTAGGTGCCTGTCGCGTCCGGACCTGTGGAGATCGCCACGCACTCGTAGTACGAGCCGGTCGTCGAATTGACGTTGGCGAATTGCTGGATCAGCCAGCGGTTGTGGATCCGGTCCCAGGTCACCGTTCCGTCGCCGGCGTTGTCCGTCTGGCAGTACCCGCCGAATCCGGCCCACAGCGCGTTGGTGTTGAACGGCGCCAGGATCGTCCCGCCGTTCTTGGAGTAGACGGCGAGCGCGGCGTTGACGATCTCGAAGACCTGCGTCGTGCCGACCGCGGCGTTCGGGTCCGGGGGGATGTAGGACACGGGGTAGTTGGCCGAGCCGATCCCGTCGAAGCTGCGGAGGATCGTCATCGGCAGTCCGGCAGCCCCCTGACGCCCTTGGACCACCGGGTCGGCCACCCCGGACGGCCCGGGGTGGGGCAGCGGGCCCTCGGCGTCGGGGATCTGGGGCCTGCCGGGCAGGCGGGCCGCGGACGTGTTGGACAGATCCGCCAGCGGCGGCGACGTGTCGTGGTGGATCTCGGGAGTGGAACCGGCGTGCGGCCCGGTCTGGATCCGGCTGTGCGTGAGCGTGACGGCGTGCGCGCCCGCGGGAACGGCGAGCGGCCCGGCCACGGCGGCCAGACCCAGCCCCGCGACCGCCAGCCTGCGCTTCAGCGACAGCAAGATCTTTACCCTTCGGGTCCCGGCCGCAGACCACGGGAAGGACCGCGAGGCACCGACACCTCGCGGTCCTTCATGACGTCACGACGCGACGCATCCAGCGACGTCGGCCAGGACGGCGACCGGCGCCCATCCGACGCCCTGGGAGATCGCGATCCCGCTGTTGGCCCACGTCGCCGCCCCGCCCAGCGGGTCGGTGTGCCGGTACCACCACAGGCCGCCGGCCGAGTCGCGGCCCAGCAGCACGCCGCCGCCCATCGAGCCGGTCGCCGTGAAGGTCCAGCCGGTGCCGACCTGCTGACCGGATCCGTTGTTCGCCCACGACGCGGAGCCGCCGGTCGGATCGAGGTGCCGGTACCAGTACAGTGCGCCTGAGGAGTTCACCGCGTAGAGGGTCCCGGCACCGGAGGCGATGAGCTTCAGCCCGCTCCAGCCGGAGCCGATGACCGCCCCGCTGCCGGACGCCCACGAGGCCGAGCCGTTCGTGCCCAGATACCGGTACCAGCGCAGGTTTCCCGAGCCGTCGATGCCGTAGACGACACCCTGGCCGCCCGAGGTCAGGGTCGTGAAGCCGCCCCAGCCGGTGCCGACGATCGAACCGGTGCCCGAGCCCCAGGCGGCGCCACCCGTGCCGCCGAAGCCGCCGTCCTGGTACCACCGCAGGTTTCCCTGCGAGTCGACGGCGAACAAGGTGCCGGAGCCGCCCGAGAACACGGTCAGCGTGCCCCACCCGGTGCCGATCTGCTGCTGGGTCCAGCTGCCGCCGCCGGTGGCGGGGGAGCTGTTGCTCCAGCGGCGCAGCTGGCTGAGGCCGTCGACGTGATACATCGGGACGTAGGGCGTGGCGCAGGTCACTTGGCTGACCAGGGTGTGCGGCGCCACGGTCGCGCCGCATGGCGACGGCAGCCCCACCGCCATCGACACCAAGGCGGAGACTCCGAGCATCGTGCGCTTCAGAGTTCGCGGTGTACGTGAACGCATGATCAGCACCTTCGCGAGAGTGCGGCGGTTGTTCCGGATCACGGCGCTCACCCGCAGACCGGGCCGGCGACGTTGGACGTGCCCGCCGTGCTGGTCAGGAAGATGTTGTAGCACTTGCCGAGCCCGGCGTAGAGGGTGCCGGTGACGGTCTGCTGGTAGCCGATCGGCCCCGCCGACTGCGGGTTCGACTGGGTTCCGCTGACGGTTTCGACGTAGTGGATGGAATACGACCCCGGGCCGTCGACCTGGGTGATCTGGTACTGGAGTGCCAGGACGTCCTGGACCGGCGTGGCGTTGACGCACAGCAGGGCCACCCCGTCCTGCGAGCAGGTGGTGGCACTGGCCGGGGTCGCTCCGCCCAGCCATGCCATGATCGTCGCTGATACCGCGAGCAGTGCCGTTCTCGCCGTCACATGCATGCTTGGTATCGCCTCCTGTCTTCTGTGAGAAGCGCGCTTGAGGAATCAGACGGATCCGGCGCCGGGACATCCCCAGCGGCCGATTTCGACCATATGGCGATAAAGCGCCCGCTGGGTCGATCCGATAGCAGGACACGCCGATCGTCAAAAAACCTCCTCAGACGGCCGTGCGCGGTACCGGAATCTGAATGGGCTTTCCGGGTGAATCCGGGCGAGTCCGGTTGAGCATCGGCCCTTCGGGCCCGGGATGTGTCGGAAGATCACCGCGTGGCATTCGACCCGGCTCAACGCTTTCTGGACATGGTTCCGGGCGGACAGGGCATCTTCTATGCCGTCCAGGCCGACGGCGTGCTGCTCTGGTATCGCAACCTGGGATGGCAGACCGGCTCCCCGCAGTGGGCCAACAACGGCACCGGGCGGCAGATCGGCAACCAGTGGCATCAATTCGTCACGGTGCTCGCCAACAGCGACGGACAGATCTTCGCGCTCCAGGCCGACGGCACGCTGCGGTGGTATCAGTACATCCTGTCCAACGCCCAGACCGGTGCCGGCTTCTGGCATGCGAAGAGCGGCACGGTCATCGGGCACGGCTTCAACACCTACGGCCGCGTGTTCGGGGGCTGGAACAACGTCCTGTACTGCCTGGACGACAGCGGAGTGCTGTTCTGGTACTGCTATCTGGGGCCGCCGGGGACCACGAACTGGGCCAACGGCGGATCCGGGCGCCGTATCGGATCCGGGTGGAAGGGCTATCCCTGGCTGGTGGCCGACCCGAACGGGGTGGTCTACGGGGTCTGGCAGGGCTCGGAGCTGCGTTGGTATCGCTACGTCGTCCAGAGCTACTCGACCGGTGCCGGGTTCTGGCGCAACGGCGGACAGGCGATCACCGTCGGGCAGGCTTGGGGATCCGATGGGCAGAAGCTCGTCAGGGCGAACACGTCCGGGACGCTCTACGGCATTTCTCTCGATACCGCGGCGACGCTGACGCTGGGCGATGACGACAGCCTGACGTGGTATCGGCTGCTCAATTCAGAGACCATCGATACCTCGGGAGTCACCTGGGCCAACAGCGGCAACGGGGTCACGATCGGCCGGGGCTTCACGGTGCAGGCCGAAGCCGCGCTTCAGGGTTACCCCGGCGTTCTGTCTGTGGTCCAAGGCGGGACGGTCGCCATCCAGGTCTCCACGACCTTTCCCAGTTACTCGTGGAGCGTTCAGCGCGTAGCACCGGTGTCGGGCGGTCCGGTCATCATGGTGCAGCCGACTTCCCACTCCGGTCGGCTGCAATTGCTGCCGTCCGCCTATCGCAGCGCCGGGTGCGGCTGGGCGACTGATTTCAGCGTTTCTGTGCCGACGACATGGCCGTCCGGTGTGTACACGGCGCTTTTGCAGTCATCGTTCGGGACGTCCCATCCCGTGATGTTCGTCGTTCGGCCCGCGACGCCGGTCAACAGGATCGCCGTCGTCATCCCGACGAACACCTATAACGCGTACAACACGTGGGGCGGCCACGATCAGTACACGGTCGGCCAGGACGGCGCGCCGAGGACCGTGACGATGCGGCGGCCGAGTGTCACCACGGCTTTGACCGGAGGGGCGGTCATCAACTGCTCCTTGCTCTCCGACCTTTTCCTGCTGCAATGGATGACTTCTCAGGGGATTGCCTACGACGTCTACACGGACCTCGACCTTGACGCGCCGGGCACCACTCCCTGGACCGCGTCCTACAAGGCCGTGGTGCTCATGTCGCATCCCGAGTACTTCACGGGAGCCATGCGTCAGAACCTGGTGAACTTCGCGAGTGCTGGTGGTCGCATCGTCTATACCGGTGGGAACGGCGTCTACGAGGAGATTCAGTACACGACGGACCGCAGCGCGATCGTCTTCCGGGACGCGAACGGGGACCGCCGCCTCTTCGAGGACATCAACGAACCCTCGTCAGCGATCTTGGGCGTCGATTACTTCGCCGCGTCGTATATGGACTTCGCGCCGTACGAGGTCCTGACGAACCATGCCTTCCTCAACGGCACCGGGTTGGGTGTCGGCAGCACCTTCGGCGCCACCGCTTACAACGGAGCCGCCAGCGGGTGGGAGGTCGACGAGTCGCCGGGCGGCATCCCCGGCAGCGTGGTCATCGCCACGGGCCAGAACCCGGCCGGCGGTGCGGACATGACCTATACAGCGGGGCCCGCCGGCGGATGGGTGTTCGCCGCCGGGTCCCTCTCGTTCAACGGAGCGATCGGCAATGATTCAGCGATTCAACAGATCCTGCGCAATGTCTTCACCGCCGCCGTCGTCTGAGTTCGGCGGGTCGGGACTTTCCAGGCGGGTCCTGCTCACCTACTCGGCGGCCTGGACCTCCGTACTCATCGCACCCGCGTCCGCGCAAGCATCCATTGATGCGGAAAGGTCGTTGGCGCGTCGGGCGATCGCCGCGGATGCCATCGGCGCGACCGTCAACGTCGCCGTCACAGCCCTCGATGTCCAAGACGTGACAGCCATCGTCTACGACGTGACGAACCTGCAGGCCACGACCGAGAACTACACTCTGTCCTACGTCGATGACCGGACCGGCCGGCAGTCGCGGGCCAAAGTCATCACCGTCGATCCCGGGGAGACCGGGACCGCCACGCTGTACGGCGGCCTGAACCGGACCTTCACGGCCAAGGTGTGTCCGGACACCAGCCCCTGTGTCGTAATCGGGCCGGTCAGCGAGCAAACGCCATAGCGGACCCGGCCGCGGTTCGGTACGAGTCTTGATACACCGCCTGATGGGGCAGCACGGTCACCGACCCGCCCGCCGCGGCGGAGGCCAGGGCCGCCTCGGCGACCTTGACCACGGACAGGCCCTGCCGCATGGTGACGATCCGGTCCGAGCCCTGATCCAGGTCCAGGACGGCGTCCCGGAACGCTTCCAACTCGGTGCGCAGCGGTTCGGGCTTGGCGAACGCGAACCGGATCACATCCCCTTCCGACACCCCTCGGAACGCCTGCATCGCCTCCCATGGCGGCAGCGACGCATGCGAGGAGTTCGAATGGAACATCAGGTCGGCGGTCAAGGTGTCCGCGACGAAACAGCCCTTCTCGCCGGTGACGATCGTGACCCGCTCCTTCATCGGCGACAGCCAGTTCACGAGGTGGTTGACCACGGTGCCGCCGTCCAAGCGTCCGGACATCGCGATCAGGTCTTCGTGCGCGCGCCCGGATCGGCAGGCGGTGTGAGCGGTGATGGTCGCGTAGGCCTGCCCGGTCACCCAGGCCGTCGAATCGAAGTCGTGCGTCGCCAGGTCCTTCGCGACCCCCACGTCGGCGATCGGGTGCGGGAACGGGCCCTGCCGCCGCGTCGCGACCTGGAAGACCGCGCCGAGCTCGCCCTGCTCCAGCCGGCTGCGCAGATTCTGCAGCGCCGGGTTGAACCGCTCGATGTGCCCTACCGCGCCGACCAGTCCGGCCTGCTCGAAGGTCTCCGCCAGCAGAACGGCTGACGCACTGTCGTGGGCCAGCGGTTTCTCGATCAGAGTGTGGACCCCGGCCGAGGCCAAGGCCATGCCGACTTCGGTGTGCGCCGCCGTGGGAACGGCGATCACACAAGCGTCCAGGCCCATATCGATGAGCTCCTCGACGCCGTCCACCACCGGCAGGCCGCCCGCGGCCTTGCGCGCCTGCGGACCCGGATCGGCGACCGCCACCAGCTCCACGCCGTCCAGCGAACCCAGGACCCGGGCATGGTGCCGGCCCATCATGCCCAGCCCGATCAGACCCGTGCGGATCGTCGCGCCGTCGCGCCCCGCCTTCACCGTACGCCGACCCCGCTGTCGTCGTACGCGACGGCCTGGCCGGTCCGGTTGGCGCGGCCGGTGCTGTCGTCCCGGGCAGCCGTTCGCGGCCGGGTGATCGGAGCCGGCTGCGGCGCGCGGCGGCCGAACGCCCCCCGCGTCGCGCTGTCCCGGTGCGGACGCCCCCGGGGATTCCAGTCCGGGCTCTCCTGGATGTCCAGCATCATCGCGTTGACCATGAAGTGGATGCCGGTGAGCAAGGGGGCGGTCGCCGCCATGACGGTCGCCGCGGAGGGCACCTGGTTGCTCATCGCCTCGTAGAACACCCACGTTCCGAAGCCGGCGCCGAGCAGGAACAGCGCCAGACCGGAGAAGAGGAACAGGGCCACCGGGGAGAAGGAGTAGAGCACGTACTTCAGCAGGATCCGCCGCCAGAAGCCGCGGAACAGCAGGCCGCCGATCGCCGGGACCACCGTGCGCATCCGCATGCCGGAGACCTCGTCGCCGTACACGGCCGGCACCGGCACGTCCCGGGCCCAGACGTCGGCGATGTTCAGGCGGATCAGCATGTCGTTCTCGAACTGGTAGCCCAGCGAGACCTCGTCCAGGTCGATCCGCAGGAGGGCCGACCGGCTGGTCGCGGTGTAGCCGTTCTGCGGGTCGAACAGATGCCAGTAGCCGGAGGCCAGCTTGGTCATGAAGGACAGCGCGACCGAGCCGAAGACGCGGTACTTGGGCATCCCGGAGTAGGAGGTGCGGGAGAAGAACCGGTTGGCCTTGGTGAACTCCACACCCTCCTCGGCGATCGGGTCCAGGAGGTCGGGCAGGTAGGCCGGATCCATCTGGGCGTCGCCGGCCATGATGACGTTGACGTCGGCGCCGAGTTCGAGCGCTCGGCGGTGTCCGTCGAGGATCGCGCCGCCTACGCCGGTGTTGCGCCCGTGGCGGATCAGGACCAGCCGCGGGTCGCCGGTGGCCATCGCCTGCTCGGCCGTGTCGTCGGTCGAGCAGTCGTCGATGACGATGATGTGGTCGATGAGATCCGGCATCGTCCTGATCGTCTTGCCGATCAGCAGCGATTCGTTGTGCGCCGGCACGATGGCGGCGACACGCAGGTCCTTGTACATGGTCCTTCAAGGTCCTTCAAGGATTCGTAAGGCCGATTCGGTGGGTCCACGCCTGGAACGAGCCGGGATGACGAAGGTGACGCCGGCTGCGCGCGGGCTAGCCCGATCAGGGGAATGCGCCGCAGGCTGGACGTTCGCTCAGGAGCGGAGCCGTTCTTCAGGACTCGTACAGGAGCTCGGTGATCGTGCCGCGGCTGGATTCCGGGTCGGGCTCTCGACGCGGCGTGTGCCGCCGGATCGGCGGTCCCGGCCTACCGGCCGTCCCGGCGGTCCAGCCGAATACAGAAAAAGCGTTGACTACCCGAGAACCTGGATTTCCTGCGGACAATACATTTATTTAGAGGAACTGATACCCGCAGGGTAAACCCTCTGGACAGGCCGTACCCGCCGGAATATGTTGAATCAGGGTTCTTCGATACCCGCGAAGCCCCAGAGGGGCGGGAAAACGCAATCATCGGCTGCGATGTCGTCTTGCCACTATGCGGTTTGGGGAGTTCCTTTCCGCCGGACAGCAGTTCATCAAAGACCGTCGCCGGGGGCGCCTTTCTCGGCCGCATCCGCGAAACACCAGACGGAAAGGAGAGGTCATCATGCCATTGGCAGCAGCTGACCTCGCAACACTCGGGGACACGCCGATCACGATCCTGTCGGCGTTCTATCCGAATATCTACCTCCGCATGGACGGCACGGGGGTGACCGCCGGCATGGGCTCCGGAGGGGGGAGGGTCAACTGCGAATACGGCGTCGACGCCATGGCGAAGTTCAGGGTCCGCGCGCAGGCGAACGGTTCGTATGCCTTCGAGTCGGTGGCCGTCCCGAACGTGTTCCTGCGCATGGACGGCACCGGGGTGCCCGCCACCGGGGCCGGAGGGGGGACCGTCAACTGCCAGTACGGCCTGGGCCCGTTGGCGACGTACAACGCCCGTGCCCAGGCCAACGGTTCGTTCTCGTTCGAGTCGGTGGCCTTCCCGGGCATTTTCCTGCGCCTGGTCACCGGCAGCGGGGTGACCACCGCGACGGGCCCGGGCGGAACGGTGAACTGCCAGGTCAACGCCAACGGCGGGGCCAACGAGACATTCGTCCTCGGCATGGGCGACCAGAACATCGCCTTCGTCATGCAGCACCAGGAGCAAACCAACTGGTGCTGGGACGCGGCCACGGTCAGCGTCGCGAAGTACTACGAACCGGCCAGCACGTGGACCCAGTGCGGACTCGCCAACATCACATTCACCAGGAACGATTGCTGCGTCGTCGCGGGCCAGGCGTCGCCCTGCAACTGGGGACAGTGGCCGGACGGCCCGCTACGGACGGTCAAGCACCTGAACCAGATCGTCAACAACGCCCTGACCCCGGTGCAACTCGGCGCCCAGATCGCGAAGTCCGCGCCGGTCCTGTGCAACATCGCCTGGCCCGGCGGCGGAGG
>Ga0136846_1226689_pt1 | contig 10732 bp, 9 predicted proteins | sample HopSoiMetagenom2_FD_96841 | JGI IMG/M metagenome (GOLD analysis project Ga0136846, IMG submission 96841) | Grasslands soil microbial communities from Hopland, California, USA - 2 Assembly 2016 (version 4) | ecosystem: Environmental > Terrestrial > Soil > Grasslands | place: USA: Hopland... | reverse complement strand
GGTGCGGGCCACGGGTGGGCAATGGCGGATCGCGTGGGCACGGCACCTCCGGGTGTGCGCGTCGGGCGCGGGAACGACATCGCGCAGCGCCGACGGGGGTCGTCCATGCCGAGGATAACGCCGTCGTTCGCCGCCGCCGGCCATCGCCGGCGGCGGGCGCGTCGCGCGCCTGTTCAGGAACGCGGCGGGGGCGCCGCGGCGAGCGCGATCCGCGCGCCGTTCAACTGCGGCGCGCCGTCGACGACATCGGTCCACACGACGTAGGCGGCGTCGGCGCCCAGCGCGATCCGCGGGAAGCCGGTGGCGTGGCCGGTGCCGTGCAGGTCGGCGAGCTTGGTGCGCTGCAGTTCCTTCGACAGGTCGGGCGCGTAGCGGGCCAGCCACAGCGACTGTTTCCCGGCGTCCTCGCGCAGCCACAGCAGCCAGACCTGGCCGGCGTCGATCGCCACCGCGACCCGCCCCAGCACCGGCGCGCCGCGATCCACCACCACCGGCGCGGAGAACCGCGCGCCGCCGTCGGTCGAACGCGCGAGCTGCACCGCCGGGGCGTCGCCCGCCATGGTGAACCAGGCGACCACCGCGTCCGCGCCGCGCGCGGCCACCGACGGGCCGTTGACCGGGCACGCCGGCATCTTCCAGCCGTCGGCATGCACCGCCACCGGCGTCGACCAGGTCTTGCCGTCGAAGCGGGTGGCGAAGATGTCGCGGATCTCGTCGTCGCTGCGGTCGCGATAGACCAGCAGCGCGCGGTCCGCCGTCGCGGCGGCGGCGGTCTGGCAGCAGTCGCAGGTGCGGGCGTCGATTTCGGTCGCCCCGATCGCGCGCAGGTTGCCGTCGAACACCGCCGCGCGCAGCGTCATCGGACCGCCGCCCTCGCCGCCGTCGTGTCCGGCGTGGTCGCCGCCGGCATCGGCCTTCGCCTCGCCGCCGGTCCGGCGGCCGTCGAGCCAGGCCACGCCGAGGCGGTCTTCGCCCTGCGGCCAGAACGAGACGAAGCCGTGCTCGGTCGCGGTGCCGTCGTCGTTGACGCGCACCGGCGCGCTCCAGTTCATGCCGTGGTCCATCGACCGCACCAGCATCACATCGTAGGCGTACGGCGCCTCGGCCGACTTCTGCAGCCAGTGCGCCCACAGCGCGCGGTCGCCGGTGACCATCAGGTGCGGCGTGTCCGCCCAGTTCACGAACATCGCGTTGCCGACGGCGATCGTGCGCGGGCCCTCCCAGTGGCCGTCGGCGAAGCGCTCGGCCATCTGCAGCGCCGGCCGGCGCCCGGCCTGGACGTTGAGCCAGCTCAGCAGGATGCGACCGTCGGGCGCGGCCACCAGATCGGGCTGGGCCGAGCCGGGCATCGCCGGCAGCGGCCAGGCCTCGATCGCGAGGTCGCCCACGCGCAGCGGTTTCGGGGCCGGCGCCTCCTCGCCGCAACCGGCGAGCAGGACGAGCGCGGAGAGGGCGAGCGGACGGAGAAGAGGCGTCATTCTGCTAGGGTACGCCTGTCGCGTCCCTCCGGCATCCGCATGCACCGCACCGTCGCGAGCTATCTCGATCCGATCGAGGCCCACATCGTTTGCGGCCGGCTGCAGGCCGAAGGCATCGACGCGATCGTCAGCGACGACCAGACCAACCTCGCGAACTGGGAGTGGCGCCAGGCGATCGGCGGCACCCGCGTGCGCGTGGCCGAGGACCAGTTCGAGGCGGCGCGCGCGCTGATCGCGGAACTCGACGGCGGCGCGTTCTCGCTGGAGCCGGAGGCCGGCGGGCAGCCGCCGCCGTATCGCGAGACGCCGTCGAGCCGGCTCGCGCTGCTGTTCGGGCTGCTGTTCGGACTGCCGCTGCCGTGGCATCGCACCGCGACCGGCGATGCCGATGCCGATGCCGATGCCGACGACGGCGACGGCGACGCCGCTCCCGACGCGCGCGGCGACCGCTTCGAGGCGTGAGTCGTCAGCGCCGCGCCGGCAGCGCGGCGAGGAAGGCCTCCACCGCCGCCTGCGAGCGCAGCACGCGCGTGTCCACGCCCGCCTGCGCCGCGCGCGCGAGTCGTCGCCGCACGTCGCCGCCGCGGCGCAGCCGCCAGGTCGCGATCCACAGCAGGAACGCCGCGTCCAGCCGCTCCGGGCAGCCCGGGGGCATGTCCGGCCGCGCGCGGCCGTGATGCCGCCATCGTCGCCGCAGCACGCGCCACAGGCACTGCCACGGCGGCAGGTCGAGCAGGATCGCGGTGTCGCAGGCGGCGAGGCGCAGGTCGAGCGTGCCGCCGTAGTTCCCGTCCATCACCCAGGCCTCGCCCTGCAGCAGGCCCGAGAGCGTCGCCCGCCATGCGTCCTTCGGGGTTTCGACCCAGCCGGGCCGCCAGTACAGCGCATCGAGATGGATCAGCGGCAGGTCGAGCCGTTCGGCGAGCCGCCGCGCGAGCGTCGATTTGCCCGCGCCGCCGGGGCCGATCAGCAGGATGCGGCGCATGCGTGCATCCGCCCGCTCACCGACCGACGCCGCCGTGCAACTGCCGACGCACGTACTCCCGGTTGTTGATCGCGCGATCCAGCAGCGTCTGCGCCTCGCCGTAGGCCAGCGAGTCCTCCCGCGAGCGGAAGCGGATCGCATCGGCGTCGTGCGACCAGCGGACCGTGTCAAGCGTGATCGCCACCTGATGCGCGCGATCCAGCAGCAGGCGTTCGGAATAGCCCTGCGTCCGCAACTGGCGCTCGAGACGGGCCACCCGCCCCTCGAACTGCTGTGCCTGCGCCGCCGGCAGGGCCAGCGCGGCGAGGTCGGCGCGCAGGGTCTTCAGGCTGTCGACCTCGGCCGCATACCAGGCATCGAGCGCATCGAAGCCGGCCTGGAAGCGCGCTTCCTTCGCCTTGTGTTCGCTGGCGGGGCCGGTCGTCCACGGATCCGACATCGCCTCCCAGTCGACGTCGTCCAGTGCCTGCAGATAGCGGCGATAGTGCTCAACGCGCCGCGCGTCGAACTGTCGGAAGCGGTTTCCCGCGATCGCGAAGGCGTTGCGACTGTCCACGGCCTCCGGCGGGCGCGCCGCGGCCGGACGATCGCCCTTGTCCATCGCCCACATCCGCAGATTCGCGGCACGATCGGACGCGACGACCTCGCGCAGCGCCATCTCCATGCCGACCGTTCGCTTGATCCAACCGCCAACCGCCACCCAGGCCAGCAGCGCAACGGCCAGCAGCGCCAGCCACGCCGTCTTGAACTCGGCCGACCCGCTGCGCATGGCGCGCAGCGCGATGGCCATCGGGAGGACGACCGCAGCGACGCCTACCGCGAGCAACGTGAAGAAGCCCCAGTGCACCGGCGCCAGGATCACCGCGACGCACGCGCACAGCATCGCCCCGAGAAAGCCGAGGATCCCGGCCAGCCACTTGCTCCAGTCGGCTGCGGTCACCCGCGATCGTGCGATTTCGCTCGCCTTGGGCATGCCGTTCCCCCTGCCGTGTGTGGCCGTCGCGACGCGCTCAGGCCGCCGCGCCGCGCCGTTTCGTCAGATGCACCAGCAGCAGCGAGATCGCCGCCGGGGTCATGCCCGGGATGCGCTGCGCCTGGCCGACGGTCTGCGGGCGCACGCGTTCGAGCTTCTGCTGCACTTCGTTCGACAGCCCGCGGACCCTGGCGTAATCGAACGCGGCCGGGATCGGCGTGTGTTCGTGACGCTGCTGGCGCGCGATCTCCTCGCGCTGGCGGGCGAGGTAGCCGGCGTACTTCGCCTCGATCTCGACCTGTTCGGCCACGTTCGCGTCGTCCACGCCCGGGCCGAGCAGCGGCACCGTCATCAGCGTCGCGTAGCCGAGTTCCGGGCGGCGCAGCAGATCGAGCGCGTGGGTCTCGCGGCTGAGCTCGATGCCCAGCGTCGCCACCGCCTCGCGGCCGAGCGCGTTGTTCGGCGCCGCCCACACCGCGGCGAGGCGCGCGGTTTCGGCCGCGACCGCATCGCGCTTGCGCGAGAACCGCTCCCAGCGCGCATCGTCGACCAGGCCGAGTTCGCGGCCGCGTTCGGTCAGGCGCAGGTCGGCGTTGTCCTCGCGCAGTTGCAGCCGGTATTCGGCGCGGCTGGTGAACATGCGGTACGGCTCGTTGGTGCCGTGGGTGATCAGATCGTCGATCAGCACGCCGATGTAGGCCTCGTCGCGACGCGGCGACCAGGCGTCCTTCGACTGCGCGTGGCGCGCGGCGTTGAGGCCGGCGATCAGGCCCTGCGCGGCGGCTTCCTCGTACCCGGTGGTGCCGTTGATCTGGCCGGCGAAGAACAGGCCGGAGACGAGCTTCGTCTCGAGCGAGGTCTTCAGCCCGCGCGGGTCGAAGAAGTCGTACTCGATCGCGTAGCCGGCGCGGGTGATGTGCGCCCGCTCGAAGCCGCGGATGCTGCGCACCAGTTCGAGCTGCACGTCGAACGGCAGCGAGGTCGAGATGCCGTTGGGATAGATCTCGAACACGTCGAGGCCCTCGGGCTCGACGAAGATCTGGTGGCTGGCCTTCTCGGCGAAGCGCACCACCTTGTCCTCGATCGACGGGCAGTAGCGCGGGCCGATGCCCTCGATCTGCCCGCTGTACAGCGGCGAACGGTGCAGCGCGCCGCGGATGATCTCGTGGGTGCGCTCGGAGGTGTGGGTGATCCAGCACGACACCTGCGGCGGATGGTCGGCGGCGCTGCCGAGGAACGAGAACACCGGGCGCGGATCGTCGCCGGGCTGCTCCTCCATCGCCGCGTAGTCGAGGCTGCGGCCGTCGATGCGCGGCGGGGTGCCGGTCTTGAGGCGGTCGATCGCGAACGGCCGCTCGCGCAGGCGCGCGGCGAGCGTGGCCGCCGGCGGGTCGCCCATGCGCCCGGCGGCGTACTGGGTCTCGCCGATGTGGATCTTGCCGGCGAGGAAGGTGCCGGCGGTCAGCACCACCGCGTCGGCGCGGAAGCGCAGGCCGGTGTTGGTGACCGCGCCGCGCACCGCTTCCCCCTCGGGGGAAGTTTCCAGAACCAGGTCGTCGACCGCCGACTGGAACACGGTCAGGTTGGGCTGGGTCTCGACCGCGCGGCGGATGAAGCTGCGGTAGAGCGCGCGGTCGGCCTGGCAGCGGGTCGCGCGCACCGCGGGGCCCTTCGACGCGTTCAACCGGCGCCACTGGATGCCGGCGGCGTCGGCGGCCCGCGCCATGATCCCGCCGAGCGCGTCGATCTCCTTCACCAGGTGGCCCTTGCCGATGCCGCCGATGGCCGGGTTGCAGCTCATCGCGCCCACGGTCTCGATGTTGTGGGTCAGCAGCAGCGTGCGCGCGCCGGCGCGCGCGGACGCCAGCGCGGCCTCGGTGCCGGCGTGGCCGCCGCCGATCACGATGACGTCGTAGGAGTGGAAGTCGCTCATGGCATGAATCGCTGTCGTCGGACGGTGGCGCAGGGGGAAAGTCTAGCGTTGTCGCCGCGCACGGGCATTCCCGATGCGAAAGTTGGCACGCTCCCTGCTTCTCTCCAGTGGCACTCAGCGCGGCAAGCGCGAAAGCGCTGGCCGGGGTGGAACAGGGCTGGCCATGCGCGCGCCGAGGGAGCCAGGGGCCGAATGTCGGGGGACGTTCGGCCCCTTTTTTTTGGGCGTTTTTTACGCGCGGCGCGCGCCCGCATGCCGCGCGGATACGCGGGATCCGACGCGTTCGGCCCACCGGATGGAACTGCAGGCACAAAAAAACGGCGCATCGCGCCGTTCGGTAAGGTGCCGACGCCCGACGGGGAGCGGAACAGGGGGGATCCGGATTTCCCCGCCGGGGTCGGCGATTCGTACCCTGCTACGTCGAATTGCGACGCAGCCGGTCATTGGCTGTTAGCTTGCGGTCAATTTTCGCCCGTGACAAGCACTTTGCGCATCACGGATTGAGACGGGATTCTCTTTCCCGACGTTCCATTCGACCGCCCGACGGCGGCGCCGGAGGCGGGGGCGGGGCCATGCGCTCCATGCGCCGCGGGCCGGGCGGCGCGGCGTCCTGCATCGGGGTCGGACGGCGCATGCGTTCCTGCGGAGGCGGGCCGCCCATCGACTGCCCGGGCTGCGACATCATCACTCGCGGACGCTGCACCCGCACCGGTTCGCCGGGCGTGCCGACCGTCGGCGGGGCGCTGCCCGGAAAACCGGGCTGGGTCGCCATGATCCGCCGCCGCGGGCCGTCCTGCGGGGGCTGCCGCGGGTGGTATCCGCCACCGCCCGGCGGGTCCTGGCCGACGATCACGCCCGGCGGCAGCGTGCCCGGGGGCAGATCGTTGCCCGGCGGACGCGGACGGTGCGGACGATGGCGCACATAGGGCGGATAGGGCGACCCGTAGTAGCCGTAGGGATACCCGTAGTACGCGCCGCCGTAGCCCCAGTAGGGGAATCCGTAGCGCGAATAGGGCAGCGGGCCGCCGGAGCCGAACCCGTAGCCGAAGCTGCCGTACCAGCCGCCCGGGGCGCCGTAGCCCAGGGTGCCGTAGGGCATGCCGTAGGGATCGTAGTACTCGACCTCGGGGCTGGCGTAGTAATAGTCGCCGCCGTCGCCGCCGCCGCGATAGGCGTACGGACTGACGCAGCCGGTCAGAATCAGCGCGGAGAGTGTCGCAACCAGACCAAGACGAGACATCGTGTCACCCCTGTGGATCATCGGCGGGCGTGCCCCGCCGCCTCCGACAGCATCGGGCGCGGGGATTGAACCCGTCCTTAAGACGCCCGGACCGTCCACGACGGCCTGATACGATGTGGCGATGACCCCTGCCGATTCCTTCAGGCGCGATTCCACGCGGCGCGTCGATGCGCAGGCCGGCGCGTCACCGCGAGGTTTGGACGAGCCGCGCTTCGCCGACGTGCTCGCCGCCGCGGCCCGGATCGCGCCGCACGCGCGGCGCACGCCGGTGCTGCGCTCGCATTCGCTGAACGCGATCGCCGGCTGCGACCTGCATTTCAAGTGCGAGAACTTGCAGCGGGTCGGCGCGTTCAAGTTCCGCGGCGCCTGCAACGCGATCTTCGCCCTGCCCGAGGCGACCGCGGCCCGCGGCATCGTCACCCAGAGCTCGGGCAACCACGGCGCCGCGGTGGCGCTGGCGAGCCGGCTGCGCGGCGTGCCGGCGACGGTGGTGGTGCCCGAGGGCGCGCCGGCGGTGAAGCTGGCCGGGATCGCCGGCTTCGGCGCGCGCGTGGTCCGCTGCGCGCCGACGATGGCCGCGCGCGAGGCCGCCGCGGCGCAACTGCTGGCCGAGACCGGCGGCCACCTCGTGCATCCGTTCGACGACGCCGACGTCATCGCCGGCCAGGGCACGACCGCGCTGGAGCTGCTGCACGAGGTCGCCGACCTCGACGTGCTGCTGGCGCCGGTCGGCGGCGGCGGCCTGCTGTCCGGCTGCGCGCTGGCCGCGAAGTCGCTGCGACCGGGCATCGAAGTGCTCGGCGCCGAGCCCGCGGGCGCGGACGACGCCGCGGCGTCGCTGCGCGAAGGCCGCTGCATCACCGACCGCACCGCGCGCACCGTCTGCGACGGCCTGCGCGGGCATCTGGCGCCGCGCACGCTGGCGCTGCTGCAGCGCCACGCCGACGGCATCCTCATCGTCGACGACGCCGACACGCTGGCCGCGATGCGGCTGCTGTGGGAGCGGCTGAAGATCGTGGTCGAACCCTCGTCGGCGATCGCCTTCGCTGCGGTGCTGCGCGAGCCCGGGCGCTTCGCCGGCCGCCGGGTCGGCATCGTCCTCACCGGCGGCAACGTCGATCTCGACACCCTGCCGTGGCAGGCGACGGCGTGAGCGCGCCGCTGCCGCCGCTGATCCAGCGCGCGTCGGGCCGCCGCCGGCGCAGGCGGAGCCGCTGGCGCTGGCTGCGCCGGCTGGTCCTGCTGGTGCTGCTGTGGCTGGCCGGCGTGGCGACGTACATCATGCTGGTCGGCGCCCGCGACGAGGCCGCCGCGGACGGCGTGCGCGCCGACGCCATCGTCGTGCTGGGCGCCGCCGCCTACGACGCGCGGCCGTCGCCGGTGTTCGAGGAGCGCCTGCGCCACGGCATCGACCTGTACAAGCGCGGACTGGCGCCGACGCTGATCTTCACCGGCGGCTTCGGCGGCGCCGGCGCACGCTTCGCCGAATCGCAGGTCGGGCGTCGCTATGCGCTGCGCAACGGCGTGCCCGACAGCGCGATCCTGATCGAGACGGCCTCGCACAACACCCGCGAGAACCTCGGCCAGGCCGCGGCGCTGATGGCGCCGCGCAAGCTGACCCGGGCGATCGTGGTCAGCGACCCGCTGCATCTGTCGCGCGCGCTGCGCATCTGCCGCGACATCGGCATCCGCTGCCTGGGGTCGCCGACGCCGACCACCCGCTACCGCAGTTTCGCCACGCGCTGGCGGTTCCTGCTCAACGAGGTCTATTTCTTCCACCGCGACGCGGTCGAGCGGATGCTCGACGACGACGGCACCAGGAGTTCGCCATGATCATCGACGGCACCCGCGCGCACGACCGCGCGACCACGCTCGTGCTCGACTACTACGCCGCCTTCAACCGCGGCGATCGCGCCGCGATGCTGGCGCTGCTCGCCGACGACGTCGTCCACGACCTCAACCAGGGCGCGCGCGAAACCGGTCGCGAGGCCTTCGCCGCGTTCATGGCGCGCATGGACCGCAGCTACCGCGAGCAGTTGCGCGACATCGTGGTGATGGCCTCGCCCGACGGCGGCCGGGTCGCGGCCGAGTACGTGGTCCACGGCGAATACCTCGCCGACGACGAGGGCCTGCCGCCGGCGAAGGGCCAGCGCTACGCGCTGCCGGGCGGCGCGTTCTTCGAGGTGCGCGACGGCAGGATCGCCCGGGTGACGAACTACTACAACCTGCAGGACTGGATCGCCCAGGTGGGTTGAGCCCGCTGTCGGGCCACGCCCGACAGCGCGCGCCTTGGAGGTCACGCCTTGCAGGTCACACCCTGCAGGCCACGCCCCGATTACAGGATCGGCGCCAGCCCCGCCCCGAACGCGGTGAAGATGCGGGTCAGCGGCCGGATCGCCGGCGCGACCTCGGGGAAATCGCCGACCGGGCGATAGCAGCGGCGGAACTCCGGGTCGCGCGGCGACAGCGGCTCGGGGCACTCGGGCCCGGGCACGAATTCGTAGCTGGTGGCGTAGCGGACCGGCCAGAAGTCGAACAGCGGCAGGTGCTCGGACACCTTCGCCAGCGAGTATTCCAGGCCCGAGAAGATCGGCGGCTTGTCGCGGCGCGCGATGGTCCACGCGTTCTCGGGCCGCATGTCGCGCTCGATGCTCGCGGCCAGCGCGCGCGCGAAGGCCGGGTCCTCGATCACCACCAGGCCCTCGGTGTTGTAGTGGTCGCCGCGGGGATCGAAGTTGTGGCTGCCGATCACCGCCACCCGCTCGTCGATCACCAGCGACTTGGCGTGCAGGCCGAAGCGGGTGCCGCCGCGCAGCAGCGGTACGCGCTCGTTGCTGCCGCGCTTGGAATAGCGCAGCGCCGAGTACTCGCGGGCCAGCGGCGTGGGCCGGTCGGGCGAGCGGCTGCCGCTGCCGCCGACGCCCGCGCTGCCCCGGCCGCTGCCGGCGACCGCGGCCGAACGGGAAGGCGCGTCCGCGAGCGGGCCGGGCAGCACCATCGGCCTGCCGTCCTCGTCCCAGGCGATCTCGACCGTGCCGGTGGCCTCCACGTCGATCGGCGCGTCCTGCGGGAACGGCTTGAACTCGTGGATCTGGAACTTGAAGTCGCGCAGGTAGCGACGCTTGTACTTGTACGACAGCGCGTACGGGATGAAGGCGTCGGTCGCGGCCAGGCTGTTGGTGGACACCAGCACCTTCGGCGGCTTTTCGCGCCGCTGCAGATCGAGGAACAGCGCCTGCGCGCGCTTGGACAGCACCAGGTACGGCGTCTGCAGCAGCACGCGCTCGTCGGCGGAGGCGATCAGCGAACGCAGCAGCTTCGAGGACGGCGACGGCGTGGCGTCGCTGTCGCCGTGCTTCTCCGGGGTGTCGCCGATGTAGCGCAGCGCGCGCACCGGCATCGCGGCGTCGGCGAGGCGGCTGCGCACCAGCGCGGTGTCGTCGGCGTCGCGGCCGATCGTCTCGACGCGCCTGGGCAGCTCGGGCGGCGGATGCGACACCGCGGGCACGCCCTGGCGCAGCACGTAGCGGCCGACGTCGCGCAGCCGGCTCAGCGGGGTGCTCAGCGGCGCGTTCCAGAAGGTCTGGAACTCGGCGGCCATGTCGGCCACCGCCGGGCCGGCGACGAGGATGTCGCGATCGCGGAAGTTGTAGCGCGGATCCCAGTCGTAGTAGTCGTTCTGGTAGTTGCGGCCGCCGGTGATGCCGACCAGGTCGTCGACCACGATCAGCTTGGTGTGCATGCGCTGGTTGAGCCTGCGGAAGCAGCAGACCGTGGCCCAGGCGTACATCGGGTAGCCGAAGTGGGCGCGGCCGAGCACCGGGTTGTAGACCCGCATCTCGAAGTTGGCGTGGGCGCCGGCGAGCGCCGCGAACGTCTCTACCCGCTTGAGCGCGGCGAGCTGGTCCACGAGCAGGCGCACCTTCACCCCGCGCCGCGCCGCGGCCAGCAGTTCGTCGAGGATCAGGTGGCCGGCATCGTCCTCGTCGAAGATGTAGGTCTGCACGTCGATGCTGCGCCGGGCGCCGCGGATCAGGTCCAGCCGCGCGATCAGCGCGTCCTGGCCGTAGTCGAGGATCAGCGCGTAATGCTGCGGCGCGGCGGCCGGCAGCGGCGCGGGGGC
>Ga0136846_1229605_pt1 | contig 10733 bp, 10 predicted proteins | sample HopSoiMetagenom2_FD_96841 | JGI IMG/M metagenome (GOLD analysis project Ga0136846, IMG submission 96841) | Grasslands soil microbial communities from Hopland, California, USA - 2 Assembly 2016 (version 4) | ecosystem: Environmental > Terrestrial > Soil > Grasslands | place: USA: Hopland... | reverse complement strand
GCGCGTTTGCCCACGATCACCGGGTGGACGAACTCCACCGCCACGTGGTGGGCGTGCGGCTCCCACCTCGGCGACACGCACCACGCGGTCGCCCCGGCCGAGAAGCGCCGGGCCATCGCGAGGGCAGCCGCGGCGAGGTCCGCGGCCAGGCCGGAGTCGAGGATGTCGGGGGTGATCCCAGCGGTGTGGTCGGCGGCGTGGTCGGCGGTCGGATCAGCCGTCTGGTCCGCGGTCCGGGTCATGCCGCGCTCCCCGACTCGTCGGCCGGCGGCAGCACGCCGTACTCGCGCATCAACGCGGTGGTGGAGGCCGCGGTCTCGGCGTCCACCTTGGTCAGCGCGTAACCCATGTGCGCGATGAGGTAGTCGCCGACCGCCAGGTCGGGCAGGTAGGCGAGGCAGATGCGCCGTTGCTCACCGACGAAGTTCACCCGTGCGATGGGGGCGCCGCCCTCCTCCCACCGTTCGACGATCTGTCCGGGAATCCCCAGGCACATGGCTTCCTCCTCACTCCCGCTCGGCGGCCAGGGCCGCGATGACGGCTTGGCCCAGTGCGAGCCCACCGTCGTTCGGCGGGACGGTTCGATGGACGAGCACCTCGAGTCCGATCGCGCGCAGGCCGGCCAGGCACTGCCGCGCCAGCAGCACGTTCTGGAACACCCCGCCGGTGAGGCCGACCGTCCGGATGCCGGTCGCGGTCGCCACCTGCACAACGGCCTCGGTGACGGCGGCGGCGACCGCTTCGTGGAAGGCGAGGGCGAGCACGTCCACCCGCACGCCGGCCCGCAGCCCGGCGACCAGCGCGCGGGTGACCGGGCGGTGGTCGAGCACGCAGTCGGCGTCGACGGCGAAGCGGACCGGCGGCGCCGAGCACGGTGGCGCCGCCGTCGCGCCCGCGGCGACGTGCTCCAGTTCGATCGCGGCCTGGGCCTCGAAGCCGATCCGCTGCCGAACGCCGAGCAGGGCCGACACCGCATCGAAGAGCCGGCCGATGCTCGTGCAGCTCACCGTGCCGGTGCCGGAGCCGAGCTGGGAACGGACGGCCCGCCGCTCGGCCGGGGCACAGGCCGCGACGGGCGGCAGGTCCTCGGACCACTCCAGCCCGGCGTCGCACAGGTAGGCCAGCGCCATGCGGCACGGGTTGCGGACCGCGGCGTCGCCGCCCGGCAGCCGCACCGGGCGCAGGTGACCGGCGCGGCGATAGGTGCGCACGTCCGTGCCGACGACGAGGACCTCGCCACCCCACACCGCGGCGTCGTCGCCGTACCCGGTGCCGTCGAACGCCACCCCGATCACCGGCCGACCCAGCGCGCGGTGCTCGGCGAGCAGCGACACGACGTGGGCGTGGTGGTGCTGCACGAGTTCGAGCCGCGCCTCACCGGCCGCGCCCGCGCGGGCCTCCGCCCACCGCCGGGTCAGGTACGCCGGATGCTTGTCGGCGGCCACGACCCGCGGCCGCACGCCGTGCAACGTGGTCAGCTGCTCGGCGGCGCGGTCGAAGGCCCGAAGCGTCTCGAGGTTGCCCATGTCGCCGACGTGCGCCGAGCAGAACGCGTTGTCGCCGTCGATCAGGCAGCAGGTGTTCTTCAGCTCGGCGCCGACGGCCAGCGTGGTCGGCAGCGACCGGCCGAGCGGCACCGGCAACGGCGCGTACCCGCGCGAGCGCCGGATCGGCAGCTCGGCGCCGTCGAGCACGCGCACCACCGAGTCGTCGCACGCCACGTGGATCGGGCGGTCGTGCGTGAGCAGCGCATCGCACAGCTGCGGCAGCCGCGTCGCGGCGTCGATGTCGTCGAAACAGAGTGGCTCGTCGCTCACGTTCGCGCTCGTGAGCACGAGGACGTCGAGCACCGGTGCGCCGGTCCCCGGCGCGAGCAGCAAGTGATGCAGCGGGCTGTAGGGCAACAGCACGCCGAGCAGGGGGTTGCCAGGGGCGACGTTGTCGGCGACCGGCGCGTCCGCCCGGCGCTCGAGCAGGACGATGGGCCGGGCCGGGCCGGTCAGTACGCGCAGCTCGGCGTCGTCCAGCTTGACCAGTCGTCGCACGGCCGCCACGTCGCGCGCGAGCAGCGCAAATGGCTTCTGATCGCGAGCCTTGCGAGCACGTAGTCGCTCGATGGCGGCGGCGTCATCGGCGCGACACGCCAGGTGGTAACCGCCGATGCCCTTGATCGCCACGATCTCACCGGATGCGAGCGCGTGCTGGGCGGCGGCAATCGCGGTATCCGAACCCTCGACGCGGGTGGGCCCGTGCTCGAACCACAGCGTCGGGCCGCAGTCGTGGCAGGCGACCGGCTGCGCGTGGAAGCGCCGGTCCCCGGCGTCGGCGTATTCGCGTGCGCACGGCGCGCACAGCTCGAAGCCGGCCATGGTCGTCGCCGGGCGGTCGTACGGGAGATCGCGGATGATCGTGAACCGCGGACCGCAGTCGGTGCAGGTGATGAACGGGTGGCGGTACCGGCGGTCCTCCGGGTCGAAGAGCTCGGCCAGGCAGGCGGCACAGGTCGCGACGTCGGCCGGCACGAGCGTCCGTGCGCCGTCGCCGTTCAGGCTGGGGACGATGCGAAAACCCGGCTCGTAAGTCACCGGCACGGCGGCCGCACTCACGCCGGTCACCAACGCCAGCGGCGGTGCGTCGGCCACCAGGCGGCGGGCGAACTCGGCGACGGTCGTCCCGCGGCCCTCGACCTCGACGAAGACCGCGCTCGCATCGTTGCCGACGAACCCGCTGAGCCCGAGTTCGACGGCCAAGCGGTGGACGAACGGGCGGAAGCCGACGCCTTGGACGACGCCGGTGACGTCAAACCGACGGCGAGTGGCCGTGCGCACCGGGGCGCGGGTCATTGCCGCCGCCAGATCACGACGCGGTTGTTCCCGGAGTCGGCGACCGCGATCCGGTTGCCCGAGAACGAGAGCCCGTACGGCCAGCAGAGCGAGTCCCGCGTGACGCTCGCCCACCGGTTCTCACCGTTCGCGGCGAAACTGGGTTGGCCGAGGACGGCGTCGGCCCCGGCCGCCACCCCGCCGTCGGGCAGGCGGTCCCACAGCAGCACGCGGTTGTTCGCGGTGTCGGCCACGGCCAGCCGGCCGGCATCGACGGCGGCGGCGTAAGGAAAACGCGTCAGGTCCGCGCGTTGCGGCCCGTAGGGCCACTCCGTCGACGTGGCGAAGTCCGATTGGCCGAGCACCAGGTCGGCGGCGGTGTCGACGGGCGGGTGCGGCCGCCAGCCGAGCACGCGGTGGTTGCCGGCATCGGCGACGAGCAGCTGGTCGGCCGTCCCGCACACGTCGTGCGGCCACCGGAAGCTCGACGCCGTCGCCGGCCCGTCCCGGTTCTCGCCGCGGGACGCCGCGTCCGGCTGACCGAGAATCACGTCGGGCTCGGTGTCCGGGTCGAGCGGAATCCCGCCCGTCCAGCCCAGCACTCGCTTGTTGCCGGTGTCGGCGACGTAGAACCGCCCGCCGACCACGCCGATCCCGAACGGCCAGTACATCGAGGTCGCCGAGCAGTCCCCGCCCCGGTTCGGCAGCACCTGGTCGAGGTCGGCCTGGCCGAGCACGACGTCCGGCACGGCGCCGGGCTGGGTGGGGACCTCGCGATAGATCAGCACGCGGTGGTGCCACGCGTCGGCCACCACCAACATGTCGTCGTGGACGAGCACCCCGGTCGGCAGGTACACGCCACGGCGGGTGTCGGCGCCGCCGGCGGCCGGCCCCTCGCTGGTGGCGTCCGGCTGGCCGAGCACGACGTCGCACGCCTGTTCGTCGCGGTCGGGGACGCCGTGCCAGATGAGCACGCGATGGTTGCCGGTGTCGGCCACGACCACGACGTCCCGGCCGCGGAACCGCCCGAGGTGCACGCCGCGCGGGGCGTAGAGCCAGGCCGCGGTGGGCTGCGCCGCCGGCAGCGCGAGGCCGTTGAGGGCCGGCGCTCCCAGCCGCACCTCCGGCGCCCAGCCACCGCTCACGTCCGGCGGCGGGTCGGTCGAGGCCGGCGCGGCGAGGCGCGCGGCGGCGTTCACGAATTGGACGGTCTTCATTCCACCCGGATCCACACGTCGCCGTCGATGACGCGCAGCGGCCGCTGCTCGAGGGTGGCCCCAGGCGCACTCACGCACTCGCCCGACAGCGCGTCGTAGCAGAAGCCGTGCCATGGGCAGGTCAGCGTGCCCGACTTGACGTTCAGCTCCGCGTCGCCGAGGGGCAGCCCCTGGTGTGCGCACTCGTCCTTGTACGCGGTCAGGCTGGCGTCGATCCGGACGACGACGACGTCCTCGGTCACGCCACGGGTCGACGTGAGCGACAGCTGGGTCACCGCGCCGTCCAGGATCTGCGCGGTCGGGACGGTGCGGACCCAGCCGGCCGCCTCCAGCTCGTCAGCCGTCTCCTCGCGGCGCCGCAACGACGACAGCGGGATGATCGTCGGGCTCGGTTCGCTCGGGACGACCTCGACGGCGCGGATGCCCGGCACGCTCTGCACGAGCGCCTGCTCCACCGTGTTGCGCATCGTCACCGACGACATCGAGCAGCCGTTGCAGGCGCCCGAGAGCTGGACGTAGGCGACCCCGTCCTCGATCCGGACGAGCTCCACGTCGCCGCCGTGCGAACGCAACCCCGGGCGCACGCTCTCGAGCGCTGCCTGGGCTGCCGTCATCGGGTCGGGTCGGATGATGCCGTGCAACGAGAAGAGCAGGTGGATGAGCGGGTCATCCACCAGCCGGAACAGCAGCGCCCGTCCGGCCTCGTCGTCGCGCAGCGTGCGCACGATCGTCACCAGCGCGGCCTTGTGCGCGGCCTCGACGGCACTGCGCATCTCGTCGGCGGCCTGGCGGGCGGCCCCGGTCAGCTCGGCGACCGCCTTCGCCGCGTCGTCGACCGCCAGCGCGAGTTGCTCGAAGGACGGTTCGGTCGACGTCGCGGCGTCGCGCACCGCGGTCATGGCGCGCTTCCGGCGGCGGCGAGCGTGGTCTGGCGAGCGATCTCGTCGAGGACGCCGCGCACGGAGGTCACCGCGTCGTATTCGTGGAACTCCTCGAAGATGAACCGCGCTTCGACGAGCTTGCCGCGGGCGTGCTCGAACATCCCGAGGTGAGCGAGGGCGTTGCCCTGGTTCGCCAGGACGCGCGCGTACCCGAGCGGGTCGACGTCGCGGCTGCGCGCCCCGATCACCGCCTCGTAGAGCTCGACCGCTTCGACGAGGTTGTCGGCCTGATGCGTCGACGGCGCGTACACCAACGCGTTGGCCAGGTTGAGCTGGACGCTCGACCACTGCTGCGGATGGGTGTCCGGCCGGTACACCTCCAGTGCCGAACGCAGTGAACCGACGGCGACGCCGAGGCGCAGCTGGTCGGATGCCTCGACCATGGGCATGGTCAGGTACGCCGTCGCCAGATTGGCGTGGGCGGCCGCGAAGAGCTCGGGGGCGTCGTCCTTGCTGATCAGCTGCAGCGCGGAGTGGTAGTGGTGCACCGCCCGCGCCAGCAGGTCCCGACGCTCCTCGGCCAGCTCCTGGTAGGTCGCGGCGAGTTCGACGTGCTGTTCGGCGGCGCCGACGCTCAGATCGGTGCCGTCCAGCAGCGCGATGCCGGCGACCAGGTGCTCGATCGCGCGCTCCGGCGCGCCGGCCTGCTTGGCCGCCTGCCCGGCGGCGCCGTGCAAGACGCCGGCCAAGGCGGGCGCGATCGCGTCCGCGCTCCCGATCGCGTCAGCGAGCAACCGCTCCGCCGCGGCGGCGTCCCCGCGGTCGAGGGCGGCCACCGCCTGTGCGGCCAAAGCGAGAGCGGCGATCTCGCCCTCGGCGCCGCCGGCCTCGGGGGCCGTGTCCACCCGCCCGAGCGCGAACGCCACCACGTCCACCAGCACCGCCAGCTCCGGGCCTACCTCGGCCCGCAGGGCGTCGACCTCGGTCGAGTCGGGGTCGAGCACGAACCGGTTGAACCGGCTCACCGGGTCGGCGCCCGTGATGCCGGCCAGCGCGCCGGCGACGTCGCCGGCTCGCGCGAGCTCGTGGCTGCGCAAAGGGGGCGGCCAGGACGCCGGCAGCCGGCCGGCGAGCAGACCGTCCCGTACCGCTGCGTCGGTATCCGGGGGCAGGAGCAGGAAGCCGAACGGCAGCGCGAACGCCCCGATGGCCAGGGGCCGGGTCGGCAACTCAGCCATTGATCGGGCCTCCGATCTCGCGTTCGGCACCGCGCCGGATGTACTTCGCGCTCAGGCGCGCGACGGCTTCGGTGCGGTAGGTGTTGATGCGGCGGCGGACGACGCTGCCCGGAAAGATGACGACGATGTCGACGGCCCACTGACCGCCTTCGGGCACGACCACCGTCTCGACGGCGAGAGCCCGCTCGATCGCCGGCGACGGCGGCTCCGGCTCCCCGTCCGGGGGCCGCGGCCGGTCGGCGTCGTCGGTCACGAGGCTCAGCACTCCGGACTCCGGCTGATGCGCAACGCGCCCTGCCGCTCGTCCCAGTGCGCCGTGCGCGACCCCACGGGCAGGTCGTCGGCCAGCACTTCGCGCACCAGCAGGGCGCGGTCGCCAGCAGCGTTGCGTTGCTTCAGCAGCAGGCCCCCGCTGGCCGTTCCGCGCAGCGGCAGCACCCACACCTCGTCGTCCTTCGGCAGGACGACGGCCGCGTCCCCCGGGAAGTACTCGTGCGCCGCGTGCGCGTCGATCCGGAGGTAGCCGTCGCCGGTGAACTCCACCGAAGCCGAGGAGGCGTCTCGGAACGCCGGCTCGCGGCGGATGAGCGTCAGCACCCGTCGCATCGCCTCCCGCACCGGCGCAGTGAGCTCGGCGCCGGGACTCAGGTCACTGGCCTCGATCAGGTACACGATGACGTCGGCCGGATACTCGTCCTTCAACAGCCAGCGGGCGAACGCGAGCGCGTTGTCCCAGCGGAACGAGTGCGTGTGCAGGCCGGAGAGTGGCGGCAGCTCCTCCACCGCCGGTCCGGGCACCTTGTACACAGTCCCGGGCTCGCCTTCGCCTGTCGCGCAGGCGTCCACGATCACGACGCGCGCGGCTCCGCGCATCTGGAACGCAACGTCCATGCCAGCCGTGCCGCCGTCGACCAGCCGCACGTCGCCGGGGACGCCGCCTTCCCAGAGGTGCCGGACGAGGATGGGCCCGACGCCGTCGTCGCCGCGCAGCAGGTTGCCGCACCCGACGACGAGCAGCGCGCACGAGGTGTTGGCCTCGTGCGCGAGGCCGGCCTGCGGTGATGCGGTGCTCACGCAGCTCCCTTCCGTTCGACGGCTAGATGTCTCCGTTGATGACGAACTTGCTGAGCTCGCGGCCCTTCTTGTCGTAGGCGTGCACCGTGCACACGAGGCACGAGTCGAAGCTGCGCGCGACGTGGCCGAGTTCGACCGGGTCGTTCTGGTCGACGATCGGCGAGCCGACCATCGCCTGCTCGATCGGGCCCAGGTTCTCGGCGGCGTCCCGCGGACCGATGTTCCACGCGGTCGGCGTCACGACCTGGTAGTTGGCGATCTTGCCGTCCTCGATGACGATCCAGTCCGACAGCGATCCGCGCGCGGCCTCGGTGGAGCCGAAGCCCTTGCCCTCGGCGTGCTCGATCGGCTTCGTGTAGAAGCTGTCGTGCAGGTCGATCTCGTCCAGCCACTTGCGGGCCCACTTGAAGTACTTGGGCGCCTCGTGCATGCGCGCCAGCTGCCGCACCATGACCGACGGGCCGATCCGGTTGTGCATGTCGAGGAACAGCGGGTCGTCGTCCTGGTGCGGCCCGGCGTTCGGGCCGGCCGCCGCCATCCGCCGGGCGAGTGGCCCCGCCTCGAGCGGGACGTACCCCGAGCCGGGAACGTCGTAGCGGGGCGACTTCGCGAAGCTGTACTTCCCCTGCGTGCGCCCGACGGCGGGGTCGATCGGCTTGGTCTCGCCTTCGAAGGGGTGCAGTTGCGTACTGCCCTCGTAGAAGGAGTGGGCCGTGTCCTCCCGCACGCGCGCTTGGTCGAACTCGTGGAACTGCCCGTTCGCGAAGATGCCCGAGCGGTTGATCAGCGCGGCGTTACGGCCGTCGATCGTCGGGTTCTCGTACAGCTCGGGCTGGAAGTAGGTGCCCGTCGCGAGATAGTTGCCGACGCCGGCGCCGTACTTGTCCAGGCCGACGTCCATGCAGTAACGGATGAAGAAGCCGCAGTCGCTGTCGTGCTGCGACGGGTTCTCGTCCACCCAGGCCAGCACGTCGTCCCACGTCTTGTTCTCCAGCCACCGGTCCACCGAGCAACCGAGCCAGTACTTCTCGAGCCAGTTGTCCTTCCAGTGCTCGAGGATCGCGATGGCCCGCGTGACGTCGGAAAGCGTCGGCGCGCACATGACCCCGCCCGGCACCATGAAGCTCGAGTGCGGCCACTGCCCGCCGAAGATCGCGTACACCTCCACCGGCTTGCCCGAGAGCACGACACCGGGGCCGTAGCTGGTGCCCACATAGGGGGCGAAGCGGCGCACGGCCTCCTCGTACAGCTTCGACTTCGCGTAGTTCTTGTTCGTCAGGTCGATGGCGAACAGGGCGTAGAAGTAGCGCGGGATGCTCTGCAGCGTCTCGCAGGCCTGGGCGATGTTGCGCACCCGCGTCGCGTTCGGCGGCAGATGCGTCCGCCAGGCGGTGTCCAGCGCGTAGGCCGACTTGTACAGGTGGCTGCCGCCGCAGATGCCGCAGATGCGCGGAGTGACGATCAAACCGGCCTGCGGGTCCTTGCCCTGGAGGATGATCTCGAAACCACGGAACATCGCCGCCTCGGTCCACGCCGAGGTGACGACGCCGTCCTCGATGGTCACGCGGACGTCGAGATCGCCCTCGACTCGCCCGAGCGGGCTCACGAACAGGTCAACGGCCGTCATGGTGTTCCTTCCGGAGTCGCGGTCTGAAGCGCGATGTCGTGGGCTTCGGGGGACGGGTCTGGGGTGGCGTCCGTCAGACAACGAACATGTCCTCCTTGGACCACTGCGGCGCGGCGATGCGGGCGGCCGCTGCGTGGGCCATGTAGGTGAGGTGGTCGCTGCCTTCGGGAACTTCCTTCGGGATGACGCCGCTGACCTTCTGGGTCTTGAAGACCGTGCCCGGTGCGAGGTCGAAGAACGGGTACTCCGGTTCGGTGCACCCGGTGCACGGCATGCCGGCCCGGGTCTTGGACGACTGCCGGTTCCAGAGGATGCGGTTGCAGGGCGAATGCGTCATCGGCCCGCGGCAGCCGAACTCGTAGAACAGGCAGCCGGTGCGGGTGCCCTCGCCGAAGGACGTCGTCGACTGCTTGTACTCGAAGAACTGGACGCGCGTACAGCCCGTCTGGGTGAACGTCTTGAAGAACGTCTGCGGGCGGTGCAGCTCGTCCAGGGCGATGTCGCCGGCCCGGCCGGTGGCCAGCGCGACGATGATCTGCGTGATCCAGTCGGGGTGGGCCGGGCAGCCCGGGATGTTGATCACGGGCAGCCCCAGCTTCGAGCGGAAGTCCCCGCCGAGGAAGCCGCCCTTCTCCCGCTTGTGGAACTGCAGCCCGGTCGAATCGGTCGGGTTGGGCGCCATGGCGGGGATCCCGCCCCACGACGCGCAGTCACCGATCGCGACGACGACGCTGGCTTGCGCTGCGAGCTCGGTGACCCACTCCTTCATCGGACGATCGGCGAACATGTCGTAGCGGCCGGAGCCGTCCGGCCCCTCGATGACCGTGCCCTCGAAGACGAAGATGTCCAGCGGCGTCACGCCGTTGGCGCAGTCGCGGAACAGCTTCTGCGCGTTGGCGCCCAGTTCCAGGCCCAGCGACGGGTGCCAGAGCAGGTCGAGGCCGAAGTCGGTGATCAGGTCGACGACGTTCGGCTCCTCGGCGTTGAGGAACGACATCGTGTTCCCACTACAGGCACCGCCTTGGAACCAGAGCACTGACGACATCGCGCTTCCTTTCCGGGTGATTCGCGGGGGTGACTCGCGGTGGTGAGGTCAGCGGGTAGCGGCTGGCTTGGCCTCGGCGGGCTTGAGTTCCTGGCCGAGGGCCTTCGCGATCCCGAAGACGAAGCCGAGGGCCCGGCTGACGTCCTCGTCCTTGAGCATCCGGAGCAGGGAGCGGATGCCGCTCACCGGAACGGCGGCGCCGTCGGCGCTGCCGCGGATCGCTGCCCTCGCGACCGTGGCCGCGAGGTCCGTGAGGCGCGGATCGCCGAGGTCGGAGCTGGCGATCCGCTCGACGACCGGCAGGAAGTCGAGCAGCGCCGGCGCGGCATCCGTGAACTGCCGGCCCATCGCCAGCAACTGGGCAACGTCGACCGGCGGCTTCTGCACGCTGCGCAGCTCGGCCAGCCCGGCCCCGATGGAGTCGGCGATCGTGTCGCCGCGGCCCACCAGCTGGTCCAGCCCGACGACCAGCACGGCCAGCAGGTCCAGGTGGTCGATCAGCTGGTGCAGCGACTCGGCGGTCCGCGGGTCCTCCAGCCGCGCAATCACGCCATCGATCGGATCCGGTGCCATCGTTCCGGACGAAGAACCGGCCTCCACCAGAGACACCACCAGACACCTCCGCGTCCACGTCGATCCCACGGGGCCCGGCCTGTGAGCCAGGCCACCTCCCGCTGGGGGGACAGTAGGCCTGCCTAACCTTGCCGCCTATCGCGCAAGCGCACGGACTATCGGAATCGCGCAAACAACCCGCGTCGGCGAGGACGGGTCATCGCGGAAGCGCAGCTGCGGCCTATCCGAATCGCGCAGGAGTCGTCATGATTGCGCG
>Ga0136846_1218981_pt1 | contig 10733 bp, 11 predicted proteins | sample HopSoiMetagenom2_FD_96841 | JGI IMG/M metagenome (GOLD analysis project Ga0136846, IMG submission 96841) | Grasslands soil microbial communities from Hopland, California, USA - 2 Assembly 2016 (version 4) | ecosystem: Environmental > Terrestrial > Soil > Grasslands | place: USA: Hopland... | reverse complement strand
GTCTGTGTTGTGGGGGATCCTGATCGGAGGTGGCTATTACGTGCTGCGCCGAGACCGCCGTGGCGCATGGGTGATGGGATTGCTCGTCGTCAGCCACTGGTTTATCGACGTACCAATGCATGCGCCGGATCTGCCGCTATGGCCCGGCGCGTCGAGTCCCCAAGTCGGCTGGGGCTGGTGGAATATCACCGTCCTCACGTACGTGGCAGAGTTCACCATACTTCTGGCCGGCCTGTCGTCCTACTACCGCGCCACGCGCGCCCGCGATCGAATTGGAAGCTGGGGACTATGGCTGTATGTGTTCGTATTGATGGCGATATTCGTTTCGAGCAATTCGCCGCCTCCGAGTGTCAACACGCTGGCGTGGTCTGCACTGGGACTCTGGTTGTTCGTTCCATGGGCGTGGTGGGTGGACAAGCACCGCGACTTCCAGCCGTTCGTGGTTAAAACAACCCCCCAGCGACCGGAACTCTGACCGGCTCCGACGCGATATCGCGCGTGACTCTTCGAAAAACCATCCTCAGCGTTCTGGCGATATCCTTCGCCATCCTTTGCGTATCGCTCGGCGTCTGGCAGTTGCGGCGTCTGGCCACTCGCAAAAAGGAAAACGCTTTCCTGGCGCAGAGACGATTCGCACCGGAAGTGCCGCTCGACTCCCTGCCAAAAGACACGAGTGCCTCACACTTTCGCCGGGTCCGCGTCAGCGGGAGCTACGATTACAATCACGAGATCATCTTCACCCTGCGCGGGAGAAACGGATCCCCAGGCATCAACATCCTTACTCCGGTCCTGCGCAATCGCCATGACACTGCGGTACTCGTAAATCGCGGCTGGATCTACTCGCCGGATGGTGTCACCGCCGACCTGAATCCGTGGCGCGAGGCGGACACGGTGAATGTCAGTGGCTTCGTCGAGACTTTCCCGACCAAAGGACCGTTCCCGATGCCCAACCCGGCGCGACCACGGTCTTTCCGTCGCCTCGACCGCGCCCAGTTGGCGAAGATGTTTCCGTATCCAATCGCTGACTATTACGTCGTTATCACAGACTCGTCCACATCGGCGAGTGCTCCACCAAGAGTTGAGCCACTACCCCTCGATGAAGGCCCGCACCGCAACTACGCCGTGCAGTGGTTTTCGTTTGCGGCGATCTCTATTATTGGAATAACGGTCTTTATCAGGCGCACATGAGCGACAGGTCTGTTAGTTCAGCAGGCGCGGCCAGCGAAAAAGAAGCGCGCGACACCGCGGAGATGGCTCGTGAGACGGAGTGGGCGCACCCGAGTTTCGTGCGCGAGCTCTTCCTCGGCAGATTCCGCCTCGATCTCATACATCCGCATCCGCCGGCCGACGCCGCCGAAGAAGCGCGCGCGAAGCCATTCATGGACAAGCTGCGCTCCTTCATGGAGCGGGTCGATTCCGAAGAGATCGACCGCACTGGCGAGATCCCGGAAGCGACGGTGCAGGAGCTGCGCGACATGGGCGCCTTCGGCATCAAGATTCCCAAAGAGTACGGTGGGCTCGGGCTTTCACAAATGAGCTACATCCGCGCTATTGAGATGGTGACGTCGAAGGATGGATCGCTTACAGCGATGCTGTCGGCGCACCAGTCGATCGGCGTGCCCCAACCGCTCAAGCTTTTCGGCACTGAGGCGCAGAAGCGCAAGTACTTCCCCCGCCTAGCCAAGGGCGCGATCTCCGCCTTCGCGCTTACCGAAGTGGACGCCGGCTCTGACCCGGCGAATATGCGTTGTACCGCGACCCCGACCGAGGACGGACAAAGTTTCATCATCAACGGGGAAAAGCTCTGGTGCACCAACGGAACGCGCGCCGAGCTGTTCGTGGTGATGGCGAGAACGCCCGATAAAGTGATCGATGGAAAGCCCAGGCGGCAGATCACGGCTTTCATCGTCGAGGCATCAATGCCGGGCGTAGAGGTCGTGCATCGCCTGCGCTTCATGGGACTTAAGGCGCTCGAGAACGGTGTCATTCGATTCACGAACGTAAAAGTCCCGCGCGAGAACATTCTGTGGGAGGAAGGCAAAGGACTGAAGCTGGCGCTCGTCACATTGAATACCGGGCGCCTGACAATTCCGGCCGGCTGTGCGGGAGCGGGAAAGCAGATGGTCTCCATCGCCCGCAAATGGTGCAACGAGCGCGTGCAGTGGGGGCAACCGATCGGCAAACACGAAGCGGTGGCGCAGAAGCTCGCGCGTATGACGACGTACACCTTCGCGATGGAAGCGATCGCCGAGCTGTCCGCCGCGCTCTATGAGAAGGGCGGCTACGACATTCGCCTCGAGGCCGCGCTGGCCAAGCTTTACAATACGGAGGCCGGCTGGAAGATCATCGACGATACGATGCAGATACGCGGCGGCCGCGGGTACGAGATGGCGGAGTCACTGGCGCGACGCGGCGAGGCGGCAATCCCGATCGAACGGGCGATGCGCGATTTCCGGATCAATCTGATCTTCGAGGGGTCGTCGGAGATCATGCGATTGTTCATCGCGCGAGAGGCGGTCGACTACCACTTCAAGCTGGCGTTCAATATCGTGAACCCCGAGTCGACCTTCAAAGAGAAGCTCTCGGCGATGGCGAAGGCGACGCCGTTCTATTTGACGTGGTACCCGTCGCGCTGGTTGAACGGATCACGTCTCAAGCGATATGGCGAGTTCGGCAAGCTCGCGGGCCACGTTCGCTATATCGAGCGCACCACTCGTCATCTGGGCCGGTCGATCTTTCACGCCATGGTTCGTTTCGGTCCAAAACTCGAGCGGCGGCAGATGGTTCTTTTCCGAGCGGTAGATATCGGCGCCGAGCTTTATGCGATGTCGGCGGCGTGCGTGCGGGCGCAGATGCTGTCGAGGCAGGGTAGACCCGAAGCAGTTGCGCTCGCAGACGCGTTCTGTCTCGAGGCGCGCGACCGGATCAAAATACATTTCGAGCAGCTGTTTGGACCCAACGATTCCGCGATCTACAAAGTCGCGATGGAAGTCCTGCGCGGGGAGCACGCGTGGCTGGAGCAGGGCATCGTCAACAGCGCTGCCGCGCCGTCCAAAGGACGGCGCGAACCGACGCCAACGAAACCGAAGCAGGCGTTGACCGGGGTTGGCTCGTAGCTAAAGCAGTGTGCCGTGCAATATCAGCAGGGCGACGTAGAAGTAAATCGACAACCCCGTAACGTCGACCAGCGTCGCGACGAACGGCGCCGACGCGCTCGCGGGATCGAAGCCCAGCTTCTGTAGCACGAACGGCAACATTGAGCCTGCCAACGATCCGAAGGTGACGACTCCGACGAGGGCGACGCCGATCGTCAGGGCGAGCAGCTTTGGGTGCGGATACTGGCCGATTCCCAGCTGCTGCCAGAGCATGATTCTGGCGACTCCCATCACTCCGAGAATCAAGCCGAGTACCAAGCCGGATGGCAGTTCGCGGAGGAGGATCTTCCACCAGTCGCGAAGTTTGATCTCGCCGAGCGCGAGTGACCGAATTATCAGCGACGTCGCCTGTGATCCGGAATTTCCGCCGGAGCTGATGATCAGCGGAACGAACAGCGCCAGCACCACCGCTTTCTCCAGCTCGCCCTGGAAGTGGCCCATCGCCGTCGTCGTCAGCATCTCGCTCAGGAATAGAGCGGCGAGCCACGGAGCGCGTTTGCCGATCATCGCCACAAATCCAATCTTGGTGTACGGCTCGTCGAGTGCTTCCATACCGCCGAACCGTTGCACGTCTTCGGTGTGCTCCTCGACGAGAGCATCGATGACGTCGTCGACAGTGACGACACCCTGGATGACGCCACTTTCGTCGACGACGGGTACAGCGACGAGGTCGTACTCCCGGGTGAGGCGCGCGACCTCGGCCCGATCGGCGGTGACAGGAACAGTCTGCACTTCCTGCCAGGCGATATCCGATACCTTGCTGCCCTCGGCTGCCGCTAGCAGCTCGCGCAGCGACATGACGCCCTGCACGCGTCCTCTGGCGTCGGTGGTGTACACCGTGTTCATCGCCTCGCGTCTTTCCGATCGCGCGATACGGCGAACGGCGGCGAGAGCTTCATCGACCGGCGTCTCCTGCGAGACGGAAACGAACTCCGTCGTCATCAATCCACCGGCCGAATCCGGATCGTAGGCGAGGAGCTTCTCGGTCTCCGCGCGCTCGGCGGCGGGAATCTCTGAAAGGATTTCCTCGGCGCTTTCTTCCTCGAGTCCTTCGAGCGTGTCGGCGCGATCGTCCGGAGTCATCTCCGTGACGAGCTCGGCCGCCTGGCGGACGCTCATCGTCTCGAGGACTTCGGTGCGCAGCTCCTCGTTCAGGTACTCGAGAACGTCGGCGGCTCTCTCGACCGGCAGCGCCGAGAGGAACGGCGCGACCATCTCAGGGGGCAACGATTGCGCGACGTCGGCAAGATCTTTGGCGTGCAGCTCGTCGGTCTCGGCGGCGATCGCGTCCGGACTCTCCTCGAGCAGGTCGAGGATGTCAGGGGCAAGCAGTGCGCCCACTGTCCGCTCGTCGTTGTCCTCGATTTGCGGATTGTGGGCGGGAGTTTTCATGGCGCGAGCGGAAGGGTGCGGCGGTCGGTCTTGAAATCGGTGACACTGTAACCGGCGATTGCGATCGCATCGCGAATCATCTCCGGCGTGACACTCTGGTCGTGCTCGATGACGGCGCGACCGATGGAGACATCTGCTCGCTCGACGCCAGGGACACCGCCGAGCGAAGTGAACACGGCGCGGACGCAATGCGCGCAGGTCATGCCGGAGATGGAAGCGGTGGTGGTCATGGGGCTAATATATGACATCATTGTGGCTCAAAGCATCACGCTCGCTTCTGAAATCTCGGTGCTCGGAGCGGCCCTTAACTGCAACCGAACGGGTGCGAGCAGTGAACCTTTAGTTGCTCACTACTCGCACCCGTTCAGTTGCAGTACGGAACGGACCCTACGTCCTAATCCAGTCTATTGGGAGGACGAGGTACGGGCGGATTCTTCTTCCGCGACACATAAGTCTTTTCCAACGCCGGCAAAAACTTGTCGTACCGTGACCCTGGCTCCCACATCACCCAACCATCGTAACCCGAGTCGTACACCGCGCGCTTCTGCTCCTCGATCTCGTGCGGTCCGTATGGTGGCTTGCCGAGGGTGAAGGCCTGGATCCAGGGACGCACATGCTCGCCTTTGATGCCGAGCTTTGCGTCGCGCTCGCGGGCGCGCGAGATCGCGATGTGGATCACGTCGTAAGGCGTGGCGTTCGGGTGCGGCAGCTGGAACGAGCCGGGCGGATAGTGGGACGGATAAACCATCGGCAGTACGACATCGACGGCGGGTGCGACGTGCTCCCACTGCTGGCCGACCTCGAGGGCCCCACCAACAGTCGTGACCAAGCCAAAGATGTCCGCAGTCGTGCGAACGCCCAGCTTGGCGAAGCGCGCGCGGGCGGCGTTCAGAAATTCCGCCAGTACCTGCGGCTTGGTGCGGCCGTTCTGCTCCGGAAAGACCTGCGGCGGAAGACTCTTGAACGGCTCGGGAAATCGGATGTAATCGAACTGGATCTCCCCGAAGCCCATCTTGATCGCCTCTTCGGCGACGCGGAAGTTGTACTCCCAGATCGCGTTGGCGTACGGATTCACCCAGGTCTGGCCCTTCTTGTCGTGCCAGGGAGTTCCATCCGCTTTGCGGATGACGTGGTCAGGATTGTTGCGAGCGGTCACCGAATCCTTGAAGACGACGATGCGTGCGACCGGAAGGATTCCATGAGCGCGAATGGTGTCGACCAGCGCGCGCATGTTGACCGCCTTCACCTGCGTTCCGGCATTCTTCTTCAGCATCGGATCCGTTGGGACGAAATTCAGACCGAACTCATCCTTCACATCGATGATGAGCGCATTTATCTCGGTCGAATCCGCGATTCCAATGAGGTGCTTGAGCCGACGGGTGTTGGCGCCGAATCGGAACACGTAAAGACCACGGGCTGCGAGCGTGCCCTTGATCAGCGAATCGAGAACGGGTGGCGTCGGGTGTTGGCCTACAACGACCGGAGCTCGAACGGCGTCGGTGTCGCCCGGCACCGCAGCGTTGACAGCGTTAGACGGGCTCTCGCTCGAGACCGTCGATGATGCGGCGCCAGTATGAACCGGAACTGGAGCGGCTTGCAGCTCTGTGCCGCCCTTCGCCGGGGCGTCGTGGGACGCCGTGCAGCCGAGCGCGGACGCCGCGATCGCTGCCATCGCGAAGGAAATCTTCTGGAAAGTCATTCTTATGGTATGGAATGCAGGAGGGAGGCCGTGCAAAAGATAATACTTTTGAGTTGCGATTTTGGTCCGTAAAACGTCGTCTGCGGACCTGTTTGCGCGATGACACACCCCCGCCCAATGCAGGGAATCCCCACCTGATCCGATATATTGCCGAGATGCGTGTCCCGAAGATCGTCATCCTTCTCGTTTCACTGGGCGGAGCCTGTACGCTTCCGCCGCCGCCCCCTCCGCTCGCCGAATTTCTGGTCTCCGCCGGAGATCAGACCTATTGGGTCCGGAGCGACAATTCGGGGCTGCGGATCCGGGGATCACCACTTATTCTGGCGCATACCGGCGGGCGCTACTACGAGATTTTCGTCGGGGAGATCGATCGGTCATTTCCAAAGGCATTGCTGAGCGGCGAGCGAATCTTCCGGCGGGATCTGGCGACTGGTGACTCGACCATCATCTACGACGATACGACGGTGGTCAAACTCTCTGAGGAGTACCATCACGCGCATCCCAACGCGCCGCTGCTGGGACCGGATGACGATCCGGACGACGACGTCGACATAACGGCGGTAGGAGAGACCGATGTGCTCAACGTGCTGGGGCCCTATGTCGCGCTCGAGCATCGCCTCTCGATAGAGCGCCAGGACGATCACGATCAGGATGATACGACGCGCTCCGTAATCGACCTGCGCAATGGAAAGACTGTCGAGCTCGACAGGATGCTGCGCGATCCCTCGGTGCAGGAGGCGGCTGGAGAAGGCGGCCTGGTGAATCGCCGCTGGAAGCACGAGGGCTACGACGTGGTATCCCGCTACGACTCGAGCCACAAGATGAACGCACTGGCGCTGCGCGATCGCGGCGGACGCGAATGGAAGCTCGGTCTGGTCGCGTCGAGCTTCGTCCAGGTCTTCTGGCTGGACAAGCCGAAGGTCGATGCCCAAACTCGCCACGCGCTGGCACGCGCGTTCAACGATGCAACCGCTTACGGCGAGTCGATCCAACAGGTCTCCCTCGGGACCCCGACCAGGAAAAACCACCCAAAATCCGCACTCAGCAAAGCGCGTCCTCTGCACAGACCGACAGGAAGACTGACGTGACCGAACCCGCGCGCACGGTCCACGAGAGCCAGCACGAGGCGTCGCAGCTGATGATGCCGCAGCACGCAAACGTGGTTGGCAATGTCTTCGGAGGAGTGGTGCTGTCGATGATGGACACCACGGCGGCGGTGTCGGCTATCCGTCACGCGCGTCGGGTTTGCGTGACGGTCTCAGTCGATCGCGTCGATTTCCGGGAGCCGATTCACGTCGGAGACCTGCTCATCATGAAGTCGAGCGTGAACTATGTCGGCAGGACGTCGATGGAAATCGGAGTGCGGGTGGAGACGGAGAACCTCCTGACGGGAGTGCGGCTTCACACCAACTCGTGTTATCTCACTTTCGTCGCCATCGATCTCGACGGCAAGCCGGTGCCAGTGCCATCGCTCAAACCGGAGACTCCCGATGAGATTCGACGGAACGCCGCGGCGAAGGCTCGGCGTGAGAGAAGGCTTCACGAAAGAATCTCGGAAGAGGGCAATCGCACTTGACCAGGAATTCGCGACGCGCCACTGTAAGAGACATGGACAAATCATTCACGGTCGAAGAAGCGAATCGCACGCTTCCGCTGGTGAAAAGAATCGTAGAGGATCTGGTGCGTGATCACCACGCCTGGTCGGACAAAGTTCGAGAGTTCGAGGTGGCGACGGTGGGGTCGAGTCCGGAGCACCCCGACGTGATCGCGGAGCTGCTGCAGATCGAAGCGCAACGTCTCGCCGCCGACATCGAGCATTACATCGCCGAGTTGAACGACCTCGGTGTCATCTGCAAAGGGATGGACACCGGTCTGGTGGATTTCCGAGGCCAGATCGACGGGCGCGATGTGTTCTACTGCTGGAAGCTCGGCGAGCCGAGCGTGCAGTATTGGCACGAGGTCGACAGCGGGTTTGTCGGCCGGCAGCGACTGAATCCTCTCGTGCTGACAACCAACTGAGCGATCGAGCGCAAAACATGGCAAGACAGATAAAGCCGTTCCGCGGACCAGACGGGACGAACTGGGGCGTCGAGGTGCAGGTGCCCGGCGCCAGCAACGCGATGGTGGTGTTCCATCATCCGGGCGGTAAGACGGCGCGCCTGGATCGATATGCGTGGGATATCTGGAGCGGGCCGGAGTCGCGGAGTGTTACGTCGAGGGTCGCGCCGGAGAAGATCATGCAGTCGTTAACCGATGAGAAACTGGCGAAGCTCTTTAGAAGATCGATGCCGGTTTCCAATGAGTTGTCGCGGGTGAATCGGGCGTCGTAACGCAGCTACTCCGTTGGGGCCGACTCAAAAGGCACGTCGATCTCCATCCCATCCCGCGCGATTATCGTCGATGGAAAAACCTCGCGAGCTTCGCTCTCGAGCTCGGAAGTATCGCGCGAGTATCGCGCAGAGACATGGGTGAGAACGAGCTTCTTCACATTCGCCTTCGCAGCAACCTCGGCCGCTTCGCGCGCTGTCGAGTGACCGGTCTCCAGTGCGCGCGGTGCCTCTTCGGTCGCGAACGTGGCTTCGTGAATCAGGACATCAGCGCCGGTCGCCGCGGCGACCGTGGCGTTCGACGGGCGTGAGTCGCCGGTAAGGACGATGCGTCGGCCGGGGCGGCTCTGACCTACCAGTTCGGAAGGTGCGACCGAGCGGCCATCCGGAAGCTGGACGGTTTCGCCTTTGTGGATCTTTCCCCAGAGCGGTCCTTCCTGAATTCCCATCTCCCGGGCCTTCTCCGGATTGAACCTGCCGAGCCTGGTTTCCTCCACTATCTGGTAACCGATGGCGATGCGATCGCCGTGCTCGACTGCGAAGGGGATAATCGAGTAGCCGCGTCTCTTGAGTGGAGTGTCGAGCGCCACTTCGATGACGTTGATCTCGAAGTGCTGCTTGTCGCTGCCGAGGCTGATGGCTCTCCGCAGGAGCTTCTCGGTTCCGACGGGGCCGTAAAGGTTCATCGGGTCGGTGCGACCCTGAAGCGCCAGCGTCCGCAGCAAGCCGATCACCCCCAACATGTGATCGGCGTGCATATGCGTGAAAAAAATGTCCGACAGTGCGAAGCTGATCCCGTAGCGCATCATCTGGCGCTGGGTTCCTTCGCCGCAGTCGAACATTAGCGTCTCGCCCTCACGTATCACCGCGATCGACGACACGTTGCGCTCAACAGTCGGGCGCGACGCGGAGGTGCCGAGGAAGCGGAGGGTGAGCGACATGCGGGCGAAATATATCGTGGCCCTGAGAGGCCAGGGGAACGCGCTTTGCCTCTATCGATCACACAAAAAATCATCAGTAAGAGAGAGGGAGACGATGGCAACGCGAACCGCAAGAAAATCGCCCGCTGGCGCTCGCGGCGGTAAGAAGCGCACGAATCACAACAATGGAAATTCGGCTCGCGGAAACGGCTCGCGAGGAGCGGCGAAATCGCGTGAAGCCGAGCAGCAGAGGATACGCTCGCACCCGCAGCCACCGATGCCGAGGCAGCACCAGGAATATCCTGGTCTCGAGTCGGAGGTGCATCCGCGGCCGCAGTACAAAGCGCCGCTCTATACTGGATCAGGCAAGTTGAACGGCAAGGTTGCGATCGTTACCGGGGGAGACTCGGGCATCGGTCGCGCGGTGTCGGTGCTCTTCGCGCGCGAAGGAGCGGATGTCGCGATCCTGTTCCTTCCCGAAGAGCAGAGCGACGCGGAGGAGACTCGCGAGGCGATCGAAGCCGAGGGAAGGCGCGCGTTGCTGCTGCCGGGCGACGTCACCGATCCGGCGTATTGCGAGGACTGTGTCGAGCAGGTCCACAAGACGTTCGGATCGGTCGATGTGCTCGTGAACAATGCCGCATTCCAGAAAAATCAGGAGTCGATCGAAGACATTGAGTACGAGCAAATGGAAAGAACCTTCCGCACGAATTTCTTCGGCTATTTCTACATGACGAAGGCGGCGCTGAAGCGGATGAAGAAGGGCGCCGCGATCGTCAACACCGGCTCGATCACCGGCCTCGAGGGTGAGAAGACGCTGCTCGACTACTCCGCGACGAAGGGCGCGATCCACGCTTTCACCAAGTCACTGGCGCAGAACCTCGTAGAGAAGGGCATCAGGGTGAACGCCGTGGCGCCGGGTCCGGTCTGGACCCCGCTCAACACCCAGTCGAGTGACGATACCCAGCATGTGAAGGAATTCGGGCAGGATGCGGGGATGGAACGGCCGGGACAGCCGGAGGAGTTGGCGCCCGCTTATGTGTTCCTGGCTTCGAACATCACCTCCAGCTACATCAGCGGATTGGTGCTGCCGGTATTGGGCGGAGATGCTATCGCTGGGTAGTGAACGGCATGTTACCATACTGAACGCGGGTCGTCTTATACCCGGTTGGTCTGGTGGTATCGTGAAGCCAGGCAAAGAGTTACAGGGCCGATACTAAAGTTGGGTATTGACTTCAGG
>Ga0136846_1214056_pt1 | contig 10734 bp, 7 predicted proteins | sample HopSoiMetagenom2_FD_96841 | JGI IMG/M metagenome (GOLD analysis project Ga0136846, IMG submission 96841) | Grasslands soil microbial communities from Hopland, California, USA - 2 Assembly 2016 (version 4) | ecosystem: Environmental > Terrestrial > Soil > Grasslands | place: USA: Hopland... | reverse complement strand
GGCATCGGGTAATCAGGACGGTCGCCGTCGCCGGGTTAGCCGCCAGACCGCAGGATGTCCCGGCCCGGCCTGGCGGTTGACAGCAGCCGGATACTAGCGCACGGTTCCTTTGTGGGGGCCGGCGGTGGGACAGGGCGCGAGAACGAGGACCCGCAGGGCACTGGTGCGAGGTCCCTGGTAAGCCACGAGCCGCCGCAGGCCGGGCCCGGTGTTATCCTCACGCCGGACCAGCGGATCCGGGTCTTTATCTCCTCGACCCTGGAAGAGCTGGCCGACGAGCGGGTGGCCGCCCGGCGGGCCATCCAGCGGCTGCGCCTGGTGCCGGTGTGGTACGAGTCGGGTGCCCGCCCGCACCCGCCGCGCAGCATGTACCGGGCCTATCTTGCGCAAAGCCAGGTGTTCGTGGGTATCTACTGGCAGCGGTATGGCTGGGTCGGCCCGGGGATGGACATCTCGGGCCTGGAAGACGAGTTCCGTCTGGCTGCGGGCAAGCCCATGCTGTTGTACCTGAAGCGTCCTGCTCCCGATCAAGAGCCACGCCTGACGACGTTGATCGACAGCATCCGCACGGCTGGCACCACGTCGTACCGGACGTTCGCTACGCCGAGGGAGCTGGAGCGGCTGCTGGCCGACGACCTCGCTATTGTCCTGAGCGAGAGCTTTCGCGGCGCGGCGGAAGGCGCCGCGGCGCCGCGCCGGTCGCCGGCCGGGCCGGGCGAGTTCGGGGAGGCGGAGCTGCCGGACGGGACGGTGACTTTCGCTTTCACCGACATCGAGGGTTCCACGCGGCTGTGGGAGACCGAGCCGGCTGCCATGGCCCGGTCTCTGGTCTTGCATAACGAAACGCTCCACGCCGCGTTCGAGCACCACGGCGGAGTGGTGTTCTCGACGATGGGCGACGGGATGGCGGTCGCGTTCGCCTCGGCGGCAGGGGCAGTGGGGGCGGCGCTGGAGGCGCAGCGGGCCCTGATGGCGGCTCCGTGGCCGGCCGGGACCGGGGTATTGAAGGTCCGGATGGGCCTGCACACCGATGAGGCCGTGCTGCGCTACGGCCAGGCCGTGCTCCGCGACGGCCAGTATGTCAATCGGCCGCTGAACCGCTGCGCGCGGCTGATGACGGCCGCCCATGGCGGTCAGACCTTGATCTCGGACGCGACCGAGGCACTGGTGCGGTCGCAACTCCCTGACGGCGCCACCCTGCTGGACTTGGGCGTGCACCGCCTGCGCGACCTGACCGGCCGAATGCACATCTTCCAGCTCGTCCACCCGGACCTGCCGGGCGCGTTTCCCGCGCTGCGGACGCTGGATGCGTTTGCGGGGAACCTGCCGTTGCAGGTGAGCTCGTTCATTGGCCGCACCCGCGAACTAGAGCAAACCGCGGCCGCGCTGGGCCAGGCGCGGGTGGTGACCCTGACCGGCGTGGGCGGGGTGGGTAAGACCCGGCTGGCACTGCAGGTCGCCGAGCAGGTACTGCCGCGGTTCGGTGACGGCGCGTGGCTGTGTGAGCTGGCACCGATCCGCGATGCCGACGGCGTGGACGATGCCGTCGCGGCGATGTTCTCGGTGACCGCCCGGGCCGGCCAGAGTACCCGAGATGCCCTGGTCGGGTTTTTGCGCAACAAGGAGCTGCTGCTGGTGCTCGATAACTGTGAGCACCTGCTCGCAAGGGCCGCGGCGCTGGCCGTGGTCCTTGAGCGGTCCTGTGCCCGGCTGGTGATCCTAGCGACCAGCCGCGAGAGCCTCGGGATCGACGGGGAGCGGCTGATCCCGGTGCCGCCGCTCGCGGTACCCGGCGCCGGTGCCGATCTGGAGACGACCACCGACGCGGAGGCGGTGCGCCTGTTCGCGGACCGCGCGGCCGCGGTCAAACCCGATTTCCAGGTGACCGCCGAGAACGCGGCGGCGGTCGCCGCGGTGGTCCGGCGCCTGGACGGGGTGGCGCTGGCGATCGAGCTGGCGGCGGCGCGGGTGCCCGCGATGACTCCGGCCGAGCTGGCCCGCCGCCTGAACCGGCGTTTCGCGGTGCTCACCGGTGGTCGGCGGGGCGCGGTGGAACGTCACCAGACGCTGCGGGCCGCGATCGACTGGTCCTTCGAGCTGCTCACCGAGCCCGAGCAGGCTCTGCTGGGCCGGCTGGCGGTGTTCGCGGGCGGCTGCACCCTGCAGGCCGCTGAGACGGTTTGCAGCGGGGAGGGCATCGATCCCGGCGCGGTGTTCGAGCTGCTGGCGAGCCTGGTGGCGCGTTCGCTGGTGGTGGCCGGGGAATCCGGGCCCCAGAGCCGCTACCGGCTGCTAGAGACGATCCGCCAGTACGGCGAGGAACGCCTCGACCAGGCCAGCGAGACCGAGCGGTGGCGGGCCCGCCACGCCGGCTACTACGCGGGCTTCCCCAGACAGGTCCGGGAACATGACCGCGAGGACGACGAGGTGTTCTGGGCTGTGCGGCTCAGCACCGAGCAGGACAACCTGCTCGCGGCGTGGTCGTGGGCGGTCGACACCGGCAACGCCGGCACGGCGTTCGCGATCCTGGCCGGCTTCGCGCCCTGCGAGGTCTGGAGCAGTTATCCGTTGCTGCTTCCGGGCGCGGCGGCCCTCGAGCTGCCCGGCGCGGCTGAGCACCCGGGTTACCCGCTCGCCCTGGCGGTCAGCGCAGTGCTCGCGTCGTTCCGCGCGGATGTGACCGGCGCCGAGGAGCTCTGCCGCCGGGCGGCCGACGCCAGCGCGCGCCAAGATATCCCGGACTGGCGGGTCGAGGAGACCCTCTGCGCCGCCCGCTCGAACATCGCGATTACTACCGGCGCGTTCGCTGACGCCGCGCGCCTGGCTGAGCAGGCCGCTAGTCTCGCGCGGGCCGGCGGCGACCTCGCGGACGCCGCCGTCGAGCTCGCCATCGCCGTGGCCGCCCGCGTGTTTGCCGGCGACGCGGCCGGGGCGATCCCGCTGGCCAGCGAAGCACTCGCGCTCGCCCGCCAGATCCGCGCCCCGGCCCTCATCGCGAGCGGCTTGCTCGCCGTGGGCCTGGCCGTCGCCGACACCGACCCCGGCCAATCCCGTGCCAGCCTGCGCGAGAGCGGCGAGCTCAGCACCGCGCTCGGCTACCAGAACGACCTCAGCCTCCTGTGGGCGACGGGGATCGCCTATCGCATCAAGGACCAGGTCGCCACACTCGAGCTCGGCCGCCGTGCCATTCGCGGCCTCCGGTGGGGCGGTGACCGCCTCCGGATGGGCCTTGTCCTCCACATGATCGCGGGCGCGCTCGCCGCCGCCCGGCCCGCTTCTGCCGCGACTATCCAGGGCGCCGCCGAAGCTAACGTGGTCGCGCCGCCGAGCATGAACGCGCAGATAGCCCTGGGCGATGAACGCGTGCGGGAGCTGCGCGCCCGCGGGGCGGATATGGACTGGGACCAGGCCGTCGCCTACACCATCACCCAGGTCACCCAGGCCCTCAACGACCTCGGATCCGAGACGCACCCATGAGCGAGCTGACCGCGGTCACGGCGGGGCGCCCCGGCGCTGATCATCGGCCCGTACGGCGTGGCCGGATATGCCGTGGCCGGAGCCGACCGCGTCGCCGGTCAGCCGAGCAGCCCCAGCCTGCCGTCACCGGTCATCAAGCACGCACGCTGCATGCTGTGCTGCCGCCACAGTGTTTTTGAGCGCTTAATCGGTGCGCCTGGCCGTGCTGCGGGCACGGCTGGCTTGGAGCACGAATCAGCAAATTCTGGGTGTCTCGGACTGCCGCATGCGGTTCGTCTCGGGACTCGCGCCGGACGGCGAGCGGAAACCGAGATGATGCGCTGGGTTGTGCGAGCCGCACGCATCTAGGCTGGTTGGAGGGTGCCGGTCTCGGCCTGGAACTGCCCGATCCGCTCGGGGGGACAGGAATTCGTCCGGTGGACGGCGATGGGCGGTGAGATGTCCGGCGACGGCCTGGTCGTATGGGGCGGCGAGCCTGGGAAGAGGCGCGTATGCCACTGAAGACCAGGTAAGAGGCCGCGCGTTACCGCATCGTTACGGCAACAGTAAGGCCCGGAACGAAGACACTCGCGCCACGACAAGGATCAGTCGCGCACGCGCACCCATCCGCGGCAGAATCAGGCATCAATCATCAGGGCCAACAACGCAGGGCCGTGCACATATCAGCCCGTTCGGATTGGCAGAGATGGTGCCGGGCCCAAGGTGTCAAAGCGCACCGAACGCCGGGTTCGTGTGCGGTTATCAGGACCTCCGCGAGGAGCTGACCGCGCGGTAGTAGTCTCAGCTCCCGGCCCTGTTGACCGCATGTTTATGCGCTGGCCCGGATACCGCCATCGCTAATTCGTCCTCGCCACCAGTGCTGGGATCGCGCCTGCCGATTCTGCGCGGCCGGCGATCGCACTTTGTGAGACCGGTGCTTGGCGCGCAGAACTCCAGGTTATAGCCGAGATCCATCAGCGGGTCGGCGATCGAGGGGCTGGCGATCACGAATTACAAGATCGTCGACACGGGGTCACCAAGAATCTGTCGTCCCGGGTCCGTCACTGTAGGTGACAACGAGGAGGGATTCTCGGCATTCGCTGCCGCTGGCAGCGTAGGTGCTAGGGAAACCGGGCCGAACTGGCGGCTGTGCATATGGTTCTCGAGGGGTGGCTGCCCGCGAGGCGCATGTCCGACCCCGGCGTCAGGTGATCGGCGTCCCGAGTAGTTGCGCGCAGCTAGCTTGTGCCAGCCAGGCCTCGTAGGCGTGGGGTGACCAGCCGCGCTGGCCGGCCAGGAGCATCCAGGCGTCGGGGTGGTTGAGGGTCCAGAGGATGTCGGTGCCTGCGGCGACGCTGAGGCCGCGGCGCAGGCCGCCACCACGGTGGATCGATTCGACGATCATCTGCTGATTGGCGTAGAAGTCGCTTTGGATCAGCCGCCAGAGCGCGCCGCAGTCGGCGTCGGTTTCGGCAGCGCCGCGGATGACCCTGAACAGTCCGCCGATGCGTGTTTTCGCGGCGGCTGAGTTGCGGGCGTTGAGCTGCAGCTTCCGGACGGGATCGGGTTCTTCCAGCACCTCGCGGAACCACTCGTGCTGCACGACGGGCGCATCGGCGTCGTCGCTTTTGAGGCGGAGATCCCACAGTGCGCGAAGCAGGCCGCTCTTGGTGGAGAACGGCAGGTACGCCGTCTTCAACGACACGCCCGCTTCTGCCGCGATCGCCTCCATCGTCGTCGCCGGGTAGCCGTCTTGCAGGAACAGGCGCTCGGCCGCCTCCAGGATCGTCCGCCGTGTCGCGGCTGCCTGCTGCTGCCGGCGGGGCGAGTTGTACGCCCGCCGGGACGCATGCTCCTTAACCATTTGACAACTCTACCGAATAATTCAATACTCGGCGAAGGTAGTCAATTTCCTCGAAGGAGCCGACATGACACAGACAGGATCGAGCGAGCAGGTGCGGGCCCATGTCCACGGGATGTGGGCCAGGGTGGCAGCCTCCTGGGGTGCCAGCGCCGACGACGTTGACCAGCGTGCGGCGCCCATCACGGCATGCATGCTCGACGCGGTCGCCGCGCACGCCGGCGACCGGGTGCTCGAGCTTGCCTCCGGGCCCGGGGGCGCCGGCCTGGCCGCGGCCAGCCGGGTCGGACCCGGCGACGAGGTCGTGATCTCCGACGTGGTTGCCGTCATGGCGGACATCGCCCGTCAGCGGGCCGCGGCGCGGGGCTACACGAACGTGCGGGCTGAGGTGCTCGACCTGGAGAACATCGCCGAGCCCGACGAGGCCTACGATGTGGTGCTGTGCCGCGAGGGGATGATGTTCGCCCTCGACCCGGCTCGCGCCGCGGCCGAGATGCACCGTGTCCTGCGCCCGGCCGGGCGCGCCGCGGTGGCGGTGTGGGCCTCACGGCGGGACAACCCGTGGCTGGGCGTGCTGCTCGACACCATCACCCAGGTCACCGGCGTCGACGTGCCCCCGCCGGGGATGCCAGGCCCGTTCGCGCTGTCCGACGCCGACGGCCTCCGGCAGCTGTTCGCCAGCGCCGGGTTCACCGGCCTCACCCTCGACCACGTCGCCGCGCCGCTGCAGTCACCGTCGTTCGACGCCTGGTGGACCCGCAACCTCACCCTGGCCGGGCCCGCCGCCGACACCCTGAACAGGCTCGACAACGCGACCCGCGCCCGGCTGCGAGACACCGTCCGCGCCGCCGCCGCACCTTACGAGTCCCATGGGGCCCTCGAACTCCCCGGCCTGGCCATCGTTCTGACCGGGCGGCGGCCATGAGAACCATCATCGTCACCGGCGCCACCGGGACCATAGGGCGCGCCGTCATCAAGATCCTCTCCCAGCACGACGGCGTCGCCATCCGGGCAGCAACACGCCACCCCGAAAAGGTCCGGGCCGGTGTCGGCGCCGAGCAGCTCACACCGATCGTGTTCGACTGGGACGCACCACACACCGCCGGCGACGTCACCGCCCCCGGCGGCACCATGCTCGTGCTGCCACCCGCCGCGCATCACCCCCTGCCGGCAACCACCCGGCTGCTCGACAGCGCTATCACCACCGGCGTCCAGCACATCGTCTTCCTCTCCACGCTCGGCGCTGACTTCGAACCCGGCTTCGCCTTCGGCCGGTGGGCGCTCGCCGGCGAACAAGCGGTAGCCGCAGCCGGGCTGCCCTACACCGTGCTGCGGCCCAACTCGTATATGACCAACTTCCTGACCATGTCACGGCCCGGCCACGACGGTGCGCTCCGGTTGCCGTGGAGTGACGGGACCTGCTCCTTCATCGATCCCCGGGACGTCGCCGCGGCGGCGGCTCAAGTGCTGCTCGAACCGCACGGCCATGACGGCGAGACCTACGAGCTGACCGGACCCGAAGCCCTCAACCTCCACGAGATCGCCGCAGTCCTGCGCGCCACTACCGGCACCGATATCCATTACGTGGACACGCCGCTGGCGACGGTCCGCGATGCACTATCCAACTCAGGCATGCCGCAGCAGATGGTCACCGCGTTCCTCGAACTCCACAGCGTGATGGCCAGCAGCAAACGGGCACCAGTCACCAGCCACCTGCGACAGGTCACCGGACGTCCGCCCCGTTCCTTCGCCGGCTTCGCCGCTGAGCACGCCGCGGCCTGGTGACAACCAGAGCTCACGGCATCAGCGAACCACCGCCAGATGAATCCGGCAGCCTGACATCTTCTGAGCCGGACCGGTAAGCTCGCGGTCGGCGCGGCGAGGTCGCGTCGTGGCATGACGAACAGAGGACTTGAACTGATGGCAACAGGAACCGTGAAGTGGTTCAACGCCGACAAGGGCTTTGGTTTCATCGCCCCCGATGACGGGACGGCGGACGTGTTCGTCCACTTCTCCGCGATCGCGAGCTCCGGCTACAGGTCGCTGGATGAGAACCAGAAGGTCGAGTTCGACACGACCCAGGGGCAGAAGGGACCGCAGGCGGAAAACGTCCGTCCGCTCTGACGCGTAACACCCTGTTCGGCGCGCCGAACGGCGGTTATCTGAAGCCGTGCCTGTCTACGCCGCATCTGACCAGGATGTGTGCGGCGTAGACATGTCGCTTAACAACGCTCAGACAGTAGCCACTTAGTCCTGAAAACAGCAGCGGCAAAGGGGAACATTCAGGTCTGCGGCGGAGACACTGTTCAGGTAATGCATCCACGACCTAGGAAATGCGCACAAAGCACTCGCGGTGGTTACAGTGTGGACGCGCAAATGCGGGCTGGAGGTACTACGGCGGCTCCGTGCGCGGTTATCAAGCGAGTTTCGCGTAGCTGGCACCATGGTTCAAGTCCAGCGCGCGACCGCTCGGCCGTATATCTATGCAACGGCGCCGTTTGGGTAACCGTCCGCTTCTGCCGCATATCGCGTGCCGGTCGGGATCGTCTCTTCGGGCGGGCCAAGCCTGAAGCGTTTTCTGTGGCGTCCCCGAAATCACCAGGTGCGCCGCCACTTCTAGCACCGGAATACGGGGCGTTCCGCTTGCTGCAGCGCCGGCAAGCCCGGTGCCGTCACGCTGGTTCGAGCAGGACGACCGGGATGGTCCGCTGGGCTGCCCGCTGCTGGTACACCTGGTAGCCGTTGTAGTTGTCATTGACCAGCCGCCACAGCTCCTCGCGTTCGGCGCCTTCGGCCTCACGCGGGCGGACCGGGATGCGCTGGCCGCCGACCTCGATCGTGACCGCATCCGGATGGGCGCGCAGGTTGTGGTACCAGGCCGGGTGATGGTCCGCGCCTGCCTTAGAGGCGACGACCACGTACCCGCGGCCGTGCCGGGTATACAGCAGCGGGGTGCTGCGCGGCTGGCCGGACCTGGCTCCGCGGGTATGCAGAAGCAGTATGGGCTGCCCTACCGCGACCGCCAGCCGGCCGCGTGTCAGCGGGATCAGGCGCCGGTCGATGACCGGGAATACGTTGATGAACAGCCAGCCGCCCAGCCGGGTCCGCGCGAACGCTTGCGCCAGCTTGTCAAACGGCGTCTTGTCCCGCTGCGCACGGAATCCCTGCTGCATAGGCCGAGGCTACAGGGAAACCGGCGTCCGGGCGGCTGGCAGGCCAGGCACCACTGCCGACGAGGCGCCGGGATATCCCCTCTGAGGTGCCAGCGCGGGGCAGCCCTGGCGATTCCCGGGCTCGATGCGCGGAAGGACAAGGACCCGGTGACAGGCACCTGGAGCAGATCCCGCCTGGGCCGACGAAGATCCGATCATGCCGCGATGATTGTCCTTCAACGGTGCTGCTGTGACCGTCAGCTTCTACCTGCGTGAACCGCCGCAGCACCAGTCGCCCCGTTTGAAGGAAAACCTGCGTGGCACTCCTTCCTTCTCGCCGGACTGCCACGCTTCCCGCATTCGCTTCTGCCGCGATGACGCTACGACTGGCGACGACATAGCGATTTGAGCAAGCTCGCCGCCGCCGCCCAAGTCCCCGGTCAGGGTAGCAGCGCGTTTACCAGCCGGACGGAGGGAAGTCATGATCTCCAGGTAGTGAGCCCGCTGTGCCGGCCCGGCCTGCGGGGGAGCGGAGCCAGCCCGGAAAGCGAGGTGAGCGGTCGTGATTGCGGGTTCACCGGCCAGATGCCCTCTCTGGCGTTCACCACAGCCAGGGCCGCCCGCATGGAATCTGGCTGCCTGGGGGGCCACGGGTCGCACCCGCCCGGCTGGAATGAATGCTTCGCCGCCCAGCCCGCGATATCGCCGCCACGATCGAGGGAGCGGCCCGGCCGCAGGCCACAGTCCCGGTCACCTTCCGTACCTGAGCCGGGATGGTGACGAACGCACTGCCATGCGGAACAGGAGGATTTTTGGTCATGGCACTCGGTGATCTCGGCAGGATGACCGGCTCGGCTTATCTGGAGACCGGCGTCCGGATGCATTACTACGACACTGGGCAAGGATCGGACACGCTGGTTCTTCTGCACGGATTCCCGCAAACGTCATGGCAGTGGCGGCACGTGATTGAGCCGTTCGCCGAGGCGGGTTACCGTGTCATCGCGCCCGACTACCGAGGTGCTGGCAATTCCTCGCGTCCGAGAAGCGACCACGGTTACCCGGCAGACCTCCGGGGAGAGGCCGCGCTGCCAAGGGGCGGCTACACGAAGTGGGAGATGGCCGAGGACATCTACCTTTTGCTCCACGAGCATCTCGGGCTCACCGAGCCGGCCTTTGTTCTTGGACATGACATCGGCTCGATGCTGGCGACCGCTTATGCCTTCCGCTACCGCGGCGACACCCGTGCCCTGGGCTACGGGGAGGCATCACAGCCGGGAACGAGCTTCTACGATCGGATTAAGCAAACGCCGACCGAGTGGCACTTTTCGTTCCATAATTTGCTGGACCTGCCCGAAGCGCTGGTCGCAGGCCGAGAGCGTTTGTATCTGCAATATTTCTACGACAGGCTCGCGGCCAGGCCCACGGCCGTAGACACTGACGCGTTCGTGAGGGCCTACGAGCAGCCGGGAGCGATGCGTGCGGGCTTCGATTTGTACCGGGCCTTCGAACAAGACGCCAGGGACATCCGCGCCGCGCTCGAGTCGGAGGGGAAACTGAAGATGCCCTGCCTCGGATTGCACGGAGAGGCAAGTCTCTCGCACCGCAGTGCGGTCGAGGAGGTGGGGCACGAGATCGCCGAGAACGTGACCGTGGAGGGAATAGCGGGGTCGGGGCACTGGATAGCTGACGAGAACCCCGGGGGACTGATAGAGAGCGTGCTTCGTTTCGACGAGAAAGCATGACGGCTGGAGAATAAGAAGCTATACCGGCCAGTTCTCATCTATTTGGCAATAATGCCGAATCATGCCAGGTAACTGAAAAATTGTTAGTTATCAGAGCGGGGACAGGCATCCGCTTCTGCCGCATTGCCAGCTTGGGCTGGCGGCTGGACCGGGTCTACTTCCTGGCCTTCCTGAACCCTCGGGGGACAACATGCCCTGAGCGCCGGGCGGACTCATCGAGATGTACCGTTCCTTACGCACATCAGCCGAATAGCGGGCGTTGCGCGTTCGCATACTCATTCGCTGGCCTGGATTTCGGCTGTGATGGTCAGTTGCGCTTTGCTGTTCGCGGCAGGCGCGCCTGCCGGTTAGGTGCTCGTGCCGGGTGGGCCAGGCCCGGCATTCTTGTGCGCCGGCGAGCCGGCGGTGGCCGCTACCGGGGGGCGGCTGACGCGTGGCGTCCGAGGACCTGGCTGAGGGGATAGGAGGTGCTGGCTTCGTCCCCGCGCGGCGCGCACAGCCGCGGGCCCGTGACAGCAGACGC
>Ga0136846_1211368_pt1 | contig 10735 bp, 9 predicted proteins | sample HopSoiMetagenom2_FD_96841 | JGI IMG/M metagenome (GOLD analysis project Ga0136846, IMG submission 96841) | Grasslands soil microbial communities from Hopland, California, USA - 2 Assembly 2016 (version 4) | ecosystem: Environmental > Terrestrial > Soil > Grasslands | place: USA: Hopland... | reverse complement strand
TGGATCTGCACGAGACGTGGGTACGGATGCTCCTGGGCGAGTCCGTGGAGTTGCCGGACGTCGACGTCGACACCGAAGCCGCCGGCTACCTGCTGATGCCCGAGCCGCCGGCACGGCCGTGTCGGGTCCTCGGTGCCACGTCTCTCGTCGACCGCGTGCCTGAGATGTACGCCGAGGTGCTCCCGCCCCCGGGCACGGTGCTCGACGGCACAGGAGGTTGCCGGGAGACGGGTGGCCGATACAGGTTCCGCGGACCCACCTCCGAGGAGGTCGAACGGGCGATCCTCCGCACGGTGACCGAGCACCGGCTGGACTGGGAGCCGGTCACCGGAGTCGAACGGGAGACCCCGCGGGTACACGGCCGTTTGCAGTCGAAGGCTCTGCCATGACCGATGTTGTGCAGCGCCACGGCCAGGTCCGGCTGCGGTGGGCAGGCCCCGTCGGAGATCTCGGCGGGATGAGCCCGCCGTGCCCGTGACCGCGGCCTTCCTCCGGTCGCAGGTCGTACGGGGCCGGATGGCGCCGGCTGGAGCGGCGGGATGAGCCGGGACGTGCTGCTCGTCGGCGTCGGACGGATGGGGCGCCCGTACATCTCGGCCGCTCGGCGGCTCGGTGTGGGCGTGCGTGCCGTGGAGGTCGGCGCACGCGCCGAGGCGATCCACGGATTGGTCGACGACCTACAGGTAGCTCGCGGTGGCTGTGACGAGCTCGTCGCCGAAGCCGCCCAAGCCGCCGCGGTCGGTAGCCGTCCGGACGCGGTCGTCGCGTTCAGCGAGGAGCACGTGATGGGCGCCGCCCTGGTGCAGGATGCCCTGGGCCTGCCCGGCCCCTCTCTGCACGCGGCGGTGCTGTCCAGGAACAAGGCGCTGCAGCGCGGCCGCTTTGCCGCGTGCGGCCTCCGCCAGCCGGACTACGTGGTCACCGATGACCTCTTCGCCGTCGAGCAGTGGGCCGCTGAGCGGCTCCCCGTCGTGGTGAAGCCGCTCTCGGGCGGAGGCAGCGCGGGCGTCGAGTTGCTCGCAGATCTGCCGGCGTACCGCGCCGCGGCGCTTCGCCGGGCCGCCGAGGACCGACTGCTCGTCGAGACCGCGGTCTCCGGACCCGAGTACAGCTGGGAAGGCCTCATCCGCGATGGCGCGGTGTGGTTCGGCAACGTCACGGCGAAGGAGACGACCGGTCCGCCGCAGTTCGTCGAGGTGGCCCACACAGCCGCCGCTCGGTTGTCCCCCGCGAACGCCACGGCGGTCACAGCGCTGGCCGAGGAGGTCGTCGCGGCGCTGCGGGTCCGCACCGGACTCGTGCACCTGGAGTTCCGACTGGCCGAATCGGGACCGACCGTGATGGAAGTCGCTGTCCGTACGCCCGGCGACCACATCCTGGACTTGGCCGGCCTGGCGTACGGGATCGACTGGTTCGAGCTGACCCTGCGGCTCGCTCTCGGCCTACCGCTCCCGGAGCCTCCTCGTGCACCCGTACGGCATGCCGCGAGCTGGTTCCTCGTCCCCGAACCGGGCCGGGTGACCGCGGTGACCGGGCTGGCCGAGGTCCGCGCTCACCCCTCGGTCATCTCGGCCGACCTGCGGGTACGCGTCGGTGACGTGCTCCCTCCCGTTCACTCCTCGGCGCAGCGGGCGGGAAGTGTTGTCGTCGCCGCTCCGACCCGGGCGGAGCTGGATGACGTGCTGCGTTTCGTCCGCCGAACCCTGTGCGTGGATATGGCTGTAGTGGACATGGCTGTATCAGAGTGGTCTCGGCCCGCCTCCATAACGCATGCGGATTTCTGCGAGTGACCGCACGGCAGTTGCCAGTGCCGGCTCCATCTCGCAATCCCCGACCGCGCCCGACGCCTGGACCCCGTCCAGCTGGCGCGGCCGAGAGGCCGACCAGCAGCCGGCCTGGCCGGATCCGGTGGCCCTATGGCAGATGACACAGCGGCTGCGGACGCTGCCTCCCCTCGTGCTGCCACACGAGGTCCAGGACCTGCGGATCGCCATGAGCGAGGTGGCGTCCGGTCGGGCGCTCCTGCTCCAGGCGGGAGACTGCGCCGAGTCTTTCCGGGACGGGGCCGACGACATCCGGGCACGCATCCGCCTACTCCGGGACCTCGCCGTCATCCTTTCCGACGGCGCGAACCTGCCTGTGGTCACGACCGGTCGTCTGGCAGGCCAGTTCGCCAAGCCGCGTTCCCGCGACACCGAGGCGATCGCCGGCCGCGCATTGCCGGCGTTCAAGGGTCACTTGATCCATGATGACGAGGCCACTCCGGCCGGGCGGATCCCAGACCCCCGGCGCTTGCTCCGGGGTTACTCACGAGCACGATCGACGCTCGAGCTACTCACTGAACCGGCATGCGCCCAACGGGGCGGCCGACGTGATCTGTGGAGCTGCCACGAGGCCCTGCTGCTCCCCTACGAAGAGTCGCTCGTTCGGCCGGACCCGATCACCGGGGGCTGGTACGGCGCCTCCGCCCACATGCTGTGGGTCGGCGATCGAACTCGCCACCCGGCCCGAGCCCACATCGCCTTCCTGTCAGGTCTGACCAACCCGATCGGCTGCAAACTCGGACCCACCGCAACCCCCGCCGAAGTGGTCGAGATCTGCGACCGGCTCGACCCGCACAGGCGCCCGGGACGACTGACGCTGATCACTCGGCTCGGTGCGGCTCGAGTCACCGAGCTGTTGCCGCCACTCGTCGAGGCCGTTCGCGCCGCCGCCCACCCGGTGAGCTGGGTATGCGACCCGATGCACGGCAACACGCGAACCACGGCAGCAGGGCTGAAATACCGACTCACCGACGACATGCTCGAAGAAGCATGCGGGTTCGTGGATGTGCACCGCAGACTCGGCACCCGCCCTGGAGGGCTGCACCTGGAGGTCACCGCGGAGAATGTGATCGAGTGCGCGGCCGACGAGTCGGTACTCGACAGCAGTTCTTATCGATCGCTGTGTGATCCTCGTCTGAACCCAACGCAATCGGCCCACCTCGTCGGGGAAGTTGCCCGCCTGCTTCGGCCCACCGACCCGGGCTCTCGGCCCACGTCTGCATTGAGCAATTCCCGATGACCGAGGCCGTCCAGGTGCTGGCCGATGCCGTACACGTCCGACTGACGCGACGAGCAACGCCGGCTCATGACCCGTGCAGCGCATTCCTCGCCCTGCGCGAGTTGCTCGGTGCCGACGAGGTGTTCCTGCTCGAATCACTGGCCGGGCCGACCGCAGACCGGCGCGCCGCCGTCGTCGGTTTCCGCCCTCTGCTCGAGTTCCAGGTGCGCGAATGCGCCGTCGAGCTTCACGGCATCCCGGCGCTCGTCGATCAAGCCCGCGCGGCACTGTTGATCTCGGGCACGGTGGTGGAGCGGGACGACAGCCTATGGCTGCCCTCGGTCGACACGATGTGGGACGCGGCGCGAGCCCTCCAGAACCTGTTAGTGGTACCCGAAGGAAAGGCGGACCGCTTCTCCTTCGGTTTCCTTGCCTTCTTCGCTTACGACGTCGTCCATTACATCGAGGAGGTTCCCCGCTCGATATCAGGCACCGACCTGCCCGCTGACGTATCCCTGCGCGTCTACAACGGGAGCGTGGTCTTCGACCTGCACCACGGAACGGCCGAGATCGTCGTTGGCGGGAGCGAGCTGTGGGAGGACCTGTCCGCCGACGAGCTCGGTGCGGCGTTGTCCTCGGCGAACCCAGTGGATCCGTCCCTGCCGGATGTCCCCCCTTGGCTCTTGGTCTCGGACAGCACGGAGAAAGAGCACTACATCACCAATGCCGCGAAGTGCCTGGACCACATCACGATCGGCGACATCTACCAGGTGCAGATCGGGCACGAGCTCAGCATCCGGAGCCCTGTGGATCCACTCACGGTGTACTTGCGGCTGCGGGCCCGCAATCCCTCTCCGTACATGGCTCTGATACCGCACCGCGGATTCACGGTCGTCAGCGCCAGCCCCGAGCTGTTCGTGCGAGTGGAGGGCGACGAAGTCACCATGCGGCCCATCGCGGGCACCGCACCCCGTCCCGGGGACCCGGTCGAGGATGCCAGGCGGATCAAGGAACTGCAGGGCGACGAGAAGGAACGCGCTGAGCACGTCATGCTCGTCGACCTCTGCCGGAACGACCTGGGTCGCGTGGCTCGTGCACGAACGGTCGTGGTCGACGAGATGGTGGTGGTTGAGAACTTCTCACACGTCTTCCACCTGGTCTCCAACGTCCGGGCCCGGCTCGCCGACGGAGTCGATGCCTACGACCTGGTACGGGCCACCTTTCCTGCAGGGACCATGACCGGCGCTCCGAAGATTCGCGCAATGGAGATCATCGAGGAGACGGAGACCTCCCGACGCGGGTTCTACGCCGGAGCATTCGGCCTCATGGACTTCGGCGGCTACGTGAACCTCGGCCTCGCCATTCGCACACTGTTCCACCGCGGGGACACCTGGGTGACCCGAGCCTCGGCAGGCATCGTGGCCGACTCCAAGCCTGAGGCCGAGTGGCGCGAGACGCTATCCAAGATGAGCGCAGCCTATTGGGCCGTCACCGGCCAGGAGCTGCTATGAAGACCATCGTCGTCGACGCTTACGACAGCTTCGTCTACATCATCTATCAATACCTGCTCGAGTTGGACGCCGATCCGGTCGTTGTCCGCTCCGACGCGACCTCGGCGGAGCTGATCGCCGAGGAGCGGCCGGATTTCGTGCTTCTGGGCCCGGGACCCGGTCACCCGGGCGATTCCGGCTATGTCGAGATCGTCAGAGGGCTACAGCGGCGCGTTCCCATTCTCGGAGTCTGCCTGGGCCACCAGGCGATCGGGCTGGCGTACGGCGGGGCCGTCAGCGCAGCGAAGCACCTCATGCACGGCAAGTCCAGTCTCATCGATCACGACGGCCGGGGTGCCATGAGCAAGCAGGAGAGCCCCTTTCTGGCCACTCGATACCACTCCTTGATCGTGGAAGAGGACAGCGTGCCGGTCGAATTGGAGATCACGGCCCGCAGTCTCGACGACGGCTACGTCATGGGGCTGCGCCACAGGACCCTTCCCATAGAATCGGTCCAGTTTCACCCAGAGAGCGTCACGACCGATTCAGGTCTGAACATCTTCCGGTCGTTCATCGATGAGTACTGCTGAGCGGCCGGGCCGCCGCCCCCGTGCTGTCCCCTCGCCCAGGGCAGACACGGCAGGGGGCGGGACCACGGTGAGTGCTGATCGCCCCGACGCCGCGAGCGGCGACGTCCGGGATGCCAGAGGTCCATGGGCCACTCTGGTCGCGATCAACGGCTCCGAGCGGCCGGACGGCAACACGTCGGACGTGCTGGCCCACGTGGCGCGCCTCTGCGAGGAACGCAGCGCCCGTCTCACCGTCGTGAATCTGCACGACAAGACGATCATGCCGTGCGGTCGCTGCGGTGACTGCAACCTCAAGACCTCGCCGTGCGACGTGGTTGACGACGTGGCGAACATCGTCAAGACGATGGTCGGGGCCGACGGGATCATCTACGCCTGCCCCGTACACGCGTTCGGGACGTCCGGCCTCATGCAGCGCTTCATGGAACGGGCCGGGGTGGGATATCTGCGCTTCGGGCGCCCGCTGACCAACAAGGTCGCCGGCCTCGTAGTGACCGGCCGCCGCTACTCCCATGTCGAGGTGCACGGTCAGCTCCTGCACAACGTTCTCCTGAACAGGATGCTCCTGGCAGGAAGCGGCTTCCCGGCGGTGGTCCACGCGGGTGCCCGTGGCGAGGCCGCGCTGGACCTGGAGGGCATGGATGCGGTGAGCCGGATGGTCGAGCGGATGCTGGACCTGCTGGAGCTCCTTCACCAACACCGCGTTCTGACCGGTAGGCAGCTGCCCGTACCGGGCTCCACCGAGCGAGTGCTCCGGTGACCGGCACGGTCGCTGTCGTCACCGGCGCGAGCGGTGCGATCGGTACGGCGGTGTGTCGTGCCCTGGCAGGCGCGGGATACGCCGTCGCCGGGATCGACATGGCACCGGCGCCCACCGGCGCGGAGTGGTTCCACGTACAGGCGCACGTCGATGACCCGCAGCGGGTGGCCGTGGCGTGGGACGACATCACCGCGGAACTAGGTCCGCCCCTCGTGCTGGTCAACAACGCGGGCATCTACCTGGCGCAGGACTTCTGGGACACCACGCCGGAGCAGCTGGACATGGTCTTCAGCTCCAACGTCAAGAGCGCGTTTCTCTGCAGTCAGGAGATGGCCCGCCGACTGCGAGCTGATGGCCTCGGCGGCAGCATCGTCAACGTTGCGTCCGTCAGCGGCCGGGCAGGTAGCCCCGACGCGGCGTACGGCGCGTCGAAGGGCGCTCTCCTCGCCCTGACGACGAGCCTCGGCAAGGTCCTCGCACCCCACAACATCCGGGTCAACGTCGTCGCTCCCGGCATCATCGAGAGCGCGATGTCCGCGCGCATCCCACCCGACCGGCTGGAGCACTACCGGGCCGCGATACCCCTCGGTCGGTTCGGCCTCCCGGAGGAGGTAGCGGCGGTCATCGTGAACCTTGCGGGGCCGGGCTGGGCCTACGTGACCGGTGCCGTCGTGGACGTGAACGGCGGACTCTGGTGATCATCCACGAATCGCTTTGAACGGAGCTGTTTGTCATGTGGTTGCCCACGGACGAGCGATATGCGCAATTCCTCCACGAGTTCATCGGCACGTGTGACCGCTACTACGACCGTTCCATGTCGGACGAGGACTGGATCGACTGGTACGAGCGCCGGCTCGGTGTCGTCGTCCGTCACGTACAGCAACGTTCACCTTTCTACGCCCGCCACCTTGCCGGCGTGGATCCGGGATCGTTGACGCTGCAGACCCTCGCGGATCTGCCTTTCACCACGAAGGACGATCTGCGCCGGGAGATGTATGACGTGCTCTCCGGGCAGGTGCGCGACGCCGTCTTCTTCTACGAGACGACCGGCACGACCGGCCGGGCTACCCCGTGCCCGCGCGACGGCAAGGAAATCATCGCCAGTAATCTGCACGTGACCGAGTCGTGGCGGGGAATCTTCGACAAGCACTTCGGCGACCGGCGACCGGCCATCGGCCTGATGGGTCCGACCGAGGTCCATTCCTTCGGCGACACACTGGGGGACGTCGCCCGCAACGTGGGTTCCTGCAACGCCAAGATCTGGCCGTACTCCCCTGTCATCGGCTTCCGCAAGGCGCTGGAATTGATGCAGATGCTGGAACTCGAGGTTGTCGTCTGCACCCCGGGAGTGTGTCTCAATCTCGCCAAGGCGGCCCTCTACTACGGGTACGACTTGCGGCGGGACTTCTCGGTGACGCTGTTCTTCCTCACTGGGGAGATGTGCACCCCTGCGCTCGCCGCGAACATCGACTCGGTCTGGGGTGTGCAGACCTACAACATCCTGTACGGCTCCCAGGAGGCGTTCGTGATCGGCACGGCCTGTCGTAACCAGCGGATGCACCTGTCCGAGCCCAACTACGTGGCGGAGGTGCTCGACCCGGACACGGGTCGGAGCCTCGGCCCCACCGGAACCGGAGAGCTGTGCGTCACGACCCTGATCGACGGCATCAAGCCCCTCATCCGGTATCGGACCGGCGACCTCGTGCGACTGTCGCCCAGCGACTGCGACTGCCAGCTACCCGGGCCACGACTTGACGTGGTCGGCCGTGTCCTCGACAGGATCGAACTCGGTGAGGGCCGCTTCATGGCCTCGGAACTGGAAAATGCCGTGCTCTCAGGGATCACTGGGGCGCTGGGCTTCCAGATCGTGATCGACCGCGACGCTGCGGGCGACGACTGGGTCACCGTGCGCCTGGAGCTTCTCCCCGACCAGCGAAGCCAGGTCGAGGCGGTCCGCGCCGGGGTGACATCGAGGTTCGCCGAACGCTTCGGCGTCCGTGCGGAGGTCGAGCTCGTGGAGGAGCTCGACCAGATCACCACCACGGGAGCTTTCGTCAGCTGGAAGGCGGCCCGCGTCCTGGACCGGCGTCGCGAGCGCGATGCCGAAGAGCGGGTGGCCGCGGAGATGGCGGTTCGCCGGGGATACACCACGTGAGATCGCCGGGCCCGTTCACCCAGGACTACGCCGCATCACACGACCGGTTGACCGCTACCGTGTGCGACCGGGAACTCGTCCTCGGCACCCTTGGACCGGCCGGGACGAGCAGCCACGCCGCGGCCCTCATGCTGAAGGAGCGCATGGCTGAACTCAATCCCGGAGGGTCTCTTCACCTGCGGCTGAGTGCGAAATTCACCGAGGTTTTCGGGGCCCTGCTGGACGGCAGCATCGATCTGGCTCTCGTCCCGAGCGCGTACCACGGTGCCACCGCCTTCCATTGGCATCCACGCCTGCGGCTGCTCTTCCACTTCGCGTCCCCCACACCCGACTACGGGCTTGTCGTGCGCCCCGGCAGCAGGGTGCCGAGCGGTCGCAGACCCACGGGCGCCGTCATGGCTGAGGTTCGCGTCGTCCTCGACGACCTATGGCCCCGCGTGCAGCCGGGGAGCCCCGTCGTCGTGGCGGCCCGGTCGACAGCGCATGCTGCCCAACTGCTCGCCGACGGGTCCGTCGACGTGGCCCTCACCAACGACAGCGCCCGGCAGCGGCTGGGTCTGGACTGGGTCACCTCGCGCCCCGGAGTCGCCGTCGTCTGGATGGTGTTCGAAGCCACCACGACCGATCGCTGATCCATCTCCCGTGCACCCATCCGCCCCAGGAGACCCCATGTCCCTCTCATCCCGCCCCGCCGGTTCCCGCATCTTGCTGCACGACGTGTCCGTGCAGGAGGGACTGGGCCGTCCGTCGATCCCCAGCCAGAGCGTTCTGGTGAACGGTGACCGCATCGAGGCCGTTATGCCTGCCGCACAGGCCCCGGTGTACGAACCCGGTGTCGAGGTGTGCGTCCTCACCGGGCGGACGGTGATGCCAGGTATGACCCTGGGACACAGTCACGTGGCCTACGTCGACGTCGTTACCGCCCGGGACACGATGTTCAAGTACTCGTTGCCCGAGCTGACCCTGTATGCAGCCTTCAACGCCGCGCGGATGCTGCAATTGGGCTACACCGGCCTCGTCGGTGCGGGGTCGGTCGCCGGAATCGACATGGCGCTCAAGAAGGCGGTTGACGAAGGACGCCTGGCCGGGCCGAGGATCACTCCCTGCAGCCGGGACCTCATGGTGTCCGCGCCGCCCGACCGGCGTAACCCTGAGGTGGCCCGCCGCATCCCTGTGGAGCTCATGCCCATCGTCGACTCGGCGGCGGAGATGGTGAGTCGGACGGACCAGGAGATCGATGAGGGTGCCGAGGTGATCAAGACCTTCTCCTCCGGAGACGACACCTACCCCAATGCACGCTCGCACGAGCTGCTCTACACGCTCGACGAGCTCCAGGCAGTGGTGCGCCGGGCGCACGATCGGGGGGTGCGGGTCCGTGCGCACTCACGCGGGCTGGGGGGCATCCGCAACGCCATAGCCGCGGGCGTCGACATCGTCGACCACGCCACGTACGCGGACGAGGCGGCTCTGGAGGCCATAGCCGAGCGCGGCATCTTCGTCGTCCCCAGCCTGTACCAGCCGCGGCAGCTGCTGCTGAACGGCACAGAGCACGGCAAGACCCAGGAGTATCTGGACACGTTGGAGTTCCAGGCCGAGATCGACAACACCCTGTGGTTGCTGCCGCGCGCCGTCGAACTCGGTATCCGCCTGGTCGCCGGTGATGACTTCGGCTTCGCGTGGACGCCCCATGGGACGTACGCCGAAGAGCTTGCGGTCTACGTCGAAGTGGCTGGGATCCCCGCAGCCACCGTGCTGACCTGGGCCACCGCAAACGGTGCCGCGCTGGCCGGCCGCGGAGACGATGCCGGCGTCGTCACCGCTGGCCGCCTCGCGGACCTGGTCGTCACCGCGGGAGATCCGGCCGAGGACATCCGGGTGCTCTGTCGCCCCGAGGCCATCGAGATGGTCCTCATGGGCGGCCGCACCGTACGTGACGCAATTCGTCGCGACTCCGCGCTCGCCTCCATGTGACCGTAAGCGAGACGCCGCCGCCCGAGCACGGCGCCGGACGACCTGACCGAGCCTCCTCCCGCAGTGCGGTCCCCCACCCGGAGACGGCAGCCGACCGCGGTGAATGACCTGTCGCGGGGCCAGATGCGTCCCGCCGGGGACGCGGCAGTGGCTCATCGTTTCCCGGGATGTCGCCTGGGGGAAGCCAATCATCCTCAAGGGCGCCTGCTGGCTCCGTCCTGCAGGAGGCCCGGTGGCGCTTCTTCCGCCGGCACGCCCTGGCCGGGCCGACCTTCGCCGACCCGAGATCGCCCACGCCACCGAACTGGCCACCGCCCACCGGCCGGAGCCAGGGGTCTTCAGGACGAAGTAGGTGCGTGGGTGGGGGTCCTTGCGGGCGGTGGCGTCACGACGCCGTGGGAGTGGCGTAGAGGTCGGGCCGGGGCGGCAACTCGATCGCGACCCGACCACCGGAGTGCAGGGACTGCAGCGCCGCGTCGGAGACGACCTGCGCGGCGTAGCCGTCCCAGGCGCTGGGGCCCTGCGGCGGCCGGGCGGCGGCGACGCTGTCGACCCACTAGCGCAGCTCGACGTCGTAGGAGAGGGCGAAGCGTTCCCGCCAGTCGGCCGGGACGAGGCCGGCGACGGCGCCCTCGCGGCGGATGGTCACCGGTGCCGCATCGGCCAGCTCGACGGTGCCGGTCTCCCCGGACACCTCGCAGCGGATCTCGTAGCCGTAGTGGATGTTCAC
>Ga0136846_1211348_pt1 | contig 10735 bp, 10 predicted proteins | sample HopSoiMetagenom2_FD_96841 | JGI IMG/M metagenome (GOLD analysis project Ga0136846, IMG submission 96841) | Grasslands soil microbial communities from Hopland, California, USA - 2 Assembly 2016 (version 4) | ecosystem: Environmental > Terrestrial > Soil > Grasslands | place: USA: Hopland... | reverse complement strand
GTGCCGACGCACGTTCTTTACGTACCGTCGAAACGCGAAGGGGAGTAGTTGCCAACGGTGACGTCGACATACTGGCCGCTGCACGCGGCCCGCCGTCACCGGCCGACCAGGTACCAGCCGGCTGCGGCGGACGAGACCTTCGATCGGGACAACCACACCCAGGTGCCCGGTCGAGGGCGTACGTCTGCCTCCTGGCCCGGGCGGACGGGAGCACATTCATGGAGGCCTTCCTCCTCAGCACCGGCGTCATCTTCCTCGCGGAGCTCGGCGACAAGTCTCAGTTGATGGCTTTGACGTTCGCCGCCAGGTTCAGAGCGCGAACCGTGTTGATAGGCGGTGCTGCCGACCCAGGTGCCGAGGAGGCCTGGTCGGTGGCCAAGGTGATGGTGGGCAGCATCGTCTTGTCTCCGAGCGCGGCGAGAACGAACGAGAGCCCCACCGCGAGTACCGCCGATCGGTCGCGGTGGCCGCCTTGGACTTCTCGTCCTCGGTCAGCGTGTCGCCGCCCAGCGTCTAGGGGCGAACTTGAGGAACGCGAGGCCAGCCGGCAAGGAGATGGCACCGGTGGGCGGCTGGGTCCCGACGACCTTAACGAGCACCACGGACGCGAGATGGACCCCGGTCGTGGCGAACGTGATGCCTCGGCATGGTCGGCGCAGACGCACTCGCGATGGCCGTTGGGGCTGTGGTTGGGTCGGCAGCCGCCTGACAAGTCGTGAAGTAGCGGCACGGCGGCTGCCGGCGTGCGCCATCGCTGGCGGGGCGCACCGCAGGCAGCTATCGACTCGCGGAAGGCGAGGGGGTTGTCGTCGTTCTTTGTGGCGCCAACACCGACCCAGCCTCGTTGTAGTACGGCGGTCACCGAGCCACGACCCAGCGCGGAGCGCCTCGCGCTGCCCCCAGGACGCCCGCTCAGGCTGATCGCGCGGTGGATTGGAGTAGGTGATCGCGGAACGTGGTGACAACAGCTTCCCGCGGTCGGCGCCTGTTGGCACCACGACCACCTGGTCGGTGTTCGAGCGTTGCTGAGCTGGCGCCGGTGTCGTTACGGTTGTTCGCCGCGGTCGCGGGCCGCCACCCTTTCCGTCCGCGATGAACCCCGCCAGCCAAGGGGATTGGACGAGTGTTCACCGGGGCCAGGCGTCGCGCCAGCCTGGCCGATGACACCCGCCACGAGTGGCGACAGACCGACCTGACCCGGCTCCGGAAGGCCGGCATGGGATTTCCGCCGATGCAGGGCCCAAGCAGGGCATGCTTTCGATCGAGTTTACTGGGGGGTCGTGTGGACGCCCCGTGACGGGTGAGACGGGAGGTCCTAACCAGCCGAGAGCACTCCACCGGGAGCCGCCGGCGACAGGTTGCCCCTCGTGAACGTCGGCCTGTTGCAGTGATTCCGCCTTTCCGCCCTCTGTGAGCCGAGCACCCGAGGGATGCCCGTCGCGATGTGACGTAGTGGCGCAGTGTCAGATCGTCAGCGGGTGATCTGCAGGACGTGGCCCGAGACTCCCGGCTCGAAGACCATTGCGTACAGCTCGTTGTCCTGGTCCTGACCGAAGCCGATGAGCTGGACGTCCAGCGGTCCTTCTCGTAGCTCGACGACGCGGTGCGGCCCGGTCTTGTTCCCCGAGGTCGCGAACAGCCGCCCGTGGGCGTTGTTCAACCGCCGTGAGGTGTCGCCGAAGACGTACTGGCCCTGCAGGGCCGGGACGTTGGACCCGCGGTAGACGTATCCGCCGATGATCGCGGTTCCGTCGCCGTGGTCGTACTGGGCGACGGGATCGGTGAACGTCGGGCCGCTGGTGGTGGGAGCGAACACGAACCCGTCCGAGCGGGCTCCCTTGAGCTGGAATCCGCTGGGGTCGAACAGGAACGCGCCTTCTCTGACGTGCCAGCCGTAGTTGCGGCCCGCGGACACCACGTCCACCTCCTCGACGTCGTTCTGGCCGACATCGCCCACCCATGCCTGCGCCGGAGTCGCGGCGTTGGCGGCGGTGTAGTCGCGGGCGTCGAAGGAGAAACGGAACGGGTTGCGCAGGCCCATCGCGAGGAGTTCCGGGATCTGACCGGCGGGCCGGTTTGTGGCGAACGGGTTATCTGCGGGGATCCCATACTGCCCGTTGGTGGAGTTGGTCCCGTCCACGTCGATCCGCAGCACGTCGCCGAGGGGGTTGGTCGGATTCTGCCCGTTGCCGGTGGCGCCGTGACCGAACATCGGGTTGCCGTCGAAGTTGGTCTGACAATTCTGGTCGTCTGCGCCACCGCCGTCACCGAACGCGATGTACAGCATGCCGTCGGGCCCAAAGTGCATGTCTCCGGCATTGTGGTTGGCCTGCGGTTGATCCACCGTGAACAGGACACGGCTGCTGGAGACCGGTCCGTACCGGAGCGGGGCCGTGCTGGTGGGACGCCACTCACGGATGACGCTGCGGTGGTTCGGCACGACCCCGGCCAGGTCACAGGGACCCGGCGGGTCGGCGGGAAGCGGGAAGGTCGCGGGCACCGCCGGGTCGAACGCCTCGGAGGTGTACGTGAAGACCCGGTCGCCGGATGCGAACGCCGCGCCGAGGAAGCCGCGCTCGTCCTTGGGATCCTGCGGCCCGACCAGCAGCGAGGACACGTCGAGGACCGTGCGCAGATGCGCCACCGGCCGGGGAGCGTCGATGTCGAGCTCCTTGAGCTGCCCGACCTGGTCGACGATGAAAAGCTTGCCGCTCTGCCCGGGCGCGGTGACGCCGGCGAGCGGCGCGGTCACGTCACTGGTCACCGTGGCGAGTCCCACCTGCACCGGGCCGGGAGGCACGTCGGGCAGCGGATCACCGATCGGAACGTTGCCGTCGGCCGACGCCGCCCCCAAGACCAGCGCAGAGGCAGCCGCCCCAACGGCCGCCGCTGCGGTGAGCCGCAGCATCCTCGAGCGTCGCGTGAAGAAGGGATGGACTGAGTTTCGAAGCATGACGAGTCCTTCCGGGACGTGTCCCGGGCGACGACCGCCACCCGAGGGTCTCACCCCACCGTCCGCCGTCCACCCCCCGTCCTGCTCAACGCCGAAGAACACCGTGATGGCCAACCGGGACCCACCGTTCTCCCTTATGGGAAAGGTGTCAACGTGGACTAGAACCGGGATACTGACCCAGACGGCGGAGCCCCTGCCCATCCGCATACCCGAGAAACGGTCAGGAAACGCCGCCCCAATGGACGGCTCCTCGCGCCTGCACGGCCTTATTGTGCATCGGATCGGAAACCAGGGCCTTACGGTGTCGCACCCGTGGTCTGCCTTGTTGCCACCGTGAGGTCGTTGTAGCCGTGAGTTCCGGCAGTCACTGTGCCAGGCTGCGCAGCACCGCGGGGCCGGGTACCGCCGCGCGGTACCCAGCAGTTACCCGCCGGCGTCGCGGACGTCGTCCACGACCGCCTTCACTCCGACGCAGCCACGGGCGCCGTCCTCGAAAACTTCGGTGCGCCCGACGACCGCGCAGTTAACGATCTCTTCGTCACAGATATCACCTCCAGATCCTCCGTGCCTGCAGGGTCAACCGGGCTACGCGACTATGCCGACCCGCCGAACATCAGCTCCGGTGATGACCTGCACCGCCGCCGAGACGTCGGCATATTCCACCGGTCGGCATGTCGCCGACGTACTTGGTGTTCGGCGTCTGGGCGGTGAAGTCCCGGTGGAGCAAGTCAGGCACCTGCTGGTCGGAGGGCTCGGGGATCGTGGTGCGGACCTTCCTGCGGAGTCGGATCCCGGCCAGGCCTCGCTCGGCCATCACCCGCGTCACGCGCTTGCGGTTGACCCGCTGGTGGGCCGGGGCACCGTCGTTGAGCTCCGCGGTCACCCGCGGCGCCCCCGTAGGCCCTAGTCCTGCGCATGGACGGCCCGGACCCGGTCCGCGAGCTCCTCGTCGGCGGCGGCCCGCGCCGGCCGGGTCGAGGCGGCGGCATCCCAGGCGTAGAACGAGGACCGGTTGACCTCGACAACCTCACACAGCCGCTTCACCTCGAAGGTGTCTCGGTGGTCGGCGACGAACTGAAAGCGGCTCACCAGTTCGTCTCCCCAGCGAAATACTTAGCCGCCTGACGAAGAATCGACTTCTCGGTCTCGACCTTCGCCTTCTCGGGGCTCGGCTGGGCGTTCTCGGCCTCGAGCCGGGCCACCTTCTCGGCCTGGCTCTCGGGCTTGCCCGTCGGCGTGCGAGGGCTGCCGATCGGGGCAGTCGTCGAACCGGTGCCGAACGTCTTCACCCAGTCCGAGAGCGTTCCTCGGGGAATCCCGAGATCGTCGGCGATGTCTCTCAACGTGGCACCCGGGGTCGACTCCTACAGATCAACGGCCTGCCGACGGAACGCGTCGGTGTAGCTCTTCCTGGCCATGGACAGGATCTTCTCGCTTCCCCAGCACGATGCTGGATTCAGCGTGTCCAAGATCCGGGGTCAAGTCCCGCTTGTGGGACCCCGGCACTCGTCGCCGCGATCCCACCGCCGGCTACCACCGCTGGTTCCGCCGTCACCAGCCCGGCGTTCGCCGGTGACGACAACCACCCCCACCAGACCAACCCGCACCACAAGTAGGACCGACCGGCTCACTTGCCCACGGTCGCTGACGAACGGCACGGAGCGCCCGCCCGCATTCGCGGACGGGCGCCTGTGCCTTTCTCCTCCCGGCGATTGGCAGGCTGGGCTCCCTGCAGGAGGCCGGGCGACCGAACACCCGACGCGCGTACCGATCGCGCGGCGCCGGTGACTGCTGATGCTTTCGTATCGGCTCATATGAGTGAGCTCGGGAGTCGGAACCTCTGCTTCCGAAGAATGGATGAGGCGGGGGCGCCACAGCGGTGACCGGGTGGGCTCAGCTCGGGAACGCAGGCAGGAGTTCGTCGTGCGCCATGTCCAGGAACCGCTGTTGGTCCGGTCCGACCTGGTGCAGCGCGAGGTGGGTAAAACCCGCACCCGCGAAAGCAGCGATCGCGTCGGTCACGGCCTGGGGTGAGTGGCAGCAGACGACGGCATCCCGAAGGTCGCTGTCGCCGAGCAGGTCCACGGCCGCCGCGACGTGCTGAGGGCGCGATAGCTCAGGCAGCAGGGCCCCGGGCAGTGCCTGGTGTGGCCACCATTTTCGCGTGGTGGCCACGGCGTCGGCCACCGTGTCGGCCAAGCAGACATGGAGCTGACCGACGACCGGCTTACCCCGGCCGCCCGAGGCCTCGAAAGCCTGCACCTGTGCGGCTTGTGGCACCAGCCCGATCATGCCGTCACATTGCTCGGCCGCGAGGCGAGCGGTCCGCGGACCGGCGACCGCCAACCAGATATCGGGCCGCGCGGCGGGCCGAGTGTAGAGCTGGGCGTGTTCGACGGTGAAGAACTCACCCTCGTGGTTGACGTCTTCTCCGGCCAGCAGCGGACGGAGGATGTGCACGGCCTCGGCGATCATGCGGCGACGTACGCCGGGACGGGGCCAGGGTTTGCCGGTGACGTGCTCGTTGATCCGCTCGCCTTCCCCGAGACCGAGCACGAACCGGCCGGGCGCCATGGCCGCGACCGTGGCAGCGGCCTGCGCAAGCAAGACGGGGTGGATGCGGTGGATCGGCGAGGACACCCCGGTGCCGAGCGTGATGCGGGAGGTTGCATGGGCCGCGGCGCCCAGAACCGCCCAGACGAACGGGGCCTGGCCTTGCGCCGGAACCCACGGATGGAGGTGGTCGCTCGCGAGCGCGAAGCCGAAACCGGCCTCCTCGGCAGCGACCGCGTTGCGAACCAGGGTTTCCGGTCCGTGCTCCTCACAGGACAGCCAGTATCCCAGTTCCACGCGTCCCGCCTGCCTCTCAGCCGAGCTGGGCGCGATGTACCAGCCCGATGAGCTCGCCTCCGGACGTCGCCACCAGAATGTGGTCTTGCTGGTCCTTCTGCATCGACTCCGCGAGCTCGAAGCGCGTCATCGACGGTCGCACCGTGGCCGGGCCGGGATCGGCGGCTGCGAGCACCGAGGTCGCGGCGGGTAGGCCCACCGCATGCGGATGGACTGCTCCGAGGACGACGTCGTCGTCGTTGACCACCACCACCACGCTGGTGTCCGGCGCCCGCAGGTCTTCGGCGATGTCGCCGATGGTCGCATCCGGTCCGCACGTCGATGGCCGGTGGGCCCGGGCACCTATTCGGTCATCGCCGCGGAGGTCTCCCTCCACGGGCAGACCGCATCCGACCCACGCCGTCTTGGACACGGAATAGTCGTAGACGTCGCTGAAGCCGAGTTGTTCGAGCAGAGCCGCAGCGCGCGAGGACAAGTCGCACTCGTGGTCGTAGCAGTAGACGACCGTGGGAGCATCCGGGTCCAGGTCCTTCAAAGCGTCCCTGCGCAACTGCGGCAGCGGGAGGCTGATCGCACCCGGGAGGTGCTGCTCACGCCACGCCGACTCCGGCAGGACCTCCAGCACCTGGGCTCCATCATCGAGCAGGCGGCGGGTCGCAGCGGTATCGGCAATGGTCACCATCCCGCCGCGGTACCCAACCCATGGTCCCGCATTCACCGCCCGCTCGCGGCCCTGACACGTGCGGGGCTCCACGGCGACGATCGGGCAGCGCTTCGATGCATGGCGGGGACGGAACCACCATCGCGGTGGAGAACCAGATACCTGGCAGGGCCGCGAGGTTTGCCCACTACAACCGCTCCACGCGCATCGGGGAGCGTTCGATTGCGCGCTGGCGGGTCTGCAACCCATCCAGTCCAGGCGGAAACCGAGCCCGAGAAGACCTGAGTACAGATCTGGTGGTCCGCAGCCCGTCCGGCAGCTAGACGGTCCAGAGTTCGCCAAGCCACCCACTTTCAACGCCGCCCGAAGAAGTTGTCACGCGGTGAACTCCGCCCACGCGGCGGCACCAGGCTGGGTGCCGCCCGCGGCGGCTCAGCCGTTGCCTCTGGTCAGATTCCCGCCTCCTTCGAACGGCCATCGTTCTCGTCGGTGACGCCCGGAAGGTCGCCATCAAGCGGCGTGTCACCCTGCAGGGTTCTGTCATCCGGCGGGACCGTGCCCTCGGCGTAGTCCTCACCCACCACAGCGGTGTCCTCGACGAGTGAAGGAGCGGTCGCTTCAACGACGTCGGCCTCCGGTACCGGCGCCGCCTCCACCACCTCAGCCGCGCTCTCGGTGTCCCGTGACCCGCTCCGGGCGGCCGCCACTACCGCAGCTCCTGCGGCCGCGGTAGCTACGCCGGCCACAGCAGCCTTGCCCGAGACCTCCGCCTTGCCGCTGTCACCCTGCGAGGTCGCCGACTCCACCCCCGGAGCCCACGGCGCCCGGGACGTCACCTCGCCAGGCGCCGGTCTCGAGGCCGCGGCTCTCGATGAACTCGTTGAACTTGTCCAGGTCCGCGCGCGCCTGCCGATCCACCATGTTCAACGCATCGCCGGCCCTCTCGACCAGGCCCTCCGGCTCGTACCCCAGCTCGAGCCGCACCAAGGTGCGTCCCTCACCAGCGTCGGAAAAGTACACCGCGCCGGCGTTCGTGGCGCCTTCGGCGACCCTAGACGCATTAGCCCCGGCGGGGTTCTAGGCAGGGGCTGGCTCGCCGGACATACCGCACGGGTGGACGAGGGAAATCAGCCTGGCTGGCTCGCGGGCGACTGGAAGGACAGTGCGCGGAACGGGGCAAACGAGCCGAGCGTCGGCTGGGAGGACGGCTGACAGTCGTCACTAATCTCTAGAATTCATCAGAGGTGACCGCCTACAACACGTGGCAGCGGCGAGGACCCTGCTCGCCCGCATCGTGCTTGAACGTAAGGGAGGATCCGCCGACACGTGGTTCATGAGGTCGGCGATCATGCGGCCGCGGTGGTCGTACGCAAGGGTCAGTCCGGCGGGTCGCCGCGCGTGTTCTCCGCCCGTCCATTCCGAAGAGGTCGGTGACGTCGTAGCCGTCGTTCCGGTTCGGCGCCACATGGAACGGCATCACCCACAGGCACGTCACCCTCAGTTCGGCGATGCGGCGCGTTTCTCTCATCGGGTCACCGACGGTCCCCATCCCAGTTGAAGTAGGTCTCGAGGTTCGACGCATCAGACACGCGTTTTCGCGCCAGAGGCAACTGATTGCTTGAGGCACTCTTCATACCTCCTTCAGCGCCGGCAGGACATGGTCCTCGAACGCGTCGATGAAGCGCTCCTGGGAGTGCCCGACGTGGTGCAGGTAGATGTCGTCGAACCCCAACTCGGCGTACTGCGCGAGCCGGTCATGGTGCCAACCCAGGTCTGCGGAGACATCGACGACCGTGCGGACCTGCTGGGCGGTTACGTGCTCCGACACGGTGTCGAACGCCTCGGTCGACTCCAGGTCCCATGCCACCGGCTCATCGAAGACATTGCTGCGCCACTGTTGGTGGGCGATTTGCTCGGCTTCTGTCTCGGTCGGGGCCCCAGGAGAGGTGCACCTGCAGCGCGAGGGGACCGGTGCCACCGGCGCCGCGGTAGGCCTCTGCCATCTGCCGCAACCGGTCGAGCGGTTGGTTGACGGTCACCAGACCCTCACTCCATGAGGCGACCCGCGACACGCTGGCCAACGTCACCGCCGGGCCGAGAATCCGAGGGCGCGGGTCTGGGAGGTCCCAGAGCCGTGCCCGGTCGACGGTGAGCAGCCCGTCGTGGTTGACCTCTTCACACCTCGCCGCCGCCGGATGACGTCGACGCACTCCTCAAGCCGTCTGACCCGGATGCCTTGCGCTGCCAACCGTCTCCGGTGATGTGCTCGTTGATGGCCTCGCCGCTTCCCAAGGCCACCAGAATCGGCCCGGGAACATCGAACCGAGTGTGGCCATGGCATGCGCAAGGACGGCGGGGTGGTACCGCTGACCGGGAGCGTTGACGACGCCGAACGTGAGGTTTGTTCTGGCGAGTGCTGCGCCGAGCCATGACCAGGCGAAGGCGCAGTGTGCCTGGCGGCGGCTCCACGGTGAGAAGTGGTCTGAGCACATCGCGACCTCGAACCCCGCCTGCTCGGCCCGTTGTAGTCGATGAGCAACTGCTGCGGGGGAATCTGCTCGTGGCTGGCGTGGAAGCCATAGCGCGTCATGCCCCACACAACAGGATCGTTCGATCCGGGCGCGACTCTCCGAGAGTCGTCTTTCCGCACAGACCGCGATCAGGTGACGACCAAGCGGGGGTCGGAGGTCAGCCCGGCGAGCGCGTCGTCGACGGCCAGTGGTGACCAGGGACGGGTGGCTTCTGGTAGCGACCTCAGCGCCTTGGCGTAGCGGGCGAAACCGGCGAAGTCGGCGGGGAAGGCGGTCGGGTCCACGCCGAGCAGCCGGCCACGCGCACGAGCTCGGCCGGCCAGCTCTTGCCAGGTTCGGGCGTCGGCCAGGCCGCGGGAGCGTGTGCCGTGGTTGAACAGCAGGACGTCGATGTCGTCGTACATGGCGTGGTCGAGGTAAGCGGCCAAGTCGGCGGCGGCTCGACGGACGGGGAAGAAGGTCCAGAAGGGGACCGAGGCGGTGGTGATCGTCCGCCACGGGTCGTGCACGATGAAGGAGCTGACCAGGAGTCGTCGGGCCGCCTCGCCTCGTTCCTGCAGCCAACCCCGAATCGTTTCGGCGACGGCGGCGGCCGGATCCTGCGGGTGCTTGTAGCGGATCTCGACCACGCGCCGGTGTTCGCGGTCGGCCCAGTCGCGGACAGAGTTCAGCAGCTCATCTGCGAACCCCCACTCGGCCTCGGCGGCGACCTCGTCTGGCGATGGAGCCCCCGGTTCCTCCAGGTACTCCTCCGGGGTCATTCCTCCTTGGGCCCCGAGTTGGAACACATGGCGATCGCCGACCCGCGTCACTGGCCACGTCGACCCGTCCCGCACCACCACGACGGGGCCGTCGGATGGGAGCCGCGCGTGCAGGAACCGCTCGTAGGCCGCGGGGAGCCGGCGCCACTTGACCCGGAAGTAGGCCATCTGTGAGGCGCTGAGGGCATCCTGGTTGGCGTCGTGCATGTGGTGAAGCTCCACGCCGGGATTGGCGTCGAGCAGCACGGGACCGTGTCGTATGCCGAAGTCGAGGGCAGCACGATAGTCGCCGGGGTCGGCTCGCGGCCGGCGCACCGGCACCAGCAGCGTCTGCGGCAGCCAGGGCACCCCGCAGGTCGCCGCCAGGTGCGTCAGGGCGCCGTTCGAGGAGCCGAGGAACACCGCCGGAACGGGACCGGGTGGGTACTTGCCGACGACCCAGGCGGCCACGCGTTCGAGGTCGATATCCGCGAGCCGGCCGGGCCTGACGCCCTCGCGCCCACTGGCGATCGCGTAGGCGCGGCGCCGGAGACGTTCGGGCAGGAACTGGCTGGCATAGACCGGCGGGACCTTGAGCCGTGACTGGCCGAGGTGGGGGAAATCCCGGTGTTCCAGAGCGCGAGCCAAAGCGGTCAGGAAGGCCGAGGCGGAGTCGAAGGACGCCACCGCATCCTGCGGGCGAACGGGTTTCACCGCGGACCCGAGGATTGCGCCACTGACGAACCCCTCACGCGGCCCGCTCGGCGAGCCGGCGCAGCGGATCCGACCACGCCTCCGGGTACAACCACACGAACGCGTGCGCCCCGGGAACCTTCACCCACGTGGCCTCCGCCGCTTCGCGGACGAGGTCGTCCATCCAGCGCTCCGTGGTGAGGCGGTCCTGGTCGGCGCGCAGGGCGAGGACCGGCATGGGAAGCCGCCGTACCTGGTCTTCGAGGCGGTCGTCCAGATGCACCCGGATCAGATGCGCGATGCCCCG
>Ga0136846_1214020_pt1 | contig 10736 bp, 9 predicted proteins | sample HopSoiMetagenom2_FD_96841 | JGI IMG/M metagenome (GOLD analysis project Ga0136846, IMG submission 96841) | Grasslands soil microbial communities from Hopland, California, USA - 2 Assembly 2016 (version 4) | ecosystem: Environmental > Terrestrial > Soil > Grasslands | place: USA: Hopland... | reverse complement strand
GTCGCGGTCAGCGCCTTCATCGACGCGTCGATGCCATAGGCAGGCACCCAGCCCATGACCTGGGGGCCGGTGGCGGAAGCGGGTTGGGCGTCCGCGTTGGCGACCGCCAGGCTGGCGGCGATCACCGGCAAGGTTTGCCGGAAGACGGAGACGAAGATCGACGTTCCCATGGACTTTCTTGCACCAACGCGGGGCGCAGGGTAGCAGATGTCGGATCCGAGCAAGAATCGGGCTCAGTTATAAGGGTTTTCCAACCCGGGTTAACGCGCTCAGTGTTGCGCAACGATTTTCCTTTGACAAAGGTCACGGAAATACCCGAACAAAAGCCCGGGCATGGACGTTCGCGCAAGATGCTGCAATGCAGCAACCATTTGTCCGCCGATGTCCGCGCCGCGGCTGTTGAACCTCGCGTTGCAGGGCGGCGGCGCGCACGGCGCCTTCACCTGGGGCGTGCTGGATGCGTTGCTGGAGGACGGCCGCATCGCCTTCGACGGCCTGAGCGGCACCAGCGCCGGCGCGATGAACGCCGTGGTGCTGGCGCACGGCTGGCTGGAGGGCGGGCGCGACGGCGCGCGCGCCGCGCTGCGCCGCTTCTGGACGGCGCTTGCCGACACCATGCCGCTGGAGGTCACGCGCCAGGACATCGGCGGCGGCGTGCACCTCGCGCCGCTGGTGCGGCTGTGGATGGCGTGGGCGCACTACGTGACGCCGGCGCAGTTCAACCCGCTGGACGTCAATCCGCTGCGGGCGCTGCTGTCGGAGCAGGTCGATTTCGAGCGCCTGCGGCGCCTGCGCCCGATGCGGCTGTTCGTCGCCGCCACCGATGCCGACTCCGGGCGCCTGCGCGTGTTCGAGGGCCGCGAGCTCAGCGTCGACGCGTTGCTCGCCTCGAGCTGCCTGCCCACCGTGTTCCATGCGCCGCGCATCGCCGGCCGCACGTACTGGGACGGCGGCTATGCCGGCAATCCGGCGGTGTTCCCGCTGCTGCGCGGCGGGCGCAGCCAGGACATGCTGCTGGTGCTGCTGTCGCCGCTCGAATGGCCGCCGATGCAGCCGGCGGCGAGCGCCCACGAGCTGCGCGCCCGCGTCGCCGAGATCAGCTTCACCGCGGCCTTTCGCCGCGAGATGCAAGCCCTCGCCCACGCGCGCGGCGCGCCCGCGCGCCGCGCGTGGCGGCGCTGGCTGCTGGCCGAGCCGCCCTCGCCGCGCTTCCATCTGATCGAGGCCGGACCGGCGCTGGAGCACGTGACCGCGGAGACGCGACTGGCCGTCAGCGCGCGCTTCTTCGAGGCGCTGCACGAACTCGGACGCGCGACCGCGGCCGGCTGGCTCGCGCAGCACTTCGAGGCGCTGGGCCGGCGCGACAGCGTCGACCTGGTGGCGACGTTCGGCTGACGCGCAGGCGGACGCTTCAGCGCCGCAGCGCCGTGAACGCGTTCAGCGCCTCGGTCAGCAGGTTGCCCTGCGGCACCGCGCCGGCCGGCGTCACGGAGTCGACCGCGTGCGGCAGCAGGCCGGCCAGCTGGTTGGCGACGTCCTGCGGCTGCAGCCCCAGCTTGGCGGCCACGTCCGCGATGTGCGATTCGCCGAGCACCGACTGCACCTGTTCCGGCGTGATCGCCAGGTTCTGGCCCGTGCCGATCCACGAGGAGACGACGGTGCCGAGTCCTTGCGACTCGAACTGGTTGATGAGGCCCTGCAGCCCGCCGCCCTGCGTCATCAGCGAGGAGACGACGTCCAGCAGCCCGGGGTGCACCTGGCCCGCGGGGACGCTGCCCTGCAGCGAGCCCGCGACCTGTCCGACGATCGAATCAAGCAAACCCATGGTCGTTCTCCTCGTGCGTTGTGAAGGCCGTCCGGAACGAACGGTCCGGCTCAATGTAGCGCGCGACGGGCGCCCCGCGTGTGACTTTTCGCCGGCGCGGCCCACGCCGGGCGCCCGATCGGTGATCGTTCGCCCGGCCCTGGTCCAGTAGAAACTTCCGAGTGCGGCTTTCCACATCGATCTGGCGGGTGGGACCCAGCCTTTTCCACTGGAACTTTGAGGCGGCGCGCGCTCCAATGGAGGCACGGCATCGCGAGGTGCCGCGGTCTGCTTTTGCCGCAAGGCTTCCACACATGAACGCCCTGAAGAAACTGGTCAAGCGCCTGCGCGCCCATTCCCGCGTCCCCGTCGCCGTGGTCTCGGTGATGCTCGTCATCGCCGGCGTCGTGCTGCTGGCGCAGGAGGCCACGCGCGAGACGAACGCGCGCAAGAGCCCCGAGATGCTCGCCTTCGAGCAGTCGCCGGACGCCTGGCTGCAGAACCAGCGCAACGTGTCGCAGCTGGTCAAGGCGATCGACGCCGGCCAGGTGGCCACCGTCGCGCTGGCCAACGGCCATCCGGGGCTGGTGCTCTACACGCTGAAGAACGGCGCCAAGGCCAGCGCGACGGTGCCCGGCTGCACGCCGATCGGCTGTGCAGGCACCGCGCTGGACAAGCTCGCCGAGCGCAGCGCCGCGCAGGGCTTCGCGCTGGTCGGCGTGGACGTCGACCCGCGCACGAAGAGCCAGCACCTGCTGGACGCGCTCGGCGCGATCGTCTCGCCGCTGCTGGTGATCCTGACGATGGGCGTGGGCTTCTTCGTGCTGATGCGCATGCAGACGGGCATGGGCGGCGGCGCGTCGACGCTGTCGGAGCGCCCCGAAACGACTTTCGCCGACGCGATCGGCAACGACGAGGCCAAGGCCGCGCTCAACCGCGTCAAGGCCTTCATGTCCGACCCGTCGGCCTACGTCAAGCTGGGCGCCTCGGCGCCGCGCGGCGTCCTGCTGGTGGGTCCGCCGGGCACCGGCAAGACGCTGCTGGCGCGCGCGCTGGCGGGCGAGAGCAAGGCCAACTTCATCGCGGTCGACGGCTCGTACTTCACCGCCACGTACTACGGCGCGGGCGTCGCGAAGGTCAAGGCGCTGTTCAAGCAGGCGCGCAAGCACGCGCCCTGCGTGCTGTTCATCGACGAGGTGGACGGCATCGGCAAGCGCTCGCGCGGCAACGAGGGCGGCGGTGCCGAGTCCGAGATGAACCGCATCATCAACCGGGTGCTGGTCGAGATGGACGGCTTCGAGCCCATGGACAACGTCGTCGTCGTGGCCGCCACCAACCACGAGAACAACATCGACGAGGCGATGCGCCGGCCGGGCCGCTTCGACATGCTGGTGCGGCTGGTCAAGCCGACGCTGCCCGAGCGCGCCAGGCTGTTCGACCTGTACATGGACAAGGTCGCCGCCGACGGTTCGCACGACAGCGCGGCGCTGGCCCGCATGACGCCGGGCCTGACGCCGGCCGAGATCGCCAACATCGTCAACAAGGCCGCGTCCAGCGCCGCCGAGGCGGGCGCCGACAAGGTGACGTCCGAGCACGTGCTGCGCGCCATCGAGACGCAGCTGCTGGGCGGCGAGATCTCGCCCGTGAAGGACCTGCTGACCGAGGGCACGCGCGTGCGCCTCGCCTACCACGAGGCCGGCCACGCGATGATCGGCCACTGGACGGGCGCGGGCCTCGTCGAGCGCGTCACGATCGAGCCGCGCGGCCAGGCACTCGGCGTCACCTACATGACGCGCGACACCGAGGATCCGCTCTACAAGCAGAACGAGCTGGTGAGCCGGCTCGCGATGATGCTGGGTGGCCGCGAGGCGGAGCTGCTGGTCCTGGACAGCGTCTCCAGCGGCGCGTCCGACGACCTGAAGCGCGCGTCCGAGCTGGCCATCGAGATGGTGGGCTCGCTCGGCTTCTCCGAGACCTTCGGCCTGCTGAGCGTCGGCGGCATTCCCGACAATCTGCTGGGCCCGGACATTCAGGCCGCCGTGCTGCGCGAGGCGCGCACGCTGCTGGAGCAGGCGCAGGAGACCTGCCGCACGCTGCTGAAGGCGCAGCGCCAGCGCCTCGACGCGATGGCCCGGGCGCTGCTCACGCGCGAGGTGCTGCAGGGCGACGAGCTCAAGCAGATGCTGGGCGACGTGTCGGAGGGCCGCAAGGCAGCGCCCACGCCCGCGCAGATCGCGGCCGCGCCGGTGCTGGAACTCGCGTTCACTCGCCGCGACGATTCGTCGCCTTCGCCGAAGCCTTGACGGGCTTGCCCACCGGCCGCTCCCAGGCCGGGGGCGGCATCGTGCGCTTGACGCCGCACGACCAGTGCTTGACGACCAGCGTCAGGAAGCGGCCGTCGTAGTCGGCCATGCAGAAGTCGACGTCCTCGGCCAGCTTGCGTGCGACCGTCGCCGTGGTGTTGCCGTACGCGCACGTCATCCAGTAGCCGCCGTTGCGATGCGGCAGGTCCCAGCGATCGTGCAGTCCCGCCTGGCCGCGGTATTCCACCGTCGGCACCATCAGGCTCGTCTCGGTCGGCGGGCCCGGATAGATCGCCACGCGCACGAACGGATAGTTGCCCTGCTGGTTCAGGGCCGTCCAGCCCGCGAGGGTGTCGGTGACGGTCTGGCGCACCGGCAGCTGGGCGGGGCACGCGTCGACGAGCGGCTTCGACGGCGCGTCGGCTGCCGCCGCGCTGGCGGCGACGGGCTTCGCGGGCGCAGCGGCGCGCGCCCCTGCGAGGGCGAGCGATGCGATGGCGAAGGCCAGCGAGAAGCGGAGGGCGGCGTGTCTCATGCGAAGCGTGCTCATGAGCGATGCGATCTCGCAGTCTAGGCCGTCGCCCGCGGTCGAGCAGACCGGGCGGCGGCGAGTCTCCTCGCAAGGGCGCTACCATTGACGCCATGGCGACCGCCGTTGCTCGACGGCGGCACGCCGTCTTTCCGGGGTGCCCGCGGCCGATGAAACTCGAAGACGACGACTACCCTCCCGAGAAGCTGGCGGCGCTGCGCACCGTGCGCAAGCTCGTCGAATTCTGGAACATCACGCCGCAGGAACTGCACGGCCCGCTGCCGCCTGCGCCGCCCCCGCCGCCGGCCGGCACGCTGCCCATCCGCTACCGCCATCCGGTCAGCGGCGAGACGTGGGACGGCCAGGGCGAGCACCCCGCCTGGCTGCGCGAGGCCTTGTTGAAGCAGGGCTACACCGTCGACGAACTCAAGCGGGCCGTGACGCAGGCCGAGGGCGAAGCGGGCGCTTGAGACGCGCGGGGACGCGTCGGTCGGCGAATCGGTGGGCGGAGGTGGATCCCCGTCATGCTGCGCACGGTCTGCGCACGGTCGCCGGATCCATGGCGGCGAAGCGACTTGCTCACATCGCGGGCGGTTCGCCGCTCCCCAGCCACGCGGCCACCACCAGCACGGCGAGCAGCACGAAGCCCTCCACGCGCAGGACGCGCGCGAAGCGCGGCCACGCGCCGGGCAGCGCGGGCAGCACGACGAAGCGATTGAAGACCCCGAGCGCGATCGCCACCGCCACCAGCGCGAGCTTGACCTCGAGCTCGATGCTCCACGGCGACGCCCGCGCCGGCGCGAGCGGCGCCAGCGATCCGCCCAGTGCGTGCCACGCGCTGGCGGCGCCGGTGAACACGCCACCTGCGAGCGCGGCCGTCGCCAGGGCCGACAGCCGCCGGGCGTAGCGCACGACGTCCACGGGGTCGGGCGATCCGCGCAACACCACCAGCGTGGCCGCGAACACGCTGCCGGCCCACAGGCCCGTCGCGAGCCGGTGCACGGCCATCGTCGGCACGAGCCAGCCGATGCCGCCGGCAGCGGCATGGCCCATGCAGGCCTGTGCGGTGGCGACCCCCACCAGCGCGAGTCCGAGCCCGCGCAGCGGGAATGCGCGATAGCGGCACGCGGTGGCCAGCGCGAGGCCGGCGGCGAGCGCCAGCGTCGCGCCCGCCCATGCGCGGCCAAAGGCGGTGCCCGTGACGATGTCGCCGGCGCCCAGCAGCGCCTCGAGGGGCGGCGACTCCGTCATCGAGATCGCCTGCAGCCACAGCCACGCCAGGCTCGCGAGCAGCCCCGCCGTGGCCGACGCCGTGAACAGCAGCCGGCAGCGGCGGGCGCGCCGCGCGGCCCAGCCGGAGGACGCATCATGCAGCAGCGCCGGCGTGGCCAGCGCGCCGGCCATCGCGGCCAAGCCGATGTCGGACACGGCGGCGGCCGCCGTGCGCAGCGGTGCGAGGATGGTTTCATCCATCGCTGTGGCGAGCGATCACTTCGCGACCGTGAACTTGAAGTCGCCGTGCGTCTTGTGCCCGTCGCTGCCGACGGCCGTCCAGCGCGCGCTGTAGGTGCCGGGCTTGAGCACCGGCACCGCGGCGACGATCGCGTTGGGCTTCGTCTTGTCGGCGGAGGGCCGGTCGGCGTCGAAGTTCTTGCCGGCGTCGCTCACCAGCTTGATGCGGCAGTAGCGCGGCTCGACATGCTCGTTGAACGTCAGGTGGATCTCGGCGGGCGAGCCGGAGAGCGTCTGGCCCTTGGCGGGGAACGAGTCGACGAGCGACGCGTGCGCCAGGGCGAGCGGGCTGAGCGTGGCGGCGACGGCCGCCAGCGCGAGGCGCAGCGGGGTGGTCATGTGTCCTCCTGGATGCGACCGTGGGAGTCGCGGACAGACTCAGTGTTCCATGGGCATGCCACCCCTGCTTGGCTTCCTCGCCTCCAGCGTGACGTCATTCGAGGGAGTGTGGGCCGCATGCGACGCGGCCGGCGCCGTGCGCCAGCCACCCGTGGGCCGGGCTGCCGGCGGGCGGCTCGTACCAGCCCGGAACGCGGTCGTCGCGGGACGTGCGCTCAGTGAGCGCCGTGCTGGCGGTCGATCAGCGCCGCGTCCCACGCGTGCACGGTGGTCGACTGCTCGCCGAGACCGGTGATCCCCAGGCGCAGCGTGTCGCCGGCCGCCAGGAAGCGGCCCCGGCTCATGCCGACGCCGGCTGGCGTGCCGGTGGCGATGAGGTCGCCCGGCTCCAGCGTCATGAAGCGGCTGATGTAGCTCACCAGCCTGGCGACGCCGAACACCATGTCGGCCGTCGTGCCGTCCTGCATGCGCTCGCCGCCGACGTCCAGCCACAGCGCGAGCTTCTGCGGGTCGGGCACCTCGTCGGCCGTCACCAGCCACGGGCCGACCGGGCCGAAGGTGTCGCAGCCCTTGCCCTTGTCCCAGGTGCCGCCGCGCTCGAGCTGGAAGGCGCGCTCGGAAACGTCGTTGACGACACAGTAGCCCGCCACGTGCGACAGCGCCTGGGCCTCGGACACGCAGCGCGCCCGCGTGCCGATCACCACGCCCAGTTCCACTTCCCAGTCGCCCTTGGCCGAGCCCTGCGGCAGCACCACCGGATCGTTCGGGCCGGTCAGCGCGCTGGCCGCCTTCAGGAACAGGATCGGCTCGGTGGGCAGCGCCATCCCGGATTCGGCCGCGTGGTCCTTGTAGTTGAGGCCGACGCAGACGAACTTGGACATGCCGTGCCACGGCACGGACAGCCGCGTGCCGGGCGCCAGCACGGGCAGCGTGTCGATCTCCACGGAGCGCAGGCGGTCGAGGCGGGCGGGCGCGAGGTCGGCGGCGCAGATGTCGCCGATCTGCGCGCTCAGGTCGCGCGGGGCGCCATTGACGTCGACCAGGCCGGGCCGTTCATGGCCACGCGGGCCGTGGCGGAGCAGTTTCATGCGGATCCTTTCGAACTGCGCACGATGATGCCATCCGGCATGCGGGCTCGCCGTCGGCGCGGTCTTAGCTCAGCAACGCGGTCAGCCCGTCCGGGTGGATGCGCAGCCCCGTGAGCCCGGCCACGCCCATGATCACGCCGCACGCCGCGGGCAACAGGCTCAGCAGGTACAGCCACAGCAGCTGCGTCAGCGACGATACGGCCAGCATGGAGATGGCGATGGCCAGCAGCGCGTCGGACAGGTCGAACTGGTCGTCGCGGTAGTTGAGCGCGTCGTAGTTCTTCTGGTCGGCCTCGGCCTGCGCGGCGACCTGCTGCTTCTTCTGCGCCTGGTCCCTGGCGATCTGGTCGTACCGGGCGATAGCCTCGGCATACGCTGCCTGCGCCGGCGCCGCTTGCGACGCCTGCTGCAGCCTGAGCTGCGTGGCGGTGGCCTCGGCCACCTCCTGCCGCACGTTGCGCGCCTGGTAGTACGACCAGTGGTCGATCTTGTCGGCCTGCGCCTGCTGCATGGCCTGGCAGATGTTGTCGTCCTTGATCTTGCAGATGCCCATGAAGGTGGCCAGCAGCGCCACCGTGACGGCGACGGCGGCGTTCAGGCGCGCGTGCTTGCGGTGCCGGGCGGCCGGCGAGGTGTCGTCGTCGCCGAAGCCGGAGGGCTCGGCGACCATGTCGAGGGGATCGAGAGCCATGGCGGTGTGTGCTGCGCAACAAGAAGGGAGCGGCGATTTGACACCGCCAGCCTGAACGCTTGGACAGGTTCGCGCCTGGCCGGGCGATTTCCGCCTCGAAAGGTGCTGTCGAGCGCGCAAGCGCGGGAAATCGGGCTCTTTTCCGCGCTTGGCTGGCGCGCCAGGCCTTCAAGATAGCCCGCTGGACTTCCGTCCCAGCCCCGCCGTTGCCAGCCGAAAGATCGCCATGCATTCTCCGCAGACCAGCCTCGTCAACCGCCTCACCGTCACCGGGCTCGCCGCCGTGCTCGCCAGCGCGGGCGTGCTGGGCACGGTCGCCACGTTGCTGGTGCGCCAGTCGCTGGCCACGCAGGCGCAGGAAAGGCTGAGGGTCGTCGGCGACGCCGCGTCGCTGCGCATCGGCGAGTGGGTGGCCGGCAACCTGCGCACCAGCGGCAGCGTGACGGCGGCCGCCGCGCCCGACGCGATCAGCAAGGCGATGGGGGAGGCCACGCGCGCGGGCTTCGCGAAGAAGCACCGCGGCGCGCCGGTGGCCGCCGTCGCGCACGCACCCCAGGATGTCATCGCGCAGGCCATGAAGGAGCCCACGCGGGCCGGCAACGACGCCAGGCCCGACGCGGCCACCGCCGCGGCGATGGCCGCGATCGCCGGGCTGGGCAAGCCCGCCCCGGCGCCCGCGCCGGTGGCTGCGCCCGCCCCTGCGAAGCTCGAGGCCAAGGCGGCCCTGTCTCCCGCGCCGACGCCGGCCAACGGCGGTGCGGCCGCCGCGGCCGCCGCCGCGATGGCCGCGGTCAACAAGGCACCGGCCGCCGCCTCCGTGAAGGCCGAGCCGGCAAAGCCCGCGCCGGCGGCCGCACCCGCTTCCCCGGCACCAAGCGCCGCAGCCGCGCCCGCGCCGTCCGACGCGGCCTCCGCGCCGGCGCCCGCCGCCGACGACCAGGCCCTGCGCACCGCGCTCGCCCAGGCGGTCGCCAGCGGCGACTTCCGCACCGTCTACATGGGCTACGACGCCGACAAGCGCTTCGTCCAGGTGCCGCTCCAGAAGTTGCCCGAGGGCTACGACCCGACCGCCCGTCCCTGGTACAAGGCCGCGGTCGCGGCCGGCAAGCCCGTCGTCACGCAACCGTACAGGAACGCGTCGTCCGGCGAGATGACCGTCACCTTCGCCACCCCCGTCAAGTCCGATGGAAAGCTCGTGGGCGTGATCGGTGCCAACAAGGCGCTGGACGAGGTGGTCAAGATCGTGTCCGCCGTCAAGCCGAGCGCCGACTCGTACGCATTCGTCCTCGACAAGGAAGGCCGCGTCCTGGTCCATCCCGGCGCCGACCTGACGCTCAAGTCCTTGTCCGAGGCCCAGCCCGGCATGGCCGCCGTGGCCAGTGCCTCCGACGACGCGATCGTCGACGCCAACGACGGCACGCGCGACGTGCTGGTGCGCGCCGAGGCGATCCCCGGCACCGACTGGCGCCTGGCCGTGGCCTACGACAAGTCGGCCGCGATGGCGGGCCTGGGCACGCTGGTCGGCTCGATCGCCGTCGCCGCGCTCGCGGTGGTGGTCGTCGCCGGCCTGGTCCTCACGAGCCTCCTGCGCCGCTGGTTCGACCCGCTGCGCAGGGTGCGCAACGCGATGGTGGCCGTGGCCGGCGGCGGGGGCGACCTCACGGCGCACATCGCCGTCACGCACAACGACGAGGTCGGCCAGATCGCCCGCGCGTTCAACGACTTCACCGATTCGCTGCGCGGCATCATCCACGAGGTCAAGCAGGCCAGCTCCGAGGTCAAGACGGCGGCGCACGAGATCGCCACCGGCAATGCCGACCTGTCGGCCCGCACCGAGAGCCAGGCCAGCGCCATCCAGCAGTCGGCCAGCTCGATCCAGCAACTGCACTCGTCGACCGTGAGCAACGCCGATTCGGCGCGCGAGGCGAACCGCATCGCGCAGGAAGCCGCCACGCTGGCGGCCGAGGGCGGCGACAAGGTGCACGAGGTCGTCGAGACGATGGGCGGCATCACGGCCTCCAGCAAGCGCATCGGCGAGATCATCGGCGTGATCGACTCGATCGCGTTCCAGACCAACATCCTCGCGCTGAACGCGGCCGTCGAGGCGGCACGCGCGGGCGAGCAGGGCCGCGGCTTCGCCGTGGTGGCCGCCGAGGTGCGCACGCTGGCCCAGCGCAGCGGCGAGGCCGCGCGCGACATCCGCGCGCTGATCCAGAAGTCCACGCAGGACGTCGAGACCGGCGCCGCGCGCGTGGACGACGCCGGCCGCACGATCTCGCAGGTCGTCGAGTCGGTGCGCTCGGTGAGCGCGCTGATGGCGCGCATCGTCGAGGCCACCCAGCAGCAGACGGGCGGCATCGGCGAGGTCAACAACGCCGTCAACCAGATCGACCAGATGACCTCGCAGAACGCGGCGCTGGTCGAAGAGGCCTCCGCCGCCGCGACGTCGCTGAGCGACCAGTCCTCGCGC
>Ga0136846_1229328_pt1 | contig 10737 bp, 12 predicted proteins | sample HopSoiMetagenom2_FD_96841 | JGI IMG/M metagenome (GOLD analysis project Ga0136846, IMG submission 96841) | Grasslands soil microbial communities from Hopland, California, USA - 2 Assembly 2016 (version 4) | ecosystem: Environmental > Terrestrial > Soil > Grasslands | place: USA: Hopland... | reverse complement strand
TCTCGCACATCGACGGGGGCGGTGGTGGGAGCGCTGTCGGGGTCAGGAACCCGTGCATCCATGGTCTGTGTCTGCCCTGACCTGCACCCAGGCAACCGTCGGCACGGCCAAATGGCTGGTGAACGGGTGTCAGCGAGTGGAGAGGACGACCATGAACTGCCCGCCGCCGGGCTCGACCGAGCTGGCGACGTCGAGACCGGGCGCCAGGCGCGAGAGCCGGTCGACCAGCCACGTGCCCGCGTCGACCGCGTCGGCGGCGGTCGGGCAGCGGGCGACGATCTCGCGGCCGCCCTTCCGTTGCAGCCGATCAGCGAGGGGAACGATCGGGGCCGGATCGGCGAGGAACAGGTGCGGCGCCCACGGCACCACCGCCGGGTTGGCGCCCTTCTTGGTGTTGCAGCCCCGATGAGCCAGCCGTTCGTCGGCAGGCCCCGACTTCTTGGCCTTGGCCTTCGTCACCACCGCGTCGATGCTCGGGCCGCGGTCGTCGTTGACCGACATGGCGGGGTCGACCGCTTCGTCGCACAGCCAGCACCGCCAGCCGTCGCGTTCGCCGATCTCGTCGAGCCGACCCATCAGGCGATGCTGGTCGAGGTCACACGCTGAGCCGGAAGGGCGGGTACTGGTCGGTGACGAGGGCGAACGCATAGCCCACGACCCGGTTGTGCCACCGCATCACGCCGACGGTGAAGTCGAACAGGCTGCGCGGGTAGCGGCCGGTGAAGAGGATGGCGAACCAGGCGACGATCGTCGCCAGCACGATGCCGATGAACAGGAAGACCAGCACGATGTAGTGCGGGATGGCCAGGAACCACTTCACGAGTGGCAGCCACTGGTTCAGCTCGGTGGCCGCGTCGGGATAGGGCAGCTCGAGGTGAACGGCCTGCTCCTCGTCGGTCGAGGGGTACTCATCGCGGAGGAGTAGGAGATAGGTGAACGCCCGGTTGGCGAACCGGAGGTAGTTGAGGTTGAAGTCGAACCACCAGCGTGGGTACTTCTGGCGGAACACGATCAGCAGCAGGGGCGGGATGAACAGGATCCCGCCGGCGAAGCCGGCGAACACGGGGCCGTTGCCCGCCTTGCTGTCGATGCCCGACTCGCCCAGCGAGGCGAGCACGATCAGGATCGGGATGACGAGGACCAGCCGGAACAGGGTCGTGACCCGGTTCCGGGCATCGTCGGGATAGTCGACGTCGAACTGCACCGGATAGCCGGGCGAGGTCGATTGCATGGGTCAGCTCCTGTGAGACGCTCCACCAGGGAGGAGGGGCCGCCGCGCCGGAACCCTACGAGCCTGCGGCGGGCTCGACACGCAAGACTGGGGGGCATGAGGACACAACCGTGACCGCCGTCGAGTCGGGCTGGGCCAAGCACCCGGACTACCGGATCGACCTGGTGCCGGTCGAGGGCCGGGCCGAAGCGTGGTTCGGCGACCTGCTGCTGGCCGAGAGCACCTCGGTCATCCGGCTCGAGGAGATCAACCACGTCGACCGCCACTACTTCCCCGACGCCGACGTGCGTTGGGAGCTGTTCACCGCCACCGACCACCACTCGATCTGCCCGTTCAAGGGTGAGGCCGACTACTGGAGCCTCACCGCCATCGGTCCCGTCGAGGAGAACATCGTGTGGGCCTACCGCCGGCCCTTCCCGGAGGTGGCGGGCATCGCCGGCTACGTGTGCTTCTACGAGGAGCGGATCCGGCTGGTGCTCAACGCCTGACCCACCGCTACCGGTGCTGGTTGCGAACGACCTCGCTGAAGGGGAGGTCGCGGTCGGGTGACGGTTCGCGGGGGAGGCCGAGGAGGCGCTCGCTCACGATGTTGCGCTGGATCTCGTTGGTGCCGCCGGCGATGGCGATGCCGCGGGCGCTGAGCCACGCCTCGCCAGCAACGCCGCCGACCTTGGCGTCGCCCTCCCAGATCACGCCGTCGGCGCCGCCCACGGCCAGGCCGATCTTGGCGTGGCGGGACGACAGGGCACCGAGGTGGAGCTTCAGCAGTGAGCCCCACGGGCCCTTGAACTGACCGGTGCGCATGCCGGCGGCGATCCGATCGTTGGCAAAGCGCGACGCCGTGTACTCGATGTACGACTCGGCCATCAGCTGGCGCAGCACGGGATCGCCGCCCACGCCCCGCTGCTTGGCGGTGGCGATGACGCCGTCAGCGCTGCGCTGGGCCTGGCGGTTGGTGGGCCGGGCGTTCTGGAGCCCGTAGCCGTAGCCCGCCCCACCGGTGGCGTTGCGCTCGTGGAACAGCAGCGACTGGGCCACCGCCCATCCCGAGTTCTCCTCCCCCACCAGGTTCTCGACCGGCACCACCACGTCGTCGAAGAACTCCTGGCAGAAGTGGCCGGGGTTGCCGTCGACGGCGCGGATCACCTCGAGCACCAGACCAGGGGTGTCGTGGAGCGGCACGGCGATCATCGACAGGCCTCGGTGCTTCGGCGCGTCCCAGTCGGTGCGGGCCAGGCAGAGCCCGAAGTCGCACGTATGGGCGCCGGAGCTCCACATCTTGGCGCCGTTGAGCACGTAGGTGTCGCCGTCACGGGTGAGGCGGGTGGTGGCACCGGCCAGGTCGGAACCGCCGCGCGGCTCTGACAGGAGCTGCATCCATGTCTCCTCCCCCCGCAGCATGCGCGGGAGATGACGGCGCTTGAGCTCCTCCGACCCGTGATCGAGGATGGTCGGCGCCATCATGCCGATGGAGACCTGCCACGGCATCCCGCACGGCGCCCAGCGATGAGCAGCGCGCACCTCGTCGTAGAACACCTTCTGGTGGGCCAAGGTGAGCCCGGCACCGCCGTACTCGCGGGGAAAGGCGATGCCAGCGAAGCCCGAGTCGAACAGCAGCGCCTGGAGGGCGCGGTCGTCGTCGCCGGGATGGTCGCGGTCGGGAAGGTTCGCCTCGATCCAGGCCCGGGCCCGGATGCGGAACGACTCGACGTCCTCGTCGACTGCTTGGTCACGTGCGTCTGTCATGTCGAGTCCTCAGATCTCGAGGAGCGCTGCCACGCGCTCCTTGTGCTCTTCCGGCGAACCCCACACGGCACGGTTGACCGCGGCCCGGCGCGAGTACAGGTGGATGTCGTGCTCCCAGGTGACGCCGATGCCGCCGTTGAGCTGCACGCAGTCGTCGATGATGTCGAGGCAGTGGTCAGCGATGTAGGCCTTGGCCACGCTCACCAGTCGGGCCGCCTCACCATCGGTGGCGTCGGCATCGACTGCAGCGGCGGCCGCGTCGCTCAACGCCTTGGAGAACTCGAGCCACTGCAGCATGTCGGCGATGCGGTGCTTCAAGGCCTGGAAGGACGCGATGGGCCGGCCGAACGCGTACCGGTCCTGCGCGTACTCGACCGTCGTCTCGAACACCCGGTCGGCAGCGCCGACCGTCTCGGCGCACTGGAGCGCGACCGCGATCTGGAGCTGTCGCTCGACTGCCGCCTCGGCTCCGCCGACCTCACCGACCAGCGCCGAGCCCGGTAGGCGGACGTCGTCGAAGACCACTGAGCCGTAGCGGCGGACGATGTCGATGCTGCGGCCGGGCACGACCGTGAGCCCAGCGGTGTCGGTGGCCAGCAGCACCTGGGTCAACCCGGCGTCGGCCCTGGCGGTGACGAGGAGGTGCCCGGCCTGGGCAGCCGCCTCGACATAGGCCTTGCGGCCGGCCAGCACCACGTCGCCACCATCGACGGTGAGGGTGAGGCGCACGGCATCGGCGTCCCACGAGCGGCCGGGCTCGGCGAACGCCCATGCGGCAACCTCATCGCCGCTCACCAGGCCGGCGATCAACGCCTGCTGGTCGGCCGACCCCCACGTAGCCAAGGTCGAGGCCACCACGTTGACCGGGACGAACGGGCCCGGTGCGACCATGCGGCCCATCTCCTCGGCCACGATCACGGCGTCGGCGACCGGGCTGCCCGACAAGGTGCCGCCGCCCAACTGCTCGGGCACCAGCAGCGAGGTCCAGCCGAGGTCGGCCGCCGCCCGCCACCAGCCACGGTCGAACCCGTCGGGCGAGTCCCATCGCTGCCGTACGGCTGTCAGCGGACTCTCGCTCTCCAGGAACTTCCGCGTTGTCTCCCGGAAGAACTCCTGATCCGCCGTCAGCTCGAGCTTCACGATCCCCCTTTGGGATGGTGCTGATGATGCGGCCCGAGCGTATGCGGGGCAGGCGGCCGAGGCCGCGAAGTTGTATACTGTTAGGAGTGCCTAACGACTTGCGGGGGCGCCTCCGCCTGGTGGCGGAGAGCAAGACGTTCACGTCGCTGCGCGTCCCCAACTACCGCCGCTACTTCATCGGCCAGCTCATCTCGGTGACCGGCGTGTGGATGCAGGTCGTGGCCCTGTCGTGGCTGACCCTCGACCTCACCGGCAGCGGCACGTCCCTCGGGCTGGTGATCGGCGCCCGCTTCGTGCCGGTGCTGCTGCTCGGGCCCTACGCCGGCTTGGTCGCCGATCGCATGGACAAGCGCACCGTGCTGCGCATCAGCCAGAGCGCGGCCATGGTGCTCGCCCTGCTGCTGGCCCTGCTCTGTGCCACCGACACCGTGACGGTGTGGATGGTCTATGCCATCTCGGTCGGCTTCGGCATCGGCAGCACCGTCGACGGCCCGGCCCGCCAGACCTTCATCAGCGAGCTGGTGGGGCTCGACAACGTGCGCAACGCGGTCACCCTCAACTCGGTGATGATCTACATCGCCCAGATCGTCGGGCCCGCCGTCGGCGGCGTGGTGATCAACGTCAGCGGCGTCGCCCTCTGCTTCCTGATCAACGCCATCAGCACGAGCGCGGTGCTCGTGAGCCTGGCGCTGCTCGATCCCGACGACCTCCAGCCGGCGCCGCGCGAGGAACGGGCCAAGGGCCAGATCCGGGAGGGTCTCCGGTACGTGCGCCACAACCCGGAGCTGCTGGCGACCATGGTGATGATCGTCGTCGCTGGGACGTTCGCGTGGGAGTACCAGATCACCCTGCCCCTCATCGCCAAGGACGTGTTCGGCGGCAACGCCTCGTCGCTGGGCTGGCTGATGTCGAGCATGGGTGGTGGTGCGGTGGTGGGCGGCCTGATTGCCGCGTCACGGCCGACGGCCACCGCCCGAACGCTGGCGCTGGCCTGCATGCTCTGGGGTGTGACCCTCACGGTCGCTGCCGCGGCGCCGAACCTCGGCCTCGGCGTGTTCCTCATGCTGTTCGTGGGGTTCGGCACGATCTCGTTCTCGGCGACCAGCAAGTCGACGTTGCAGCTGGTTGCCGAGCCGCGCATGCGGGGCCGCGTCGTGGCCCTGTGGTCGGTGTGCGTCAGCGGCAGCACGCCCATCGGCGCGCCGATCGTCGGCTGGATCGGCCAACACTTCGGCGCCCGATGGTCATTGGTGGCTGGCGGTGTCCCGACTCTCGTCGTCGGCGGGGCCTATTACGTGTGGTTCAAGTTGGGTCACGCCGCACCCGAACACGCGGATGCGGCAGTTGCCCTGCTCAACGAGCCGGAGCCAGCCCCGACGCCCTGAGCAGGGGATCAGGGTTCGGGGCTGGCTCACGGGTTTGTCACCGCTTGGGCAGGGTCAGGTGGGCGGCGCGCTGGTGTACTTCTTGCCGGTGCCACAGATCCAGGTCAGGCGGTTCACGATCTGGCCGCTCTTGTCCATGTGGAAGTACTTCCCGTCCTTGACCAGGTGCTCGGTCCAGCAGTCGTTGCCTGCGTGGAGACCGGTACCGGGCTTCTGCACGGTGTAGTCGATCGGCTGCACGAGCCCGCCGAGGGTCTCGCCCTTCACGGTGTAGAGGGCGTTGAGGAAGTCCTGCCGAGTGGGGTTGGCCACCGTCATGCGACGAAGCACCGACGCCATCATCTCGAGGCTGTCCCAGGTCATCACGCTGTTCTGCCCGGGCGTGCTGCTGACCAGGTCAGTCGTGTTGAGCGCCTTGTGGAAGTTGGCCAGCTCCGGACCGTCGTACCAGATCCCCGCCTCGTAGAGGTTGCCGGCGATCTGCTCGCCCTTTGCTGAGTCGATCACGCTCTGGTTGGCGATGCCACCCTGGGCGAAGACCGGGTGGTAGTTCTGGCGGGCGCAGTCACGCACCAGGTTGGCCATGTTGATGCCGTTGTTCTGGAGGAAGTCGGCCCCGGCCTGCTTGGCAGAGAGGCAGTTGGCGGTGTAGTCGGGCGCGTTTGCCGACGCCGGACTGGCCGCGAACTTGATGCCTTCGCGCTGAGCAGCGCTCTGCAGGACCGGGATGGCGAACGCGCAGGCCGTCGTCTCGGTGCAGTAGATGGTGTCGAAGAACTTCGAGCCGACGTCGCGGGCCGCGGCGATCTGGCCGTAGACGCCGGCGTTGAAGCCGGCATCGACCGGGAAGTACATCGGCTGGGAATCGAACTCGGGCAGGTACGGCGACCCGCCGAGGATGGGCAGCTTGTGGTCGTCGAGGTACTTATCGGACGCGGGAAGCCCGTTGATCGCCTGCTGACCGACGATGGCCAGGACGCCGTCCTTGTCGAACTCCTTGACCGCCTGGGTCGTCTTGGCCGTGTCGGCCTTGATGTCGGTCAACTCGATCTGGATCTTGTAGCCGTTGACCGTGGAGTTGTTCTGGGCCAACCACGCCTGGGTCATCTTCCGCTCCTCCTGGAGCGTCGGGGCGCCAGAAGACGCGTTGACCGAGTTGTAGAGCTCGCCGAACTTGGCAACGCCCTTGGACGCCACGCCCTTGGCGGTGGTCGTGGTGACGCCGGCCTTGACCGTGGTGGCCGTGGCCTTCTTGGTGGTCTTCTTCTTCCGGACGCACTTCTTGGCCTTGTTGCGGGTGTAGCCCTTCTTGCAGGCCTTGGTTGCGGCCGACGCGTCGACGGCGGTGGCCAGCGGCGCGAGGAGCCCCAGCGCGAGCACAGCCGCACCGAGGCGCGAGACGAGACGTGAACGATTCAGCACCTAAAATTCCCCCTGCTGGGTTGTCGAATGGATGTTTGCGGAGCCGGCAATATTTCCTATATTTTCCCGCGACGCAAAATGGACCGACCCGAAAAAAGGGAGTCCGCGTGGAGCCTGAGGTCGTCGCCGAGGACACCGGTCTCGGGGAGGGCCCGGTGTGGTGCCCCGACGGCACCCTGGTGATCACGAGCGTGGACCGCGGCGTGCTGCTGCGGATCTGGCCGGAAACCGGCAGGAAGGAAGTGGTCGCCGACACCGCCGGCTCGCCCAACGCCGCCCAGCTGGCCAGCGACGGCGGGTTCATCGTCACCCAGGCGGGCGGCCACGACCTCTCGCCCTACGCGCCCAGCGCCAGCGCCACCCGCCCGCCCGGCAGCGCCGTCTTCTACCAAGAGCCGGCCGGGCCCCGACCGACGGCGAGCGGCCTCCAGCGGGTGCTGCCCGACGGCAGTGTCCGATATGTGGCGAACGACGGGTTCATGGCGCCCAACGACCTGACCGTCGCCGCCGACGGCACCGTGTACTTCACCGACCCGCCGATCCTGAACCCACCGACCAACCGAGAGCTGCTGCAGGGACGGGTGTGGGCGCTCCGTCCCGATGGGCGCCTCCAGCTGGTGGCCGACGGCTACTACTACTGCAACGGCATCGCCCTCGGCGCCGACGGCGTGCCGATCGTCGTCGAGCGCAGCGGGCTCCAGCGGGTCTTCCCCGACGGCAGCAAGGAGTGGGTCATCGAGTCGATGGGCGCCGGGTCGGGCGACGGCATCTGCGTCGACGTCGAGGGCCGCATCTACGCACCGTTCAACCCCCAACGCGGCGTGAAGGTCATCGAGGACGGCAAGGAGGTCGACTTCCTGCCGGTCCCACAAGGCCCGCCCGGTGTCGTGACCAATTGCTGCTTCGGCGGTTCGGACATGCGCACGTTGTTCGTCAACGACGCGTTCCACGGCCGGGTCCTGGCGTGGGAGTCGATGCCGTCGCCGGGGCTCCCGCTGCACCCCTGGCCGGTGCCGGCCTAGCGGCTCGGCCGCCGGTCGGCCGACCTCTAGCGTCGGTGGCCGTGTCCGAGGTTCAGGAGTATCGGCAGCACCGGTTCGAGCGGCCGGCGGGAGCGTGTGAGCTCCTGCTGGTCAGGCACGGGGAGTCGATGCCGGTCCGTCCCGGCGTGCCGATCCCGTCGGCCGACGGGCACGACGACCCCGACCTCGACCCGGTCGGGGTGGCGCAGGCCGAGCGGGTCGGCGAGCGCCTTGCCGGCGAGGACATCGCCGCCATCTACGTGACGACCCTGCGGCGGACGGCCCAGACGGCGGCGCCGCTGGCGGCCCGCCTCGGCCTCGAGCCGGTGGTCGAGCCTGATCTGCGCGAGGTCTTCCTCGGCGACTGGGAAGGCGGGCAGTTCCGCAAGAACATGGTCGAAGGTCATCCCATCGCCATCCAGATGCGCGAGGAGCAACGATGGGACGCCATCCCCGGCGCCGAGCCCGCTGACGTGTTCGCCGCCCGCGTCAGGCGGGGCATCGAGCGCATCGCCGCCGCTCATCCCGACCAGGCCGTGGCCGTCGTCGCCCACGGTGGCGTGATCGGCGAGGTCTTCGCCCTGGCGTCGGAGACGAACCGGCCCTGGAGCTTCATCGGCGCCGACAACGGCTCGATCAGCCACCTGGTCGTGACGAGCGACCGGTGGATCATCCGCCGGTTCAACGACACCGCCCATCTCGACCTGGCCTTCACCACCCGCAGCGAACCGCTGATCTGAGCCGTGGCCGGCGAGCCGCTGGAGTCGACCCGGGTCGATCGCTGGCTGTGGGGCGTGCGGCTCTACAAGACCCGGTCGCTGGCCACTGACGCGTGCCGGGGTGGCCACGTGCGGGTGAACGGGGGGGCGGCCAAGCCGGCCACGACCGTCCGGATCGGCGACCGGGTCGAAGCCACCGCCGGCGAGCGGGAACGGGTGCTCGAGGTGGTGCGGGTGATCGACAAGCGGGTGAGTGCGACGGTGGCGGCCGAGTGCCTGGTCGACCACAGCCCGCCGGTGCCGCCAAAGGAGGACCGCATCCCGCCGGTCTTCATCCGCGATGTCGGCACCGGCCGCCCGACCAAGCGCGACCGCCGCGACCTCGACCGCTTCCGCCGGAGCTGACCGCTGCACCTCCTCGTTCTTTGGCGACTGGTGGGCCGCAGAGCGGCACCAGTCGCCAAAGAACGGGAAGTCAGGCGATGTCGGGCGTCGAGTCAGTCGAGGTCGACGACGAGTCAGTCGAGGTCGACGACGATCAGCTCGTCGGCGATGAAGGTGTCGCCTTCGCGGTGACCGGCCAGCTCGACGGCGTCGCCCACGATGGGCGTGGTGCCCTCGGGCTCGACGGCGGCGCCAGGGGCCATGCGGACGGTGAGCGAGCCGGTCTGCTCGCCGAACGACGGCGCCCACTGCCAGTCGCTGCGCACGACGAGCTGGGGCGCGACCTGGGTGACCTCGCCGGCGAGCCGGAGCCGGGTGGCCCCGCCTGCGGCCGCCGAGCCGGGCGCCCCGGAGAGAACGGTGAGCGAGACGAACAGGCCGACGGCCACGACCGCCACACCCAAGCGGGCATCGCGTCGTCGCATCGCGGGCAGCCTACGACCGCCGCCCAACGCCCCCTCGGCATGCACGTCAATCACCGTGGTGGCCCTTCTCGTGCTTCTTCTTGTCGGGGTGCTCGCCGTGCTTGCCCCTGTCCATCACCACCGGTGGTGCAGTCGTGGTCGTGGTGGTGATGAGCGAAAGCGAGCTGTCGACGACCGCGGCCGATGCGAGCACGGCGGCGGCGCGCTTGTCGCTGATGTCGCCCTGGCGCTGCAGCCCGGCCACCGTCGTGCGGATGGCAGCCAGATCGGCGCGGGCCCGGTTGACGTCGCGGGCACCGGCAGCCACTCGCAGGTCGGCCACCGTCGCCGACAGCGTCGACGATCCGTCCTTCGACAGCTCGTGACTGCCACCGCCACAGCCAGCAAGGGCGAGCGACAGCAGGACGCCGACGAGCACCCGACCGCGGGAGGTCATCGCCGCACCAATACGCCGAGGTGCTTGATGGCGTCGTCGAGGGCGGGCGGGACGGGTTGGGTCGGCGGCGGGGCGGCCGTGGTCGACGGCGCGGTGGTTGCGGGCGCCGGCGTACCGCCTCCACCGGTCCCGGCGGTGAGCACCAGCAGCAGGGCGGCCGCCGCGGCCACGGCGCCGACCACCGACACGAGCCGGCGCGACTCGGGCGCCGACTCGCTCCATCGCTGCCGGACCGAGCGACGGGTCGCCCCGATGGCGGAGGTCACGACCGGGATCGAGAGCGTGGGCGGGTCGGACTCGACGATCGGCCCGCTGAAGACCATCGTCTGGTCGGGCCGCGACGCGGCGAGGGCGGCGGCCATCTGGTGGGCCGCACCGAACCGGTCGTCGGGCTGGCGGGCCAACGCCCGGTGGACCGCAGCGGCGAAGGCGCCGTCGACCTCCGGTCGCAGCTCGCTGAGGGCCGGCGGGTCGCCGACGGTGATGGCGTGGGCCACGGCCAGCGGCGTGTCGCCGGTGAACGGCTTCCGGCCGGCCAACGCCTCGTAGAGCAGCACGCCCACGGCGTAGAGGTCACTCGCCGGTGTCGCCGGTGCGCCGGCGAGGCGCTCGGGCGCCATGTAGCTCGGTGTGCCCACCAACTGACCGGTGATGGTGAGGTCGAGGCCCTCGGTCGTCTTGGCGATGCCGAAGTCGCCGACCTTGGGGGTGCCGTCACCAGCGAGCAGCACGTTGCCCGGCTTCACGTCTCGATGGACGATGCCGAG
>Ga0136846_1211559_pt1 | contig 10737 bp, 12 predicted proteins | sample HopSoiMetagenom2_FD_96841 | JGI IMG/M metagenome (GOLD analysis project Ga0136846, IMG submission 96841) | Grasslands soil microbial communities from Hopland, California, USA - 2 Assembly 2016 (version 4) | ecosystem: Environmental > Terrestrial > Soil > Grasslands | place: USA: Hopland... | reverse complement strand
GGCTTGGCCGCGGCGCGGGTAGCGCCACGCAACCACGCTGGAAGCCGCTGCCCGCGACGCGCCGCCGCAGCCCCGGGGGCGACAGCCCCCGGGCCCGACCCGACCCGAGGGACGAACGCAGACCCAGACCCATATCTCCTACCTAGACTGACCACGATGGCCACGCCTGAGTTCGCGACGCTCACCTCCGATGACTTGGTCACCGGCGAGGCGGTTGCGCTCGACCTGCCGCCGTCCAGCCTGGGGTCGCGGATCGTCTCGGGGCTCATCGACGTGCTCGTGACGATGATCCTGTTCATCGCGGCGGTGTTCGTGTTCATCGTGGCCGCGCTCCAGTCGGACGAGGCACTCCTCCGCGCGTCGTTCGTGGCCACGATGATCGTGGTCTTCCTCGTCTACCCGTCGACGCTGGAGACACTGACTCGCGGGAAGTCGCTCGGCCACCTGGTCTGCGGCCTGCGCACGGTCCGCGACGACGCGGGGCCGATCACCTTCCAGCACGCGTTCGTGCGGGCGCTGGTCGGCTTCGTGGAGATCTATGTGTTCTTCGGGGTGCCGGCGTTCTTCTCGGCGCTGCTCAGCCCGCGTGGCAAGCGGCTGGGCGACTACGCCGCCGGGACCTACGTCGTCCGCGACCGGGTCCGGCTCCGGCTCGCGCCGCCGACGCTGATGCCTCCGCCGCTCGAGCGGTGGGCGCGCACGGCCGATATCGCCAGCCTGCCCACCGGCCTGGCGCTGGCGGTCCGCCAGTTCCTGGGCCGGCTGCCCACGCTCGACCCGCAGTCGCGAGCGGTGCTGGGCACCCGGTTGGCCGACCAGGTCAGCGAGTACGTCGCACCGACCCCTCCGTCCGGGACCCCGCCGGAGGCCTACCTGGCCGCGGTCGTCGCCTCGCGTCGAGAGCGGGACCAGGCCCGGCTGCACCGCGAGGCCGAGCTGCGGCGTCGATTGACCGCGCGCCGGTGAGCAGCGCGCCGACGCGGGCGCCGGCCGACGTCCTGGTCCACCTGCGCCGCGCGCGCGACCACGCCGACCGGCACTTCACCGAGCCACTCGACCTCGAGACGCTGGCCGGGGTCGCGGGGATGAGCAAGTACCACTTCCAGCGCCTGTTCACCGCGACGTACGGCGTGTCCCCCGCCGCCCACCTGTCGCGGCGCCGGGTCGAGCGCGCCCAGGACCTGCTCCGCGCCACCAACCTCACCGTCACCGAGGTCTGCTACGCGGTCGGGTTCTCGAGCCCGGGGTCGTTCAGCAGCCGGTTCCGCGAGCTGGTGGGAGAGGCGCCGAGCGAGTTCCAGCGGAGGTACGCCGCCACGGGCGCGCCACACATCCCGGGCTGCTACATCTTCATGTGGGGGCTGGCCGAGAAGAGCTCCGCAAGCGAGGAGAAGCCCGAGGGGGACGACGGGCTCTAGCGTCGGAGCCATGATCACCAACATCGCGATCGCCTCGGTCTACGTGAAGGACATCGACGAGTCCAAGGCCTTCTACACCGACGTGCTGGGCTTCCAGGAGAACAGCGACGTCACCCTCAGCGACGGCTACCGCTGGTGCACGGTCAGCCACCCCAGCCAGCCCGAGATCCAGGTCCACCTGACCGTGCCGGGACCTCCGCACACACCCGACATGATCGCGGCCATCACGCGCGCGCTCGACGAGGGGAACATGCACGCGCTCGGCATGGCCGTCGATGACTGCCGCACGACCTTCGAGGACCTCAAGGCCAGGGGCGTGGAGTTCCTGCAGGAGCCCTCCGACCGGCCGTACGGGGTCGAGGCGGTCTGCCGCGACAACTCCGGCAACTGGATGGTGCTGGTCGAGCAGAAGGCCTACGCCGGTCGGGACTTCCCGCACACCTGAGTGTCTGGGGCACGATGGTCGCCGTGACTGACGTGACACCGCTCTGGGACTTCGCCGACCCGGCCGGCTCCGAGCAGCGGCTCCGCGCCGCGGCCGACATCGCCGAGGGCGCTGACCGGCTGGTGCTCCTGACCCAGGTCGCCCGGGCGCTCGGGCTGCAGCAGCGGTACGACGAGGGGTACGCCGTCCTCGACAGCCTGGCCGTCGGGGATCCCGAGGTGGCGACCCGGGCCGCGCTCGAGCGCGGCCGGCTGCTCCGCTCGTCCGGTGACGCCGACGCGGCCCGACCGTACTTCGAGGCGGCGGCCCGAGCCGCCCGCGAGGCGGGGCTCGAGGCCCTGCACGTCGACGCGCTGCACATGGTCGCGCTCGTGGCACCGGCCGAGGACCGGCAACGTCTCAACGAGGAGGCACTGGCTGTGGCCCGCGCCGCCACGGACGAGACCGCCCGCGACTGGGACGCCTCCCTCCTCAACAACCTCGGGATGGTGCACGCCGACGCCGGGGACTGGCCCGACGCACTGGCGGCGTTCGAGCAGGCGCTGGCCGCGCGCGAGCGGATCGGTGACGCCGGCCGCACCCGGGTCGCGAGATGGATGGTCGGCTGGGCGCTGCGCAACCTGGGCCGGACCGAGGAGGCTCTCGCGGTGCAGACCGCGCTCAAGGCAGAGCTCGACGCCGCGGGCGAGGAGGACCCGTACGTCGACGAGGAAATCTCGCTACTCCTGGGCTGACCCGCGGCGTACCGTTGGGCCATGCATGCGTGGCCGCGCAGCCACCACCGGCAGCAGCTGGAGCCCAAGGGACGGCCGATCGAGGTGATCGTCGTCAACCTGAGGAGGCTCTGCGCGCGCTACTACGGTCTCGACCCGCGCACCCCGTTCGTCAAGGTCGAGGCGGTGCGCGGTGCCTACGACAAGGTGCTGGGCGAGTGCTGCACCGCTCTGGGCCGGACGCACCTGCTCGAAGTGCTGCAGCCCGGACACGAGCTGGACGCAGAGCGGGAGCGCGTCGAGGACCTGCTCGCCGACGCCGGCGTCCGGCTGCCCCGCGCCGCCTAGTGTCCTGGGACTCGCCGGTAGGCGAGGTCCGAGATCGTGCGGCCGGCCTCGATTCCCTTGCGCTCGAACCTGGTGATCGGCCGTTCGACCCAGCGCGGCACCGGTCCGCCGTCGAGGGACGGCTCGGCGTCGAGGACGGCGCGCATCTGCTCGGCGTAGCTCGACCAGTCGGTGGCCAGCCGCCAGGTCGCCCCGAGCGCCAGGCGGCCGGCCGCCAGCCGGGCGAAGTCCGGGCCCACCAGCCGGCGCTTGTGGTGGCGGGTCTTCGGCCACGGGTCGGGGAAGAACGTCCAGAGCCCCGCGAGCGTCCCTTCGCCGAGCAGGTTCTCGAGCGACCAGACCGCGTCCACGCAGATCAGTCGGACGTTCTCGGCGCCCGCCTCGTGCAGCCGCCACAGGGTGTCGGCCACGCCGGGCCGCCAGACCTCGAAGGCGAGCACGTCGTGGTCCGGCCGCGCGGCCGCGAGCGCCGCGGTGGCCTCCCCCACGCCCGACCCGATCTCGACGACGAGCGGCGCCTCCCGCCCGAACCAGTCGGCGAAGGAGAAGTCCGGCCGGTCGACCGCCTCGTCGGGGATCACCCACGCGTCGTGGTGCGCCGTCCAGGCCTGCGCCTGTCGCGGCGTGAACCGGTTGCCGCGGCGGGAATAGCTCAGGACCTCCCGCATCCGGCGGCCGTCCGCGGTCAGCTTGTGGTGCGGGCGGGCGGGGGTGACGCGCTCGTCCATCCCCCTACTGTGACAGCGCCTGGAGGGCGTCCGTGAACACCTCCGTGTGCCGGTCGACGTCGGCCTCGGTGTGGGCCGGGCAGAACAGTGCCATGTTGTGGAACGGCGTGAGCAGCACGCCGCGGTTGAGGCACCACAGGTGCAGGAAGGCCTCCAGCTCCTCGTCGACCGCCGCGGCTGCGGCGGCTCCGTCGGGCGGAGGCGGGCAGAACCAGTACTCCGCGCGGCAGCCCAGCCGCTGCACGTGCCACGGCAGGCGGTGCGCGTCGATGGCGCCGACGACACCGGCGGTGAACCGCCCGGCCAGCGGTACGGCGGCCGCGAAGTCCTCCTCGCCCAGGGCGGTGGACAGCGTGGCGCGGATCGCGGCGAGGGCGAGGGCGCTCCCGGTGAGCGTGCCGCCCACGCCGGCCACGTCGATGTCGTGGCCGAGCATCGGGCCGCTCAGCCGCTCGGCCACCTCGGCGGTCATGCCGTACGCCGCGCAGGGGATCCCGCCGCCGATCGCCTTGCCGACCACGAGCAGGTCCGGCTCGAGCCCCCAGGCCGCGGTGGCGCCGCCCGGACCGGCGCACATCGTGTGCGTCTCGTCGATCACGAGCAGCACGCCGTGCCGCCGAGTGATCTCCCGGACTCCTTCGGAGTAGCCGGGTGCCGGCAGCACGATGCCGATGTTGGTGAGCGCGGGCTCCATGAGCAGGCAGGCCACGTCGCCCTCGGCCAGCCGGCGGTCGAGCGCCCCGAGGTCGTTGAACGGCACCACCGCGGTCGTGGCCGCGACGTCGGCCTGCGGGCCGAGTGCTCCGGGGCGCGCGACCACACGGCCGTCGTCGCCCAGGACGGCCAGGGTCTCGTCGACGGTGCCGTGGTAGCACCAGTCCATGACCGCCACTCGCGGCCGCCCGGTCAGGTGGCGGGCGAAGCGGAGCACGAACCGGTTCGCATCGGTGGCGGAGATGGCGAGCTGCCAGAACGGCAGGCCGAACCGGCGGGCCAGCTCGGCACCGACCCAGGCTGCGTCCTCGGACGGCAGCATCGCGGTCGCCCCGGTGGCCATCCGGCTCGCGACGGCCTCGGTCACGGCCGGGAGCGCGTGGCCGGTCATCGCCCCCGTGTCGCCCAGGCAGAGGTCGACGTACTCGAGCCCGTCGGCGTCGACCAGCCGGCCACCCTGCGCGGCAGCCACCGAGACGGGGAAGGAGCCGGGCCAGCGGGTCATCCACGGCATCGGTACGCCGGCCAGGAGGTTGGCCCGCTGCTCCTCGGCCAGCGCGGCCGAGCGTGGGTGACGCTCGACGAAGCGGGCCTCCTCCTGCCGGCGGAGGGAAGCGAGCCGCGCGCGGTCGATCACGACGCGACTCTAGGGGGCAGGATGTCGGACATGGCCCAGCAGCCGCCGTACCTGCCGTACGGCCCGCCGCCGCCGATGCCGATCCGCCCGGCCCACCCCGAGGCGACCACCGTGCTGGTCCTCGGCATCGTGTCGATGGCGGTGTGCGGCGTGGTCGGGCCGGTCGCGTGGGTGCTCGGCAACCGCGTGGTGCGCGAGATCGACGCCAGCGGCGGGGCGCTGGGCGGCCGCAGCGAGGCTCAGGTCGGGCGCGTCCTCGGGATCATCACCACGGGCTTCCTCCTGCTCGTGATGGGGGTCGCCGTGGTGGCGGTCATCGTCCTGCTCGTCGCAGCGGCCACCGCCAACGGGTGACCGGCTCGGCCAGGAGCGCGTCGAGGCGGTCGCGGAGCTCGGCCGTGCCTGGTCTCGCAGCCGGGTCCGCCCGCAGGCAGTCGGCCAGCAGCGGCCGTAGCAGCGTCGGCACCCGGGACACGTCCGGCTCGCGGCCCGGCGCCGTTCCGGTCACGCACTCGAACAGCGTCGCGCCCAGCCCCCACACGTCGGTGGCCGGTGCGACGGTCCCGCCCTCGTCCTGCTCGGGGGCGGCGTACCCGTCGGTGCCCAGGCCACGCTCGATCCGGCCCGGGCGGGTGGCCAGCCCCAGGTCGATGAGGACGGCGCGGCCCTCCTGCACGACGACGTTGTCCGGCTTGACGTCCAGGTGCACCCAGCCCTGCCGGTGCAGGTAGCCGAGCACTGACACCAGCTGCCGGCCGAGCAGGGTCGTGTCGGCGACACCGAGCCGGCGGCCGTCGACGAGCGCCGACACCGTCGCTCCGGGCAGCGTCTCGAGGACCAGGGCCGGCGCCGGCGCGGTGACCAGCTCGTAGCCGCGCACCAGGTGCGGGTGCGAGAGCGTCGTGAGCAGGGCTCCCTCGGTGAGGAGGGCGACGCGGATGCGCTCGTTACCGAGCCGGTCCGGGCGCACCACCTTGACCACGGCCCGGCAGTCCCGCGCCAGGCTGGTCACGTCGTAGGTGTCCACCCGGCCACCCCGCGACAGCAGGCCCTCGACCCGGTAGCCCGGCAGCAGCTCGGCTCCGGCGGGTACGACGTCGGGCTCGACGGTCGCGGGCATCACCGGGCCGCTCCCACCTGGACCGGCTGGGTGTCCACGCCGGCGTCCTCGAGCTCGATGACGCGGTCGACGTACTCCAGCGCCACCGGGTCATGAGTGGCCACGATCACCGTGCGGCCGGCCCGGTGCCAGGCCACCGCGTCGAGGAGACGCCGCGAGGTGGCCGCGTCGAGGCCGGTGGTGGGCTCGTCGAGGAACAGCACCGGGGCGTCCCGGAGCAGGGCCCGCGCCACCGCGATCCGCTGCCGCTGGCCACCGGAGAGGCTGCGGCCGCGCTGGCCGACGCGGGTGTCGTAGCCGTTCGGCAGCAGTCGGACGAAGCCGTCGGCGTCGGCCCGGCGGGCGCCCTCCTCGACCTCCGCGCGGGAGGCGGCGGGGCGGCCGAACCCGATGTTCTCCGCGATCGTCGCGTCCATCAGGGCGGTCTCCTGCGGCACCAGCGTCACCGCGGCGCGGACCGAGCGCGCGGTGAGCTCGCGGAGGTCGTGACCGTCGATGCGGACGACGCCCTCGACCACGTCGGCGTGCCTGGTCAGGAGCCGGCTGACCGTCGACTTGCCGGCGCCGCTGGCGCCCACCAACGCGACCATCTCGCCGGCCTCGATGAGGAACGACGTCCCGTGCAGCGCGTCCCGCGTCGCGCCCGGGTAGCGCACGCGGACGCCGGACAGCTCGACCGACCCGCGCGCGTTGGTGAGGTCGCGGGCGCCGGGCGCGTCCTGCGGCAGCGGCTCGTCGAGCAGCTCGACCATGCGCTCGACCCCTGCGGTGGCGGAGTAGAGGGCGGGGAGCAGGTTGCCGAGGCTGCGCAGCGGCGAGTAGCACTGCACCAGCAGGGCCAGGAAGGCCATCAGTCCGCCGAGGGTCAGCCGGTCGGAGGCCAGCGCCCAGGTGCCGAGTGCGATCACGGCGAGCGTGCCGACCAGCTCGGCCAGGTCGGCCAGCGGCAGGAAGACCGCCCGGATCCGCGCCCCGACCAGCTCCGCGGACGCGATGGCGAGGTTCTGGTCGTGGTAGTCGGCAACTGCGTCGGCCTCGCGGTTGTAGGTCTGGACCAGAGCGGCGTTGGCCAGCCGCTCCTCGGTGACCGCGCTGAGCGACCCGGCCCGCCGACGCCGTTCGCGCGACACGTCCTTGACCAGCCGCGAGAAGTGCCGGGCCACCCACCACAGGAGCGGGGCGGCGATCATCGAGACCAGGGCCAGCTGCCACTGGAGCCAGAAGAGTGCACCGGCGTAGATCGCCAGCCGCAGCACGGCGCCGGTGCCCGTGGCGAACTGGCCGATCATGAACGACTCGACGGCGGCGGTGTCCGACGTCAGCCGGGACATGGTGTCGCCCAGCCGGTTGCGGTCGTGCACGTGGCTCGGATGGGCCAGCACGTGCGCGAACACCTTGGTCCGCAGCCGGACCAGGAACTTCTGGGAGATCCAGGTGGACAGGTAGTCGTCGACGCCGGAGACGACCGCGCTGAGGAGGTTCAGGCCCACGTACAGCGCCGCGATCCAGACCAGCGGCCCGAGCGTGGCCGGCACCAGCACGTCGTCCACGAGCTTCTGGAACAGCAGCACCTCGAGCACCGCGATCAGCGGCGCGGCCGCCAGCAGGACGACGAGCAGGAGCAGCCACCAGCGCAGCGGCCGCAGGTCGGGCCAGAACCGGCGGACCACCTGACGCAGTGTCATGGGCTGGGCCTGGCGGACCAGCGGCGCGGCGTCCGGTGCGGGGCGCAGCAGCGCGGCCAGCTGCTGGAGCAGCCGGCGAGGGCGGACCCGGAGGCCCGCCCTCTCGGCGATGTTCACCTGGCCGATCCCGCGCTTCAGCCGTGGCTGTGCGAACGGGTGCGCGTCCCGGTGCCGTGGTTGGTGTTGCTGTTGGTGTTGGTACCGCCGTGCGAGTGGCCGTGCCGACCGCGACGGCCGGTCACGCGGGCCGGCTTGAGTGCCTTCAGCAGGTGCGAGCGAGCCATGGTGGTTCTCCCCTTTCGTAGTGCCTTGTTCTCCTGACACCGGCAACGGTGCCCGGGCAGGGTGAGGCCACCGTGAGGCCGCGGTTAGAGGACTCTCATGGCGTCCTGGTCGGCTGCCGACCGCGGACCGGCTGGTAGCCGGCGAACCGCGGCTCGGCAGCGCCCTCGCCTCCGGTGAGGTCGGGCAGCTGTCGCTGGAGCTCGTGGAACCGGGCCGCAGGGAGCACGACCTCGAGCGTCGTGAACGTCTCGGTGGACCACGCGCCGGTGGTGGAGGCACCGAGCCGCCCGAGCTCCCGCTGGAGCGCTCCGGTGGTGGCCGTCGGGGCCTCGACGCGTACGTCGACCAGCGGTTCGCACACCACGGTGCCGGCGTTCCGCAGCGCCTGGCGGGCCACGATCGGGGTGAGCTTGCGGTAGTCGACGGCGGCGCTGCGCGGACCTCGCGTCGACGGCGGACCGTCCGCGACGCTGTAGCCGATCCGGGTCAGGGTGACCAGGCAGTCGGTGACCTGCCAGCCGCGCAGCCCGGCTGCCAGCGCGGCCCGCACGTGCCGCTCGATGACGTCCCTGAACGCCTCATGGGTCTTGTACAGGTAGAGCGGGATGTCCTCGGCCGGCACGTCGGTGCGGAAGCGCAGCCCCGAGCCCGGCAGTCCCGGGTCGATCCGCAGGCCCACCGTGGCGTGGTAGGGGTTGGTCTCGGTGTTGAGCACCTCCAGCGCCTCACCGACCCGGCCGGGGCGCTCGACGTGGACGACCGTGGCGTCCGCGAACTCGACGTCGACGCCGTAGTCCCGCGCCAGGGTCTCCGCGATGACCTCCTGCTGCACCCGGCCGTACAGCGAGACCGACAGGCGGCCCAGGTCGTCGTGGCGCACGCCGATCAGCGGGTCCTGGTCGGCGAGCTGGACCAGGGCCGCCCGCAGCAGGTGACCTCGGGCCGGGTCACGCGCCGCCACCACGGCCTCGAGCGTGGGCGGCGGGAAGTGGTGCTCGTCACCGGCGGCCTCGTCCCCCACGGCATCGCCGACCCGCACCCGAGCCGGCCCGCGGACCCGGGCGATCTCGCCGGCACCCAGGGTGTCGGTCCGCACCCACTGCCCGGCGCGGTAGCCCGCGACCTCGACCACCTTCTCCGGTGGCGCGCCCCCGAAGGAGACGCGGTCGCGGAGGCCGAGCCGGCCCCCGAACAGCCGCAGGTAGGCGACCTTCTCACCGGCCGCGCCGCGCTCGATCTTGAACACCCGGGCAGCGAGCGGCCCGTCGTCGTCGGTGGGCGGTGGGGCGAGCAGGTCGACCAACGCGTCCATCAGCGGCTGGACGCCGGTGCCCCGCGCGGCCGAGCCGCTGAACACCGGGAACACGCGGCCGCGCCGGGTCTGCGTGGCCAGGGACCGACGCAGGCGAGCCCGGTCTACGGCCGCCTCGTCGCGCAGGTAGTCCGCGAGGAGGCCCTCGTCACGCTCGGCCAGCAGGTCCAGCAGGCCGCCGCCGGCCACGTCCACGGCGTACGGCGTGAGCCGCTCCCGCACCTCGGCCAGCACCCGCCCGACGTCGGCACCGGTCCGGTCGGTCTTGTTGACGAAGAGGACGGTCGGGACCGCCAGCCTCCGCAGGGCGCGCATCAGCACCGCGGTCTGCTGTTGCACGCCCTCCACGGCCGAGAGGACGAGCACGGCTCCGTCCAGCACGCTGAGCACCCGCTCCACCTCGGCGATGAAGTCCGGGTGACCGGGGGTGTCGATCAGGTTGACGCAGGCCCCGTCGCGCTCGAACGCGGCGACGGTGGAGCGGATGGTGATCCCGCGCTCGCGCTCGAGGGCGAGCGAGTCGGTCTGGGTGGTCCCCGCGTCGACCGAGCCGACCCGGTCGATGACCCCGGCGGCGTACAGCAGCCGCTCGGTCAGCGTGGTCTTCCCGGCGTCAACGTGCGCGAGGATCCCGAGGTTGAGTGTCCTGCGGAGCAAGCGTGGTCTCCTGGTGAGAGTTCGTGAGGTCTGGCATGACGAACACGAACGCTGCGCGCATCGGAGACACCTCTCGGGAGTGCTTGCTGGACCCGGCCACCGTAGGACCGTGGCGGGTCGGGGTCACCTGGTTTTCGAGCGTTGGCCGGTTCCGCCCTGGCCAGCGGTGACCTTTCAACGCATCCGCGATCCGAAACAGGTTGATCTGCCACCGCCACCTGGTGGGGGCACGCGCCGAGCCCAGCGGGCGGTGACCTTTCAACGGCTCTAGGGCGAGCACCGGTTGAAGGGTCACCGCCGGCCCGGCCAGCGACCGGTTTCCGCGCCACCAGGTTGCCTGCTGACCGCTGGGCCGCCGTCCCCCGCGTCAGCGGTCAGCCAAGAACCCGAAACGAGCCGAAACCAGCATCCCGAGTTGCTCGCTGACCGCGACCCGGTGCCGATCCGCGTCAGCGGTCAGCCAGCAACCTCGGGGCGCGCGGCCGCGCCGGCAAGCGGCGGACACAAGCAGGAACCCCCGCCAGCCTTGCGGCTGGCGGGGGTTCTCGGTGACTCAGTGAGCCGTGGTCAGATCACTTGGTGATCTTGGTGACCCGGCCGGCGCCGACGGTGCGGCCGCCCTCGCGGATGGCGAAGCGCAGCCCCTCCTCCATGGCGATCGGCTGGATGAGCTCC
>Ga0136846_1238099_pt1 | contig 10738 bp, 9 predicted proteins | sample HopSoiMetagenom2_FD_96841 | JGI IMG/M metagenome (GOLD analysis project Ga0136846, IMG submission 96841) | Grasslands soil microbial communities from Hopland, California, USA - 2 Assembly 2016 (version 4) | ecosystem: Environmental > Terrestrial > Soil > Grasslands | place: USA: Hopland... | reverse complement strand
GAAACCGAATCATTGAAGGATAAAGCGCCGTACGCGAATCTCCATGCGCGACTGGATCGGCTCGGCAAGCAGATCAACATGTTCATCCAATCTGTGGAACGTTCTCATAACGAATTCGGATCCCGAATCTAAAAACCAGAACCCGGTATCAAGGAACCAGAATCCAGTACCCAGAATCCAGAATCCAGTGACTCTCTCCAACACCATCATCGTCGGTTTTAAGGAAGTCTGGTCCCATAAGTTCCGGTCCTTGTTGACCATGCTGGGGATCATTCTTGGCGTGGCGAGCCTGGTGGGGATGGCGGCGATCATCAAAGGGATGGAAAACGGCATGCGCGAAACGATGATTGCGATGGGTGGCGCGGACAAGGTCGTTCTGGAAGAACAGGATGTGCCGCCGGAGCAGGAACATCTGTCCGATCAAGCCGTCGGCCGAACAATGGCGGACGTTGAAGCGTTGCGTGATAGCGCCCCGATGATGCGGCTGATCTCACCGGAGATGACGGTGGATGATGTTTCGATCACGCACGGCAAGAAAATGACCGTCACGGATTTATCTGGCGTGTGGCCTTCGGTGATCGACATGAATTTGCACACGCTGGAGCACGGACGTTTCTTCACGGATTTTGATGAGGAAAACGCCAGCGCGGTGTGCGTCATCGGGACGGCGTTGCGGGATGAGCTTTTTGGTTCAGCGGAAGAAACCGGCCAGGAAATTGTGCCGGTGGGCGAAGTCGTCAATATCAACGGCCAACCTTTCACGATCGTCGGTATGTTCGCGCGGTACGAAGGCGAGCAGGAGAAAAAGGAGCGCGAGCTGGCGAAGTCCAAACCGAAGGAGCAGCAAGCCGGCCCCGCACGTCGCCGGGGTTGGGGCCACAGCAACTGGGCTTTCCGGCACAAGAACTATTCATTGTACGTGCCACTGAACACAGCGTGGGTTCGCTTCCGTTCCGTGGGCGATACCAATGGTGTGCCGGACAAAAAGCTCTCGGACCTTTCGCTCAAAGTCACGAGCCTGGATGAGCTGGCGCCGGCGCTCCAGCAGGCGCGCAATGTCCTGATGCTGACCCATCGCGGCATCGAGGATTTCGGCTTTCGCACGCAGGAGAATCAACTCGAAAGCATCGACAAACAGATTCACAACGCGCGCATGAGCGGCGGTGTGATCGCGGGGATCAGCCTGATCGTCGGGGGCATCGGCATCATGAACATCATGCTGGCGAGCATCAACGAACGCATTCGCGAAATAGGGATATGCAAAGCGGTCGGCGCAACCGGGCCGGCAATTTTCATTCAAGTGTTGATCGAAAGTGTAGTAATCGCTTTGCTCGGCGCCGCGTTGGGGGTCGCGGCTTCCTACGGCTTTGTGAGAGTGCTGGAATCCATTTCGCCGACCGCCAATGCGCCGGTGATTACCGCGACAGCGATGCTGATTGCGATTGGGTTTAGCATTGCGGTGGGCGTTTTTGCCGGATTATTTCCGGCTATCAAGGCGGCGCGGCTGGATCCAATCCAGGCTTTGAGATACGAATGAGTATGCACCCGAAACCAGGACGCCAACGAAAAACCCCTCATCCCGGCCTTCTCCCCTTATCAAGGGGAGAAGGAGAACCGCAGTCTGGTTTGGAGCGTGCAGACGTCTTGGATTTTCGAGGCCGTGTCCTAACATCAACCTCTGGCGACAGGCCTTTATGCAGCTTGACAGCATCCGATGCTTGCCGGAATTTTGAACGATGCAAGCGGATTACCGCAAAGTTCTGACCGTTGAGCCAGGGAAGCGAGGCGGAAAGCCGTGTATTCGCGGTATGCGAATTACCGTTTATGACGTGCTCGGATATATGGCCTCCGGCATGACCAATGAAGAGATACTTTCTGATTTTCCAGAACTGACTAAAGAAGATTTGCTCGCTTGCCTCGCTTACGCAGCTGATCGTGAAAGCCGTTACAAGATTATCCCAACATCTTGAAACTGCTTTTTGACGAGAATCTTTCGCGAAAACTTCCGCAGATCTTATCTCAGGAATTTCCAGATTCTACACATGTCATCCCTTGTGGCTTAACCAAAGCGGATGACAGAAAGATCCGAGAGTACGCGGCTGCAAACGGTTATGTCGTTGTGACGCAAGATGAGGATTTCGCACAGTTGTGCGAATGGTTTGGAGCTCCTCCAAAAGTAATTTGGATCCGCAGAGGTAATTCACCAACCCAGGCTTACGCGCGTTTGATGCGAAACCTCAAAGAACAAATTGAGGCGTTCGAGGCAGACTCTGAAAAAATGGTGCTAGTTTTGGACTGAAATCCTGATGGTGTGCGTGACAGGCGCGAAGGCTTTCTGAATTGCGTCGGCGAGGGGTTCTCTTTGTTGCTCGGTTGATTCGACAGCTTTGTCCATGTCCGCCTTGCCTTCAGCGCCATGAAAGATCTGTTTGATTTGTTTGGTTTCGAAGGCTTGCTTGGCGGCGACGGCCGCATCCACTTTGGCAAAAGCTTCACTGAAAGGATTCAGCGGGAATTCTTCGACCAGGTTGATTCCTTTGGCCAGTTGCGCTGAGGTGAAGCTGCGCGTTTCGGTTCCCCAAGTAACTTTGAAAGAATTGCCTTTGCCGTTTTTGGCGATGAGCACGAACCGATTTAAATCGCGATTGAACGGAATCAAACCCATGGCTGAGCGAATGCTGTCGTCTCTTTCCGGGTTATCCTTTTCGCAAACCGGATAGGAAGGCGCGGAGTGACCTTCGGGTTCACACGGGCAGTAGGGATAGCGAGAGCTCTTCAGTTGATATGCGCCGTTTTTCGAGGAGAGAACCTCATGACCCGCGGTGGCCGTCATCTTTTGTTTTTTCAAATCGACAGTGAAAGTGCCGATTTCGCCTTTGAGACCCATGGCTTTGAGAAACGCATACGCCATGATAGTGTGACCGGCCCAACCAGGATGCACGCCGTCTTTGCCGGCAATGGCGTAGTTGGTGCCGAATTGTTTTTGCGCCGCGACTCCCGCGGTGAGCATCGGCCAAAATACATCCGCGAATCCGACGTGCTCCTTTTGGGCGAGTTCGATGCCGATGTTGCGGAGGTTGCAAAGGTTCAAGTTCAAGTCTTCGACATTGCCGTTAGCCGTCTTGACCCAACCGGGCATCTTGCCGACACAGCCTGGGGAGCCCTGGATCACTCTCGTTCCGCTTGCTTTGAAAGCCTCGATGATCGCTTCCGATTTCTCACGATAAGTCTGGCCGATGCGCTCTTCGTAAGGCCGGTATTCGTGGTCGTTCATGCCGTAGCAAGTCGTGGCGATGGTGGGTTTGAAACGGAGGCAATCATTCGTCATGCGCGCGAGGAAGCCGGGAGCGCGTTCGCCGCTCCAGCCGTACTGTCGAACCGTGATTTTCAGATCCGGCACGCACATTGTCAGGTAATCCTCCATGATGCGTGAATACATCTTTTGTTCGGTGATGGAGTCGCCACAGATTGCCAGGCGATCACCGGTCTTCAGCATCAGGACGGAGGGCGTGGGTACTTTTATCGGATGAAAATGTTCCAGCGCCGCGTCATTGGGCTTTGCTTCCTCAGGTTGTTGAGCAATTGAAGACAGGGGGAAGCAGAGCAGGGGAAGGGCGAACCAGAGTTGACGTGTGAATCTCATGGGCGGGATTGTTGGAGTTTGCGAATGATACGTCAAGTCAGGGGCAAGCAAGATAGCTTCGGACGAAAAAGCGCGACCCCTCACTATGACGGATTGATCGGCTCAAGTTCCTTAGCTGCCTTTTTCTTCTGGTGCCGCGTGACAATGGATTTGGTGATGAAATAGGTCGCGATGGCAATTGGCGTGGTGCAGACGACGGAGCCGAGGAGGACATCTTTGCCCAGTTCGAAAATGGTCGCCCAACTTCTCCAGGGATGGCCTTCCCAGGGGACTCGGCCAACATGTTTGGGCCAATGATGCGGAGTGCTGAGCAGCCAAAATCCCACGTCGTAATGCCACCAGTAAATGACGGGCATCAGGGGAAAGATGACATCGTGCAGGGTGGCGGCCAGCACGGCGGCCAATATGTTGCTGCGCGTCAGCCAGGCGACAAAAATGGCCGACAGCGTTTTGATCCCAATCAAGGGAACAAAGCCAAAGAAGATGCCGATGGCAACGCCGCCGGCGATGGCCTGGGGCGTATCGGTAATCGCCAGAAGCTTCAGCGAATGTTCGTGCAGCCAGCGGCGCGGATTCATTTCACGTAACTCGCTGCCGACAATTAAAGGCTACCGCATCGGCATAGCGCACGCCCTTGCCGCCAAAAATGTCGAGCGCCGAGCCAATCGTCAGATCAATCCTGCCGAGGCCCAGTTGCGTAACATCTTCCAGGTCCTTCAACGAATTCGCTCCGCCGGCGTAGGTCGTTGGAATCGAAACCCACTCAGCGAGATTCGTCACCAACTCGCGATCAATGCCGTTGCACAAACCTTCGACGTCCACAGCGTGAATGAGGAATTCAGCGCACGAGGACTCAAATGTTCCGAGCGTGTCTTGCGAAAGTGCGAGGTCAGTGAATTTCTGCCAGCGATCGGTCACGACGTAATATTGAGCATCGCGCTTGCGGCAGCTCAGATCGAGCACGAGCCGAGCCGAGCCGATTCGCTGCTTCAGCTGTTCAAGCCGGTCCCAATTTACTTTGCCGTCTTGAAAAACCCAGGAGGTCACGATCACATGCGAAGCTCCTGCCTTCAACCACTCCACGGCATTGTCCAGATTCACTCCGCCGCCGATTTGCAAGCCACCCGGATAAGCGGCGAGGGCTGCGCGCGCTTCCGTTTCGTTCCCTGGCCCGAGCATGATCACGTGGCCGCCGGCGAGTCCGTCGCGCCGATACATCTCCGCATAGACCGCGGCTGATTTCTGTGAAACGAAATTAGTGCGAAGGCTCCCTGAGCTTTGCTCCAGCGTGCCGCCCACGAGCTGTTTCACTTTGCCTTCATGCAAGTCAATGCAGGGTCGAAACATCGTCCCAAACTAGAGGCAAACGCAATGTTTGACAATGCATGGACCGGCAGCTAAAAGACTCGCAAGGCAGAACAACAACATAGTAACTCAATGCAAACCTTATGAAACATACGTACAAACTGTCCTCGTTGCTCGCGCAATGCGCGGCAGCAGTGTTGCTCGCCGGAGCTGCGCATGCCCAGGGAGACCGCGGCCCATATTTCAAAACGGACCTTGGCGGCGCGATGACTGAGACCACCGATTTGCGCTCATTTATTGGGCCGGTAGCTCCGGGCAGCAAAGTCGAATTCGATCCAGGCGTGCGCTTCGGTATGGCGGCGGGCTGGCGATGGATGCGCTTCTTCTCCACCGAGGCTGAGATCGGCGTCATGGAAAGCGGGATTTCTTCGATGACCGGAGTCTCCGTCCATGATGCCTATATGTACAACACGCCGATCCTGTTTAATGCCCGCGGGGATTTTCCGCTGCCGTTCGGACTTAGCGTGTATGGCGGCGCAGGCATTGGCTATTCGTCCAGCGTTTTCGACGCAGGCCATTCCCAGTCTGGCTTCACAACCGTCCATGGAACGGATTGGGATTCTGTTTTTGCCTGGCAAGCGTTCGCCGGTTTGCGGTGGTCCTTCGGCGGGAGAATGGGGCTGAGCGTGGAATATCGTTACTTCCATGCTGACCCAACAAGCTGGGATATTCACGGTGGTCCCGGCGGGCCTGGCGGTTCGATCGGCTTCGGCCAGATACAAACCCACGCGGTTTCCCTGGCGTTTGATGTGCGGTTCTGACGCGTGGCTCGACAAGGGCCTTTGCCGCCGACTAGATTGGCGGCGTGTCGGATCTTGAAAAATCATTAGTCGTCGCCGGGCGGAGCTTTCGTTCCCGTCTCATTTTAGGTACGGGAAAGTTTGCTTCGCCCGAGAGCATGCGTGACGCGCTCGACGCGAGCGGGGCGGAAATCGTCACGGTCGCGTTGAGGCGCGCCGACTTGAGCGGCAAGAGAGATCCTTTTGCAAACATTCTGGAGTTCATTGATTGCAAAAGGTTTCTCTTGTTGCCGAACACCAGCGGCGCAATGAATGCCGAGGAGGCTGTGCGATTGGCGCGGCTGGCCGCGGCTGCAGGGCTGCCGCGCTGGCTGAAGCTCGAGATTCACCCCGACCCCCGCTATCTGCTGCCGGACCCCATCGAGACGCTCAAAGCCGCGGAAGTGCTCATCAAAGAGGGATTCACGGTGTTGCCTTACATCAATGCCGATCCGGTGCTGGCCAAACGCTTGCAGGACGTCGGCACGGCGACGGTCATGCCGCTTGGCTCACCGATCGGGTCGAATCGCGGCATCCAGACGCGCGATCAGATACGGATCATCATCGAGCAAGCCACCGTACCGGTGGTGGTGGACGCGGGATTAGGCGCGCCGAGCCATGCAGCGGAAGCCATGGAGATGGGTGCTGACGCCGTGCTGGTGAACACGGCAATCGCGGTTGCCTCAGACCCAAATCGGATGGCGGTCGCCTTCAAGATGGCTGTCGAGGCCGGACGCTCCGCTTTCGAATGTGGCTTAGGTGAAGCCCAAGACACTGCAAATCCAACGAGTCCGTTGACGGCCTTTTTGGACTCTTAGAACTCAAAGCGAGACGGTTGAGGTTGACTGCGTTAACCTTCGAACAATGCGTATCCTCTACATCATCGCGCTCCTGCTTTCACTCGCATTTCAAGCCGCGAAGGCTGAGGTGAATGTTTCGCCTTATCCTTCTCAGCGATGGCGACTTTCTGTGGACTTCCATTTTTCGCCCAAGGTGGTCGTGACTTTTCTGAACAAGACGCCAAGTAAGGACGATTTCGTTGTGCCACAAATGCTCCACCTCCTGATTTCCGAAGATGGTGCGATTATCGGACCCCGTAAGTATATGGTACTGATGCGAAAACTATCAAAGCACATTGAGCTGGGTTCCGGAACAATCAGCTATCTCCCATTGGTAGACCGTGGAGCGATCTATTCGAACGCCTGCGCGGTGCTGGAGTCGTCGCGATATGCCAATTCGTTCAGCCACACCAATCCTGACGAGTCCGGTACAGACATCACGATTGATCTACAGATAAACGGACGCACCCTTTCAGCGACGTACGCAAACATCCAACCTGATAATGGCTTACCTGCTGGTGTATCGGCTCTCTTTGCCTTGTTGCGTCGGAACCTTCCTGTTTGCTACGGCGGTTTATTCGATTATCTGAATGTGGCAAAGCTTCCGAAGCTCAACGCTGATGAGGCTAACGAGTTTGGCTATTGCCCAAGGCATCAGGAGCGATTGAGGATCGGCACTGCTTCAATTGTCTACGGATTGATTTACCCTCAAAAGATTTTCATCGATGCCCAAGAAACTCTCTACCCCAATGCCAACTCGTGCTTTGAGGGCGGCTGTTGCAGTGAGCCGGATAGCCCGAAAACTAAAAAAGTCCTGTACTGCTCTTCCTGCCGTAAGGCGCAGGCGGAATGGAACTCAAATTACGTGAAGAGCTCCAAACAAAGCAAAACAAGATGAGTTGAGCAGGTCAGCTAGCCGATTGGCTCGTTCAGAATCTCGCCGAGCGCCGCACAGGTTCGTTCGACGGCCTGTTCGGTGAGGTAGGCGTACATCGGCAGGGAGAAAATCTCTTTGGCAGCGGCTTCGGTTTGGGGCAGGTCGCCCTCTTTGTAGCCGAGCTCCTTGTAGGCCCGCATCGTATGAATCGGCCAAGGGTAGCTGATGTTGACGTGGATGTCGCGTTTGGCGAGTTCCTCAATGATGCGTTTGCGGTCAGCATGCCGCGCGACGTAGAGGTAGTAACAATGGAAATTGCCAGGCGCGATTTTCGGCAGTTGCAATGAAGTTTTGGCGAGCAATTGTTCGTAGCGCACTGCGAGTTTGCGCCGAGTAGCAATGTATTGATCCAGCCGCTTCAATTTGCGCAGCAGGATTTCAGCGTGGAGTTCGTCGAGCCGAGAGTTGTAGCCGTCCTCTTCGGCGTAGTATTGGTTCTCCATGCCATAGAAACGGAGGCGGCGCAGCCGTGCATCCAGCTTGGAGTCATTGGTGACGATGATGCCACCGTCGCCGTAACCACCGAGCGGCTTGGTGGGATAAAATGAAAAAACGGCGAGGTCGGACATGGCGCCGGCTTTAGCGCCGTTTTGCATCGCGCCGTGGGCCTGAGAGGAGTCCTCGATGACTTTGAGTCCGTGCTTTTGGGCGATCGCTTGGACGGCTTTCATGTCCACGCATTGGCCGAAAAGATGCACCGGCATGATGCACTTCGTCTTGGAATTGATCGCGCTCTCCAGTTGCGCGGTATCCATCAGGTAGGTGCCGGGCACAATGTCCACGAAGCGTGGGTTAGCGCCGGAAGCGCGGATGGCGGAAACGGTTGGAACGGCGGTGTTGCTGACTGTGATAACTTCGTCGCCCTGGCCAATGTCGAGCGCTTTTAAGGCGAGGAAAAGGCCGTTGGTAGCGTTGTCCACGCCAATGCCGTGTTTGACGCCGCAATAAGAGGAGAAGGAAGCCTCGAAGTTCTTGACGCTCTCACCCAGGATCAAGCGGCCCGAGCGAAACACCTTTTCGACGCCGGCCATGATGTCATCGCGTTCGGCTTCAAATTCATCCAAATAATCCCAGACTTTGATATTCATTAAATTGTTCGATTCAGGCAAGGCAACGGGCGCGCCGGAGAATTCCTTGAGAATTTATCGGCAACCGAGCAGGCGCAACTTCATGAAGCAGTCGCTGGCTCGAGTTGTTCAGCTTTGGCCCCGCTCGCGCTTTTCAGATTGGATTGAGGGATGCCCAGAAAGCTGCAGGTTGGATTCTGACGCCGTTCGCTTTCGATCTCGGACAGCAAGCCGATGCAAGAGAGCAGGCAGCGGGCCTGCGCATTGACGAAGTTGTTGTAGCGGATGCACTGGCGCAACTGGCCGAGGGTCATCCAGATGTAATTGCGCGGGACGTCTTTCGGAAAATCATCGTCGGCTTCGATGATCGCGGTGTAATTCTGTTCCTGGAAGAAGCGGCCGCCTTCTTCGGATTGCATCGAAGCGAAGCGGACCTGCTCGGGCCGCGCGTTGAGAACGTATTCGAGGAACGGCGGACATTCGTTTTTCGAAGCGTCGCGGTACGTGCCGGTGACGCACTGAATCGTCGCGGCCATCTCGGCGACGTCGAAGTTGCCGACCTCCACTTTGCCCTGCACGAGGAAATGCAGGACGCCGTCGATCTCTTTGACGATGAAAACGACGATGCCTTCCTGTCGCTGCTGAACCAGCGGCTGACCCCAGGTTGCAACTTCACGGCCATGAGTCTCGAACTGGATGCCGACCACCGAGAAAAATTTGTCATCGCGATGGTGAATGGTGTCGTCCACCACCCATTCCTGAACGTATTTGAGGGGAATGCGTTCGACGGTCAGTTCGTAGCGGAACTTGAGCTGGGCGAACCAGGCCAGGACTTCGTCGTTCGAATTGGCGACGCCGGCGGGACGGCTTTCCGAATCGAGAATGCGAGATTGAAAGCTGCCGGAAGCGGGTTTCTCCATGCGCGTTTCCGGCGCATGCGCCAGCAAGCGCTCGAGTGCGTCGGCGGCAGAACGCGATTCGTAGCCATTCGTGAACGCGATGCAAGCGAGTACCGAGCGGGTGCACATGTTCACCAGGTTATCAATGCGCAACAGGCGCTGAATTTGGCCAAGCGTCAGCCAGCAATAATCGTCCAGCAACGGGATGTCCTCGGTGACTTCGAGGATTACGTTTCGGTTTCGCTTGCGGAAAAAGCGGGCGCCCTGTTCGGACTGCAGCGAATCGACGAGCGTTTTGTGTTTGTGGCTATCAATGAAATACTCGAGGTATCCCGGCGGTTTGCCTTTATGGGCGCAGGTGAAGTTGCTGCGGGTGGCTTGCAGGGTCGGCGCCAGTTGCAGATAGCCCAGATTGCCGGGCTCGGTCTTGGCCTGGACGAGGAAATGAAGCACGCCGTTGATTTTGCGCGTGAGGAACCCAAGCATGCCGACCTCCGGCTGGTTGATGATGGGCTGCGTCCATTGGCGGCGGCTGCCGAAATTGGTTTCGACCCAAAGACCTTCCACCCGGAAAAACCTGCCGGTTTCCTGGCCCAGATTCCCCGTGGCCGGATCGAAATGCCAGTTCTTGAGAGATTTCAGTGGGATGCGCTGGACTTTGCTGCGGTGAAAGGCTTTGCGGCTCTCCCACCACTTGAAGAATTTTTCTGGCGAGCCCGCCCAATCACCTTCCGAAAGCTCCGAGGCTAAAAAGTCCAAATCCGTTGATTTCATGCATCATCCACATGGACCCAACCGAGCCATGTTTTCCGGCTATTCTGATCGGAATTAGCCGGTTTTGGTGTACGGTACCAGCCGCACTGCCGCAAATTCAATCAATACGGAAATTTCTTTCGGTAATACTACGGAAATTAGAATTTTGCCGGATTTTGCCGCTCAGTTTTCTCCCATTCGGCGATTTGTTTTTCCGCGACGGCCGCGGGGAGGAGCATTTTTTCACGCGCTTTGCGCCAATCCTCGGGCGCAAGCGTGAAGCGAATCTGGTCCACCCATTGCCCGCCGATCTGCACCGAATCCTTCTCGACGCCGAGCTCTTTCATGCCGAACTTCCGGTTCAGCGAAAGCACCGGCGCATTCGAAACGACCGTCTTGACTCGAACCATTTTCAGGCCGAGCGGGCCAAACCCGAGGTCGAGTCCGAGAATCGCG
>Ga0136846_1211216_pt1 | contig 10741 bp, 10 predicted proteins | sample HopSoiMetagenom2_FD_96841 | JGI IMG/M metagenome (GOLD analysis project Ga0136846, IMG submission 96841) | Grasslands soil microbial communities from Hopland, California, USA - 2 Assembly 2016 (version 4) | ecosystem: Environmental > Terrestrial > Soil > Grasslands | place: USA: Hopland... | reverse complement strand
GCAACCCCCGTCGTACCGCCGGAGGCCGCCGAGCCGCGTCGTTTCATGACCGCCACCGACTTCCTCGAGCGCCGCGCCGACGCCGCCGAGCCCGGCCCCGCCACCTGGGGCTGGCGCGGCCGCCTGCGCCGCTGGAGCGGCGGGACGATCAAGCCCCGGATGAACGCCGCCGAGCGGGTGTACACCCAAGACCGCGCCCTGATCCAGAAGGACTTCGACGGCCCGGTCACGATCGCGTTCATCAACCCCAAGGGCGGTGCCGCCAAGACGACAGGTGTGCTGGCCGCCGGCTACACCTTCGGCACCGTCCGCGGTGGCGGCGTGGTCGCCTGGGACAACAACGAGACCCGAGGCACGCTCGGCATCCGGGGTGCCCGCAGCGTGCACCGCAAGACGACCAAGGAGCTGCTGGCCGACATGGGCAAGTTCGCCGACGTCTCGCAGTCCCGGATCGGAGACCTCGGCTCCTACGTCCGCTCCCAGGGCGACGCGCACTTCGACGTACTCGCCTCCGACGAGAGCGCGAACGTCACCGGCCAGATCCACGCCGACGACTTCAACTCCGTCCACCAGCTGCTGATGCGGTTCTACCGGGTGATCCTCGTCGACACCGGCAACAACATGAGGGCCGAGAACTGGCTGGCTGCCGCGGACGCCGCCGACCTGCTCGTCGTCACCTCGACGGTGCGCGAGGACACCGGCTACAGCGGCCTGTGGATGCTCGACGCGCTGCAGGACGCCGGCTACCAGAACCTGAAGTACAAGACCGTCACCGTGCTCTCCGACCCCTCGGCGACGGTGGACCGCAAGCTGGCCGCCGACCTGGTCGACATCTACCAGCAGCGGACCAGGGGCGTCTACCGCGTCCCCTACGACCCGGCGCTGGTGGCCGGCTCGGTGCTGCCGTACGGCGATCTCTCGCACAGCACCCGGATGAGCTGGTTCCGCGCCTGCGCGGGCATGGCCTCGGCGTTCTGACTCAGGCTCCACCTCCACCGGCCGTCCACCTGCCCGGGGTCTACTCGACCCGCGCGGGTACCTTGCGCCCATGCGCGCCGTCGTGTTCAGCGAGCCCGGTCCGTCCTCGGTCATGAAGCTCGTCGAGGGTGACCTGCCCGAGCCCGGCCCGGGCGAGGTGCGGGTCCGGCTGGTGCGGTCGGGCGTGAACCCGACCGACTGGAAGCGGCGCCAGCAGCCGATGCCGGCCCCGGAGATCACCCCTGGCCAGGACGGGGCCGGCGTCGTGGACGCGGTGGGAGACGGCGTGGACGGCCTGTCGGTCGGCGACCGGGTCTGGATCCTGCTCGCCCAGCGGGAGAAGGCGCACGGCACGGCGGCCGAGTACACGGTCCAGGCCACCTCACACGTCGTACCGCTCCCGGACGAGGCGTCGTACGACCTGGGTGCCTCGCTCGGCGTACCGGCCGTCACCGCGCACCGTGCCCTGACCTCGAGCGAGTTCGGACCTTCCCGGCTGGAGCCGGGGTCGATGGCTGGGATGACCGTCCTGGTGGCCGGCGGTGCGGGCGCGGTCGGGAACGCCGCGATCCAGCTGGCCCGGTGGGCCGGTGCCACCGTGGTCACCACCGTGAGCAGCCCCGAGAAGGCCGAGCTGGCCACGGCGGCGGGGGCGCACCACACGGTGAACTACCGCGACGACGACGCCGAGGCGGCCATCCACGCGGTGGCGCCGGACGGCGTGGACCTGGTGGTGGAGGTGGCCCCGGCCCAGAACAACGAGCTCGACGTGGCGGTGACCAAGGTGCACGGCACGGTCGCGATCTACGCCAACAACGGCGGCGACGAGTACACCGTCCCGCTGCGGCCGACGTTCTCGAAGAACCTGCGCTACCAGTACGTCATCCTCTACACCCTCGACGACCGGCTCATGCGCGCCGCGGTGGAGGACGTCTCTGCCGCGCTTCGAGCCGGCGCCCTCCGGGTCGGTGAGGACGCCGGCCTCCCTCTCCACCACTTCCCTCTGGCAGACACCCCCGCCGCCCACGATGCGGTGGAGGCCGGCACGATCGGCAAGGTCCTCCTGGACATCTCCGACGACTGACCGACGCCGACCCGTCGTTACTGGTGTCGGGTAACGACGGGTCACCGTGAATTTCCCGCCGAGCCGTCGTTACCCGTGTCGGGTAACGACGGCTCGGCCGGGTGTTCGGGGTGGTGAGCCGTCGCTACTGATGATCAGTAACGACGGGTGGGCGCACTTGACACGCGTCAACCGGGTTGGCTGAATCGCCGGGGTGACGAGTGCAGCGGGTGGGCCGGGGGAGCCGGTGCGGGAACCCATCGAGACACCCATGCAGACACCGAGGCACACACCGAGGCACACACCGAGGCACACACCGATCAGAGTCGTGCAGTGGGCCACCGGCGGGGTCGGCAAGGCGGCGATCGAGGGAGTGCTGAGCCATCCCGACCTCGAGCTGGCCGGGTGCTGGGTGCACTCGGCGGGCAAGGACGGGAAGGACGTCGGCGAGATCGTCGGCACCGGGCCGGTCGGGGTCGTGGCGACGAGCAGCCAGGAGGAGATCCTGGCCCTCGACGCGGACTGCGTGGTGTACAGCCCGTTGGTGCCGAACGACGACGAGGTCGTGGCGCTGCTCCGCTCCGGCAAGAACGTGGTCACCCCGGTGGGCTGGATCTACCCCGACCCGGCCAGGGTCACGGCGATCGAGGCGGCATGCGCCGAGGGCCGGTCCACGCTGCACGGCACGGGCATCCACCCGGGCGGGATCACCGAGCGGTTCCCGCTCATGGTGTCGGGGGTGAGTGCCCGGGTGACGCACGTACGCGCCGAGGAGTTCTCCGACATCCGGACCTACGGCGCGCCGGACGTGATCCGGCACGTGATGGCCTTCGGCGGTACGCCGGACGAGGCACTGGCCAGCCCGATGGCCGCGCTGCTGGGCGGCGGCTTCCGGTCCTCGGTGCGGATGGTCGTGGCCGAGCTGGGCTTCGCCGCCGACCCGCACATCGCAACGGTCCAGGAGGTGGCGGTGGCCACCGCTCCCATCGACTCACCGATCGGCGTGATCGAGCCCGGGCTGGTCGCGGCCCGACGCTTCCACTGGCGGGCGCTCGTGAACGGCGTACCGGTCGTCACAGCCACCGTGAACTGGCTGATGGGCGAGGAGCACCTCGACCCGGACTGGAGCTTCGGCCCCGAGGGCGAGCGGTTCGAGGTCGAGATCACCGGCGACCCCAGCGTGAAGCTCACCTTCAAGGGCCTGCAGCCCGAGACCGTCGAGGCCGGGCTGGTCCGCAACCCCGGCATCGTCTCGACCGCCAACCACTGCGTGAACGCGATCCCGTACGTCGTGGCCGCCGACCCGGGCATCAGGACCTACCTCGACCTGCCCCTGGTCGCAGGCCGGGCCGCGCCGCAGCTGGCCACCTGAACGGGCCAGCCCGAGCTGATCAGGCCGGATGGCCATTCCGGGCCATGGTGCGGTTGGGGCTCTGGGGGTGCACTGGTGTCAGATCCCAAACGATCCCCCCTGACCCCTGGGGAGGCCCTCATGGCCCACCACGCACCCACCGCTCACAAGCCGGCGCACAAGCGCAGCTCGCTCGACGCCGCCGGACGTCCGCAGGTCAGTGCCGTGGCGGCGCTGCTGGCCGCCGCCGCGATCGTCCTGCTCGTGCTGGCCACCAGCGCGGTCAGCGACCGCCTCGTCGGCTGAACCGTCGTCCACGACCCACGACACCCCCGCGCACGGGATGCTGCGACACCGACGCGCCGGGGGTAGGGTGACGCCCGATCGACATCCTTTAACGAGCCGTCCCGTGAGGCGGAGAAGGAGGTCACGGGCCACTGATGTGTGCTCAGCCCCAGCCTGCACAGCAGGGAGCGTCCCCAATCCGGACGGGACGGACGGTCCTCGACGACCGTGACATTGCGCGGGCCCTGACCCGCATCTCGCACGAGATCCTCGAGCGCAACAGAGGCGCCACGGATCTCGTCCTGCTCGGCATCCCCAGCCGCGGCGTACCGCTGGCGCACCGGATCGCGGAGCGGATCGCCGCGGTCGAGGCGTACGACGTCCCGGTCGGCTCGCTCGACGTGACGATGTACCGCGACGACCTCCGGCTCAAACCGGCCCGGGCGCTGCTGCCGACCGAGATCCCCCCCGGCGGGGTCGACGGCAAGGTCGTCGTCCTGGTGGACGACGTGCTGTTCAGCGGCCGGACGATCAGGTCGGCGCTGGACGCGCTCAACGACGTCGGCCGGCCCAGCGCCGTACGCCTGGCCGTGCTCGTCGACCGCGGCCACCGCGACCTGCCGATCCGGGCCGACTTCGTCGGCAAGAACCTTCCGACCTCCCTGGTCGAGCGGGTCCGGCTGCGGGTCGCGGAGATCGACGGCGCCGACGAGGTCACGATCGAGGAGACCCAGGAATGAAGCGACACCTGCTCAGCGCCGGCGACCTGACGCGGGACGACGCGGAGCTCGTCCTCAGCACCGCCGAGGAGATGCGGTCGCTGGCCGACCGGCCGATCAAGAAGCTGCCCGCGCTGCGCGGCCGCACCGTGGTCAACCTGTTCTTCGAGGACTCGACGCGCACCCGGATCTCGTTCGAGGCGGCCGCCAAGCGGCTCAGCGCGGACGTCATCAACTTCGCCGCCAAGGGCTCGAGCCTCAGCAAGGGCGAGAGCCTCAAGGACACCGCGCTGACCCTGGAGGCGATGGGTGCCGACGCGGTGGTGGTCCGGCACGGCGCCAGCGGTGCCCCGCACCGGCTCGCCCACTCCGGCTGGGTCCGCTCCAGCGTGGTCAACGCCGGCGACGGCACCCACGAGCATCCCACCCAGGCGCTGCTGGACGCGTTCACGATGTGGCGCCACCTAGGTGAATCCAGGCCGGGTGGTCTCGAGGGGCGCCGGGTCGCGATCGTCGGTGACGTCCTGCACAGCCGGGTCGCCCGTTCCAACGCGCTCCTGCTGCGCATCCTGGGCGTCGAGGTGACGCTGGTGGCGCCGCCGACGCTGCTGCCGGTCGGGGTCGAGACCTGGCCGGTCGAGACGTCGTACGACCTCGACGGCGTACTCCCGAAGGCGGACGCCGTGATGATGCTGCGGGTCCAGCGCGAACGGATGAACGGCGGCTTCTTCCCGACCCCGCGCGAGTACAGCCGCCGCTACGGCCTCGACGCCCGCCGGATGGCGACGCTCCAGGACCACACGATCGTCATGCACCCGGGGCCGATGGTCCGGGGCATGGAGATCACCGCCGACGTGGCCGACTCGGCCCGCTCGGTGATCGTCGAGCAGGTCACGAACGGCGTCGCCGTACGCATGGCCGTGCTCTACCTGCTGCTCGGAGGCAGCGAGCCCTTCGAGACGCCCGCCGACGAGGCGCCGCCAGAAGGGCGGGCTCCTCAGGGACCACCCGAGCGGGAGGGAGACGAGTGACCAGCTACCTGATCCAGAACGTCAGTGTCCTCGGTGGCGCACCCACCGAGCTGCTCCTCAAGGACGGCCTCATCCACGACCGGTACGACGAGGGGAAGGACCGCGTCGAGGTCATCGACGCGACGGGTCTCGTCGCCCTGCCTGGCCTGGTCGACCTGCACACCCACCTCCGCGAGCCCGGTCGCGAGGACGCCGAGACCGTCGAGAGCGGCACCGCTGCCGCGGCTCTGGGCGGCTTCACCGCCGTCCACGCGATGGCCAACACCGAGCCGGTGGCTGACACCGCGGGCGTCGTGGAGCAGGTCTGGCGGCTGGGCCGCGAGGCCGGCCACTGCGATGTCCGCCCGGTCGGTGCCGTGACGGTGGGCCTCGACGGCGAGCGGCTGGCCGAGCTCGGGGCGATGGCCGACTCCGCGGCCAAGGTGCGGGTCTTCTCCGACGACGGCAGGTGCGTGAGCGACGCGGTGCTGATGCGCCGGGCGCTGGAGTACGTCAAGGCCTTCGACGGCGTGATCGCCCAGCACGCGCAGGAGCCGCGGCTGACCGAGGATGCCCAGATGAACGAGGGCGAGCTCTCCGGCCGGCTCGGCCTGGCGGGCTGGCCGGCGGTGGCCGAGGAGGCGATCATCGCTCGCGACTGCCTGCTGGCCGCGCACGTCGGCTCCCGGCTGCACGTCTGCCACGTGTCGACGGCCGGCTCGGTGGAGATCATCCGCTGGGCGAAGTCGAAGGGGTGGAACGTCACCGCCGAGGCGTGTCCTCACCACCTGCTCCTGACCGACGACCTGGCCGCGACCTATGACCCGGTCTACAAGGTGAACCCCCCGCTGCGCTCCGCCGCGGACGTCGAGGCGCTCCGCGAGGGGCTGGCGGACGGGACCATCGACGTGGTGGCCACCGACCACGCGCCGCACCCGCACGAGGACAAGGACTGCGAGTGGGCCGCCGCGGCGTTCGGGATGCTCGGCCTGGAGACCGCGCTGTCGATCGTGCAGGAGACGATGGTCGACTCCGGCCTGCTCGACTGGGCGGCCGTGGCTGAGCGGATGTCCTACGCGCCGGCCCGGATCGGCCGGGTCCACGACCACGGCCACCCGGTGGAGGCGGGCCAGCCCGCGAATCTGGTGCTCTACGACCCGTCCGTACGCCGGGTGGTCGACGCCAGCGAGTCGGCATCGCTGAGCCGGAACACGCCCTACGCCGGGATGGAGCTGCCCGGCCAGGTGGTGGCCACGTTCCTCCGGGGCCGGGCGACCGTGCTGGACGGGAAGCTCCAGTGACGGCACCGGGTCCGCAACTCCTGCCGAGCGGGGGCGGACGCCGCAGACCTCCCGGCGTTACGGTGCCAGCACACCGTGCACGCGGGTGTGCGGGATGGTCGCTCTCGGGAGGTCCCTGTGCACATCCGTCGTTGGCTGAGCCTGCTGGTGGTGCCGGGGGTCGTCGCCGGCCTGGCCGTCGCGGGAGGTCCGCAGTCACAGGCCAAGCCGGGCGGCGGCCCGAGCACGGGGTCCGGGCTGGTCTTCATGGTCAACCCGGTGCAGTCGAGCGGGGACGAGTCGCTCACCGACCAGAACGACTCGGCCGCTGCCGTTCCCGAGTCCGCCTACGCCTCAGTGCCGATCCGCAACCTCGACGGTTCGGGCTACCTCCGGGGCACGTGGGCGACCGTCGACTCGGCCACCGGGACGCCGGCGTACTCGTCGACCGGCGTCTACGACTACGACCGGCACCAGGACCAGTTCGAGCAGGTCATGGGCTACTTCTGGGTCAACCAGGCCCAGGAGTACCTCCAGTCGCTCGGCTTCGGATCCACGCTGCCGCCGATCCTCAACTCGCCGTTCTCGGTCAAGATCGACCAGTTCGGCGGCGACAACAGCTACGAGACCACCAAGCCGTTCCGGATCCGGCTCGGCAAGGGCGGAGTCGACGACGCCGAGGACGCCGAGGTGATCGTCCACGAGTACGGCCACGCCGTGCACCAGAGCCAGGTGCCGGGCTTCGGGACCAGCCCCGACGCCGGCTCCATCGGCGAGGCGTTCGGCGACTACTTCGGCGTCTCGGTCGGTCTGGCGGCCGCACAGCAGTACGGCTGGCCGGTCCGTGCCGAGCAGGCGTGCCCGATGGACTGGGACTCCACGTCCTACACCGATGCGCCACACTGCATCCGCCGGTTCGACACCGGCCTGACCGTCGCCGACCGGATCGGAGAGGTCCACTTCGACGGCCAGATCTGGAGCCAGGCCCTGTGGGAGATCCGGCTGGGCTACGTGCGGCTCGGCCTGGGCACGAAGGCGTGGGACACCACGCTGATCGCGTCGCAGTTCGGCTACGCGGCCGACACCTCGTTCGCCGCGGCCGCGAGGCAGACCTACGACACCGCCCTGGCCCGGGACGGCAGGAAGGCTGCCGACCTGGTCAGACAGCGTTTCGCCGCCCGGGGGATCTCCTTCTGAGCTGGTACACCGTTCGAACGGTCAACGCTGACTCCGGCGTCCAGCTCTACTGACTCGGGACTCAGTACTGGACGCAGGTCCTCGGCAGGTGCATAGTCCGCGCATGCGCATCCGTTCTCTCTTCGTGGCCCTGGTGGCCCTGCTCGTCGCGGTGCTCTCGGCCTGTGGGGGCGACAGCGACAGCTCGGCCAAGGACAGCGGCAGCAGCGACCAGCCCGCCGCGGCGACGGGGGAGGGCGCGTGCGCGGGTGACACCACCGACCTCCTCAAGGAGGTCTGTGACGCGGGCAAGCTCACGGTGTCCACGGACCCGGCGTACCCGCCCCAGTCCTCGCTGAACGAGCAGACCGGCAAGTACGAAGGCTTCGACATCGACGTCGCGACCGAGATCGCCAAGCGCCTTGGCGTCGACGTGGCGTGGGAGACCCCCGCGTGGGACGTGATCACCGCCGGGAGCTGGAACGGCCGGTGGGACACGACCGTCGGCTCCATGACGCCGACCAACGACCGGCAGAAGGTCCTCGACTTCACCCAGCCCTACAACTACACGCCGGCGGTCGTCGTGGTGTCGGCGGACAACGACGACGTCACCGACCTCAGCACCGATCTCGACGGCAAGAAGATCGGGGTCTGCAGCGGCTGCACCTACGAGCAGTACCTCAACAAGGAGCTGGCCATCGACGGCTACACCTTCGACTTCGTGATCGACGACGCCGAGGTCTCGGGCTACGACACCGACACCACCGCTCTCCAGGACCTGGTCAACGGCCGCGTGGACGCCGTGATCACATCGGTGACGACCGCGCAGGGCTACATCGACGCGGGCAACCCGGTGAAGATCGTGGGCGATCCGGTCTTCTACGAGCCGCTCTCCGTCGGCTTCGACAAGAGCTCCGACCCGTCGTCGGAGAGCCTCTTCGAGGCGGTCGACAAGATCGTCGGTGAGATGCACGCGGACGGCACGCTGACCTCGCTGTCGCAGAAGTGGTACGGCACGGACCTGACCACCCAGCAGTGAGGCGGCCGGCATGGAGGCCCCGTGAGTGACACCCGTGAGTGACACCCTGAGTGACACCTGGGAGCGGGTCCAGCTCGCCTCCGCGCGCGTGCCGTTCCGGCTGAAGGTCGCGGCCGTCTGGGTGGTTCTGTTCGCCCTGCTCGCCTTCCTCGGCAACGCGGCCCAGTTCGACACCCAGTGGATCCGCGACAACCTCCGCTACATCCTCGGCGGGCTGCGCTACACGATGGTGATCGCCGTCAGCGGCATCGCGCTCGCCATCGTGCTCGCCCTGCTGGGCTCCCTGGCCCGCATCTCGCGCAACCCCGTGGCGTACGGCGTGGCCGGGTTCTACGTCTCGTTCTTCCGCGGCACCCCGCTGATCGTCCAGATGTACCTCCTCTACCTGGCCCTGCCGCCGGTGGGCCGCAACCTCGCGCTCGAGTACCAATGGCTTCCCGACGGCTTCGACCAGGCGCTGGTCCTCGACGCGGCCACCGCCGGGACGATCGCGCTCGGGCTGAACTACGGCGCCTACATGACCGAGATCTTCCGGGCCGGCATCCAGTCCGTGGCCGGCGGCCAGGGCGAGGCGGCGGACGCGCTCGGCATGACCTACAGCCAGAAGATGCGCAAGGTGGTGCTGCCGCAGGCGTTCCGGGTGATCATCCCGCCGACCGGCAACGAGTTCATCGCGATGATGAAGGACACCGCGCTGGTCTCGTTCCTGGGCGTCACCGCCGCGAGCGCGGAGATCTTCCGCCGCGCCCAGCTGGTCGGCAAGCACGACTTCAAGAACCTGGAGGCGTACGTCGCCGTGGCTCTCGTCTACTGGGGGCTCACGGTGCTGTTCACGTTCTTCCAGTCCCGGCTCGAGAAGCGGATCGGGCGAGGCTACGACCGCGCGCACGTGGCCCGGGCCATGCAGGCCGCGGGAGAGCAGGGCCAGCCGCACGGTGGGGGCGGGCCCGGGTGAGCGCCGACGTGGTGGTCCGCATCGCCGGCCTGCACAAGAGCTTCGGCCACCTGGAGGTGGTGCGCGGCGTCGACATGGAGATCCAGCGCGGGGAGGTGGTGGTGATCTTCGGGCGGTCCGGCTCCGGCAAGTCGACGGTGCTGCGCTGCGTGAACTTCATCGAGGACCCGACCGAGGGCTCGATCGAGGTCTCCGGGATCCGGCTGCAGGGCGGCTACCGCACGCGGCGCAAGCGCGAGCAGATCCGCCAGCTCCGGCTGCACGTCGGGATGGTCTTCCAGCAGTTCAACCTGTTCCCCAACATGACGGTGCTCGACAACGTCCTCTGCGCGCCCCGATGCGCGGGGGAGAGCACCGCCGAGGTCACCAAGCGGGCCAAGGAGCTCCTCGACCGGGTCGGGCTCGCCGACAAGGCCGGGGAGCACCCGATCCGGCTCTCCGGCGGCCAGCAGCAGCGCGTGGCAATCGCGCGGGCGCTGGCGATGGAGCCCGACGTGATGCTCTTCGACGAGCCGACCTCCGCGCTCGACCCGGAGCTCACCGGAGAGGTGCTCTCGGTGATGAAGTCCCTCTCGACCGACCTGCACATGACGATGATGGTGGTCACCCACGAGATGGGCTTCGCCCGCGAGGTGGCGGACCGGATGGCGTTCTTCCACGAGGGCCGGATCCTCGAGGAGGGCACGCCGAAGGAGCTCATCGAGGCGCCGCGGCACGCCGAGACGAGGGCCTTCCTCGACGCGGTGCTATGAGCGCGTCCCGGCCTCGACCTGCGAGGTCTCGAGACGGGCGCAGAGCGCCCTCCTCAACCACCGGTGGCTGACGAGGTTGTGCAGCAGCCGTCTCGAAACCAGCGGAGTCCCGGCCGTTAGGCTGCCGCACGTG
>Ga0136846_1210946_pt1 | contig 10741 bp, 10 predicted proteins | sample HopSoiMetagenom2_FD_96841 | JGI IMG/M metagenome (GOLD analysis project Ga0136846, IMG submission 96841) | Grasslands soil microbial communities from Hopland, California, USA - 2 Assembly 2016 (version 4) | ecosystem: Environmental > Terrestrial > Soil > Grasslands | place: USA: Hopland... | reverse complement strand
CTAATCGCCTGGTTTGTCATTCGTGCCGTAGCAACAACCGTCGCCGTCTGCCTGGTCACGGCGCTCATTTCATCGGCGGTGCTTACTTTTATTTTCCGGCGGAATCAAACCCGCCGGCTCGGACGAATTGGACGTGGCATCGAGGCCATCACCCGATTGCCGACGATAGCGATCCATTCACGGTTACGATTGGACAAACGCGGGAGGGGGATGAGGTCGGCGGGACCAAATCTACGCGCCCGTCTGTTCGGACGGATAAAACTTGATTTAACGAGTCCGAAGCGGAAGCCAAGAGCTTTTTCCTTTCGCGTCCACTAGTTGCACCGTGGTGCACGATGGGATCGCTTCTCGAAGCTCGGTGGCCGCTTCCCGAGTGATGTCGGGGCCGATGATCAGTTCCCGCAGGTTCGTGAGCGTTCGCAATTGCGGCAGCCCGGCATTCGTGATTGAAGTCGCCTTCAGACATAAGGAATCGAGTTGCGTCATCCGGCCGATCGCGGCAAGGCTGGCATTGGTAATTTTTGTGCCTGATAAATCCAGAAATTCCAGTTCCTGCAAACCAGCCAGCGCCTCGGTGCCGGCGTCTGTGACGAGCGTATTGTCCAAGGAAAGCCGTTTGAGATTAGTAATCTTTCCGAGATGTTGCGCTCCTAGGTCGCCGACATCCGCTTTCGACACGTAGAGTTCTGCCAGGTGCGGTAGCTTCGATAAATGCAGCAAACACGTGTCTGAGATCGAAGTGTCATGGAGGTGTGCCCGCCAGAGATTCGTGAGGTTAGCTAGATGCTCTGTGCCCTGATCATCAATGTTCTTGGCGTTCTCAATCCAGAGCTGGCGGAGCTCGACGAGCGCGCCAATGTGCTTCAGAGAGGCGGAAGTCAAATGCGGCGCGTTATTGATGCATAGCCTTTTCAATTGCCGCAACTCGCCGAGGCTGGCCAATGTATTGTCCTGAAGCCAGTCGCCCGCAAATGTAAGTTTTTCCAATCTTTGCGAAGTACGCAGGAGGGTGGGGCCAGCGCTGGTCGTAGTTTCACCCGAATGCCCTGCGACACACAAGTCGCGCAGATCCGGAAGTCGGGCCAATTCGGCGAATAATGCATCGCTCACGTCACAATCGTACAAGTGAACCGATTTCAGGCGTGGCAATTTCGACAAGAGACGGGGATCGAACTTGCCTGGAGGGTGTAGGGTTGAGACCTCGCCTACTTCGGCAAAGGCATCGTTGCCAAAGATTTTACGCAGCCATCTGGGACCCGGGAGTACTTCGACTTCCTCGATTTTACCCCTCGCTGTATCGCGAATCCGTCTCCTGGCACCCTCGTGCGTGTAGCCGTTGTAACTTCCTAGTGTTTCACGCTGGATCTCCTCGGCGTTCTCTTCCATGCCGAATTCATAGGTGTACTTCACCTGATAGCCGGCCTCCTGGATTTTGCCCACGATGAAGCGCTGCTGCCGCAGGCGGAGCCAAAAGTTGCCGAACAGGCCGACCCCAACTCCTAGGACCGTCATCGCGACGAACAGCGTCCGCAGACTGAATCGCGGCAGCCAACGGCGCGGGAAGAGAGATCGGGTCATCGCGGCTGTGCGGCGTGCATCATCACGTTGCGGCTACCGCAGACTATTAGCGGACAATCCTTATTCGACCGACGAAGTACGGCAGAATATTGCCGCAGTTTTGCGACCGAACATGGAGCAGTCAACTCTGATGTACCACAACCATGATTACTTCACAATCGTCGGTTGGCATTTAGCGCGGCGTCTTCGGCGACGCGCGTTATGAACAGGAAAAGAGGACACGCGGGAAAGGGGCGGAGAAGGGACATTTTACTTTTCACCGGAACAGATCGCGCTCCAGTCGCGTCAAGCCACAGATCCTTCCCCGCACCCGAGACTAACGCCGCCGCCCGGCCCTCCAAAACCGCCTCCCCAAGAATTTCCAAAATAATTGCAAGCCCTTGCCGCGCACGATCTTGAGTCGCCAGAAAACGTATCATTTGTCCACTTAGAGTGCGATATTTCAAAACCCTCGTGTATAATCCGCCGACCGCGTCTGCGGAGGCGCAAGCTCCGCCGCGGCATATTCGCTCTTTCTCAATTTGGTTGAATCGTCCATCCAGTCCGGCGCGCTGAGCGCTCGAGCCTGATCTCGCGCGCCTGTGACGCTCTTCGCGCTGCTGACCTCGCCACGTGGTTGAATTTTTCGCCACGCCCAAACCGACTGAATTGCCTTGGGGCCTCTGAACTTACATCGATAAACACCGATTTTTTCGCCACCATCCCAGGAGTTTGTCCCAAATGGCGAATAATTCAGGCCTCGCCGGATCAATCCGATCGGCGCAACTCCTTGGATAACAAGAAGTTGGCAGCCGGTGCCTGTAGCCAATCCAGGCGATTTTTTCACCACGGGCATCCCATAGGCTGGCGAATTAATCGTCGGTCCCGGCTCAGCGCCGTAGGCGGCCTAAGCGCCGATCTTATCTTTCAGGCTCTCCAGCACACCGAGCGCCTTTTCCGCGTTGCTCACGCCGCCCGCCTGCTTGATGAATTGACCCGCATCGGCCAACGCCTTTTTGGCTTCCGACAGGCCGCCGCAATTCTTGACAAAGTCGGCTGCCACGAGCATCAGCTCGATGAAGCGGTCCTCGGCTTGAGGGGTGGCGGGTTTCGGTTCGGCGGCGCGCTTGGCCATGTTGTACTCCCGGTATTTAGCGAGGTGCGAATCAACGTGGGAAAACCAGCCTCGACTGTAGCGACGGGTACTGGCTTGTTCAATCATGGAAAGCGGGAGCTGCCATCTATGTGGCGGAAGAGGGGGAATGATGACTATGTTGAGCAAGCGAGCGATGTTTGCGTACAGTAATTGACGAAATAAGTCACAAACACATTGCGTGGTGGTTGCCACTGGTTTACGATTTCGAGAGGTTCAGGTTTGGGGTTTCTTTTTAGTTCGGCATTGAGCGTGCAACACGACGCATTTCGTTCCTTGGGGACGTGGTCACTGTTGCTCGCGGTCGCCGGATTGGCACTGACTGGCTGTGAGAAGTCCACGGTCAAGCTCTATCCGGTTCGCGGGCAGGTGTTTTTCAAAGATCAACCGGCCGAAGGCGCAAAGGTCGTCTTCCTGCCGGCGGGGGATGAAAATGCGCAGTTCCGTGGCGCACGGCCGTCAGCAAAGGTCAACGCGGATGGCTCGTTCGAGATGCAAACGGAACCCTACGGCGTCGGTGCACCGACCGGTGAATACACCGTGCTGATCACTTGGTTCCCACCGCGCGATGAAAATCCCAATGCCAATCCGAAAAACAAGGTACCTGGCAAGTACAGCGACCCAGGCAAGCCTCTGCTCAAGGCGACCGTCAAGGACGGCGAGAACACATTAGAACCATTCAAGCTAACCCCGTGATTGGAAGGAAAGGCGTGACCATGCGAGGTCAACGAATCGCACGAGAAGCGTTTACGCTCGTGGAGCTGCTGGTGGTGATTGCCATTATTGGCGTGCTGGTAGCGCTGCTGCTGCCGGCCGTCCAATCTGCGCGCGAGGCCGCACGCCGCACGCAATGCAACAACAACATGCGCCAGCTCACGCTCGCCGTGCACAACTTTCATGATGTTAATCTGGTTTTTCCCGCCTCGCAGGACCAGTGGGTGAACTCCAAAGGCGCCACCATCGGCTGTTCATGGCACACGCGCATCCTGCCGTTCATTGAGCAGCAAGCCGTCTATCAACAATACAATTTCGATGCCGCCTGGGACGATGCCGCGACGAACGCCAAACCGTTCACTGGCCCGGACTGCACGAATATCAAGGGATTCTTGTGTCCCACGGCGCCCGCACAGAATACGCGTCCCGTAAATAACGGCCGCGCCAACACCGATTACGCGGCCACCACAGAGCTCAACCGGCCCAATACCTATTTGAACGCATACGTATATAGCGCCATTTCAGCGAGCGATCCTAACTTTATCGGTGTCATGGGGCACAACAAGGTTGTCGGCGGCACGACCGTCGTTCCAGCCAACCACCGCTTTGCAAGCATCACCGATGGCAGTTCCATGACGTTCCTGATTGCCGAGTGCGCGGGTCGAAACCAGTCCTGGTTCATGGGAAATCTGCAGCGCGGCGCCGCCAACCGATCCAACGGCCCTTGGGCGAACAACGGCTCGCGAATCAACATGGGCGGCTGCGATCCAAAAGACCCCAGCGCTGTCACCGGTCCCAAGGCGGTCAATTGCATCAACGACAAAGAGATTTATGCGTTTCATCCGGCGGGAGCCACCGCGTGCATGGCCGACGGCTCCGTGCGATTTCTCAGTGCCAACCTGGACCTGAACATCGCCGTCTCACTGCTGACCCGCGAGCGGGGCGAACAAATTAGCACGATGGACTTTTGAGCGGCGTCAGACTTTCTGAAACTCGCTCAGCGGCAAGACGAAAACTTTGCCATCGCCCATGCGCCCGGTCCGGGCAACTGCTTCGATCCGCTCGACGACTTCCGCAACACGCGTATCATCGACCCACGCTTCGATCTCCACCTTGGGCAAGAAAGCCAAGGCGTATTCGGACTGTCCATATTCGGCTAAATGGTCCTTTTGCCGGCCATAGCCCTTCGCTTCGCGAACCGTGAGCGCTTCCAGCGGCGCACGGCGTAGCGCCTCGACGACCCTCTCCGCCAGGTACGGTTTGACGATGGCGATGATTTGCTTCAAAGCAGCGTAGGTTATGCTTTAGCATAACGCCCGTGTTGAGCTGGTCCGAGCTTCTTGACCGTTATGCTCAAGCATAACCTACGAGAAGAAGTTCTCGCCGAACAAATTGATCTCGGGGCCCGTCTCGATCTCGATATCGCCGTGGACCTGGGTGCAGCACGCCAGCCGCATCGTGTCCTCGTGCCCCACATAGGCTAGCGGAGGAACGGGGTCGGGTAGCGGCGTCGGAACCACAGTCTTGAACTTGAGCCACTCCCGCAGCGTCAGCTTATTGGTGTTTTCAATTCCTTTGGTGACTAGCACGCGGCACGTGCCACACAGACCGAGGCCATGACAGTTCAACAGGCTGCTGTTAAGCGAACGGCCAATGCCATTGACGAAGCCGACGTTGGTGAAGATCCCAGCTTTCAGCGCCTCGGTGCGCAGGTTCGCGCCGTCGGGTACTTCAATCTCTTTCTTCTCCTTGACGAACTTCACAATTGGCATGGCGGGCTCGCGAAAATGGATGACAATCGGATGCTCAGTAATCTACCGCACTGCCGACGGGGCGCTAACTGGTGAATCCGCGTTTTGCAGGGGCAGGGCTTAAGCGGGGCAGGCTTGAGGGGCAGCCTTGAATTGACTAGTAGTTCATCACAATCCCACGGCTGCGGAGTGCCTCGTTGAGCTGGGAAACAGATTCATACTGAACTGCATCCCACCCAACGGCGACAGCAGCCGCGACATTGTCGGGCCGGTCATCGGTAAACAAAATGCTTTCCGGCCCCACCCCCGTCAGTTTGGTGGCTGCGACGTAAAACGGCTCTTCTGGCTTCATGGCTTTCAACTTGTAGCTCAGAGCGTGAACTGCAAACACGCTGGTTAAAACGCGAAAACGCCCGGTGCAATAGGTCCAGTGGGAAAGCGTCGTGTTGGAACAGACGCCGAGCCGGTAACCGGCTTCCGCGAGGCGGCCGACCGGGCCAATGATCGGCGCATTGAGCTCGAATATGTCGTTGCCGGCCGCATCGAGCTGATCGATGTCAGCGGATTTGCCGGCCGCTTCACAATAGCGGTTGTAGAATTCCTCGCGCGTCAGCTCGCCCCGTTCGTAAGACCACTCCAGTCCATCCTCGAACAGAATCCGCCACGACAACGCCGGCTCAATTCCCGCCACGCGAGCCATTTGCTCCGCCATTCGCTCGTGCGAGAAGTGGAGCAGCACATTACCCATGTCGAAATAGATGAACTGCGGCCTCATGTCCCCATTCAACCATTTTGCCGCGAGCGTGACGAGGCCGAATTGGCGGCTCGCCTTTCAGTCGCCCAGTTTCTTGATGCGAATGTCCTTATAGGCTGCTTCCGCAGGCTCGCCGCCATGGATCTGCAAGCCGAAGCGTCCGCGCCGCGGAATGTCCGAATCCGGCTCGGTGTAATCGACCGTTTGCAAATCGTTGACCCAAATCTGCACGCGCGGACCTTCGCAGCGAATCGTCAGATCGTTCCAGTCGCCGGCCTCGAGTGCCTCGGTCAGCTTTTGCGCGTCGGGTTCCGCCAGGAACTTGCGGCGACGCGATTCGTCGTACAGAGTGCCCCAAATCGGCCGGCCCTGCATGGTTCCCATGTCGCATTGATAACCGATCATCTCGAAGTGATTAGGAATTCGCTGACTGCGAAACTGCACGCCCGCATTTTGACCTTTGCCGACAAGCCGGGCCTTTAGCCGCAGCTCGAAGTCTCCGAATTCCTCCCTGGAGGCCAGGAATTCGTTATGGGTGATTTTGTCGGTATTAGACCCAGCGACAATCGCGCCTTCTTTGACGCGGAAAACGCTTTCATTGCCTTCCCAGCCGGCGAGCGTTTTGCCGTCGAACAGCGGCGTGAAGCCCGGCTCATTAGCGCTAGCGCCGCCGATGAGGCCGACAATTACAAGGACGAATAGCTTTATTTTCATGGCGCTTCTCCCTTGGGGAAGTCGCTATTTTAGCAACGTTTTCGGTACGCAGCTTGCAACACTCTGCGGCCACGGCGATTTTAAGATGGTGAGAGGCCACGGTCTTGTCATGGTTCCCTTGGATTTTTTTCAGCGCAGCAACTCGGCTTACTTAGAGCGACTACAAGCTCAATTCAACCGCGACCCACAATCAGTGGATCCCGAGTGGCGAGCATTCTTTTCCGGATTCGAAGCAGGATCGGCTAATGAGGGATCCGCGCCGGCGCTCGCGTCACAAGACGATCAACCGGCTGATCGCCTGGCTGAAAGCGTCGCCGATCTCGTGCATTCGTACCGTGAGCTCGGACACTGCGTCTCGAATCTGGATCCTCTGGGTCACGCTCCGCCGCCGCAGCCACTGCTCGCGCTGAGCGAATTCTCTTTGACAGACCGCGATCTCGATCGGCCGATCGGCGCCACCCCCTTTTTGGGGCCGCCGACGCAAACGCTTCGCGAGTTGATCGCTGCCCTGCAGACCACTTATTGCGGCACGATCGGCGTCGAATATCTGGGCATCGCCGATAAGGCGCAGCGTACTTGGCTGCAAGAGCGGATGGAGCCGGTCCTGAATCATCCGACGTTCTCGCCCGACGCCGCGCGTCGAATCTCTGACCTGCTGATTACCGCCGAAACATTTGAAAAATTCCTGCAAGCCAAATTCGTTGGTCAAAAGCGGTTTTCCTTGGAAGGCGCAGAAGCACTGATTCCGCTGCTTGATGCCGTCATCGAGGACGCCGCTGCACTGGGCGCTCGCGAGATGGTGATGGGCATGGCGCATCGCGGCCGGCTGAACGTTTTGGCCCATATCGTTCACAAGCCTTACGAGATCATCCTCAGTGAATTTCTGGGAACCACAGCGCCGCAATCGTCCGGCGCAGAAGGCGATGTCAAGCACCACCTCGGCTACTCGACGAACCGCATCACGTCCCAAGGTCACCAGATCCACTGCTCGCTGAGCTCAAATCCGAGTCACCTGGAGCTTGTCGATCCCGTGATCGAAGGAATGGTCCGCGCCAAGCAAGACCGTGCCGGCGATCGGGTCCACCAGCGCTTCGTGCCGTTATTAGTTCACGGTGAAGCCGCGTTTACAGGACAAGGCATTGTTTCGGAGACGCTAAGCCTGTCCGAATTGCCGGCGTACCGCACCGGCGGCACGGTCCATGTGATCATCAACAATCAGGTTGGATTCACGGCGACGCCCCAGCAAACGCGCTTTACGCCGTATCCCACGGACATCGCGCGGATGATTCAGACGCCGATCTTTCACGTCAACGCGGACGATCCCGAAGCCGTGGTGCATGCGGCCCGCCTGGCGATTCGTTTCCGGCAGCAATTCAAAGCCGATGTATTCATCGATCTAGTTTGTTACCGCCGCCACGGACACAACGAGGTGGACGAACCGACCTTCACGCAGCCGCTGATGTATCAGCAGATCGCCAAGAAGCCAAGCGTGGCAAAAATCTATTCCGAGCGGCTCATCGCGGAGGGCAAGATCGGCGCGTCCGAGCCGGAAAAAATCGAGCAGCACATCCGCCAGCGGCTTGACGAGTCGCTGCAGATGGCCCGCGAGCTTAAGCCTAAGCAACGAATCACCGCGTTCGGTGGCCTATGGGAAGGCCTCGAACGAGCCGGCGCGGACTGGAGCGCGAGAACGGCAGTCTCTGCCGACACCCTGCGCGGTCTGACTGACGCCCTGACCCGTCTGCCCGCCGATTTTCACTTGCATCGCAAGCTCAAACGGTTTTTCGAAGCCCGCGCGGCGATGGCCGCCGGCCAGTCGCCCATCGATTGGAGCTGCGCCGAGGCCTGGGCGATCGGCAGCCTGCTGATGGAGGGAACGGCCGTCCGCTTGACGGGCCAGGACGTGGAGCGAGGCACGTTCAGCCATCGCCATGCGGTTTTGCACGACGTGCATGACGGTGCGACGTATGTCCCACTCGCTCACCTAGCAGAAAAGCAAGGCTGTTTCACGATCGTCAACACAATGCTCTCTGAGCTGGCGGTTTTGGGCTTCGAGTACGGCTACAGCTCAGCCGATCCGCACGCGCTTGTGATGTGGGAAGCTCAGTTTGGCGACTTCGCCAACGGCGCGCAGCCAATCATCGACCAATTCATTGCCAGCGGTGAATCGAAATGGCAGCGAATGAGCGGCATCGTGCTGGTCTTGCCGCACGGCTATGAAGGCCAAGGCCCGGAGCATTCCAGCGCCCGCTTGGAGCGCTTTCTACAGCTCTGCGCCGAGGACAACCTGCAGGTCTGTTACCCTACACATCCCGCTCAATACTTTCATGTGTTACGGCGACAAATGCACCGCAAATTCCGTAAGCCGCTGATCATCATGTCGCCAAAAAGCTTGCTCCGCGACGAGCGATCGGCATCGAGGCTGGATGATTTCACCAGCGGTGAATTTCGGCTCCTTATCGACGATCCAGCACAGCCCGACCGCGACCGCGTTCGCCGCTTGATCCTATGCACCGGCCATTTGTACTATGCCTTGCGGCATCCTCGCGACGAGAAATCCCCGCCGGATATTGCGCTCGTGCGCGTCGAGCAGCTCTATCCATTTCCAAGAACCGAGCTACAGTCCATCATCGCCCGCTATCGCCGAGCCACGGAAATCTACTGGGTGCAGGAAGAGCCGCAAAACATGGGCGCATGGAGCTTTATCGCGCCGCGACTTTTAGAAATCGTGCCCGACAGGTGCGTCCTGACGTATCAAGGCCGCCGCGAGTCGGCCAGCCCGGCCACCGGCTCATTTCGGCTGCATCAGTTTGAGGAGCGCGACTTGATCAGCAGGGCGCTAGCGCGAGTCGAAAAGTCGCAACCAGCTCCGTCCGCGACGGCAACCGATTCCACCTAGAGCGGAGATTCCCACATGACCCGCGACGTCGAAGTGCCGTCCCTCGGAGAATCGATCACCGAAGCGACTTTGTTGCAATGGCTGAAGAAGGAAGGCGACCGCATCCAGGTCGATGAGCCCCTCTGCGAGCTCGAATCGGATAAGGCGACGGTCGATTTGCCGTCGCCCGAAAGCGGCGTGCTGCATCAAATCAAGAAGGCCGGCGAAACAGCTCGCGTCGGAGAAATCATCGCCCGCATTGATCCGGTCGCGGCCCACGGCGAGCCGAGTGCTAACCCTCCTCCTGCTAATGCGAAAGCCGCGCGCGGCGAGGCTTCCCCAAAGCCAAAACCGGCGGCCGCGGCAACAGCTTCCAGGAAGGCAGAGCTATCGAAGCAGCGTCATCAAACGACTCAGCAAGGGGAGCCAGATCATCCACCGGGCGATGAACCGAAAGCGGAACCACGCATAGAGGAGTCGCCACAAGCCACCGAATCGTCAGCACCCATCGCCGCCGAGTCAGGCGCACGCCGCGTTCCGATGACCAGAATCCGCCGCAGCATCGCCGAGCGCCTGGTCCGGGCGAAGCAGACCACGGCGATGCTCACCACCTTCAATGAAGTCGATATGACGGCCGTGCAGGAGCTGCGGGCGCGCAATCAGGAGCAGTTCAAGCAGGCTCACGGCGTCTCCCTCGGGCTGATGTCCTTCTTCGCGCGGGCTTCGGTCCTCGCGCTGAAGCATTTTCCAGCTCTGAACGCCCAAATCGATGGTGGCGACATTGTCTATTACGATCACGTGCATCTCGGCATCGCCGTCAGCACCGACCGCGGCCTTGTCGTGCCGGTTCTGCATAACGCGGAAGGCATGTCCTTTGCCAAAATCGAGCAAGAGATCAAACGCGCGGCCGCGGCTGCTCGCGACGGAAAACTGTCGCTTCAAGATTTGAGCGGCGGCACCTTTACGATTACCAATGGTGGTGTGTTCGGCTCTCTGCTTTCAACGCCCATTCTCAATCCGCCGCAATGCGGAATCCTGGGAATGCATGCCATCCAAGATCGCCCGATCGCCATCAAAGGCGAAGTTCACATTCGCCCCATGATGTACCTCGCCTTGACTTACGACCATCGCCTCGTCGATGGCAGCGACGCGGTTTCATTCCTCGTGCGTCTTAAACAGCTTCTCGAAGACCCGCTGCAGATGATCCTGGAAATCTGATG
>Ga0136846_1244138_pt1 | contig 10742 bp, 8 predicted proteins | sample HopSoiMetagenom2_FD_96841 | JGI IMG/M metagenome (GOLD analysis project Ga0136846, IMG submission 96841) | Grasslands soil microbial communities from Hopland, California, USA - 2 Assembly 2016 (version 4) | ecosystem: Environmental > Terrestrial > Soil > Grasslands | place: USA: Hopland... | reverse complement strand
ACCTTGTAGCCGCCGAAGGAGCCCAGCGCCGGAATATCGGCGCTCAAGCCCGCTTGTACGATCGGGTCCGGAGTGAAGCTTCCCTTCAAGCGCCGGTACTCCACGCCGCCGGCAAGACCAAGGGCATCGCCGCCAACATCGAACCACTTGCCCGAAAGGTTGGCAGTACCGCCCCAGATCTTCTGCTCGCTCTTGTCGTGCTGGGGGAACCCAATGAAATCCAGCATCGCCGGAGTGATCGACCCGGGCGTGCCGAACAGGTCGAGCGGGATGCACGACCCGGTGCAGCCGGGCCCGAGCGCTTGGGCGACGCGATCCGCCCGGATGTTGCCGGTCATCGTCTGATTGGCCTTGTTGCGGCCCCAGATGCCATTGACGTCCCAGTACCATTCGCCGCCGAGATGGCCATCAAGCGTGGCACTGCCGTAATAGGTTTTCACCGTCTGCTCGAAGTGGCGCGTTCCCGCTTCGATCACGCGGCGCTGGATCCGGTCGTAATTGCCTCCCACGCGGCCATCGTTGGGGATCAGGTCGACGCCGAAGGGGTTAAATGGGTTGCTTCCGGAGACCGTTAGGGTGTCGAGCGAGTTGCCGTTGCCGACCGACGGGCCGACGCCCAGGGGAATCGGCGCGGCCTGGTTGATCGACTCACGGCGATTCCACACCGCCTTGACCCTGAGGTGCGTGTCGCCCCCAAGTTCCTGGACGATGTTGGCGAACACGCCATAACGCTTGAGCGGGATTTCAATGTAGTTGAATGGCGCGAAGTTGAAGCGGTCCGCGTTGGCGAAGGCCTTGAAGTCGGCCGGGAAGGTCGGTCTCGTTGTGACCGAGTGAGCGAGCGTCCAGGTACCCGAGGACGAACCAGGGAAGATCGGCCCCCCGAAGCGGCCGGTCAGTGGGAAGCTCGAGCAGCCCCCCGACGGTGAATCGCAGGTCGTGCCATAAGGGTTCGGGAAGGCGGAAATCGCTCGATCGCCGGAAAGGACGCCGTTCGCCTTCACATAATTGCCGCCGACGACGATCTGCGTCGGCCCGGTCCCGTTGCCCCAGCTCAGCTGGTAGTTCTGCGTCCAGCCATCGTCCTGGTCGAGATAGCTTCCGACCTGCGCCGAAGCTGCGAAGCCCTTCTGCGAGCTTTTGGTGATGATATTGACGACACCAGCGATGGCGTCGGAACCGTAAATGGTCGAAGCGCCGTCCTGCAGGACTTCGATGCGGTCGATCATGCTTTCCGGAATCGAGTTGAGATCGACAGTGCCGGGAATGCCGCTGGCGGACGAGCCGTTCACGAAACGCAGTCCGTCCACGAGGACGAGGGACCGGATCGGGTCGAGGTAACGGAAATCGATTTGCGCCGAGCCGGCGCCCACGCCGCCACCGTTCGGCGGATTGCCGAGGTTACCCGAGTTGTTGAACTTCGAGTTCACACCGCCGCCGGAGCTCGGAAGCCGCTGCAGCACGTCGTTGATGGCGTTAAGGCCGGTCTTCTGGATATCGGCCTGATCCACGAATACGCGCGGTGCGTCCTGGTCGAGCGGGTTGCGGCGGATGCGCGATCCGGTGATCACGATCTCGTTGTTCGGCGTAGCCGGTGCCGCAGTCGCCTGACTGGTCGTTTGCCCGGCAGCCACGTCGGGCGGTGGCAGAGTGCTCTGCGCCAAGGCAGCACCACTTCCGGCGCTCAGTGCAATCGTTGCCACGCCCGCGCGAAGAACCGTCTCAAACCGCTTCATAAATTCCCCCTGTCCCGTGCAGCCGCTTCGCAGTGCACCCGTTGCAGTGGGCCGGAAGCTAACCCAGGTCATGAATCCGAGGAAGGCAGGACTGTCACGGAGGCGACACAATTGCTTACTGCTGATGCAAAAGAACGACAGTTACCGCGGCGCCTCTAACGAAAGATAATAAAGCCGCCGAACCTCTCTTCGGCCCCGCGTGACCGTGTCCAGAATCAGGCCCGCGAAGAAGCAAAGGACAGCCACGATCGTGATCCCGGTGACCAGGATCGCGGTCGGGAAGCGGGGTACCAGCCCGGTATCGAGGTAGGTGATCGCAAGCGGCACCGCGAGGACGATCGCGAACGCGACCAGCAGCGCGCCGATGCCTCCGTAGAACAGCACCGGACGCTCGATGCGGTAGAGCGTGACGATGGTCTTCAGGATCTTCCAGCCATCCGAATAGGTCGAGAGCTTGGATTGCGACCCCTCGGGCCGCGCCGCGTAGACCGTCTCGACTTCGCCGACGGGCATCCGCAACTCGAGCGCGTGGACGCTCATCTCGGTCTCGATCTCAAAGCCCGAGGAGAGCACCGGGAAGCTCTTCACGAAGCGGCGAGAAAACACGCGGTAGCCAGAGAAGATGTCGCTGAAGCTGCGACCGAACAGGCCCGCGAGCAGGCCGGTGAAGAGCTTGTTCCCAAGCACGTGGCCCCCGCGGTAGGCGTGTTTGAGCTCGTGCCGGCGGGTCCCCACGACCATGTCGAGCTGGTCGGCGAGCAGCAGGTCGACCATCTGCGGCGCCGCGGTCGGATCATAGGTGAGATCGCCGTCGGCCATGACGTAAACGTCAGCATCGATGTCGGCGAACATGCGCCGCACGACGTGGCCCTTGCCCTGCTGGCGCTCGGTACGGACGATCGCGCCCGCCTGCGACGCGATATCGCGAGTCCGGTCGCGGCTGTTGTTGTCGAAGACGTAGATGGTCGCGCCGGGCAGCGCCGCCCGGAAGCCGGCCACCGTTGCGGCGATCGCAGCTTCCTCATTGTAGCAGGGCAGCAGCACGGCGATGTTCGGCGACGCAACGGCGTTCAAGCGGACCCCCTCCAACGAGCGACAGCTATAGAGGGCATCAGGCCGCGGCGTCGAGCCGCGCCGTGGTAACGTGCAGCAGCCGGAAGTTGCTGCTCATGCGCCCGAGCGTCCACGGCTCACCTGGAGGCACTACAAATGAATCGGCCGCATCAACTGGTTCCCCGTTGAAATCCGCCTGCCCATCCAGAACGAACCCGAACACGAGCTCGCCATCATGCGGCGGAAATTCGATCGCGACGGCGCTACCTGGCCGGATCGTCCGGACCTCGCACAAGCCATCGGTGGCGGCATGCATCGCGGTCGTCCGGGCCTCCGCACCGCGATAGGGCGTCCACTCCGTCTCTGCGGCGACGCTGTGCAGAAATGCCTGACCGGAATAGGCGCGCCCGGGCTGCTCGCCGCCGGGCAGCGACATCGCGTGGTCAGCGAAGGTCTCGTGCAACGCCGGCGCGGTGATCTCGACCACCTCGAGCGGTCCTGAGCTCTCGAGCACCCGATGCCGGATCGCCGGCGGCTGAAGCACCAGGTCGCCTTCGTTCATCACGAACGGATCGCCCTGGTCCTGGTACACGACGCGCACCCAGCCGCGCCGGACGTAGATCATCTGCAGCGCGATGCGATGGTAGTGAACCCAGTCGGAGACAGGCCCACCCACCGGAATGCTGATGTGCGACGCGATGTAGCGGCCGCCCAGCCGGCCAGGGATCAGGTCGCGGTAAAGCATGCCCGCCCGCCCTTCAGCCGATGCGGCGCCGGTCCTGGTCAGCACGGCCTCGGGCTTGAACGCGGGCAGGCCCTGGGGAATCGGCGTTGCGCCAGGCCTGGTCAGCCGGACTCGCTCCCGGTCCTTGCTCAGAAGGGCCGTGTGCGGATCGTCGGCCGGGTAGATCACATCGATCCGGAATCCGGCAGCGCGCAGCAAATCGAGCGCCGCGTCGAAATCCTCGCGGACGATGTCCAGGTGCGTCAGCCCTTCTTGGCGGGCTTCTTCGCCTTGGCCGCCGGCTTCGCCTCCGCTTTCATGGCAGGAGCCTTGGCGCCCGCCGCGTCCTTTGCCGGCTTGGCCGGCTTGGTCTTGGCATCGCCTTTGGCGACCGGTCCTTTGGCAGGCTCCTCGGCGGCAGCCTTGGCTGCGCTCTTAGCGGCGGGCTTGGCTTCGCTCTTGGCGGCAGTTTTCGCCTTGGCCTTAGGCGCAGCCTTCTTCGGCTTGGCCTCGTGACCATGATCGTGGCCGCAGCCCGGCCCGTGGACATGCCCCTCCTCGGACTCGAGATCGGCTTCTAGCTGTTCGCGAGTCGCCTTGCGGTCATTGATCTTGGACCGCGCGAACAGGAAGTCGACGACCTTGTCCTCGTACAGGGGGGCACGAAGCTGCGCGGCGGCCATCGGCTCCTGCTGGATATAACGGACGAAAGTCTCGCGGTCCTTGCCCTGATACTGGGCCGCGGCCTGCATCACCAAACGGTTCATCTCCTGCTCGGTGACATCGACGCCATTGGCGGAACCGATTTCCGACAGCAGCAGACCGAGGCGCACGCGCCGTTCTGCAATCTTGCGATATTCTCCGGCCTCGGCCTCGATTTCGGCGAGGGCCGCCTTCGGGTCTTCCTCATGGCTCGCTTCGTGCTGAAGCTGCGCAAGGATGTTCTGATATTCGGCGTCGACCATCGTCTCCGGCACCGGGAAGTCGTGACGGGCGGCGAGATGGTCGAGCAGCTGACGCTTCATGTGCGTGCGGGTGAGGCCGTTCAGCTCCTGCACCTGCTGGTCGCGGATGATGCCCTTGAGCTGATCGAGGTCCTTCATCCCGAGCGACTTGGCGAACTCGTCGTCGACGGCGTTTTCGCTGCCCGTCTTCACCGCCTTGACGGTGACCGCGAAGATCGCGTCCTTGCCCTTGAGATTCTCGGCCGGATAGTCAGCCGGGAAGGTAACGTTGACCTCGCGGCTGTCGCCGGCCCTGGCGCCGATAAGCTGGTCCTCGAAACCGGGGATCAGGCGGCCCGACCCAAGCTCGACCTGCATATCCTCGCCCTTGCCGCCCTCAAACGCGGTGCCGCCGGCCTTGCCTTCGAAGTCGATGACCACGAGGTCGCCCTGGCCGGCCGCATGCTTCTTCGGCGCGTCGGCCCAGCGCTTGCTCTGGCTGGCGAGCTGCTTGAGCTGCTCGTCGACGGCCTTTTCGTTCGGCTCGACCGTCAGCCGATCCAGCGTAATATCGTCGATCTGCGGTGCGGGAACGTCGGGGAGCGCCTCAAGGCGAACCTTTACCTCGGCGTCATTACCCGGTTGGTAGCCCTCGTTGAGCTCGACCTGCGGCTGGAATGCCGGACGGATCTTCTGGTCGGTCAGCAGCTGCTGGACACCTTCCTGGACCGCACCCTGGAGCGCGTCGCCGCGGAGGCTTTCGCCGTGCATCTTGCGGATGAGGTTCGGCGGGACCTTTCCGGGACGGAAGCCGGGCATCCGCACCTGCGGCGCAATGCGCTTCACTTCCTGCTCGACCCGCGCCTCGATGTCCTCGGCGGGGATGGTCAGCATGAAGGCGCGCTTCAGGCCCTCGTTCTCGGTCTCGACAGTCTTGATGGTCACTGATCAGTTCCTGAATTCTGCTTAGGGGAGCACCATGCTCGGCAGTCCCCCCGGACTGCCTCTGCGTGGTGCTGGTGCGCGCGGAGGGAGTCGAACCCCCACATCTTACGATACTGGAACCTAAATCCAGCGCGTCTACCAGTTCCGCCACGCGCGCGCGGCCCTTGGGAGGGGCGCCTATAACAGGCATGGGCCGACCTGCAACCCGCAACCCTCTCAAAGGCCGGGGCGTTCTGGGGCAAAGAGGAGATGCCTTCGATGCAACAGCCGCCGATCCCCGGAGAGCCGCAGCCGGATATGCCGCAACCGTCACAGCCGGGCCAGCCGACGCCCGCACCGCCGGAAGAGCCGAGCACAAACCCGAATATCGACGTGCCCTCGCCTCCTACCCCGGGAACGCAGCCCCCGAGCACCCCGATCTCGCCGGTTGGCTAGCGGCGCAGTTGCGCCGAGGCGACGATAGCTTCGTAGTCGGGCAGGGCAGCGTCGAAATAATGCGACTTCGCAGCATCGAGCAGGACGAGATAGAGCTGGCCGTTGATCACCGTGCCGACGGCACGGCCGCGCCGCCACAGCTCGTCGTCATCGAGATGCTCATAGTCGAGCTGGAAGCCGTTGGTGCCGAGGAACGACCGCGGCTGCAGGGAAACGGTGCGGAAATCGACCGCGCCGCCGCGAACCCGGTACAGGCTCTCGATCATCGCGGCGATTTCCGGCGGGGTCATGTTCGAGCGGAAGATGGGCACCTGCTGGCTCGTGGTGCGGCGCTGGCGGATGAGCGACTTGCCGTCGCGCAAGCCGGTGACGAAGCTGATGCCGTCGAGCAGCGGGCCGTTGAGAGTCCAGTCCTCGACTGCCCGGACATCCTCGAACAACACCGGGCGATGGCGATTCCAGGGTCTCGGCGCGACCACGGACAGGCGGTCGTCCCCGACGTTCACGCGCTGGACGCGGATCGCGCTATAGTCGCTGAAGCCGCCGTAATCGTCGCCGACCGATGAGCAGGCGGCCAGCGCCAGCGTCGCCGCGATGAGCGCGCCCCTTGGTTCAGGCTTCACATGTTCCTCCTCAACCTGCCATCGACCGCACCCAGGCGGCATCGGGCGCGTCGGGCTTGATCGTGAGGTAGCGACGGAACGCCGACTTCGCTTCGGCCGAGCGTCCCTGCTTCATCAACTCAATGCCGTGAGAACGCCAGGCCTCGGCCGGCGCGTCCGGATACGCGACCGCGGCGGCATAGCTCTGCGCCGCTCGCTGCTCGTCACCGGGACGGTTGCGCAAGCGCCAGACCTCGCCTTCATAGAAGCGAAGCAGACCGTTCCAGCCGTCCTGCGCAAGCGTCTCGATGAGGTACTGGCTGGCCCCGGGATCGTTGAGCTTCACCTGGTCATCGAGGAGCATTGGCCGGATCGGCCCAATATTCGTGAGATAGCGGTCGCGGTGCGCGTCGTAGACCTTCCCCGGCACGGTGATCTCTGCCGCGTCGGCGCGCAGATCGGCCATTCGCGAGCCCTCGGATGGGTGAGTGTCGAAGATCGAGCCCTTCCGGCGATGCTTGCCGCGATAGCGAGCGCTCGCATTCTCCTCGCCGATGAGCTGCTCCCAGATGTTCGCCATTTCGACCGGCGGGTATCCGGTATCGGCGATCAGCCTGGCGCCCATCGAGTCCGCCTCGGCCTCCATCGCGCGGCTGTACTGGAACAGCGAGAGGATCGTGCCGAGCTGCGCGAGCTGGACATAGTCGCCGAGATAGACGCCGGCGCCGGCGCCGCCGACCCCCGCCAGCATGGCGCCGATCGCGAACAGGTCCGTCTTGCGCTTCTGGTCGCGCCATGAGCGGATCATGTGCCGGCGCAGGAAATGGCCGGACTCGTGGGCAATCACGCCGGCCAGCTGCGCCTCGTTGCGCATGCGCAGCAGCAGGCCTGAAAAGACGACGGCGAATCCCGTCGGGAACATCATCGCGTTGAATTCGGGAATACGCGCCAGATAGATGCGGAAATCTTTCGCGGCCGGGCCGCCGACAGTGCCGATGAGGTCCCGCAGATACCCGGTGATATTGCGATCGGTGATCAGCAGGTTAGTGCCCGAGATCTCCTCTTCGACGCGGTCCATTTCCTTCCACAGGCCAATCTCGTCGCGCTCGGTCGGCTTGAACCCTGGACCGACCAGCGGGACCATGTCCTGCGGCCGCACTCGCGCCTGCGCGACGCCGGCATGCAGAGCGGCAGCGGTAGCCGCACCACCGGCGAGCAGGGAGCGGCGCGTCAGCTCGAGGCAGCGCGAGCACATCAGCGCTTCTCCTGCGGCTCCGGAGTCATGACGACGCCCTTCGCAGCTTCCTTGCCGGGCTTCATCCGTCCGAGCAGCCGATCGACCATCTGCGCCGCGCCTTCGGGGGTTCTGAGGTCGCCGAACTTGATCCCCGGGATTTCGCTTCCGGCGGTGACGACGTTGAACCACACCACCTCGCCGGTCTTGAGATCGACCAGCGACGCATAATCGAGCTGTTGCTGGCCGCCGACGTTGGGCGCGCAGAAGCCGATGAAGCAGCCCGCAAGGCCAAGCACCCCGAGCGCGATCCGCCCGCCCGACGCAACCGAATCCTCGGCGTGCAGGAACAGCGCATAGTCGTAGCCGGTCTTCTGCCCGAGCTTCACGGCATCAGCGCCGAGCGTCCAGTCGAGTCCCTTGCCGCGCTTGGTCGGCAAATAATCGCCGAGATATTTGTGAAGCACGATCGACTGGTCGACGACATAGTTGAGGCGCTCGACGTCCGCGAGCTCCTGCGCGGTCACCCCCGGCACTTCGTTCCGGTGCTCGACGATGGTGATCTTGCCGCCGCGCCGCGCCTGCTGGGCCCGCAACGCCTCGACGATGCTGTGCCGCGCCTGGTCGGTCCAGTCGGCGCGCGGCTCGACCATTCCCCCGGTGGTCAGCGAACCCACGGTGACGTCGGGCCGGAGAACGAGAAGCTTATAGTCGCCGCTGGGGGGCGTGAACTGAACGTCCGCATATTGCCGAGTTTGCACGCATCCGCTCAGCGCGACGCTTGCCGCCAACGCGATGCCCAAACCCCGCTTGACCATCAGGAGACCCTCTCTCGAGAGCGCACAGGCGCCCTTCCCCACCGTCCTAATGGGCAATCATGCCTGAACAGCTAATGAAAGAAAAGACCGTCTTTTTAGATGCTTAGCGGGTCGTGCAAGCCGCCTGCGGAACGTCTGCGAGGCAGCGCCCATCGATCGACCCCGCCTGGATCGGAAGGCCGATCGTCGCGGCCAGCGTGGGCAGGATGTCGGTTGTTTCCGCCGAATGACCTACCGTGGCTGCGGCCATGCCAGGGCGCCAGAACAGGATCGGGACGCGCCGGTCATAATCCCATACGGAGCCGTGCGTTGCGACGTAGCGGCTGGTGTCGGCGATCGGGGTGACGTCGCGCTTCAGCACCACGAAGAAGTCGCCTGAGCGGGCGGGATAGTAGCTTGCCCGCGCCTTCTGGATCGTGGTCCAGGTTTCGGGCGCCGTGCGCGGGATCGGCGTCGCCCCGATCTGACGTGCGGTGAACACCGCCTCGACCTGCGGATGCGCCTTGTACGCCGCTACCGCCGCGCGAAGCAGGCGGTTGCGCTCGGACGCGCGGAGCCGCCGATCGATGTAGATGTCGCCGAAGCTGCTGTCGCCCATCAGGCCCGGGCCGCCCGGCAGCCCGAGTTCGGCGACAAGCTTCTTGCCCATGGCCGCAGCGCTCAGAGCGGGATCGACGCGCTGGGCATCGGCAACACCTGCCAGTCGCTCGCGTTCCGGCACATCCTTGCCGCCATGGTCGGCCGTCAGCGCGACCGAATAATCGATGCCGCGGGTGTCGAGCACCTTCAGGAAGTCACCGATCTCGCGATCTAGCTCGGTCAGCTGGAGGCACATCTCCTCGCCCTCCGTACCGAAGCTGTGTCCGACATAATCGGTCGCCGACAGGCTGATTGCGAGGAGGTCAGGAGCGTTGCCGCGGCCGAGCTTCATCTCATCGACTAGCGCGGCCGCAAGCGCGAGCGTGTCGCCGTCGAATTCCGGCGATGCCCTGAACGCGTTCGCGTCGCCGGCCTTGCGCGCCAGCCGCCCCGCTCCGACCGGCTGTCCGCCGCCGGAGATCGGCACTTCCCGCGCCTTGGTTTGACAGTAAGCCGTAGGCTCGAGCGGGCCGCGCTCGGTCGCCAGGCCTTGAGCGACCAGTGCGTTCACCTTCGCAATCGCCGCAGGTACTCCGACATCGGAGAGGTCGGTGTCAAATTTCTTGCCGGTCCAGTACCAGCGTTGATCCGGATGCTGACCGCTCATCATCACCGCGGCGCGATCCTTCCCCGAGACGGCGACCGTGCGGCTGGCGGGCCACCGCTGCTTCATCAGCTCGCCCATCGTTGGCACGAGCAGATGCTTCGGCGAGACCTTATACGCGATCGAGCTGGTCCCCGGCTGCGTCTCGTCCTCGGCGCAGTAGACGGTCTTGTCGCTGCGGCCGATCGACTGGTCGATCCAGGTGTTGCCGATGATTCCCGTCCGCGCCGGATGGTCTCCGGTCAGGATCGTGGAATGGCCCGGGCAGGTTTCGGTTGCCGCATGGCTTTGATAGCCGTTGGGAAACGCGGTTCCTGACGCGAGCCGGGCAAAGCCAGCCGTGAAATGCGGGCGATATTCGTCGAACAGATTGGCTGAGAACTGGTCGACCGAAATGACCACGAGCAGCTTCGGCGCGCCTGGCACCTGGGCCACGGACTGAGTGGCGAACAAAGCCGCAGCCGCGGCCAGCAACGTCAGACGCATTGCACTTCCTTTACGAATCCAGCTTCGCGCGCAGCCGCTCGTTGACCAGCTGCGGATTGGCCTTCCCCTGCATCGCCTTCATCGTCTGCCCGACGAAGAAGCCGAACAGCGCCTGCTTGCCTCCCTTGTACTCGGCGACCTTGTCCGCGTTTGCCGCCAGGACCTTGTCGATCTCGGCGTCGATGGCCCCGGTGTCGCTGGTCTGTTTCAGGCTCCTGCTCTCGACGATCGCGCCTGCGCCTTCAGCGCTTTCCAGCATGACTTCGAACACCTGATTGGCGATGGTGCCGCTGATCGTGCCGTCGGCGACAAGTTCGAGAAGCTCGGCCGCCTGGTCAGGCGACACCGGACTTGCCTCGATGCTTTCGCCGCGGCGGTTGAGCGCGCCGAACAGCTCCGCAACCACCCAGTTCGCGGCCTGCCTCGGTTCCGCGCCCGCTTCCAGCAGCGCGTCGAACCATCGCGCGGTCTCGACCTCGGCGGTCAAAACGCTGGCATTGTAAGGCGTTATGCCCAGAGCTT
>Ga0136846_1233336_pt1 | contig 10742 bp, 8 predicted proteins | sample HopSoiMetagenom2_FD_96841 | JGI IMG/M metagenome (GOLD analysis project Ga0136846, IMG submission 96841) | Grasslands soil microbial communities from Hopland, California, USA - 2 Assembly 2016 (version 4) | ecosystem: Environmental > Terrestrial > Soil > Grasslands | place: USA: Hopland... | reverse complement strand
AGGAGCACGCGGCCGGACATCGGCTCCAGCACGCCAGCGATGAGCTTCAGGAGCGTGGATTTGCCGCTCGCGTTGGGGCCGAGGACGGCGACGATTTCCGCCGGACGTGCCTGGAAGCTGCTGGCTTCGAGAGTGAACAGCGGGGCTTGCGCGGGATTTGGCGAGTAGGCGTAGCTGACTTGCTCGACGCTCAGGCGCACTTCGTTGGAAGCACGCGCGGCGTCCATGGCGTTCTGGGCGGCGGAGTTGCGCGTAGCGGCGTTCATGCGAGGCGCTTCCTGAGGAGGTAGATGAAGAGCGGCGCGCCGGCAAGCGCGGTCATGGCGCCGACGGGAATTTCAGCGGGGGCGACAACAGTGCGCGCCAGTGTGTCGGCGATGACCAGCGCGATGGCGCCGCCAAATGCGGCGGTAGGAATCAAGACGCGATGGTCCGACCCAAAAATCCAGCGCATGACGTGGGGCACGAGAAGGCCAATGTAGCCGATCGCGCCACTGACGGAGACGGCGAGCCCCGTGAGAATTGAAGCGGCGATGTAAACAACTAGGCGGACTCGGGGAACGTCCACGCCGAGGTGCATGGCTTCTTTTTCGCCGGAGAGCAGGAGGTTGAGATCGCCTGCGGTGGTGTAGATGGCGGCGGCGGCGATGGCGAAAGTCACCCCGAGAATCCAGCGAAGATTTCGCTGCAGCGCGATGGAAAGATCTCCCATCAGCCAGAATTGCATACCGTGGAGGTCACGGCTGACGAGGGTGGTCATAAGGAAGATGATGACCGCGGAGAGGAAAGAGGCGGTGATGATGCCGGCGAGAAGGAGCGTGTTGGTGTCGAGCAGACCTTCGCGGCGGCCGAGTAGGTAGACGGAGGCGATGGTAGCGGCGGCACCGAGGAAGGCGCCCAGCGGAGTCAACAAGGCGGCGACAGCGGCAGGGAGTGCGATGTGCGGCTCAACGATCAAAGCGAGGACTGCGCCCAGAGCCGCACCGCTGGAAACTCCGAGGACGTAAGGGTCGGCGAGGGGATTGCGGAGGAGGGCCTGGAAACCCGTTCCGGCAACGGAAAGCGAAGCCCCGACAAAAATCGCCAGAAGAATTCGCGGCAGGCGAATGTCGATCACGATCATGCCGTAGTCGGTGGAAATGCCGCTGGTACGGTGGAGAATGACGCTGAAGAGATCGCGGCCAAGGCCCCAGAGGGAAACCTGCACGGCGCCAAACTTGAGAGCGACGACAACGACCACGAAAAGAATAACAACGAGAATTCCGCATCGCGCCAGGACGCGCCAGAGCGTCAGAGGCTGCATGCGGACTCCAGGGTAAATGAAAGTTGTTCTATTGCTGTCTTTGTTAGACCACGAAGACAGATTTCAGGTGATCGCAGCGCGGTAAGTGGTTGCGACAAGAAAAGTCCTTCTTGCGGGATCACATTGTCTGGTTCCGCGCCGCGCGCTTCCGGGTAGGCTTCCGGGTGAAGCTGCTTTGCGAGAGATTCGATGGCGGAAACGATACGGAGTGCGGGGCGATTCACAGCGTCGCTGACCAGGGCGAAGTGGCGACCCTTGACAGCATCGAGAACGCGCCAGCCCGGGAGATTTGCGAGCGAGTCGATGCCTGGCGGGGCTTCACTAGAATGCGATTCAGCGAAGACGAGAAATTCCGGTTGCTGGTGGACTACTTCTTCGAGGCTTACCTGCGGCCAATCCTGTGAAGAATCGATGATGGAAGTTGCCCCGGCGTAGAGCAGCGCATCCGCAATGAAGGTTTTTTTACCGACGGAAATGAGCGGTTGAGGCCAAACGACAAAGAGCACGCGGCGCAAGGGGAAATGCGAGAGACGTTGTTGCGTGGACTCGAGACGCTGTTGAAGATCCCTGGTGATGGCGGCGCCGGAGTCGGGGACGCCGAGCAGGTCGGCGAGGTGCTGGGTGGACGAGAGGATCTCGGCAACAGTGTGCGGATCGGTGGCGTATGACGGAATGTTCACTGTCGCCAGGGCACGCACCGTGTCGAGCCGATTGAGTGCTTTCGTGACGAACACAAGGTCAGGATGGAGAGCAGCGATAGCTTCGAGACTGGGATTGATCGCGCCACCGACTTTGGGTTTGTGCTGCGCGTCAGGAGGGTAATCACAATAGTCGGTGTCGCCGACTAGTTCGTTCTGCAGGCCGAGAGCGTAGAGCGTTTCGGTAATACTGGGAGCGAGAGAGACAACTCGATGGATGGTTTGGGGAACACGGATGGTGCGGCCGGTTTCGTCCGTGACTTCGCGCGTCTTTTGAGCTGGGCTTGCAGCGGTTGTGCCAACCGCGGGAGCTGTAGTTTGTGCTTGAGCTTGCGTTGGCGTCGCAGAAGCCAGAGCAGCCAGCGTCGCCGCCAGAGCGAAGCGGCACGCTGCGCATCGGATTCTCGCGACGACTATTGAAAAAAATTGCTGCACCAATTCCCTTCGCAATGCGGCGAGATACGTTTGCAGGTTCAACGCCAACGAAAAAGCCCCACGCGAGGAGCGATGGGGCTGCCGGCCACGTTCTTTCTCGCGAGAACGCAGTGCCGATGCGGCGAGGGAGGGTAGCCTGGCTTACGGCCTTTCGACCGATCACAGTGGCGGGACCGCGGCCGATTCACACGGCCTTCCCCGCTTCCCTAGTCTGCAAATGATGTACGAGTGTAAGGCGCGACTTGCAAGAGTGTCAATCTGCGGCACCTGGCGATCGATCGAATATCGCTGCCGATCGCACAAGCCTCGCCCCTGAAGGGGCAACCTACAGATCCTGGATTTCAATTCGACGGCAGGTCTTAACGATTCTTCCAGTTAGGCTTGCGTTTTTCCACCAGGGCGCGCAGGCCTTCCTGGGAATCTTCGAGGCGATACAGTTCATTGAGAAAAATATTCATGGATTGCTTGAGGCCATCCCGGAGAGATAGGCCCATACCGCCGAGAATGGCTTTTTTCGCCATAGTGAGAACGGGACCAGAATGGCCTGATATGCGAGCGACAAGATCGTCGACGGTTTTTTCGAGTTGCGCCTCAGGGACCAAGCGATTTACCAAGCCAAGCTCCAATGCGCGTTCGGCGCTGATGACTTCACCCGTGAGGACAATTTCCAGGGCGGTTTTTGGCCCGACGAGAAATGGGAGAATCGTGGAGGCAAGCGGCGGGAAAACGCCGATGGTAATTTCGGGTTGGGCGAAACGCGCTTTGGGGGTCGCGACGACGAGATCGCCAAAGGCGGCGAGCTCTGCGCCTCCGCCAATCGCGGGGCCATTTACGACACACAGAACAGGTTTGCCCACATCCAGCATTCCCGCAAAAGCGGCATGGAAGGCATCGAGCATCTGAAAGACACGCTGTGAGGTATATTCACCGATGTCGATGCCACCGCTGAAAACTTTGCAGGCGGAGTCAAGAACAATGAGTCTTACGTCCGAGTGGTCGCCGGCGAACGCAATGCCATCGGCGATTTCGCGGAGCATCGCTTCGTTAAGAAGATTGTGCTCGGGACGGCTCAGGGTCATTCGAGCGACGCTTTTCTCGACTTGAAGCTTCACGTATTGAAACTGATCGGGACTACGGCGCGTGGCTTGCGTTGTGTACTCTTCGGCGTTGACGGGCTCGATCATCGAGACCTCCGGAAATTGCTCCGCCAGCTTCTTTGTCGGACAATCTGTTGTATCAAAATCGATGCTAGCACAGGGTATTGTCATGATTCGGGCGCTGACGAAGCGGCGTGCGCAAAAAGTTCGCCGGCTGCTCGCTATCTCGCTAACATTTCTCGCGTGTGCGTTTGTGCTTGTTGTAATCGACTCGGCCCGCGTGTCGACTGCGTCCGCAGATGCGTGGGAACATGATTTATCAGTATCAGCCAACGAAATGACTAACGAGACGGCGACCGCCGTGCGCTTCAAGGGTGCAATCGATGCCGAGGGTTTCCCAGTGGACTCCGCAGGGGCAATTGCAGCGCCGGTGCGTTTCAGCACGGACTGGCAAGGGCTGAACGCCGACCCGGAGCGGGAGACGGAGGTGCGGCTGCTGTGGACGCCGGATACTTTGTATTTGCGTTTCGATGCACGCTATCGCGCGCTGACAGTCTTTCCCGATTCCGATTCCAACGGCCGGAGGGATTATCTATGGGATCGCGACGTCTGCGAGACGTTCCTGCAGCCGGATCCGTCCCAACTGCGGCGCTATAAGGAAATCGAAGTGGCGCCGAATGGATTCTGGATCGATCTCGACATCGGCGCAGGGCCGAGGCGCGATTTGCAGAGCGGGATGCGGCGACGCGTCGATGTCGATAGCACAGCCAAAAAGTGGCGCGCGGTATTGGCGTTACCGATGAAGGGCCTGACGGAAGCGTTTGATCCCGCCGCAGTGTGGCGGGTCAATTTCTTTAGGGTGGAAGGGCCGAGCGAACCGCGTTTCTATTCTTCCTGGCAAGCGACACGAACGTCGCAACCGAATTTTCATGTGCCGGAAGTGTTTGGCCAGCTGATTTTCGCGCAAGAGCCCCTCAAGTAATCAGTTTCACTGGCGATTCCTCCGCATTTTCCATATGCTTCCGACGTGTGCAAACTGAGTTCGGGTTGCCGATTCAGCTCTGTTAGTTTGATTTTTTCATTCTCTGTGCTGTCGGTTGTAGCAGGATTTTTGCCGACCTTTTCCCCAGCAACTCCGGCACAATCGCAGCAAAACCCTTCCGCAATCAATAGCGGCCCAACGGTTTGGAAAGTCGAGCCCCCGAATTGGTGGACCGGCATGACACCGGAGCTGATGGTACTGCTGTCCGGAAGCGGCCTCGATGCCTTGAAGGTGGAATGCAACCTGCCAAGCCTGATCGTGGAGCGAACTCAATCGACCGCAAGCGGCACGTATCTTTTCGTATGGCTGAAGTTTGATCCAGGAATAAAATCGGGAACGGCCATTTGCCGAATTACCACGCCGACGGGAATCACATCGTTTGAGCTGCCGCTGGCGAATCGCAGCGAAACCATTCACAAATTTCAAGGCCTGAACACAAGCGACGTCATTTATCTGATCATGCCCGATCGCTTCGCGAACGGTGATCCGACGAACGACGAACCGTCCGATGCACAGGGATCTCACGACCGCGGGAGAGCACGCGCGTATCACGGCGGCGATTTGCGAGGAGTTCGCGAGCACCTGCCATATCTGAAAGATCTGGGAGTGACCACGGTTTGGCTTACGCCGATCTTGAAGAATGGCGCGCCCGAGGATTATCACGGTTACGGCGCCGTGGATTTGTACAGCGTCGATCCCCACCTTGGTTCATTGCACGATTATCAAGACCTTGTTGCCGCGGCGCACCAGCAACGCATGAAGGTTCTGTTTGATATCGTTCCCAACCATGTCGGACCGAAACATCCGTGGGCCGCATCACCTCCAATGCCCGATTGGTTTCACGGCACCTTGCAACATCATACGAGTTCCTCGACCGTACTGCCGCGATCATTTTATGGAATGACCGAGGCACAAACAGCAAAGCACGATCCATTCGAAACGCTTGTGGATCCGCACGCGCCGCCAGAGTTTTGGCGAAATCTGACGGAGGGCTGGTTTTTTGGCGTGCTGCCGGATCTGAACAGCGAAAATCCGGCGGTGGCGCAGTATCTGTTGCAAAACGCGATATGGTGGGCGGAGTCTTCAGGACTGGACGGCTATCGCATCGATACATTCCCATACGTGGCGCGGCAGTTCTGGTCGGCGTGGCATGCCGGTTTGCGCAAGATTTACCCGCGATTGAGCACCATTGGTGAAGTGTTTCATCCCGACCCAAGCGTGACGTCGTTTTTTGTGGGCGGCCAAAGGCGCGCGGACGGTATCGATTCGGGGGTCGGGACCATCTTTGATTACCCCCTGTATTTCGCTATGCGCGACGTGTTATTGCGCGGCAATGCGATGGGGCGGCTGGCGGACGTATTGCGGCATGATTCGCTGTACCAGCGGCCCCATGACTTAGTCACATTTTTTGCGAATCACGATGTAGCACGCTTTGCGAGCGCCGCGGGGAGTTCGATGTCGAAACAAAAGCTGGCGTTCGAGCTGGTTCTGACGCTGCGTGGCATTCCTCAACTGTATTACGGCGACGAAATCGGAATGGGTGGCGGCGACGATCCCGAAAATCGCCATGATTTTCCGGGTGGCTGGACGGAAGATTCGCGAAATGCATTTGAGGCGACTGGACGCTCGCTGGAACAGCAGGCATTGTTTTCGGAAGTACAGTCGCTGCTGCGCTTACGGCACGAGCATCCCGCATTGGCTAGTGGTCGGCTGTGGCATCTGGAATCAGATGACACCACGTACATTTTTCTGAGGCAGACCGAGGAAGACAGCGCAGTCGTGGCCTTCAATGCGGCTCCGCGATCCCGAGAAATTCAAATTCCGCTGGCGGATACGCCTGCCAAGGGATTGTTGGCTGTGACTCAGCTATTCGGAGACGCTAAGGCTGAATTTTCGGGCAAAGAATTACGACTGAAGATGCCGGCCGAGTCGATTTCGGTCTTTGGATTGAATTAGAATGCGACCGCTCGTCAGTAGTCGACCTGCATACTCCAATCCTTTGGTCCAACAGGAACGGTCAGTGTTATTGAATGGGATGCAGCGTTGAAGCGAGCGCCGTCGACAACGCGATTACCAACGCGCACTTGTTTGGGTTCGCGGTCCGCACCAAAGACCATTACTTCGGTGGAATTCCAGAACGGTTGAAATACGGATGTTTCCGTCGTGGCGGTTACGGTTAGGGACTGCGGCGACACCTGGCAGGAATAATTGATCCGCAGAAATTCGCCGCGCTGATAGGCGAATGTGTGGCCGTCGTCCTGATATAAGGAGCCGCGACAGTCATCACCCGGATAAACCTGCAACTGCAACGGCCCGTCGGGTTTTTCGCTGGTGCTTTGTACTAATGGCTGCATGGGAATAATCGCGCCAGCACGAATATAGAGCGGCATATCAGCAATTGCCGGATGCAAAGTGAGTTTTTCACTGCTCGCGTGCTTCTGCGCCGTCCAAAAGTCATACCAATCGCCAGGTGGGAGCGTCAGCTCCATGGGATCGACTTTTTCCGTAAGCACCGGAGCCACGAAAATGTCTCGGCCGAATAAAAAATCGCGATCGTCGCTATAAAAACGTTCGACTTGCGGATAGTCGAGAAACAGCGGATGCATGAAGGGCAAGCCGGTGCGCGTGGTTTCTTCAATACCGGTGTAAATGTACGGCAAAAGTTTGTAGCGCAGCTCGATATAACGACGACGAATGGCTTCGTGCTCAGGACCATTCGCCCACGGTTCGTGATCGCCAGTGCCTTTGTTGGCGTGATTTCGATAAATGGGATTGAACGCGCCGACTTCGTACCAACGTGTGAGCAGGTCCGCGGGAGGAGTACCAGCAAATCCGCCGATGTCGTCTCCCGACAGTGGATACCCGGAAAGGCCCAGGTTGAGCAGCATCGGTGTGCTCATCCACAGGTGATTCCAGGTGGCGCTGTTGTCGCCGGTCCACGTCGCGGCATAACGCTCCGTGCCGGCGTATGCGGCGCGGGTAAGAACGAACGGACGCTCGTCTCCCTGCAATTTGCGAAGGCCCTCGTATGTGGCGCGCGCGTTCTGCATGCCGAACATGTTGTGAACGGCGCGGTGATCGACCGATGAGCCATCGTCGAGGCGATGACGCGTATCGAGAGGCATAGTTTTGTCGGCCCGCTGAAAGACGGACGGCTCGTTCATATCATTCCAGAAGCCGGAAATACCCATTGCCACAAAATCTTTGTAGAGCTTGCCCCACCATTCCCGAACCCGCGTCAGCGTGAAGTCCGGAAAAACGCTATCGCCCGGCCATACCGGGCCGACAAAAACGGAACCATCGGGATTTTTTACGAACACGTCTTCTTTAATCCCAGAATCGTAGGGAGCATATCCGTGATCGGGGTCTTTCTTGATGTGCAGATCGGTGATGGCGATGATGCGGATGCCTTGCGCGCGAAGGTCAGCAATCATCTGCTCGAAATGCGGAAAATACTCGCGGTTTACCGTAAACGGCGCGTAGCCACGCTGGTAATCGATGTCCAGATAGATGACGTCGGCGGGGATTTTTTTCTCGCGTAACAGATGCGCGACTTCTCGGACGCGAGCCTCGGGATAATAAGAGTAGCGGCACTGCTGGTAGCCGAGAGTCCAAAGCGGCGGCAGCGGAGCACGACCAGTCAAAGCCGTAAAAGCCTGAATGACGCGTTTGGGGTCCGGCCCCGCGAAAAAATAATAGTTCAGCTCGCCGCCCTCTGCTCCGAAAGAAAAGTAATCTGGAGATTCCTTGCCGAAATCGAAATTGCTGCGCCAGGTGTTGTCGAAGAAGACGCCGTAAGCTACGCCTTTGCGCAGCCCGACGAAAAATGGAAGGGTCTTGTAAATAGGGTCACTGGATTCCCCAAAGCCGAATTCGTCGGTGTTCCAATTGATGAACGAGCGATTGCGCCGGCTGATCGGACCAGTCTTGTCGCCGAGACCGTAGTAATTTTCGTCAGCGGGCAGGGTTTTCCAGGCACGAATGCGTCCTCCGTTTGATGCCATGGGAAGCGAAGGTTCATCGGCGAGCAACAGGTTGCCCGAAGCGTCCGTGAAGGTGACGAGCAGCGGCGACTTCTGGATGATGACGACTAAAGAAAGCGAGGTGAGCCGCACCGCTGTCGCGGAGTCGTCGATAGTGAATTGCGCCGGCTGGGGGGATTGGATGACGGCCCAGGAAGTGTCCTTAGGGAAATTGCCGTCGAAAGCGACGCGAACTCGAACAATACCTTCCCCTAAGAATGTGACGCGCACTTTCGCATGGCTCGCGGTAAGCTCGATGCCATCTGGCAATTTGTCGACACGCTGCACCGCGCCTATGTGTTGCCAACCCTCCCCGAACGTAAGGTGGCCGACCAAGCTAGCAATCGCCAGCGCCAGGATCACGCGGCCTATCCATTGGCGAGCACGGTTAGCAGAATAGTGGGGCACGAGAGGCCATCTTCTTTCTCTGCGGCGAGGCGATCACGGAGATCGCGGTTTTGCCGGCGAGAGTCTATAACACAGATAAAGCACGCTCAATGAGTCTTTGAGTAGCGTAGAATGTCTGCCGCACCAGGAGAGTAGAACGATTGTTGCGGTGAGCACGGGTTAATCTGCCGCGAAGCGAATTTACTCGAGGGACCGGAGGCATCATGTTGAGGGGAGCAATGTTTTCGTTGGTGTGCCTGATGTTTTGCGCGGCGCTGCTGGCCGGCGGCAAATCCATTTATGATTTCACGCTGAACAGCATCGATGGACAGCCCGCGCCGCTGTCTGCGTACAAAGGCAAAGTCGTGATGCTCGTGAATGTCGCGAGCCGATGCGGGTTCACGCCGCAATATACCGCGCTGGAAGCGGTCTTCGAGAAGTACAAGGATCGTGGATTCGTGATCGTGGGAATTCCGGCGAATAATTTTGGCGCGCAAGAACCCGGGACCAATGAAGAGATCAAAACGTTTTGCTCTACCAAATACAATGTGAAGTTTCCGATGATGTCGAAGGTTTCGGTGAAAGGCGATGACAAAACGCCACTATATGAATATTTGACGGACAAATCCGCAAATCCTGCTACTGGCGGCGACATCCAATGGAACTTCACGAAATTTCTCGTAGGTCCAGACGGACAGATGATTGCGCGATTCGAACCTAAGATCACGCCAGACTCACCCGAAGTAACCAGCGCCATTGAAAAAGCACTGGCGACTGCGAAACACTAGCTAGACTGGGTAGATAATCTGTAGCAAGGGCTTGCTTGCCCACCTTTGCCTTTGGCACGGGTAGGCTAACGTCTGCATTTTCTGCCCTCCAGAGGATCGATTTGCTCTCTTTGGTGCTTGTCCTCAAAATGTTAGTGAATGCTCGCCCTCTCTTTCCACAACGTCTCCAAGGAGTACAGCACCGACAATCAGCGGGTTCGCGCGATCGATGATGTGAGCCTGGACATAAGCGCGGGAGAATTTGTGGCCCTCGTAGGACGCAGCGGTTGCGGCAAGTCCACGCTGTTGAATCTGGCGGGCGCGATGGATTTTCCCACTGCTGGCGAAGTTCTAGTGGATGGTGTCGCGACTTCTTCGCTCAAAGATTCGGCCCTGACAAAGCTTCGGCGCGAAAAGATTGGCTTTATCTTTCAATCTTTTCAGCTGCTGCATACGCTTACCGTTTTCGAAAACGTCGAGCTGCCTTTGCTGCTAGCTGGCGAGCGCAATGCGCGGGCTGCCGCCGCTGAGCGCCTCGCGTCCGTTGGCCTCGAGGGACTTGGTGAGCGATATCCTCATCAGCTTTCCGGTGGCCAGATGCAGCGCGTGGCCATCGCGCGTGCATTGGTTCACCGGCCAGGCATTCTGTTGGCTGACGAACCAACCGGAAATCTCGATACTGTGACGGGCAACGTGATCCTGGAATTACTGCAGCGTGTCACGCGCGAACACAATACGGCGACGATCATGGCTACGCACAGTGTGGAGGCTGCGGCGCTGGCAGATGTTGTGGTGAGATTGCGCGACGGCCGGATTGTGGAAATCGAGCGACGCTAAGCTGAAATGCCGCAAATCAGACTTTTTTACCGACTCATGATACGACCGCTGTGGGCGGAACCGATGCGCACCACATTGACGGTGCTGGCAATCGCCCTGGGTGTCGCAGTTGTGCTGGCGATCGATCTGGCCGGCAACGCTGCGACTGGCTCGT
>Ga0136846_1215319_pt1 | contig 10742 bp, 10 predicted proteins | sample HopSoiMetagenom2_FD_96841 | JGI IMG/M metagenome (GOLD analysis project Ga0136846, IMG submission 96841) | Grasslands soil microbial communities from Hopland, California, USA - 2 Assembly 2016 (version 4) | ecosystem: Environmental > Terrestrial > Soil > Grasslands | place: USA: Hopland... | reverse complement strand
GGGTGCGGGTGGGCGCTCGCGCCGTGCTCGGCGCGGGTGTCGTCCTGACGGCGAACACACCGGTCATCGATCCGCGCGGTGATGAGCCCGTCGAACACCGCGGGAGCGTGCCACCCGGCGCGATCGTCGTTCCGGGATCGCGCGCGAAGGCGTTCCCGGCCGGGAGCTACGGCTTGCCCTGCGGGCTGATCATCGGCGAACGGACCGAGGCGACCGATGACAAGGTCGGACTCAACGAGCTGCTCCGCGAGGCCGGCTCATCGATGGGGTGACCCTGTGCCCGACCGCAGCGACACCAGGATCGTCGAATCGCCGATCGCCGCGACGTGGCGGTCGATCGCGCACGAGAAGGCCATCCTGGTCGGCATCGGACCGGGCATCGGCGAGGAGGATCTCGATGAGCTCGCCGCACTCGCCGACTCAGCGGGCGCCGAGGCCGTCGGCAGGATCGTGCAGAGCCGGAACGAACCGGATCCGCAATTCTGGATCGGCAAGGGGAAGGTCGAGGAGCTCCACCAGCTGTTGCACGCGACGGGCGCCCAGCTCGTCGTCTTCGACCAGGAGCTGACGCCGGGCCACCTGCGCGCGCTCGAGGCGCGGCTCGGCGTGAAGGTGGTCGATCGCACCGCGCTGATCCTGGACATCTTCGCCCTGCACGCGCACACCCGCGAGGGCAAGGCGCAGGTCGAGCTCGCGCAACTCAATTATCTGGTGCCGCGCTTGCGCGGCTGGGGCGAGGCGATGAGCCGCCTCGGCGGTGGGATCGGCACGCGCGGCCCGGGCGAGACGAAACTGGAGTCGGATCGGCAGCACATCCGGCGCCGCATCTCGAAGCTCCGTCGCGACGTGAAGGCGATGCAGCGCTCGCGCGACACCCAACGCGCGAGCCGGCAGCGCTCCAACGTGCCGCAGGTCGCGATCGCGGGGTACACGAACGCCGGGAAGTCGTCGTTGATGCGCCGGCTGACCGGCGCCGAAGTGATCGTCGCCAACCAACTGTTCGCGACCCTCGACCCGACCACCCGCCGGATCGCGCTGCCCGGCGGGCGCGCCGCCACGATCTCCGACACCGTCGGCTTCGTGTCCAAGCTTCCGCACGACCTGGTCGAGGCGTTCCGCTCGACGCTGGAGGAGGTCACGTTGTCAGACATGGTCGTGCACGTCGCCGACGCCTCGTCCGCAGCCGTCGACGAGCAGATCGAGGCGGTGCGCCGCGTGCTCGACGACATCGGCGCGGCGAACATGCCGGAAGTGCTCGCGCTCAACAAGATCGACCTCCTCCCGGGCTCACGTCGCGCCCGCCTCGCGCTTCGGTATCCGGGATCGGTCCCCGTCTCGGCCGTCACGGGGGAGGGGGTCGACGGGCTGCTCGAGGCGATCGGCGCTACCGTGCCGACCCCGCCGGTCGACGTGCACGCCTTGATCCCGTGGGATCGAGGCGACCTCGTCGCGATGCTCTATCGAGACGCGGAGGTCCTGAGCGCCGACGCGGAGCCGGACGGAACCCGCGTCCATGCCCGCGTTGGTTTGCGTGAACTCGCGGCGGTGCGCCCGTTCACCAACGGCGTCATCGGCGCACCTGCCGCGGCGCCCGACTAACGGATCGGCGACCCGATCGACCACAGCCCCGGGTCGTCCCACGGGGGAACGATCACGGTGTCGGGGTTCTGTCCGCGTTCGTCGGCGAATCGCGACGCCAACAGCTGGAGCCGCACCGTCAACGGGATCTGCGCGAGGATCGACGGCAACGTCGACGTCTCCGTCAATCGCGTGACGCCGAGCCCTGCGCCCGCGGCGGCCTGCGCCACACCCTCCACCAGGCCGTCTTCGTCACCCGACGTGATCGCGATCAGATGGTCGTCGCCGGTGAGCGGCACCGCCGTCCCGTGCAGGAAGAACTCGGCGTCGTGGCCCTCGGCGAGGACGCGGGCCCCCTCCCGAACCTTCAACGCGCCCTCCTTGGCCGTCACCGACGCGTGGCCCGCGCCGATGATCTGGAGCGACCGACGGGGGACCGGGACCTGCTCGGTGCCGGGCGCGGCGAGCGCCGCACGCACTGCCTCGGGCACCGCGTGCAACGCGTCGGTCGTCACCGAGTCGGCTCCCATCTCGGCGGCGATCATGGCGAGGACGAGCAGCGCCGTGGTGTAGCTCACGGTGTAGGTCTCGGAAGTCTCCTTCGGGACGGTTTCGATCACGTCGTTCAGCGCGATCCCCTCGCGGGAGATCATGACGGTTTGGATCGGCGCCGCGAAGGCGAGCGCGCGTGCCGACAGCGCGTAGGACGTCTCGCCCGTGTGAGTCACGATCACGACGCCGTCCTTGGGCCCGACGATCGGCGCGTTCTTGACGAATTGCATCGACGAGACCGCATGCGCTGAACGACCGGCGTCCTGCAGCATCGCGGCGCCGAGATGCGCCGCGTGCTGGCTGGTCCCTGTGCCGACCGTCCAGATCCGCCGCACGCGGTGCAGCGCTTCGGCGGCCGCGTGGACCTCTTGGCGGACCGATCCGGACGACAGGAGCCGCTCGAGCTCTTCCGGCTGCGACGCGATCTGGTGAGCGAGGTTCGTGCGACCGGCCTGCGTCATGTGGGCTCCTCGTGCGCGGTGGCTCGGGAGCCTAGCCGAACCTCAAAGCTTGCGGAGCACGGCGACCACCTTGCCGGCGATGCGGCCGCCGATCATCTCGAAGGGAGACATCGTCGGGTTCTCGGGGATCAGCATCACTCGCGGGCCCTCGTGTCCGATCCGCTTGACCGTTGCCTCATCCTCGCCCGGGCCGGGAAGCAGCGCCGCGACGATGTCGCCGTCGTCGGCGGCCTCCTGCGAGCGCACAACGACCAGGTCGCCATCGAAGATCCCGGCGTCGATCATGGAATCGCCTGTGACGCGCAGTGCGAAGTGGTCGCCCGAGGACATGAAGTCGGCCGGGACGGCCACGTAATCCTCGACCTGCTCCGTGGCGAGGACGGGCGCGCCGGCTGCGATCCGGCCGAGCAGCGGGATCGTCGTGCCGGCCGCCTTTGCTTCATCGGTCGCGAGCGCCATCGCGCGCGGCTTGGTCGGATCCTTGAGGAGCAACCCCATCCGCTCGAGGTTCGCAAGCTGCGCGTGGACCGAGGATGACGACGTCAGGCCGACCGCCTCACCGATCTCGCGCACCGTTGGTGGGTAGCCGCGCCCGCGCACGGTTTCACCGATGTAGTCGAGGATGCGCTGCTGGCGAGCGGTGATGTCAGACACGGTTCCTACCCTCCTGACGTGGTCCTATCCGGCTGGAACCCATGGGCCGCAAGCTAGCACCGGTTCTGGGGGAGTGCAAACATATGTTCGACCCAGTGGTTGACACCGAACGAGCGTTCGGCCATCGTGCGTCCATGGACCGAACGTACGTTCGCCGGCGCCGCACCGTCGCGGTCGTAGCCGTGGCGCTCGTTGCGGTTCTCACGAGCCCGCTGGCGGCGGGCGCCGTGCGACGGGGGGAACCGTCGGCGCCCGCCGCTCAGCAGGCGGTCGTCGTTCAGGCCGGCGACACGCTGTGGTCGATCGCCGAGCGCGTGCGCCCGGGCGACGATCCACGCCTCGTTGCGGGCGAGATTGCCATGACGAATGGCGTACAGCCCGGGGCGCTGACCGTCGGCGCCACGCTGCTCGTTCCCCTCGGTTGACGGGCTCGTCGTGCCGGTTCTAGGGTGCGCGCCGCCACAACATCTTGTGGCTCCTGACGATGCGCTGCCCTTGGTGTGGGATCGACGACGACCGTGTGGTGGATTCTCGGGCGGCCGACGCCGGCGAGGCGATCCGGCGTCGGCGCCATTGCAGCAACTGCGGCCGGCGGTTCACAACCTACGAGCGCATCGAGGACGTCGGCTTGGTGCTCATCAAGCGGGACGGGTCGCGCGAGCCCTGGGACCGCGACAAGCTCGAGGCCGGCATCCGCAAGGCGCTCACCGGCCGGCCGGTGACCAACGTTCAGATCGATCAGATGCTCGACCGGATCGAGGCGCGGATCCGCAAGAAGGGCCCCGAGGTGCCTTCCAGCTTGATCGGTGCAGCGGCGCTCGTCGCTATGCAGCGGACCGACGAAGTGGGGTATCTCCGGTACGCCAGCGTGTACAAGGACTTTCAGGTGGCCGGCGATTTCGAGCGGGAACTCGGTCTGCTGCTCGAGAAGAAAGAGCCCGCGAAACGCCGCAAAGGCTAGTTCGGGCGGACCATCGCGCGAGCGGCGCCCATCGTTCGCATGCCGGCCTGGGACACTAGATGTTGTGGTCGACGAAAAGCTTGGCCACTACCCCTTGACCTCTCGGGGTGGTGGGTTCATCATGCGCGGGCTGCGAGTTACACGGTTGTAACTCTCTCCACATCGGTTCCACAGGTTGTCCACCGAGGGAGCCGCCCGGGAGGGTGCGAGGGACGTCGAGGGGAAGGCAAGGAGGGGGTCCAGTTGGTCATCCGCGAGGGGGACGTCGAGGTCATCCGGCAAGGTTTGACCTTCGCGCGCTACTTCACGACCGAGGGCGTGCACCCGTTCGACCAGGTCGAGTGGGAGACCCGCGACGCGGTGATCCCGAACTTCAAGGAGGGCGGCAACGCCTTCGAGCAGCGCGACGTCGAATTCCCGGTCTCGTGGTCGCAGAACGCGACCAACATCGTTGCGCAGAAGTACTTCCGGGGACCGCTCAGCACCCCCCAGCGTGAGTCCTCCGTCAGGCAGCTGGTCGGCCGGGTCGTCGACACGATCACCGGCTGGGGCACCAAGAACCGCTATTTCGCGACCGAGCAGGATTCCCGCGTCTTCGCCGAGGAGCTTGCGCATCTGCTGGTGAATCAGAAGGCCGCCTTCAACTCACCGGTCTGGTTCAACGTCGGCGTCCCCGACACGCCCCAGCAGTGCAGCGCGTGCTTCATCCTCGCCGTCGACGACCACATGAGCTCGATCCTCAACTGGTACGTGGAAGAAGGCACGATCTTCAAGGGTGGATCGGGCTCGGGCATCAACCTGAGCAAGATCCGCTCGTCGAAGGAGCCCCTCGCGGGCGGCGGGACGGCCAGCGGCCCGGTCAGCTTCATGCGCGGCGCCGACGCCAGCGCGGGCACCATCAAGTCGGGCGGCAAGACACGGCGCGCGGCCAAGATGGTGATCCTGAACGTCGATCACCCCGACGTGCGCGAGTTCATCTGGTGCAAGGCGACCGAGGAGCGCAAGGCGCGCGCGCTCCGCGACGCCGGGTTCGACATGGACCTCGACGGCCGCGACAGCTACTCGATCCAGTACCAGAACGCGAACAACTCGGTGCGCGTCACCGACGAGTTCATGCAAGCGTTCGACAACGACGCCGATTGGCGGCTCAAGGCGGTCAAGACCGACGAGACGATCGACACCATCCGCGCGCGCGAGCTGATGCGCGAGATCGCACAGGCGGCGTGGGAATGCGCCGACCCCGGCATGCAGTACGACACGACGATCAACGAGTGGCACACGTGCCCGGCCTCGGGGCGGATCAACGGCTCGAACCCGTGCTCGGAGTACATGCACCTTGACAACTCCGCGTGCAACCTCGCGAGCCTGAACCTGATGACGTTCCTGGACGGTGAGGGCAACTTCGATGTCGCGAGCTTCCGCCACGCGGTCGAGATCATGTTCACCGCGCAGGAGATCGTCGTCGGGGAATCGGATTACCCGACGCAGAAGATCGGCGACAACGCGCGGGCCTACCGTCAGCTTGGGCTCGGCTACGCGAACCTCGGTGCGCTGCTGATGGCGCGGGGCCTGCCGTACGACTCCGAGCAGGGACGTGCGTGGGCGGGCGCGATCACGTCGTTGATGACCGGCTGGGCCTACCGGACGAGCGCGCACATCGCCGAGGTCACCGGCCCGTTCGACGCATACGCGCCCAATGGCGACGCGATGCTCCGCGTGATGCGCAAGCACCGCGCTGCCGCCGACGACATCGATCCGGAGTTCGTGCCCGAGGCGATGCTCTCCGCAGCCAAGCAGTCGTGGGACGAGGCGGTCGCGCTCGGCGAGCGGCACGGGTATCGCAACGCGCAGGCGAGCGTCCTAGCCCCGACCGGCACGATCGGGCTGATGATGGACTGCGACACGACCGGCATCGAGCCGGAGCTCGCGCTCGTCAAGACGAAGAAGCTGGTCGGCGGCGGGACGATGCAGTTCGTCAACCAGACCGTGCCGCGGGCGCTGGCGAAGCTCGGCTACGCACCGGACCAGGTCGAGGACGTCGTCGCCTACATCGCCGAGCACAACTCGGTGGTGGAGGCGCCGCACCTGCGCGAGGAGCACTACCCCGTCTTCGACACCGCGATGGGTGACCGTCCGATCCACTACATGGGCCACGTACGGATGATGGCCGCGGCGCAGCCCTTCATCTCGGGCGCGATCTCGAAGACGGTCAACCTGCCCGAAGAGGCCACCGTCGAAGAGGTGGAGCAGCTATTCATCGAGAGCTGGAAGCTCGGCCTCAAGGCGGTCGCCATCTACCGCGACAACTGCAAGGTCGCGCAGCCGATGTCCGCCGACAAGAAGAAGATCGCCGAGGAGCCCGAGCAGATCCAGCTCGCGTGGTCGGCCAAGAAGCGGCTTCCGCAGTCGCGGCCGGCGCTCACGACGTCGTTCCGGGTCGGCGACGCCGAGGGTTACGTCACGGCAGGGTCCTACCCTGACGACGGGCTCGGCGAGATCTTCCTGAAGGTCTCCAAGCAGGGCTCGACGCTGTCGGGGATCATGGATGCCTTCTCGATCGCGGTCTCGGTCGGATTGCAGTACGGCGTGCCGCTCGAGGACTATGCCTCCAAGTTCATCAACATGAAGTTCGAGCCGAGCGGCATGACGAATGACCCCGATATCCGGTTCGCCTCTTCGATCGTCGACTATGTGTTCCGGCGTCTGGCGCTCGACCACCTCACGCCCGACCAGCGCGAGACCCTCGGTGTTCGATCGATAGAGGAGCGGAAGGTCGAGGCCGAGCAGAAGATCGGCGAGCTCGAAGCCGGGGCCGCGGTGCCGACACGATCCGCTTCGGTGCAGCCGCAGGTGGTCGAGATCGCGGAGATCCCCGGAGCGAAGATCCTCGATGCGCCGCTGTGTTACCAGTGCGGGTCGAAGATGCAGCCCGCAGGTTCGTGCTACGTCTGCGGGACGTGCGGTTCCACCAGCGGGTGCTCGTAGACTTCGGCCGTTCGGACGACCGACCACGGGCCGGGGGTTCGCCCCCGGCCCGCTTCGTTCCCGCGGAGGTGCGAGGGTGGGGGACAACTCGGCGAAGCTGCTGGGACTGCATCACGTACAGCTGGCGATGCCCACCGGAGAAGAGGAGGCAGCCGTGCGGTTCTACGGTGCCATCCTCGGCCTCACGCAGGTCGACAAGCCGCCGGAGCTTGCGCCGCGCGGCGGCGTCTGGTTCCGGGACGGCACCCTCGAGGTGCATCTCGGTGTCGAGGAGCCGGAGTTCATGCCCGCGCGCAAGGCGCACCCGGCGTTCCTCGTGCGCAACCTGTCGACGCTCCGCGAGCGGATCGAGACCGCCGGGTATCGCGTGACGGACGACGTGCCGCTGGAAGGGTTTCACCGGTGCCACGTTCGAGATCCGTTCGGCAATCGGATCGAATTGGTCGAGCCGGTCTGATCGTGACCGACCTCCCGTTCCGGAAGCTCCGCCCCGAGGCGACGCTTCCCACGTCGCAGCACCCCGGTGATGCAGGGCTGGATCTGCGTTCAGCCGTCGACGCGGTCGTCGGCCCGGGCGAGCGCGTGATGATCCCGACCGGCGTCGCCGTCGCGATCCCGGAGGGACACGCGGGGCTTGTGTTGCCGCGGAGCGGCCTCGCATCGAAGCACGGGCTGACGATGGCGAACTCGCCTGGTCTCATCGACGCCGGCTATCGCGGGGAGGTGATCTGCGCGGCGGTCAACCTCGATCGCGAGCAGCCGGTGAAGGTTCTCGTCGGTGACCGGATCGCGCAGCTCGTGATCGTTGAGCTTCCGGCCGTTCAACCCACGTGGGTAGAGGAACTGCCAGAGAGCGCCCGCGGCGAAGCCGGGTTCGGGTCGACCGGTTCGCGCTAGGCGATGAACGCGGCGAGCGCCGCAGCTTCGTCTTCGACCTTGCGCCGGGCGGCTTTCGGGAGCGGTTCGAGGGCCGACGTAGCGACTCGTCCGCCGTCTGTGCGCCAGGTGCCGGCGACCTGTCCGTCGACGAGGAACGTCCCGATCGACTGCGGCGTCTTGGTGCTGAAGATCATCGGCCGGAATCGCTCCGGGAGGATCTGCGTCCGCCGCGCATGCACGAGGAGCGTCGCGTCGAACGTGGGGAGGAATCGAACCGGCGTCGGCGCGTCCGGCGGTGGGAGCGGCGCGCCGCGAACATCCAGGAGGGCGTCGCCCGTCTCAGCCTGGAACGAGCGAAGCGGTAGCCGATGCGTCACGGCGTCGACCGTCTTCACCGGGAGGCCTGTGAAGCTCGCGATGTCGGCACGCGAGGCCGGCCCGAAGGCCGCGAGGTAGCGCCGGATCAACAGCTCGCACCCCGCATCGGGGCTTGCGTTCGGAGGGCCGACCCACGTCTCGGCGAGCCCGTAGAGATCGGCGCGACGGTTCTCCCACGTGCCGGATGGCGGGATGCGCACGAGCTGTGACCACAGGCCGATCGCAACGAAGTCACTCGCCGGGATGCCGACAGCACCGAGGATCTCCTTCTTCCTCCTCGGACCGTCGATGAGCAACGCGCGGCCTCGTTCGTCTATCGCGCGAAGCCGTCCTTCTTCCGGTCGGCGCTTCGTCGAACGCAGCCACCAGTCGCGCAGCGGCTCGTCGATGGCGGACGCGAACGGCCAGAAGTCGCGCTTCGAGACGAGGTGGATCGTCGCGCGCATCAGGGTCGCTTGGATCGCGGCGCGACGTTCGAGCGCGCGAGTGAGGTCGTCTCGACGGAACCCTTCGAGCCGCGTCCACAGGCCGATGTAGCCGCTCGGCGCATACTGGTCCTGGAGGCCGCATATCCGCTCGAGCGTTCGCGGGATCGGCAGGCGCACGCGCTCCAACAATAGTTGGCGCGCAAGCAACGCACGGTTGAGCTCCCGCTGCGACAGGACTCGTTGCGAGCGCATCGGCGGGAGTCTAGGGACCCTCGCCCGTTGAAGGGTCCTCTCTTCGCTCCTAAGATGTGTGGAGCGCGGACGTGGCTCAGTTGGTAGAGCACCACCTTGCCAAGGTGGGGGTCGCGGGTTCGAATCCCGTCGTCCGCTCCAGGTCAGAGGAGGTCTCCACATCGGAGGCCGCCTTGTCGGGTAACATTTCGGGTGACACAGGTCGCGTTCGATCAGCCTTCCGCGAGCAAGACGGTCGGGAAGCTGAGTGATCCAGCAGCCATAGCCGGCTTTCCGTGGTTGGACACCGAGCTGCCTACGGCGACGATACGCGGCGCGCACCGCGCTTCCCGATCCCAGCTCGATTGCCTTGTCCTGGTCACCCTCGTAGCGTCCGTCCCCGTGCTCTGCAGCGTAACGGGCCTCGCTCTTCGTCCTGACGATTCTGTAAAGGAGCTTCATGCCAGGCCTCCTCCTAGTGGGAATCCCTAGTGGGGATCCATCCTGGCTGCCGCGTCGCGCTGCAGCTCGCTGACCACGTCCTGATATCGGGCAAGGATCCGCGTGTCGGCGTGTCCCATCGTCCGCATCGCGACCGTGTCGGGCACTTCCTTCCACGCGCCCGAGAACGTGGCGGGCTGCCAGTGTTCGCCGATCCCGTTGTCGATCACGTACTCCGGTCGGAGGAGTCCGATCGCGAGGAGCCGTTCGGCGTGCGCTATCCAATCCATTGAGCTTGTTCGGCAAAGGCAAACGGCGATTCGAGACAAGCTCCTAGACCTGCTCGGTGTCTGGCTCGCATGTGCCCGGGTGCACTGCCCACAACGAGGATTCTCTGATCCCTTGACGGCGACGGTTTGCGTCGTTCCCCCGCCGGATACCGGTTGCCGGCTCACAGCGGTTTCGATGGGGCCTGAATCTCACCGCATCACTTTGGCTCTTTCGCTCAAGAAGGAGCTGCATTCCCTGCAAAGCACACCGTTCAACGCGGTGTCGCTGGCGGCCATGAGGTCATGGGTTCGAGCCCCCTTGGGTCCACGCCGCATGCTTCACATGGTTGCGGAGCCAACTCCGGCATCATCTCGCGGGGCCGCGTGCCCTCCGGCAGCACCCATCGGACAGACGCCTCGTGATCGTCGATGCGGCACACACCACAAGGCTAACGAACGGAGGTACGACCCTGAGAGTGTTCCGAGATCAGCGTCGAGCCGAAATCATCGAACACGTGACACCGACGATAAGCCCACGATGGCTACGAGATAGAACCAGTCGCGGGGCCAGCAGAAGCCGCCTCCAAGGCCGCACGTACCCGAGCCCTCCGTCACGGCCACTGTGAAGCCCACGACAGCCGCGCCGAGTCCAACGACGGCTCCCACCGCAAGGACTCGATCTACCCACGTCCTCTGATCGCCCTTCCGCACGAGCGAACGATACGCCGGGCGTTGAGTGTGAGCGGGTTACACGTGCATTCCGCGAACTGGGTGCCACTACGGCAGTTCGGGCATCGGCTCCGTCTGGTCGTCGCGATGGAAGATGTAGCGACGCATCGAGGGCGAGACGATCAGCGCGAGTTCGATGAGCGCCCCGACCTCTTGAAACCAAAAGTGGCCCGAAACGGCTCGAAAGAATGGGAGC
>Ga0136846_1236285_pt1 | contig 10743 bp, 9 predicted proteins | sample HopSoiMetagenom2_FD_96841 | JGI IMG/M metagenome (GOLD analysis project Ga0136846, IMG submission 96841) | Grasslands soil microbial communities from Hopland, California, USA - 2 Assembly 2016 (version 4) | ecosystem: Environmental > Terrestrial > Soil > Grasslands | place: USA: Hopland... | reverse complement strand
ATTCCCGAACGGTTGCATTTTTGCACTGTCAAAACCAATCAACCATGAACCTTATGCCTATGCAGAATAATAAGCTGATCGCACAGCTCTGGATGGATTTCATCAATAAAAAAGATATTGAAGGAATTTGTGCGGTTACATCAGACACCTGGAAAATGCACGGTGCGCTTCCAGATATGCCCGAGGGCACTGAAGGAGTACGCAAACTGTTTAACAGTTTTGTCCCCACTCAGCAAAATTGGATCATTCGGGATATTATTTCCGAAGCAGATAAAGTAGTGATCAGGGCTGTTAATTATTGCAGACAGGATAGTTTTTTAGGCATCCCAACCAATGGACGCCTGCAGGTCTTTACTGCCATGTTCATCCACCATATAAAAGATGGAAGGATACAGGAAACCTGGCGCAATGCTGATGACCTTGGCCGGCTAATGCAGGTAGGCGGGAAAATTGTACAAGAGCTACAGGAAGCAGTTTAAGTTTAAAAATAGGGCAAGCAGTAGAGGCCCATAGTTATCACTGTGACCTCTTGTCATTCTGAAGTCCAAAACCTAGTTCTTTCCGTATTCCTTCACGACTCCCGGCCACATGGTTTGAATCTCTCCTATCAGTTTTTCAAAAGCCTTTCTTTCAGTTGATAAACGCAGATTATCCACCTCATCCTGTTTTTTCCATGCATTGGCTCTTTTATTTTCATTTTCGGTGGCTTCTGCAAGACCATAGAGATATTCTGTCTGTACATCAAATAAGGCCATCGAAGCTGTGGTCACCACTTTCACTTCCTTATTCTTAAGATATCCCAGACTGAAAATATTTTGTGCCCCATAATTCTTTGTACCTATCTTAAACTCGGTATCAAACGTATATACCAGCAGCATATTCGCTTTCATTTTTGCGGCAGCCAGGCGCAGGTCCTTTATCGACTTATAATTATAGGGAAGTAATAGCCGGTTAAATGGTGCCGCCTGCCTTACACCACTCATTTCATTGAGTTTTTTCAGGCCTTCATCTTCTCCTGCATCTCTTGTAAGTATCAGGGAAAAATTCTGACCAGGCGTATCAAACTCTGCATGGTTACGGTGATAGCTATAGCTTGTATATTGTGGATGCTGAATCCTGGCAATAGCAATATTGACAGGGAAATCGGATGTGGGCTTATTAGCAAGCAATTTGGAAATATCCTCATCTGCCAGCGTTGAGATCTTCACATCGCTACCGGGGGTTACATATTTGAGGCTGCAGGAATTGGTCCAAACAATAATTGCGAGGGCATATACCAAGCGTTTCATGGTTTCTGGTTTTAAAATGAGGATGCAGTTAGTTGAGTAATTGCATATTCTTCCGTAACATTATTTTTTCTGCCTGAACAATGAATGAGGAATACCAAGGTCGCTCGCAACCCTCTTTTAATAAGGTAACTTTATTGATTCGCATGATGTAAAACCTTTACAATGAAATACACAGGACTACTACTGCTATTGAGCCTTATCTGCTGCACTACAGTTTTTGGCCAATACCGGAAATCAATCTCTGTAAATGCTGGCGATGATGTTGCCCAGGCCTATTCACCCAATGGCTTCTACCGATTCCCCCAGTTTACCGCTGCTTCATTGTATAATATGAAGCGAAAGGGACCCTCCAGCATGTTGTTTAATTATAACCTCTTCACTGGCCGCATGCAATTCATCAATAATGAAGGAGATACCATGGATATGATGAACCCTCTCCGTTTTGATTCAATGATGATTGGCCAAACTATTTTCTTTTACAAATATGAAATTGGATATTTAGAACTAATTGGCTCCACCTGGCCGATCCGTCTTCTGAGCAAAACGGATATAAAATTAAAAACAGAATCCGTGGGCGCTTATGGAGGGTCAAATACTACGTCTTCCGTAGACAGGATGAAAACAGTGATGGTTGGTACCACCATGTATAATTACAAATCAAATGAAAACGTTACCATCAAACAGCTGGTAGACTGGTATTGGATGGGTGAAGACGGACATTTGATGAAGGCTACAAAGAGAAATCTCTTTACTCTTCTATCTCCTCAAAAGGCTCGTATTGCTGAGAATTATATCAAACAACAGAACATTAAATTTGACAGACAGGCCGATCTCATCAAATTATTAGTAGCATTACGATAATCGTGTTTCTACGATCAGGTTTCTATTTTCTTCCGAATCAATAGATTGAGAATTCCGCTTCCAGGCCTGTTTCTCATTGGCAATTCATTACAGGTTTTTTTCAAAAAAGCTATGGCATTGTTTGACATAGCTCCCATTTTTATGTAGGTTTGTATCTCCTCACATCCCATAAAAAACACAGAAGTATATTCCTTTTAATTTCCGCATCCTCTGGAATCCTTAACCCTTTTTTCCAGAAACTAAAAACTTTTGTGTATGAAAAAGATCAACACTTTATTAAAGAATGAAAATGTACTCGCAACTGTTATAATAGCAGGTGTATTCATTCTTACTACAGCAATTACAATTTACGCTGTGTACAGAGGTTAATATCTGTTATAACCATTTCAATTATAAACCGGCCCCTGGCCGGTTTTTTTCGTAAAAAACCTAACTTACCGCCATTACGTATACTTTTCATGGCCGCATCCAGTAATGATCTCTTCTATTCACGCCTGCCGGTAAATGAAATACCCCTGGGCGAATTGCTTATGGAGGAACATCTTTTCTACCAGTTCCCCAATAACTGGCATGTAATAATTACAGATGTGGAGGGTTCTACTGCAGCAGTAAATAAAGGAATGCATGAAAATGTGAACCTGGTGGCCACAGGTAGTATGGTGGCAGTGCTGAACATTGCTTTTAAAGCCGGTGTGACTCTGCCCTCTTTTTTTGGAGGTGACGGGGCAACATTTATAGTTCCTCCTGCTCTGCTCAATTCCATTCTCAATGCCCTTTATAAACATCAGCAAAACATAATAAAATCGTTTGGATTACGCCTGCGGGTAGGCAATGTGCCACTTCAGGATATCTACGCTAATGGACATTTGCTGGCGATCAGTAAACTGAGAACTTCCCGGCTTTTTACTATCCCCGTCATATTGGGAGATGGCCTCGCCTATGCAGAACATATCATAAAAAGTGAATCCTACCTTTTTGTCCGGGAGGAAATTCACACCAGCGAAGATCTTGATCTGAGTGGCATGCAATGCCGGTGGGACACTGTGAAACCTCCTCAGAATAATGATGAAGTGGTAAGCCTCCTGGTACTTGCGAGAAGAAATAAAGATCAGGCCAGTGTCTTTAAAAAAGTAATTGATACGCTTGATGAAATTTATGGAGTACAGGAAAAAAGGAAACCAATATCCGTTCCCAGGTTACGCCTGAAAGGAACAATCCGAAAGCTTGTACTGGAAATGCGTACGAAATTTGGAAAGTATCAGCCTTTCTACCTGGCAAAAGTGTTGATGACAGGCCTGGTTGCGCCCTATTATTTTAAAACAAAGCGGGGCAGAAATTATTTAAACCAGCTGGTAGATATGTCCGATACCCTCATACTTGACGGCAAGATCAATACTGTAATCTCCGGGTCCATCCAACAAAGGGAAAAATTGCTAACGGTACTTGATGATATGGAAAAAGAAGGTATTATAGTTTATGGTTATTATGTAAGTGAGGAATCAGTACTATCCTGTTATGTCCGCAGCCTTGATGAGAGCCATATCCATTTTGTAGATGGTGCCAAAGGCGGGTATACACAGGCCGCAGGAATGTTGAAAAAGAAACTAAAAAATCTGCCGGCTTCTTTATAAATTTACCTTAGTGGAAACACTTAATTGAACCCCCGCTCTGATTTAGTGCCTATTAGACAAGCGTTAAAAAACGCTCCCAAACACCGTCTTTTACCTTCCTCCTTTGCCCCTTTTGTTCAATACCTTCAATGATTTGTATCATCCGAAGCCCTGACAAAAGCTGTTATACAACCATTAACCACTGTACCCATGATCTTAAACTTATTATTGATGCAACAAAAAATGGCCCGTCCGGAAGACAGGCTGCTAACCGTTGAGGCATATAAAGAAGGATTGATAAACGTGCATTTGAATGTTGGAGGTCAATCAACACGTAATTGGGCCCGGGAAAAACACTGGCCTGTCCCCTGGTTTGGTTTTAAGAAAACCTTTATTCGTAAGATGCTCGAAAATGATGAAAACTTCACGGAAGCTCTCGAATCGGGTAACATAGAAGTTTGGATTCCGGGATATTGATTTGTTAAAACTTTGAGGCACTGTGTATTTACAGAGTTTTAACGCAAAATGGCCTGATCCTTCGATTATGCATTGCGATAATTTTTTAATACTAATCATTAAAAACAAATCGCATGAAACGTATAATCTCTACATTCTCCCTTTTATTTATTGGATTGATATTTCTTTCCTCCTGCGGTTCCAAAGATGTCAAAGAACCGGAGTTTCGTGATATCGGCAATGTGCGCCTGGTAGAATTGGGTGTTTTACAATCTACAGCTGGTGTTGATCTCATCTATTACAACCCCAATAATTTTGGCGTTCAATTGAGTGAAGCACGTGGTGACGTATATGTTGATAATGCCTACCTCGGCCGGTTTGGATTGCAAGATCAGGTACAGGTCGGAAAACGATCTGAATTTACTGTGCCTGCACTCATAAAACTTGACATGATTGGTGCCATTAAAAATCAGCGGGAATTACTTAAGAAAAAAGAAGTGATGGTCAGGATTGATGGAGTAGCACGTCTCAGGAAAGCCGGTTTCTCAAGAGAAGTGCCTATCAAATATGAAGCAATGCAAAATATTGAGAAGCTGAGGTCACTTGTTGCGCTCTCCAAATAACCCATTATCCTTAATCAACAAAACTCAGGGCAATTGTTGTTTCGTATTGCCTGTAACTGGTAATACCTACATAACCTTCGATCTCCGAAGCCAGTTGCTGAACAGGTTGCAATTTGTAAGGCGGCTGGCTTTTATTAAGAATATTAAAATCCTTAAAATGGACAAGCACAATCTCATGATAGCGCTTTGCGCTAATCCGGATATAACTGCTTTTTGAAAACTCCATGATCGCATTCAAAACCTCTTTGATAACCGCAGCAAGACTTTGCTTTTCACAATGAACCATAAATCCTGAAGAAATCTCATTGAGAATCAGATTATGGTTTCGCAATGTGAATGGAAGTGAGGATCTGATTGTATTGTCAATCAGATCATAAAGAGAAATCGAACGTTGTTCCCGCGCAACTTGTGTTCCTACCATCTTACTTTCTTTTTATGCTAAACCAGTGGCCCTCCTGATGGTGACTTGAGTCGTTCAATAGGGTACGGCTATATTGCTACTAACTATATTCTTAAAAACCGGCCCCCGCGGGCCGGAAGATTTCATAGAGAATTTTTCAATTATATCAGATAACCAGACGGGTACGCTTTTTTCATTTTCCGGTGTTCGAACATTAACCGGAGATGATCTGTGATCTTTACTGCAAAACAAAATCCAAATTATTCTACCTGTTTTTCAGGAGGGACAAGGTGACGAACTGAATATTGTGGGGATTTTAGTCTACATTACACTATCATTTCGTCCAAAAAAGTGGCAGTTAACACAACCAAAAAGAGGTTTTTGGGTTTTACAATCCCAACCGGCTACTGTGGCTGAATTGTTGCCTTATTTAGATATAACCCTACGATTCTGTATCGGGTTGATCTAACCCATTTGAACCTTTCACCTGATCCTATTACTCATTTTACTCAAAATACATGATTATGCATTTTACGAAAGACGATCTATTGGGCAAACATTACTCTTGGAATCCACAGGAAGGCTCAACAACGCTCACCGGACAACCCAGCCGCCGTTTATTCGACCGTTTTAATGGCGACCAGGTTTTATTTATCATTAATTCGTATGCAACGCTCGTGGAAAAATTCACACTGGCGGAAGCAAGAAGAATGGAAGAATTAATAACTGATTACCTACCCTTAGGTATCAAAAGTGAAATGTCAGTGTTCAACTGGCTCAGGGAAACATCATTAAAGCCGGCCCTGGCGTAAATCTTTTTATATAATTAACTATCGCGGAAAGCAATGCGAAAAAAAAAGCCATTGAGTTAACCTCAATGGCCCGGCTTGCGCCGCAGATATTTCTAATGGACACAGCCCGGTTACGCGATAATAACCGAAGGCTTCCATGATTGATCTGTAGATGTCATGAATACCTCCTTTTCTTTGGTGAATAGCAAATTTACGAAAAAAGTTTTTACGCGTTTCAATTCTGGATCAACAGTTTTTCCGTACGGATCAATTTTCCTCTATCATCAGTTACTTTTAACACATATATACCATTTGCCATTCCACCTGTTTCAATCTTCGTTGTCAGATTTGTACTGAATTGTTTCTTCAAGACTCTTCCATTCATATCAATAATTTGTATCACACGATTTGTCCCCGCCCTGTAATTGTAAATAATCACAAATGACCTGGCCGGGTTAGGATACACATCCAGTGTCTTGTCACTGGTATTTTCCTGAACAGTGTTACCTATGGTCACCAGGTCGTTGGTTGAACGCATGGAAGGCCCTGAATAAGTAAATTCCAGGATGCTTCCCGGATTGGCCGGAGTTTGGGTTACACCACCCGTTGGACCTGAAGTAGCACCACTGGAATCACAGGCTACATAAATTTTCAGGCCGTCAGGGGACACTACTACATCGCGGAAACGCCCCTTTCCACGGAAATAGTTGATGGTATCCGAAATAATGCTTTGTCCATCATTGCTCAACTTGAATCGGGTAATGGTACCCCCTTTCAATGTTGTAACCAGCAGCGAGTTCTGCCAGCCTGGTATTGCCGTGCTACTATAAAAATCTGTGCCTGATGGAGCCATCGAAGGCCATGTAAGATTATCTGTGCCTTCCTGCGGTGGATTAGCCGCAGGATAAATGGAGCGAAGCGGTTGCTTTGCATTTAAGGTAGCGCAATTGGTTTGCTCACTTACTACAGCAAATCCGCCAATGGTCCTTCCATTATAATTGCCATCACAGAAACCAGATACCTGCGGCCATCCATAATTACGTCCTGCCTCAATCGCATTAATTTCATCATCGCTATAAGGACCGTGCTCTGAACTATACAGGATATCTACGCCATTCACATTACCCCACACAAGTCCCTGTGGATTACGATGGCCAAAACTGTAAACAGCTGTTTTCTGTCCGGCATTGCTGAATGGATTATCAGTTGGGATCCATGACCCACCAGTCAGCTCAGTATTCAATCGCAGGATCTTTCCTTCATAAACATTCAGGTTTTGCGCGTTGTTGGTACGACTTGCATTATCAAACTGTCCTGCACCCATATCACCTACCGAGTAATACAATTTGAGGTCTGGGCCAATTGCCAGTCTGGCAGAGTTATGGTCATTACTTCCCGGGATATCTTCCAAAACGGTTACCGGTGACTCCAGCACTTTGGTACCGAAATTATAAGTGTACCGTTCAATTCTCGTCTTGCGTACCGTGCTACTTACTGATTGATAAGTATAGGATATATATGCATAAGGTTTACCAGTCAGGAATTGTGGATGCAAGGCAAGACCTAATAGACCATCCTGCCCACCTACATTCACGAATTTGGAACCCAATGTCAAAACCGTTGTTTTTACTCCGGTAGCAGGAACAACAAAACTTACCTTGCCTGCAAATCTTTCCGTATACCAGAGATTGTTATCCGGGCCATACACAAGATCATGGGGCATTCGCTGATTGGATATAACGGTTCGCTGGGTGAATGTTTCCAGTCCGGGTTGCGTTTGCAAAGTAGTTGCAGTAACCGTATTGCTATTGGCGGACAGGTTACCTGCAGCATCTTTTGCTTTTACGTAAAATGCATAGGTGGTCAATGCCGTAAGGCCAGTGACAGTATATGTAGTTCCTGTTACATTGGATGGATTGATCTTTACATTATTTTGATATACATCATAACCGGTAACGCTGATATTGTCTGAAGCAGCTACCCAGTTCAACATAATAGTTGTTTGGGTTATGCTGGAAGCAAGCAGATTACCTGGCACAGAGGGCGCCTGGTTATCCGGCACTGATGATATGAGATTACTGCCCGGGATCACTTCACTGGGTGCTGAAGTTGCCTGACCGGGTTTGGCCCAGCCTACAGCCATATTATCTCCCTGTGTACCTTCCTTCATTAGTGCTTCCACATAATATAACTGACCTGCAGTTAAGGTAATTGCTGCCGATTTCTGTGTAGCATATTTGTTCCATTCCCTTGAGTTTGTCCATTGGGTATGATACGCAATCTTCACTTTATTTGCAGAACTGCTGGTAGTGCTTAGCCAGAGTTCTGAATTGTCATCACTTGCGATCCAAAAAGTATAGGACCCTGTTGCAGGCGGACAGATATACCCATATACTCTCATACCATAGTTATCAAATGCGTTGGCAGGAATTTCAAAACTGGGTAATGTTCCTGTGGCAGTCGGGTTGTTGGGGTAATTGCCATTGGATGTCAGGTTGCTGACGGCTGTACCGGTGATGTTGTTGAAACGAGCGAAGTTGATAGCACCTGTTCCAGTACAGACAGAAGCCGTTGCTGTGGTAACATTAATGGTGTTGCTACTGGCTGATAAATTTCCTGCGGCATCCCTCGCTACTACATAAAAATCATAACTGGTAACTGCAGCAAGTCCTGTAACATTATAAGAGAGTGCATTTATTGGAGTTACATTGATCTTATTATTATTCTGGTAAACATCATAACCAGTAACTGCAACATTGTCTGTTGCGGCCGACCAGGTGAGTGTAAGTGTACTTGCTGTCACACCTGAAGCTGCAAGATTTGATGGTGATGCCGGAGCCTGCGTATCAGGAGTTGTAATATTAAGTGTGTTACTATTGGCAGAGAAATTTCCTGCATCATCAAATGCCTTTATGTAAAAACTATAGCTGGTGGCATTGGTCAATCCACTCACATTATAGCCTGTACCAGCAACAGGTGTGCTATTGATCTTTACATTATTTTGGTATACATCATAGCCTGCCACACCCACATTGTCAGTTGAAGCTGTCCAGTCAAGGATCAATGACGTTCCTGTAACGGCTACTGCAGATAAATTAGATGGCGGAGCAGGTGCCTGCATATCTGGCGCTTTGGTCGTTGTTACATCAATCGTACTGCTTGCCGTATTGTTGCCTGCCTGGTCAAGCGCAAGAACGTATATCGTATAAGTTGTCAATTCGGCCAGCCCTGTCACAGTATAACTGGTACCAGTAATGGACGCACCGTTAACCTTATTACCATTTACAAATACATTATAACCGGACACTCCAACATTATCCGTAGCCGCATTCCAGCTTAGACTAAATGAGTTATAACTTATTGAAGAAGCTGTGAGGTTATCTGCCGCAGTTGGCGGTTCTGTATCCGGTGATTGCGTAGTTGGGTTGATGACATTACTGTTGCCTGAAATATTATTTGCCGCGTCACGTGCCACTATATAGTAAGAATAAGTTGTGCCAGCAGTGAGTCCGGTAACAGCATAGTTTGTTGCTGTTATGGGGGAAGTACTGATCTTTATACTATTCTGGTATACATCATACCCGGTAACGGCTACATTATCCGTCGATGCACTCCACGTCAATGACAGGCTGGTTTGTGTAATATTGGATGCTGCGAGGCTGGTTGGAACAGAAGGTGCCTGGGTGTCCGGATCAACAAGTAACAGGTCTCCAAAATTTCTTGGGTACTGCCAGTTATCATTATCTCCGTTCCACATCAATTGTGATTCCCTTGCTGCGCCATTATCGTCATCATCAGCTGCAATATCGAATCCAATACGCAGGTTGACTGCAGGGTTGCTTATGCCGATATTACTCCAGGGAATAGCCAGCTCAACAGCATAGCCACCGGATATTGCACTCCAGGCATGGAGTACTCCCGTTGTTTTGTTAAGCCGTTCCCAGATAGTAGAAGAATTCCATCCTTTTGCAAACTGACGGTCATTGGTACCATAGCTGGTTCCACCATTGTTATCTGCGTCAATATAAAGTTCAACAGCATCATCATCCCAGTCGTTCTGGGAATCGTTGAACAGGTTAGCATCTGTGACTGTATAAGCCACATAGAGATAGGTGGTGTTCCAAAGGACTCCAAACTTTACTACATTGTTCGGGGTACCAATAATTGTTTTTGAAACACTGGTAGCAACCTGGCCTTGCCAGGCGCTTTCATTTGGATTACCATCAATGGTAAGATTGGAGGTAATTTTCTTTGCATTGTAAGTTGGGGTTTGTGAAAAGCAGGCTGCAGCGATGAGGATCGCCGCAATAGCCAGCATGCTGTGTCTCATAAAAAAGTGGAGTTTAGGTTCGGGAAATATTATGAATATAAAGGAAAAGGGTTATGTATAAGTTATTTAAGTCCACAATTGTAACTTTTAAGTTAATTATGTTATTATAGATAAGCGTAAACCCCTAAAACTCAGGGTTTTTCCTGATGTTTTTGATGTCGAAAAGAACAATTTTGATAATTTTCTGGCTGTTTTGCCGTGGAGGGAGTTTGATTTTCTGGTAATAATCAATGAATTACGCCTGAATTCTCTTTATTGATTTCCACTTTTTTATTTAACCATTCAGACATCTGCAGTATTGACTGCCTTATTGTTGGCCATTCAAATTGTGCGAGTCGATGATACCGGTTTTTGATAAAGCGAATATCAAGGAAGGGAGCATT
>Ga0136846_1222450_pt1 | contig 10743 bp, 10 predicted proteins | sample HopSoiMetagenom2_FD_96841 | JGI IMG/M metagenome (GOLD analysis project Ga0136846, IMG submission 96841) | Grasslands soil microbial communities from Hopland, California, USA - 2 Assembly 2016 (version 4) | ecosystem: Environmental > Terrestrial > Soil > Grasslands | place: USA: Hopland... | reverse complement strand
TCCTCAGGATCTTCCGTCAGAAAGCTGAAGTCGGGCAGGTCTTCCCAGAAGAAGTCGCGCTTATCCACGATCTTGCCTGACCGCATATGGAAGAGGTTGACCGCGAGCATCTCTTTCTCGAAGTGGAAGCCGAAGACGTCAGCGTCCTCGTTTTCTGTGCTGGCAATGCGCTGCTTCTCCTGCAATTGCTGCACCGTGATGAGCTGGTCACGCATCCGTGCGGCAAGCTCATACTGCTCTGCGGCAGCGGCTTCGGCCATGCGCTCTCGCAGGCGTCCTTCCAACTCGCTTTCTTTTCCGTCGAGAAAAAGCTGTACGTCGCGTACTGCCTCGCGGTAGGCCTCCGGTGTCGTGAAGCCTTCCACGCATGGTCCCAGGCAGCGCTTGATGTAGTACTGCAGGCAGGCGCGTGGGTGATAGCGGGAGAGATCCACCTTACATGACGGGATAAGGAAGCTGCGATGGATCAAGTCCACCAGGCGATATGCCAGATTGCCCGGAAAGTACGGCCCGAAGTAAGCTGACCCGTCTTTCTTCAGTCGCCGCGTGACAAAGACCTTCGGATAGCGGTCGCCTAGCGTCAGCTTGATATACGGGTAGGTCTTATCATCCCGCAGCAGGATGTTGAACCGCGGCTTCCGTTGTTTGATCAGGTTGTTTTCCAGGGCCAGAGCTTCGTGCTCGTTCGCCACCTGGATGTAGTCGATATCGACCGCCTCGCGCATCAGGGAGCCGGTCTTGGCATTCGCCTGGCTGGCGGCGAGGAAGTAGCTGCGGACACGCGCCCGCAGGTTCTTCGCCTTGCCGACGTAAATCACCTCGCCCTCAGCGTTTTTGTAGAGGTAACAGCCGGGTTTTGTCGGCAATGTCCGAATTTTCGCGAGCAGATCCATCAGGGGAGGCGCCTTTCAGAGCGCAAATTATTAGATTACTCCGCTCTACAGCCGGACATCGTCGGAAGAGATGGTAGGAAAATTTTTCCCTATTTAGGCCTTGGAGATGTCGCAAGTCATTGAAAGCATTTGGAGTTTACATTTGGTGCGTAGCTTGCATCTGATAAGGCGTAACAGAAGGCCTTGTTTCCCGGGCCAAACAACAGGAGAGGCATTATGACGAACGATTTCCGCCTTGCACGCAAGAATCTTGGAGCCACGATTGCTACCACGGTGGCTGCGGCTGGCATTCTTTTCCTGACGGTGGGTTGCTCCACGAAGAACTATGTCCGGTCGCAGACTGCTCCGCTCATTCAGAATACGAACGATCTGGATGCGAAGACGGCACAGGATCACCGCACGATCCTTGATACGGATCAGCGCGCCCAGGCCGGTATTGCTCGTGTCCAGGGTGCTGCCGATACCGCTGATCAGCATGCCATGGCTGCCGGCACGGCTGCGGATGCGGCCGGTAAGAGCGCTCAAGAAGCCTACCATCGTGTCGACTCGCTCACAGGTGTTGTCGCCAATCTGGATCATTACACGCCGCTCGCAGACGTAACCGTGACCTTCGGCTTCGACAAAGCCACGCTGACTGCCAGTGACAAGAAGGACCTTGACGCGTTTGCCGCCAAGCTAGACGGCGCCCGCCACTACATCCTTGAGGTCACCGGAGGCACTGACTCCACCGGCGATCCGCAGTACAACTACGACCTCAGCCAGAGGCGTGCGGATGCGGTCGTAAATTATCTGCAGACCAAGTACAACGTTGCTCCACATAAGTTCTATCTCATTGGTATCGGTAAGGATCAGGAAGTCGCGTCCAACAAGACGGCGGCCGGTCGCAAGCAGAACCGTCGCGTCGCTGTTCGCCTGATGTCGAACATGAAGGATGAGGCTGACGCATCCGCTCCGAGCGGTACGAAGTAGAGGTTTCCTTCCTCAGTAGTCACTGCAAGTGAAGTACCCACCCCTAGTAGTGAGACCGGTGTGCTGCCAGTCTCACTACTCACCCCCAAAAAGCGGCGGAGCCCAGCACTCTATGTGGCTCCGCCAGCTTCTTTAAAACGCCTTTTCTCTTGAAATATTTGGTGTCTGCTTGCCCTCACTCCGCGAGGGCGGGCACCCCGTTTATGGACGCGTCAGTCCATCGCGACGCGAAACCGCGTCGCCTTCGGTTTCAACGGCCCCTGCACCGTCGACTGGTTTCCATCCCGAAGCTGCGTGTAATGCGGTGACATAATCTCCACGCCGGCCTCATTGAACGCATCCTGAATATTCCGGTGTAGCTCGCTGTAGATGCGCGGCATGGCCTCGGCATGCGCCGTAAAGGCGTTCACCTGGTAGTGAATATAGAAATCGTCCAGGGCGGTCTGCAGCACGAAGGGTTGCGGATTCGGCGCCACCATCTCCGTCTTCAGCGCTGCATCGATCAGAAGCTGGTGTACCGTTTGCCAGGGCGTGTCGTAGCCGATCGTGACCGTCGTATAGAGGATCAGATTTCCGGAACGCGCCTGTGCCGAGTAGTTGGTGATGTTGCCGTCCAGCGCCTTAGTGGAGGGAATCAGCACCTCTTCATTTTTCGGCGTCAGCAGCTTGGTGTAGAGGAACGTCCGCTCCATCACGTCACCGGTCGTTCCCTGGATTTGTACCCGGTCCCCAACGCGAAATGGACGCATGTAGGTCAGCACGATGCCGGCGATGACATTGCCTACGGTTGAGCTTGAGCCAAATGAGACCATCAGGCCGATGACGACCGATAGGCCCTTCGCAGCCTCCGATCCTGTGCCTGGAATCCGCGGCGCGATCAGAAACAGCGCAATCACGATAATCACGGCACGGACGATCTGGCCGGTAGGCAGCGCCACATCACGGTGCACCCACGGCGAGAGATTGATGGCGCCCTCATCTGCCTTGGTGAACAGAAAGCTCACCGCCTTCAGAATGAAGCGGGTGAGTAAAGCGATCACCAGGATGGTGATGAGGTTCGGAAGCGATGCAAGGAAGCCATAGTAGAGGTCGTGCAGAGGGGTGAGAACCCAGCCGAGCACAAGGTTGACGTAGCGCTCGGTGGCGGGGAACTGGCTGAAGGTCAGCAGCAGGGCGACGATCACGTCCAGCAGGACGAGTCCGTAGAAAACGGCGACGCTTAGCAGAGTCGCTGCAGACACGATCTGCGAACCGGTCAGAAGCTGCAGACCGCGAATATGCAGGGGTGGAACGGTGCGCCGTTTGCTCTGCAGCAGATCGTCCAGGCGGGCGCGTCCGCGGCGCAGCAGACGCCAGAGGAGGAATGCCGTCACCAGGATCAGCAGCGTGATCGCGGCACGCTTTAGATAATCGGGATTCTTCCAGAAAGGGATCTCAGCGAGCAGTGCGGGAAGAACGTACATGGTGTGCGAATCAGGACTTCAGCTTCCTATAAACGAACAGCATGATGGCCGACGCGATGATGACCCACGCTAACTGGTACCAGTAAAAGAACGGAAAGCCCATCAGGTCTGGCGTCATCCGGTTGTACAGGCTCGGAAAGCAGAGCGCCAGATAGGGCAAAACCAGTAGCAAAGCCCAGGGCGAAATGCGTGTCTTTGTTGGTGTGGGCGTCGGTGTGGGCACGATGGGGTTGATGGTAGCACGACCTTAGGGTCGTACCATGCCCATCTGGTTCGTTATGCTTAACCCATGGATTCGAAGAAGACCCCGGACCTGGCGGCCGAACGGTTCGCTGAGGCGGTGGGCATTATGGCGAGGCTGCGAGCCCCGGACGGCTGTCCCTGGGACCGGGAGCAGACCTTCGACACGATCAAGCGGCACACGCTGGAGGAGACCTACGAGGTCTTCGACGCCATCGAACGACGCGCCTGGCCGGAGCTCAAAGACGAGCTCGGCGATCTTTTGCTCCAGGTGCTTTTCTACGCTCAGATGGCGGAAGAGGCTGGTCACTTCTCCATCGCCGAGGTAGTGGATGGCCTGAACTCCAAGCTCATCCGGCGGCACCCTCACATCTTCGGAGAGGTCACCGCCGACGACGCCGATACTGTCCTCCGCAACTGGGAGGCCATCAAGAAGGAAGAAAAAGCCGGAAAGGCTCGCGAGGGCGGTTTGCTGGGCGAGGTGCCTCGCAGTATGCCGGCTGTCGTCGAAGCGGCTAAGCTGGGCTCGAAAGCTGCCAAGGTCGGCTTCGACTGGCCGGACGTACAGGGGCTTCTCGGCAAGATCGAAGAGGAGTCGCGAGAGCTCGCAGCGGAGGTAGCCGCGGGAGATCGTGCGAAGGTAGAAGAAGAGTTTGGCGACCTGATGTTTACCGCAGTCAACCTTGCGCGGCATTTGAAGGTAGATGCCGAGCAGGCGCTGCGTCTGGCAAATGCAAAGTTCCGTGCGCGGTTTGCGGCCATGGAACAGTCAGCGGGAGGCTCCCTGGAGGGTCTCTCGCCAACCCGGCTCGAAGAGCTGTGGGCGGAGGCAAAGAAGGCTTGAGTACGGAGATCGTGATCCGTGAGCTGTCGGAGCTCAGTGAGTTCGACCTGTGTGTCGATCTGCAATTGGCGGTATGGAACTACTCGGAGCAGGACCTGGTTCCGCGCCGCGTCTTCCTCGTCGCGTACCGCATCGGAGGGCAGGTGCTCGGGGCCTATGATGGCGACCGCATGATCGGCTTCGCCATGGGCCTGCCAGGCTTCCGCAATGGGCACAGCTATCTTCATTCGCATATGCTGGCTGTTCTGCCCAAGTACCGTAACGGCGGCATTGGCCGCCGTCTCAAACTCGCACAGCGCGACGGCGCACTCGCCAAAGGCTTCGATCTGATGGAGTGGACCTACGATCCGCTGGAGATCAAAAATGCCTACCTCAACATCACGAAGCTGGGCGCCATCTCCAGACGCTACAAGGCTGACTTCTACGGTTCTTCCACCTCGCCGTTGCAGGGAGGTCTCCCCACTGACCGTCTGTACGCCGAATGGTGGCTCAAGAGCGATCGCGTCAAGACTGTTCTCGCTGGCGGGAAGCCTCGAATGGAGATCGAACGCACCGTGGAGGTGCCTGCTGCTATCTATGAGTGGAAGGCAAACGAAGCGGACCGCGACAAGGCAGCCGCCGTGCAGACCGCGAATCGCGAGGCCCTGGAGGCGGCGTTTGCGCAAGGGTTCTCGGTGATCGGCTATGACCGCGATGCGGAGGGGACTGGCAGATTCCTGCTGGGCCGCTGGGACGAAGATCAGGTGATTTAGAAGGAAACGAGAGACGAATGAAGATTGATGCCATAGTGTTGCGCGAGATCCAGATGCCTCTGGCTCACCCGTTTGAAACCAGCTTCGGACTGACCACGATGCGTCGCATCATGCTCGTAGAGCTGCAGGCCGAGGGAACGACGGCCTGGGGCGAGTGTGTCGCTGGAGAGCATCCTTACTTCTCCGACGAGATGATCGATACAGCCTGGATCATCGCCAAGACGGAGCTGGCGCCGCGCCTGGTAGGTGTTGAGATCGAAAACGGTGGCAAAGTGCCCGATCTGTTGAAGCAGGTTCGCGGACACCGCATGGCGAAGGCATCTCTGGAAAACGCCGTGTGGGAGCTGGAATCGATTCTGAAGAAGGTTTCTCTGGCCCAGTTGCTTGGCGGTGTGCGCGAGAAGATTCCCTGCGGTGTCTCCATCGGCATTCAGCCCACGCCGGAGAAGCTGATGGAAAAGATCGAGACGGAGCTCGCCGCAGGCTATCAGCGCATCAAGCTGAAGTGTAAGCCGGGCTGGGACATCGAGATCTTCGAAATGGTCCGCAAGCGCTGGCCGGAGATCCTGCTGAGCTGCGATGCGAACTCGGCTTACCGGGTGAAAGATTCCGATCACGTCGCCACATGGGACCGTTTCAATCTGCTCATGATCGAGCAGCCGCTCTGGTACGACGACTTCTACTTCCACTCAAAGCTGCAGTCACGCCTGAAGACACGCATCTGCCTGGATGAGTCTATTCGCAACCGGCGCGATGCCCTGGCAGCCATCGATATGGGAAGCTGCGGCATTATCAACATCAAGGTCGGGCGCGTAGGCGGTTTCAGCGAAGCGATTGCAGTCCACAATGTCGCCGCAGAGCGAGGGATTCCGGTGTGGTGCGGCGGCATGCTTGAGACCGGCATTGGCCGCGCGCAGAACATCGCCCTGTCGTCGCTGGAGAACTTCCGGCTTCCGGGTGACGTAAGCGCCTCAAAGCGTTATTGGGCAGAGGACATCATCGAGCCGGCAGTCGAAGTAAGCAGCACCGGTGAGATCGTAGTGCCCACAACGCCGGGCCGCGGCTTTGAGGTGAAGACCGACCTCATCCGAAAGCTTACCGTCCGCGAAGAACGAATCACGAAGTAGCTAGGGTGTATCAGACCCTTCTTGTCATAGATGTTTGTCATCATGAGCGTAACGGGGTCCCCAGCCAGCTTTGCTGGTTGGGGCGGTGAAGTGAAGGACCTGTTTTTTTAAAGGTTCGGATGGCAAAGGCTTTAGCTGCTGGACATATCCTAGGCGCCTCCTGCTCCGACGGAGCGAGAGGCGGTTCTACGGCCGCATGGGAGCGTTAAGAAGCAGCTTGATGGCGTCCTGCCACGAAAGTGCGTTGGGCATCGGCGTCACATTTGTTGCCTCAAACAGCGACTTCACCCTGACGGTATGTACCAACACTTCACGCACCGTGATGTCCATGGTGAGCCGGCTGTAGGTCCAGAGCCCGTTGCCAAAATCGCGCTGATCGAGCTCGAGGTTGCCGCCCGCATAGATCTTTGCGATCAGGCCCCATCCGAGGTTGGCATCGCGAAAGATATGGCCCTCCATGCGCATCATGTGATGGCTCTGCGCATCGATCCAGATGCGGCCCTCAAGGGAGCCAAGGGCGGCCTGGGCCATGCCGGACGGATGAAAAGCCGGGTTCGGGTGGAAGTCTAAAACGACTTGCTGCGGCGACCGGCCTGCCAGTTGCGGCTGACCTGGGACGTAGGTCCAGAGCATTGCATCCGGCATGAGCTTGATCAGTTCCGCGGTCAACGAAATATTCGATCGGTCCCGTTTGTGGTGTTTCAAAAAGCCGCTGGGGTCTTCCAGGGTGGCATTGAGACGTGCACACTCAGCGTCGTTTTCTTCCTTGGTGAGGGGACGGCCTTCCTTGCTGACCAGACGTGCGACCGCGCCTTCTTTGGCTTCAATGGTGTCGCGCACCACGTCGCCGCGTTCATCAACGCGGCGTGAAAGATATCGCAGGTATAGGTTGTCGCGGGTGACGACCGGAAGTTCGGTCTTGACGGTGGTGACGACCCAGTCCCGTGGCGACTGCGAGAGGTCTGCCGTCTGCGCGGAGGCCGGCAGTGCGAGGGCTGTCAAAAATGTAAAGAGTAGGGCGCGCACCTTTTGAAGTAGACGCCTAGCTTATCAGGAAAGTTTTGCGGTTTGCCGGATAACCTTTGGTCGGATAGACTTCGGGCAAGTCCCACATGTTTCAAAAGGAGAGAATTCCGGATATGAGCCTTTTGGGTGCCGGTACGCTGATTGGCCGTTCTCTGGTCATTCGCGGCGAAGTCAGCGGAAGTGAAGATCTGTACGTGGATGGATCCATCGAAGGAACGGTTACCCTGGCCGCAGGCCGGTTGACGGTTGGGCCAAACGCAAAGCTCAAGGCGGATGTGCGGGCGCCCGAAGTCGCTGTGATGGGTGAACTTAACGGCAATCTGCGCTCTGAGGGAAAAGTAGAGCTGCGGGACAAATCGACCATGAGGGGCGATATTCTTGCCATCCGTCTGGCAGTGGAAGAGGGCGCTGTCTTACGTGGCCGTGTAGACCTGCGTGGACCTGAGGAGAAGGCGGAAGATGCCGCTCCTTTTGTGGAAGAGTCCTCGCTGTTTCAGCATAAGTAACCAGGAGTCGGGATCAACACTGTGTTGCGAGGTTTCTTTGGCGGAAGCGAGCAGGCGAGTGGGCCGCGCGGAGTGGTTGCACGTCATTCCAGCGGTTGGACTCATGTTCTGAAACAGTTAAAAGCGAGCGAGGGATTGCGCGTCCTCGATGTCGGAGCGACCTCATCGGGAAACATCAATTTCCTTACCGGTCTTGGACATGGCGTTTATATGGCCGACCTGGCAGAGGAGGCCGCAAAGCCGCATTGGATGTTGCCCGCTACGGAAAGTGAAGGCGCGCGCTTCGATGTCGATCGTTTCATGGCGGAGAACTTCGATTTCGCCGGACGCACCTTCGATATCGTGCTGCTGTGGGATGTTGCGGATTATCTTCCTGAGCCGCTACTAAAAGCGGTGATTGCCAGGCTGCATGAGGTGCTCAATCCCGGTGGGCTGATCCTGGCGTTTTTCCATACGAAAAAGGAAGACAGCGACACCAGTTTCTATCGGTATCACCTGACCGAAAACGAAATGATCAATATGCAGCGCATAGCCGATCGCAAGCTGTTGCAGGTGTGGACCAACCGCCAGGTGGAGCGCATGTTTGAGAGCTACAGTACCTATAAGTTCTTCCTGGCGAAAGATAATCTTCGGGAAGTAGTCATTACCCGTTAGGGCTGCATCTTACCTCCAGCTAAATTCGGGACGAATCGCATAACCGCAAATAGAAAAAGGAAGGTTACGATGAGCAGACTTGGCGGGGTCACGTTGACGTGGCTCGGACATGCAACGCTGCATCTGAAGACGGCCGCAGGGACATCCATTCTGATCGACCCATGGATCGACGGAAATCCTGTCTATCCCGCCGATAAAAAGAAATTCGACAAGATCGATGTCATGCTGCTGACCCACGGACATTCGGATCACACGGGCTCTGCCCTGGACGTGGCAAAACAGCACAATCCCGCGGTGGTCTGCATGGTGGAGCTTGGTGATCTACTTGAGGGCCAGGGCTTGAAAAGCAGACAGCTCGTCGCAATGAATCTTGGAGGAACGGTAAAGGTTGACGACCTCGAGATTTCGATGGTGGAAGCGCGCCATTCTTCCAGCTATATGATCGATGGCAAGCCAGTCTATGCCGGCCCACCGGCAGGTCTCATTGTTAAACCCGCGAATGGTCCGGTGATTTATTTCGCCGGAGACACTTCGCTTTTTGGCGATATGAAACTCATCAAGGCGCTCTATGCCCCTGAGGTTGCCGTTCTGCCGATTGGTGACTTCTACACGATGGGGCCGAAACACGCTGCAATCGCCGCCGAGTGGATTGGCGCGAAAACGGTGATCCCGATTCACTTCGGTACCTTCCCCGTTCTACGCGGCAGGCCCGATACTCTGCGAGAGGCATTGGAAGGAAAAGCGATTGATGTGTTGGAACTTACGATTGGAGAACCGACGGCGTAGAAGTTTTGCAGAATACGAAAAAAGCCCCGGAGTGGATCGGGGCTTTTTTATTTACTTGTCGCTTTCCTTGCGGTGTGCGGCCCAGCGGCGCTTCTGCGCATCAGCGATTCTCTTGCGCGCGTCGGGCGAAAGGACCCGTTTGGCGCGTTTGCGAGAGGCGCTGGTTTTTGCTGCAGCAGTTGTGCCTTTGGGGCGGCCTGGACGACGGCCGCCTACAGCTGCCGCACCCGCGAGCAGCGTGCGTGCCTGCTGTAGTTTGGCGATCTGTGCATCGATTTCGGCGATAATGCGAGAAACTTCCACGAAATTGCCTCCGTTGAATATGTCCGCGGTTGGGGGATCCAGAATAACTCTGAGCGTGCAAGGATCCGCGGATCAATGAAATCTTCTAAGTAACAAGGACACCCAGCAGATAATATACCTGCAAATTCCTGAAATTGTACCTCAGTTACTTGGTAGTTGTTGCAGGAGTTGGTTTAGGAGACTGTAAAGACAGCCCCGGGCCGGCCCCTTCCACCGAGTCGTAACGAGCAGGAGAGCCCAGAGCCTGATGGTGCTGTGTATGTTCGATGCATTCCTGCAGGCCATGCACGACCGCATCGCGATCCTTGGAATATTCCGAGGATAGCCGTGTTAACGCATACGTCACGATGTCGCTGTGATGCAGATGCTGCATGTTGGGATTGCGGCGGAGATTCAACCAGAGGCGATGAACCAACTGGACATCTTCCGCAGGAATAGTGGGTGCATGCGGCCCGATATGAAAGCTTTCGGCTTCGCCCTGCTGCGGCACTACGTAGAACGTGAACTGCCGCTTCGGCTCAGGAAGAGTCTCCCACGCTTGGCCGACGTGATAGGCCTGCTCCTGCGCGGTGAGCTTGCTGGAGAGGCCGGAGACCACGGCAGCAGCTTCCAGTGAGGTAGCCGTCTTGACGATCGCTGCAAAGATGTCGCCGGCCGGTACAACAAGCAGTGAGATATGTTTGCCAAAGCCTTCTGCGACGGAGACCGCCTTGGTAAACAGCATCTGTTCATGTTCAGAGAAGAGCTGTTCACTGGCGTCGACATACTCTGGACCACCCACGCCCATCATTCGAGCGGCGAGTACGACAACATCCTGTTCATCGGTATCCGTGCGTGCCAGCGCCCACTTCAAGGCGAAAGGGTTCGCCGCATCGCGCATGGTAACCAGAACGCAACCGGGACGGATCTTCAGCTCTTCCGCACCGATGTCATCGGAGTGCTCGAGTTGGAAGTGCTCCTTCATCTGACGCTCTGCCAGCGCATGGCGGCGCTTGTTATCCCGCTCTGAGAGCGAAAAGATGATGAAGAAGACGACGGCGAAGATGATGCCGGAGACGGTCGCGACTGACTTGGTAAAGAGATTTACTATCGCCGTGGTCAGCAACACACAGAAGACGCTGGTCAGGCCGACCGGAATCTCGGTGCGGCCGATGTGCAGATTCAACGGCACCTTCGCGCC
>Ga0136846_1209498_pt1 | contig 10743 bp, 8 predicted proteins | sample HopSoiMetagenom2_FD_96841 | JGI IMG/M metagenome (GOLD analysis project Ga0136846, IMG submission 96841) | Grasslands soil microbial communities from Hopland, California, USA - 2 Assembly 2016 (version 4) | ecosystem: Environmental > Terrestrial > Soil > Grasslands | place: USA: Hopland... | reverse complement strand
GTCACCTCGATCGCGATCGGCGAGAAATACGTCGGCAACCTGCTGAAGATGGACACGGTCGGCAACAACCTCTTCATGCTGGCCGCGGCCTACAATGCCGGACCCGGCAACCTGCAGAAGTGGAAATCTGCCAGCCGGCATGTCGATGACGATCCACTGTTCTTCATCGAGAGCCTGCCCTCGCGCGAGACCCGCCTCTTCATCGAGCGCGTGATGGCCAACTATTGGATCTACCAGAACCGGCTCGGCCAATCGACCGCGACACTCGATGCCGTGGCCACCGGCGCCTCGCCGATCTATGATCGGCAGGACGACAAGGTGAAGACCGCCTCGAACTGAGGCGGCTTTCGCCGACGTCCAATGGCGTAGTGGCAGCATGGCGAAGATCGACGAGACGCGGCCGTTCAAGCCCGTCCATATTGCAGTGATGACGGTCTCTGATTCCCGGACCGAGGCGAATGACACCTCGGGCCAGGCCTTGGCTGACCTCATCGCCCGCGACGGCCATGTCTTGCAGGCCCGCACCATCGTCAAGGACGAGCAGAGCGCCATCGTCGACCAGCTGAAAGCCTGGATCGCCGATCCCGAGGTCGACGTGGTGATCTCCACGGGCGGTACGGGCGTGACCGGCCGCGACGTCACGCCGGAGGCCTTCGAGAGTGTGTTCGAGAAGAAGATCGACGGCTTCGGCGAGCTCTTCCGCTGGCTTTCTTTTCAGAAGATCGGCACCTCGACGATCCAGTCGCGTGCCGTGGGCGGCGTCGCCAATGCGACCTATCTCTTCGCCCTGCCCGGCTCGCCCAGCGCCGCCCGCGACGGCTGGGAAGAGATCCTGAAGTTCCAGCTCGACAACCGCCTGCGGCCTTGCAACCTGGTCGAGCTGATGCCGCGGCTGAACGAGCATCTCAGGAAGTAGCTGCCGGCCTCACGCCTACCGCCGACCAGGACATGTTGTTAACGGGTTCGACGCGGATCTCGGTCAGGCCGGCCTTGCGCATCAGCGCCTCGACCTCGTCGCGCCGCCAATAATGCGCGATCCGCGGCAGCATCTGGTCGAAGACGATGCTCCTGAGATGCCGGAAGGTGAAGCTGCGGATCAACTTGAAATACTCGATCCGGCCGATGCCGAGCCGCAAGCCAAGCCAGAGGATCACGGTCAGGAAGGTCGAGAACGCGTGGGTGAGGCCGATCGGCATCCGCGCGAACAGCAGCCGGCGGAGCGGATTGAAGTAACGTACGATCCACTCGTTGTTCTCGTAGCCGTAGACCCAGATCACCACCCGACCGCCGGGTTTGGCCGCCTCCATCATCCGCCGCACCGCGCGCTCCGGCTCGGCCAGGTGATGGATAACGCCGATCGAGAAGACGATGTCGAAGGGATCGGCAAACGCAATCTCATAGGCGCTCTGCTTGCGGATCTCGACCTGCGGCCAGCGCTCAAGCGTCTTACGCGCCGAAGCCAGCGAGCGGTCGTCGATATCGACCGAGGCACCGCTCGCCGCGCCATAGGTCATCGGCCAATGGCTGTTGCGGCCCATGCCGCAGCCGACGTCGAGGAACCTTTTGCCGGCCCAGTCGGCTTCCGGAATGACCACGGTCCAGCGGCGGAACTGCTCCTCATATTCCGGACGCAGCTCCGAATACTCGTTCCATTCGTAGCCGAACCGGTCGGGTGAACCGAGGCGATCCGTTCCGCTGCTCATGCCGCCCCTGCCGTGATGCTCGTTGCGCGCATCCGCTGCATCCCCGCGAGATGGCGATCGAGGCTGAGGCCGCTCCAGAGTGCCAGGCGATGGTCGGCCCGGCCGGCCGCATGTTCTCGCCACAACCGATCGAAAGCGCCGGGCTTCAGGCCGCCGAACTCTTCGCGCGGCGCCGGCAACTGACGCAGCCAGCGGGAGGTCGGGACGCCGAAGCCCTTCTTCGGCCGGTCGAGCACGGAATCCGGCAGCACGCCGCGCAGCGCCTGACGCAGCAGATGCTTGCCCCTTCCGCGGGCGAACTTGAATCGCGCGGGCAGACGCTCGCAGAAGGCGACGAGGTCGTTGTCGAGGAAGGCGGCGCGGGTCTCAAGGCCGTTCATCATGGCGGCGCGATCGACCTTCAGCAGGATATCGTCGGGGAGATAGAAGTTTGTATAGAAGGAGAGCGTGCGGTCGATGGTGCTGGCACTCTTGGTGGTTTCCCAACAGGCCAGGGCTTCGCTGTAGACCGCTTCGACATTGACGCTGTCGGCGAGCAGATCGGCCATGTCCTTGGGTTCAACCGGCGCCAGCCAGACCGGATTCCAGAACGGCGCGGGATAGGAAAGACCGCTTAAGAATCGCTTCAGCTTGAAATCGACGCTCATGTTCTGGCGCGAGATCGGCAGCAGGTCGGCGAGCCGCCGGATTCCGCGATTGACCGCGCCCGGCATCAGCGTCGCGTAGATCCGCGCCGGCAGCAGCGCCTTGAAGGGATCGTAGCCGGCAAAGAGCTCGTCGCCGCCATCGCCGGATAGCGCCACCGTCACTCGGCTGCGGGCGAAGCGCGACACCATGTAGGTCGGCAGGATCGAGGCATCGCCAAGCGGCTCGTCGAGCCGTCCCAGCACCGGGTCGAGGAGATCCTTCGCCATCTCCAGAGCGAGCACCTGCTCGTGATGCCGGGTGCCATAATACGCGGCCGCCCGGCGCGCATGATCCGATTCATCGAAGGAAGGATCGCTGAACCCGATCGCGAATGTGTCGATCGAAGCGGCTGGACGGCAGGCGGCAGCAGCCGCAACAGCGGCGGTCGAGTCAATGCCGCCGCTCAGGAACAGGCCCAGCGGCACGTCGCTGATCAGCCGCCGTTTGACGGACTGGAAGAAAAGATGGCGCAGCTCTTCGGCGAGGCGCGGTTCGTCCGCGGCCGAGAGGCTTTCATCCGGATCGAGGCTGAAGCGCCAATAGCAGCGCGTCTCGAGGGCGCGCGTGCCGAGATCGTAAGTCGCGGAATGGCCGGCCGGGAGCTTGCGGCACTCGGCATAGATGGTGTTGGGCGCCGGGGTAAAGCCGTGGGCCAGAAACTTCTGCAAGCCGAGGCGATCGATCGAGAAGTTGAGGCCTGAATGCGCCGCAAGCGCGGTCACCTCGCTGGCGAAGGCGAAAACACCGTGCTGGAGTGTATGGTAAAGCGGCTTCTCGCCGAAACGATCGCGGGCCAGGAAGATCCGGCCACGCATCGCGTCATAAACGGCAAAGGCGAACATGCCGTTCAGGCGGAGCGGCAGTCCGGCGCCCCACTCCTCGTAGCCATGCACCAGGACCTCGGTGTCGGAATGGTCGCTTTTGAAGCGATGGCCGGCCGCTTCGAGCGCGGCGCGCAGTTCACGGTGGTTGTAGATCTCGCCGTTGTAGATGACAGCGATCTTGCCGTCCTCGTTGAAGAACGGCTGGTGGCCGCCAGCGATGTCGATGATCGAAAGGCGGCGATGGCCGAGAAAGACGGCGTGATCCGGATCGTGATGGAAGCCGTCGCCGTCCGGCCCGCGATGCGCGAGCGCATCGGTCATCCGGATAAGGTCGCCGTGGTCACCGCGCCCGGCAAAGCCCGCCAAGCCACACACTATTTCTGCGCCTGCTTGATGTCGTGGGTGGAGGCATCGAAGTTTAGCGTGTCGCGGACGACGTAAGACGTTTTGCCCTGGGATTCGAAATATGTCCGCATCAGGATTTCCGACAGAAGCCCCATCAGGATGCACATGAAACCCGTGATGAAGGTCATCACCGCGAGCAACGGCAGCGGAGTCTGGATCAGCGACAGGCCATCGACGATCTTCAGATAAAGCGCCCAGACGACGGCGAAACCGGAGATCGCCAAGCACAGCATGCCGAACCCGCCGAACACATAGATCGGCTTCATGAATTGGCGGTCGAGGAACTTGACCACGATCAGGTCCAGTATGATTTTTGCTACCCGTTCCAAGCCGTAATGCGAAGCACCGTGCTTGCGCGGATAATGGCGGACCGGAATTTCGGTCACTCGCGCGCCCATCCAGGAAGCATAGACCGGGATCAGCCGGTGCATCTCACCATAGAGCCTGACGCCATCGAGCACGTCGAGGCGATAAGCCTTCAAGGTGCAGCCGTAGTCATGCAGCGGCACCCGGGAAACGAACGAGATGATCCGATTGGCGATCTGGCTTGGCAGGTTGCGCCGGATCGCCGCGTCCTTGCGATCCTTGCGCCAGCCGGAAACCACGTCATAGCCTTCCGCGATCTTGGCCAGCAGCGCCGGAATATCGGCGGGATCGTTCTGCAAGTCGGCGTCGATTGGGATGATGATGTCCCCGGACGCATGATCGATGCCGCACATCATCGCCGCGGTCTGCCCGGAATTGCGCTTGAGCTCGATGACCTTGACTTCTTTGCGCCTCGCCGCCGCCGTCTGGAGGGCCGATCGGGTGCCGTCCTTGCTACCGTCGTTCACCAGGATGATCTCGAACGGCGCGCCGAGCGCGTCGAGAACGGCAAGCAGGCGTTCGCACAGGATCGGGATGCTTTTCTCTTCGTTATAGGCCGGAACGACGACCGAGAGCTTGCGATAGGCGGGCGGCGCCGCAGGCGCGTCGTCGCGTGCAGCGCGTTCCAGCGTCGCCATCTGAGCCTCGGTGTCGCGCATGCGCCTTCCTTCGAGCCCGCCCCGTCTGGCTTTATGCATCGGTATGGTTAAGAAATATGCCACAATGTGCGGGATCAACCCAGGCCAAGAAACTGTGATCGGCCGGCGGCCGACGGCCTTCTCGGTCGGGACCGCGGCGCCGGCGAAGGGTCACCTCGTCACCCGCCGTGCCGGGGCGGTTGGATCCGGTAGATGGTGAAATACGAGCCTTGCCAGACGTCCGTCAGCAAGGCGGGCACCGGGTTGCCCGGCACGCCCATGTGGAAATCGATGAGGTAGTCGAAGCGCTCCGGCCAATCCGACCAGTCGATCGTGCTGACCGGGACTTCATCGAGCGACATCCGCTGCCCGACCCGCTCGACCTGACGGACAGTCTCCGGATCGACCTTGGTAAAAACCGGATTGGCTGGATCCCAACGCACCACGCGGTCCTGCGCAAGCGTGTCGCTGTAGAGCTTCTCCGCTTCACCGGCCAACCTGAGCGGGGTTGCGAGCGTATACAGCTGCGGCAGAAAGATCTGGCGATCGATCACGGCGAAACAGCTTACGAACCATAACGGCGTTTGCGGCCCCGGATTGGCCCTTTGGTCCAGCCTGACCTTGATCACGGCAACCCGGCTCCCCGGGTCCAGCACATGCTCGGCGGCGCGAAACTCTCGGTAGTCAGCCTCCGCGTGCGACCAATCGGTCGTCATGGTCGCCACCCGAACGACAAGCAGGGCAAAGATTCCGGTTCCCAAGGCGATGGACTGCCTCGGCCCCTTCAGTCGAAGGTCGCTGGCGGCGACGATGAGGAAGAACAGCAGGCAGGGCAGTCGTAGATCGGCGCCGACGACACCGCGCAGAATGTTCGGCATTGCTATTGCAATAAGACCCAACACCACCATCGGCAGGCGCATCCCCGGCGCGAACGCGATCCCCTTTCGCCGATTGAACCACCACAGCGCACCGATGACGCCGACCGTGAGGACGATGTCCGGCCAGTCGCCGTAGGTCATCGTGCCCGCAAAAGCCGCAACCATCTTGCGGGGGAGCTCGCCATAGGAGGTCCGGCCGACAACCGTGCCCCCGAAAGACCACAGAAAGCAGAGCGCAGCTGGGACAAAGGGCAGCCCCGCCTCGACCAGCCGAGCCAGCTTCTCGCCGCGGGTCGGCGCATGCCGTGCCTGCCCAATTGCGAAGGATATCAGCAGCAGCGCATATGCGGCGAATGCAAAGAAATGGCATAGCATCAACCCGAGGCTCGCCATTGCGAAGAGCGGAAGCCGAATTGCGAGCGGCCATCGCGCACTCGCGATCCATCCTGCGAACAACATCAGGCCAAGACCAGTGGAGAACAGGTAGCTCACCTGCCCGGCCATCAGCGGGAAATTGTAGAGGAACAGGATCGCTGCAACGGGCCAGAGTCCGACCCGCCGAAACAGCACGCGATGCACGGCGGCGGTGCCCGCCATCAACAGTGCCAAGGCGAACACCGTAAAGAGGCGGACGCTTTCGTCGAGACCGAACCAGCGCGCCAAGGGCGGCAACAGAAGGTCCGTCGATTGGAACGAGAAAAGCTCCCAGTGAACAGCGTAGTACTTCTGCAGTAACGGCTCGGAACCGAGATTGTTCAGGATGTAGATGCGGGCCGTGTGGTTCAGCATGTCGCCGAGCGGCAGGACATCGACAGCGAAGATCGGAACGCAGGCAACGGCAAAGAACGCCGCGTAGAGGCCCAGGAGAAACCCGGGTTTCGCCACCCGGCCGATGCTCATCGTGTCTCTCGCACCTTCTAGCGCGGCCAAGCGGGCCCCCAGAAACTCTTGGATGGGTGCGACACCCCTGTCGCACATGATTTGACCGAACGGCCTCCGCTGGAGCTCAACCGTCAATGCAAGGCTTCAAGTTGGGCTTCCTTGGAACCGTTGGGGGCCTTCCACCCGACAATCCCGTCCGCACGCCTATCCTGCGCAGGCATGTAAATTGAGATTACTATGAAAATCGCATATTTTCCGACCGATTCTTCTCGCGGGCGGGGCATGTCAGAAACAGAAAAGCGGCCGGTGCACGGACTGGATCGTCCGGACGCCGAAGTTTCAGCCTATACGCCCAGCACCGTTCTGGTGGTTGCGTTTTATGGCGTGATCGGCGCCATGGCGCTGTTTCCGCTGCTGATGGTCTCGCTGCCGCCGCTCGCAGATCTGCCCAATCACCTGGCCCGCGCCTACATCATCAACAGCCTGGCCGCCAGTCCGGACCTGCAGCGCTATTACGCCATCGAATGGCAGCCGCTCACCTTCCAATCGATCGACCTCATTCTGCCTTGGCTTGGCCGATTGGTCGGCCTGGAACTCGCCGCGCGGATCTACACCGCTGCCGGCTTTGTGGCGATCGTCGGCGGCGTCGTCCTGCTGCATTGGAGCCTGTTCAAACGGATCAGTCTCTGGCCCGCGGCCTCCGCGCTGCTGCTCTTCAACTTCATGCTGGCCTGGGGGCTGGTCAGCGTGCTGCTGGCGATCGGCCTGGCGATTGCGCTGTTGGCGGCTTGGATCGCCACGCGTGACCGCGAGGGCGTTCTGCTCACCCTCTGCTTTGCGGCGGGTGTGCTGCTGATCTTCGTCTGCCACTTCTTCGTGTTTGCCGTCTATGCGGTCCTCGTCGCCGCGTTCGAAGCGGGTCGGCTGCTGCAAGGAAAGGAATGGTCGAAGCTACCCCGACGATTGCTCGGTTACGCGGCGACGGTGGCTGTTCCGTTGCTCATCTTCTTCGCCGCACCAAAGAGCGACACGCCAGTCTTCAATGCCTATGGCGGAATCGACGACAAGATTCGCGCGATCATTTCCCCCGTCACCATGTACATCACCTGGCCGGACTACGTCATGGCGCTCAGCATCATCGGGCTGGTCGCGTTCGCACGCCGCCGCAAGCTGATCGCCTTCCGCGCGACGATGGCTTGGCCGCTGATCGCGATCGCGCTCTGCACAGTGCTGATGCCAAGCCAGTTGCTCAGCGTCTGGGGCGCGGACTTCCGACTGCCGACCGTCCTGCTGCTGCTGTTGGTGGCCGCGACCGAACTGCGGCTCGGCTCCAAACGCGCAGCGATCACTTTTGTCAGCCTGGTCGCCGGATTGATGCTGTTCCGCAGCGTGACGGTGACCCTCGACTGGCGCCGCATGGATGACGACTTCGCCGAGTTCCGGGCCGCGACCAGTGACATCGCCCGAGGCAGCCGGATCATTGCGGTCCAATCGACCGAGGATCACCGCCCGGAGCCCGCACCCAGTGCCTTCCCCTATCGGCACGTGGCGGCGCTGGCCGTGATCGAGCGCGATGTTTTCCACCCGCTGCTGTTTGCGAATCCCACGCGGCCCTTACGTTTTGTCGGCGCCGGGGCGGAGCTTCAGAGCGATCAGCTTTCGGTCCTCCGACCGCTCGGCTGGCATCCCGTGCGATCTGAATTTGCCGGCGCCGATGCCGCGACGGTGCGCCAGGTCGAGCAGATCCAGGAGCGCGTACAAGGCTTCGAACTCATCACCAGCACAACGGACTGGTCCGACTGGCCGGAGCATTTCGATTACCTGATCGACTTCAGCTATGGGGCCGAAAGAAACCCGGTCCCTGCTGTGCTGACGGAGGTCCGGCGCGGCTCCTATTTCACGATCTTCAGGATCCACCCGCCCGCGCGTCCGTAAAACCCGCGTTTGGCAAGTATGGAAAGGAGCCGCTTGATTCGCCTGATGCGCTTGTTCTATATTTGTTCTTATGCGCCCCAAGATCAGACCTGGCACCCCGCCTGAGCCCGAACAAATCCCGGACCTGCCCCAGAAAGGCCGCGGCGCGGTCAGCAATCGCCCAGGGCGATACGAGCCCGGCGACCGGCCGTTGGAGAGCGACGGCTGGGATTGGCAAGACGAGGATGACGCACCGAAGCTCAAAACTACGGTTAGCGTCGACAAGACGAAGTCGATCATCGCCCGCAACCAGTCGCCGGACGTCGCCTTCGACCAGTCGATCAACGCCTATCGCGGTTGCGAGCACGGCTGCATCTACTGCTTCGCCCGGCCGACTCATGCCTATCTCGGCCATTCGCCCGGGCTCGATTTCGAGAGCCGGCTCTATATGAAGCCGGAGGCCGCGAAGCTGCTCGAAGTGGAGCTCCGGAAACCCGGCTACAAGCCGAAGGTGATCGCGATGGGGACCAACACCGATCCCTATCAGCCGATCGAGCGGCGCTATCGGATCACGCGGTCGGTGCTGGAAGTGCTGAACCGCTTCAACCATCCGGCCGGCATCACGACCAAGTCCGCCAATGTGCTGCGCGATGTGGACATCTTGAGCGACATGGCGCGGCGCAAGCTGGTCAAGGTCTTCATCTCAGTGACGACGCTCGATCGCGATCTCGCGCGCACCATGGAGCCGCGCGCCTCGACACCAGAATTGCGGCTGAAGGCAATCGCCGGTCTGCACGAGGCCGGCATACCGGTCGGTGTCTCGGTGGCGCCGATCATTCCGGCGCTGACCGATATGGAGATCGAGGCGATCATCGAGCGCGCGGCGGAAGCCGGCGCGGATAGCGCGAACTTCACCCTGCTCCGCCTGCCGCTGGAGATCAAAGACCTGTTCATCGAATGGCTGGAGGCGCATGCCCCTTTGAAGGTGAAGCACGTCATGGATCTGGTCGCCGATATCCATGGCGGCCGGATCTACAATGCCGAGTTCCACGAGCGCATGAAGGGCTCCGGCCCCTATGCGGACCTGATCCGGCAAAGAGTCCAGGCGGCGGCCAAGCGCTTCATGATGGAGCAGCGCTACCGCTTTGAGGTCGATTGCAGCCAATTCAAGGTGCCAGCGGCTCAGGCAGCGCAATTCGATCTGTTTGAACCGCGTTGATCTGCTTGAGGATGATGCAGAAGAGCGCAGCAAGTGCGGCAGCGCCGATCGGAATGTGCAGGAGCGCCAGCGGCATCATCAACAGCGGCAGCAACCAGACCGTGCCGTGGACCACGCTTTCACCACGCGTGGCGATCCCCTGGTGACCGACCAGAACGATTTGCGCCGCGGCGACGATTTCCAAGTCGGAGCTCGAGCAATACGGAGTGGCCAGGAAGGCGCCGACCATGGCGAGCGCAGCTTTCGCCTCCGGCGCAGCGGCTTTCTGGCGGAACGCCCACGCACTGGCCCCGAGCGTCAGCACCGTGGCGAAGGCCTGGATGCCGTAGTTGACCATGATCGGCAGGCCGAGAATGCGACCCGCGACAAAGACCGTTGGCGTGGTGGTGATCGCCGAACCCTCGCCGGTCTCGAGAAAGCTCTTCTGCTGCGCGAGCGCGCCGGAGAAATATTCCACCCAGGAAGCCGTTCCGAACAGCGCAATGCTACCGATCAAGAGAACCATTGTCGTGACGGCCGCAACGGCAAAAGACTGGTAATGTCGCCCGGCGAGGAGGAGTACCGGAATGAGCAAGCCGAATTGCGGCTTGTAGCTGAGCAGGCCGAGCAGCAAGCCAGCTATCACCGGCTGCTCGGCAAGGAGAAGCAGACCACCGCAGAGCAGCGCGCCGGCCAGAAAACCATTCTGCCCAGCGGAGATATTGAAAAGGGCGCCCGGCGCTCCCAGGAGTGCCAGCGCCGCGGACCACGGCCGGTCAAGCCGGCGGCAAACCAGGCCGGCGAAAGCAGCAAAGGTGGCGCTCAGCCACAGGACCAGGCCGGGCAGCAGCGGCAGCCAGGCCAGCGGTGCCACGAACCAGGCGGCGGAGGGCGGATAAGGGAACGGGGTGAAGCCGATGGAGCTGTGCTCGAAAGCGGCCCGGGCCGCGCTGAACTCCTGCGAATCGAACAACGTTGCCCAATCGCCGCGCCAAAGGAGCACCGAAGCAAATCGAAAGATCGAATAGTCCGAGCCTAGGAGCCGGCCATCGTTGCGGATGTTTCCGATCACCAGCATCGCGATCGTAGCGGCGGCGGCTAAGGCGACGAATTTTCGCACTTGCATGGAATTGGCCGAGAGATGCCAGCGTGTCTTCAATTTGCTCTCTTCGGTTAGGCTCGATTCTGTGCTTGCAAGCATTAGCAAGGCAATCCACGCGCCGACAAGCGCATATCAAGCAGCATATT
>Ga0136846_1228365_pt1 | contig 10744 bp, 13 predicted proteins | sample HopSoiMetagenom2_FD_96841 | JGI IMG/M metagenome (GOLD analysis project Ga0136846, IMG submission 96841) | Grasslands soil microbial communities from Hopland, California, USA - 2 Assembly 2016 (version 4) | ecosystem: Environmental > Terrestrial > Soil > Grasslands | place: USA: Hopland... | reverse complement strand
CGTGCGCGGCTTGCGCTGCGCGTAGCGCACGCACGAGGCGAGCAGCTCGGCGATCGGGTATTTCTTGTTGAGCGGGACGAGCGTGTTGCGCAATTCGTCGGTCACGGCGTGCAGGGAGATCGCAAGATTGACCGCGAGCTCCCGGCCGCAGCGCTCGATCATCGGCACAACGCCCGAGGTCGACAGCGTGATCTTGCGGCGCGAGACCGCGAGCCCTTCGGGATCCATCGCGATCTTCATCGCGGCGGCGACATTGTCGAAATTGTAGAGCGGCTCGCCCATCCCCATCAGCACGATGTTTGTGAGCTGGCGGTCATCTCTGGGCGAGGGCCATTCGCCGAGCGAGTCGCGCGCGATCATGATCTGTCCGACGATCTCCGAGGCGGTCAGATTCCGCACGAGGCGCTGCGTCCCGGTATGGCAAAAGGTGCAGGTCAGAGTGCAGCCGACCTGGGATGAGACGCACAACGTGCCGCGGTCAGCTTCCGGGATGTGGACGGTCTCGATCTCCTGCGCGTCATCAAAGCGCAACAGCCATTTCCGCGTGCCGTCGAGGGAAGCAAGGGCGCGGCTGATCTCGGGTCGGCGTAATTCATATCTCTCGGCAAGCCGCTCGCGGAAGTCCTTAGCCAGGCTGGTCATCACTGCGAAATCGGTGACGCCACGGTGATAGATCCAATGCCAGAGCTGGCGCGCGCGGAACGGCTCGGCGCCAAATCCGGCCATTTCCGCGGCCAGCTCAGCCCGGCCCAGCCCGACAAGGTTCCGCCGTTCGCTCGATAAAGCTTGAGAAAGCATTGAGCACATATAAGAGCGCGGGCGTCCCGCCCGCAATGCGGGCCAGAGGCCCGCGGTCCGAAAGCAGCCTACCGCTTGACGCCGCACGCCTTGTCGATCAGGGCGAGGGCCTTTGCGAAGCCGGCGAGCGCATAGGTGTCGGTCGTGGCCGCGCCCTTCTGCGGCGCGGCGCGAACGACGACCTGCTTTGCCTTGCCGAGCGAGGCGACGATCATGCGATCGAGTTCGGCGGTGCGGGCCCAGGCGCTGTCGTCCTTGGTGAACAGGTCGAATTTGCTGCCGCCGATATCGATCTGCACCTCGCTCCCCGGTTTGATCGGGTAGCCTTCGACAAAGCTGACGACATTGCCGATCTTCTCGCCCGGGCGATGCGTGACCATCGCCATGGCCTTGCGCGAACTCCCGGTCGGCTCGCTCTTCTGCGGCTGGGCCATGACGTAGCAGACGAGCCCCGTACCGTCCTGCGCCTGATACGCGGTCCAGGAGCCGCTTTGGCCAAGCGGTTGCGCCGCGCCGGCTTTTGGCGCGGGCGCTTCGGCCGGAGCAGAGGCGGGAGCGGGCGCCGGCTTTTTCTTTTTCGACGCCGCCTCTGCGGGCACCAGCGCGACCAGAAGCGCCACGATCGCCAGAATGAACAGCCGGAGCGGGAGCATCGACGCACCATAATTCGCAGATGGCGCGAATACCACGCGGCGAGATGATGCGGTGTGACATTGACGAGCGGAGGGTAGCAACGCTCTCCCCAGCGCACGCGAAACCGGGCACAATGCAACGGCATGGACGAGATAACGATCCGCAGCGGACGGCCAGGCGACGCGCGCGGCATCGCGCGGCTCGATGTCGAGACCTGGCGTGCGACCTACGCCGGCATCCTCGCGGCGCCGTTTCTCGTCGGGCTGTCGATGCAGCGGCGCGAGCTTGGCTGGGCGACCGTCATTGAGCGCGAACCGCACGATGTGCGCGTCGCGGTCAATCAGGACGGACATATCCTCGGTTTCGGCAGCTGCGGCCGCTGCCGTGGCGAGCCGGAATTTGCCGGCGAGGTCTTTACCCTCTATGTCGCCCCCGACTGGCAGAATCAGGGGATCGGTCGGCGGCTCCTGCTCGCATTGTTCGAGCGGCTCGTCGATCAGGGCTGCGGCTCGGCGATCATCTGGGTGCTGCGCGACAATCCCGGGCGCTTTTTTTACCAGCGCCTCGGCGGGCGCGAGGTGCAGCGCAAGATGTTTGCGGTCGGCGGCAAGAAGGTCGAAGCCTCGGGCTATGCCTGGCGCGACCTGCCGAGTTTTCTCGCGACCAAGGCCAGCGCCGAGCGCCCGCCCGAATCGTAATGAGGGGCTAGGGCGCCTTTGCCGGCAAGGCCGCCGGCTTGCCGGAAGACGTGCCGCCCTCCTGCCATCGTCCGCTCTTCTTGAGCGCCTCGGCAACCTCGGGCGGCATGTATTTCTCATCATGCTTGGCGAGCACGTTTGAGGCGACAAAGACGCCGTCGCGGCCCATTTTCCCCTCGGCGACGACCCCCTGCCCCTCGCGGAACAAATCCGGGAGGATGCCGTCATAGACGACCCGCAGCTCGGTCTGACCGTCGGTCACGCGGAACGCGACGGCATGGCCGTCGATCTGTTTCTTGACGCTGTCCGTCTCGACGAGGCCGCCGATGCGGATGCGCCGCTCCGGCGCGACGTTTTTCGCCGCGAGGTCGGTCGGGCTGTAGAAAAAGACGAGGTTGTCGCTGAAGGCGGCGAGCACGAGAGCGGTCGCCGCGCTGAGCGCGACAAGGCCCGCGAGTATGGTCAAAAGGCGGCGCCGCTTGCGCGTCATCGGCGCTCCGGGACCCGCGGCTCGACATTTCGGAGCGCGCCCTGGCTCGCCCGGTAGCGCCGCCAGGATTGCAGCGCGAGCCCACCCAGCACCGCCGCGGCGATCCCGTAAGCAGACCACACGAACCCGGCATAGCCGCCCATCGAGACATATGTCGCGAGCGCATCCATGGCTATCAGCGCCAGGCCGGCCGCGCGGCGCCGCTGGATGCCTCGCTAGCATTACCCGCTGCCGCTTCGCCGTAGATGCGCAGGGCGCGCAACCGGCGCTCGGTGAGCGCGGTGCGCATGCGCACGAGCAGCAGCCAGCCGAACAACAAGGTAAATCCCAACGCCATGACGAGCAGCGGCGCCAGCATCGTGACATCGATCGTCGGGCCGCCGAGGCGCAATACGCTCGCCGGCTGATGCAATGTGTTCCACCAATCGACCGAGAATTTGATGATCGGCAGGTTGACGATTCCGACCAATGCCAGGAGGGAGCCGGCGCGGCCGCCGCGGCTCGCATCGTCGAACGCGTTCACCAGCGCGATATAACCGAGATAGAGAAAGAACAGCACCAAAACCGAAGTCAGCCGCGCATCCCAGACCCACCACGTCCCCCACATCGGCCGGCCCCACAAGGACCCGGTCGCAAGGCAGACAAAGGTGAAGGCGGCGCCGATCGGGGCGGCGGATTGCGCCGCGATCTCGGCCAGCGGATGCCGCCAGATCAGTGCGACGGCGCTGGCGACCGCGACAAACAGATAGACCGACAACGCCATCCACGCCGAGGGGACATGGATGAACATGATTCGCACGCTCTCGCCCTGCTGGTAATCGGGCGGCGCGAGGATCAGCGACCAGAACAAGCCGAGCACGAGCACAACGAGGCTCACGCCGCCCAGCCACGGCAGGGCGACGCCGCTGATCCGCATGAAACGGGCCGGGTTGGCCAGATGGCTCAGCATTGGAATTAGCGTAATCCCTTGAGGCGGCGGGTTGTAGCGCATCGCCGGGGCGTCGTCAGCGTCGGTGAGTCGCAGGGCGTCTCAGTCGAGCGCCTGCCGCAATGCCGCGGCGGCGGCGAGCGGCGCCAGCGGCACCGCCGCCACGCTCAGCGCGGCCAACAGCAGCAGATGCGCGCGCGCCCCCTCGGCGGCAAGGCTCGCCTCAACAGCGCCCGTCCCGAAGATCAGGGGCGGCAAATAGAGCGGCAATACGACCAACGTCGTCAGCACCCCCGGCCGGCGCGCGCCGAGGCTCAAAGCCGCCGCGATCGCTCCGACGAGGCTCATCGTCGGCGTCCCGAGCAACAGGCCGACGACGAGGCTCGGGAGCGCCGCCGGGTCGAGATCGACCAGGATCGCGAGCAGCGGGCTGACGATGACGAGCGGCAGCCCGGTCGTCAGCCAATGGGCCGCGGCTTTGGCGAGCACCGCCAATTCCAGCGGCATCGCCGACAAGGCGATCAGATCGAGGCCGCCATCGGCATAATCGGTGGCGAACAGCCGGTCGAGGCTCAAGACGGCGGCGAGCAGGGCCGCGACCCAGACAATCCCGGCGGCGACGCGCCGCAGCAGCTCCGGCTCCGGGCCGATCCCGAACGGAAACAAGATGACGGCGAGCACAAAGAAACCGAGCACGAGGCCGATATCGCCGCCCTGGCGTATCCCAAGCCGCAGATCCTGGCGGATCAGACCGAGGAAGGCGCGCATCAGATGGCGATCGCATCGGGTGGCGCCGCAAACCGGTCGAGCGCCAGCGTCGTTGCACCTGGGAGCGCGAGCGGCTGATGCGTCGCGACGGCAACCCGGCCGCCCGCCGCGCGATGCGACGCAATCGCGGCGACGAGGCGGGCCTCGCCGTCATCGTCGAGCGCGGCGCCGGGCTCGTCGAGCAGCCACACCGGCGCTGGCGCTGCGATGAGCCGGGCCAAAGCGAGCCGCCGCCGCTGGCCGGCCGACAGCCAGCGACACGGGCAATCGGCGATAGGCTCGATGCCGAAGGCGGCGAGCGCCGCGTCGACCGCGGGATGCGACACGCCGCGCCAGGCTGCCCAGTAGCCGAGCATCTCGCGCGGGCTCAGCGCCGGCTTCACCCCGTCGAGGTGCCCGACATAATGAATTGTCGCTCGATACCCCGCCGGATCGTCCTCGACCGGCGTGCCGCCCCAGAGCAGGCGGCCCGCGGCGGGCGCGAGCAGTGTCGCCAAAAGGCGCAGCAGGCTCGATTTGCCGCTTCCATTCGGTCCGATCAGCACCAAGGCATCTCCGGTGCCGATGCGGCAATCGATACCAGCGAAGACGAGCCGCTCGCCGCGCCGGCAAGCAAGATTTTCGCCGATAAGCTCGATCGTTTCGGGAAATGGAGGCAACCCTTCGGGCCTAAAAAAAGCGGCTCCGGAGGGGGAGAACCGGAGCCGCGACGCCGCCGGCCGATGGGATCGGCCGGAGACGAGGTTTGGGGGACAAACCTGTAAGGGAGAACCTTACGCTGCTCATATGGCCCGCCGATTACGACCGCGAAATGCTCAAATTGAGGCTATTTGGTGGAGCTTGTTAACCAACCAGCCTAATCGACCGGGCGCCGGTCCTCGATGACCTTGCCGTCATTCGGCAGACTGCCTTCCGGAACCCGCACGATTTCGGCGCGGAGCTTTGTAACAGCCTGTGCCGATTCGGCGATAGCCCCCACGCTTTCGGCCGGCTCGCCCATCTCGATGTGCAAACTCATCTGATCCGCGCTCGCCGGCCGCTCGATGACCAGCCGTGCCCGGATGATCGATTTGTGCCGGCGGACGATTTCGGCGACCTGCTCCGGATGCACGAACATGCCGCGCACCTTTGCTGTCTGATCGGCGCGGCCCATCCAGCCCTTGATGCGGTGATTGGTCCGGCCGCACGGGCTGGGGCCGGCCAGCAGCGCCGAGAGATCGCCGGTCGCAAAGCGAATCAGCGGGTATTCCGGCGTCAGCGTCGTCACCACAACTTCGCCGACCTCTCCCGGCGGCACGGGGTCGCCGGTTCCGGGCTGCACCAGCTCGACGATGATTCCCTCGTCGAGCACCATGCCGGGACAGACCTCGCCATCGGGACCGATGCTCTCATAGGCGATCAACCCGAGATCGGCGGTGCCGTAGCATTGCAAGGCCGTGATGCCGCGGTGGCGAAACTCGCTGCGCAATACGGCCGGAAACGCCTCGGCGCCGACCAGCGCCTTTTTGATCGAACCGAGAACGCTATTTTGCTCGGCAGCGCGGTCGAGCAGGATTTTCAGAAATGACGGCGTGCCGACATAGGCGTCGGGCTTCAGATCGGTGATCGTGCGCAATTGCAATTCGGTCTGGCCGGTGCCGGCCGGGATGACCGGACAGCCAAGCGCTTGCGCGGCGCTGTCGACCATCGCGCCGGCCGGGGTCAGGTGATACGAGAAGGCGACGTGGATTAACTCGCCACTGCGAATCCCGGCGGCGTACATCGCCCTCGCCATGCGAAAGAAATCGGGTCGCCGGCCTTCGACCTCATAGATCGGACCGGGCGACGAGAACACCCGTGCGACGCTGCCGATGGGCGCCGCGTTCAGCCCGCCGAAGGGCGGGTCGCGCCGCTGCATCTCGATCAAATCCGATTTGCGGGTCAGCGGCAGATCGATGAGCGCGCGCCGGTCGGTAACATCCTCGGGCCGTACATTGGCGAGCAGCCGGCGATAGGCGGGGGCATGCTCCTTGGCCGCCGCGACGACCCGCGGCAGCTCGGCCATCAGCGCTGCCTCGCGCTCCTCCGGGCTGCGGGTTTCCAGCGCGTCGTAGAAGCGGCCTTGCACGCGCTTCTCTCCTCTTTTCGATCGCCCATGAGGCGCGGCGCAGATTGCGCCGGGATGCCGCGCCCAGCAAGGGGCCTACGGCGTGTTTCGGTCGCGACGGAGAATCAGCCGAGACGGTTGGCCGCTAGAGGCAGCGGACTGTCCAAAACGTCTGGATCTGCGAGTTCGGATCGGGCTTGCGCCGGCTCTCCTCGAGCACGCGATAACCGCGCGGGCAGAGCTTGTCGGCGAGGCGGCGGTTCGGCGCGTCGGAACCACCCGGGACTTCGGGTCCCTCGATGCGAAAGGTGCGGTCGTCGACCCGGCTCGCATAGGACTGGGAACAGGCAACAAGGCCAGGCGATGCGAGAGCCAGGAGAGCCAAAAGGACGAGAGGGCGCATGGAAGGTTGATCGTCGAAGGGGAGATCGCCCGGGCGGGCGAGGGGTGCTTATGCCACAGATCGCTTGTCGATCCGCAACGGATTCGCATCCGCAGAAAGCAACAACCCGCCGGCGGAGCCGGCGGGTTGCAGCCCGGTCAGTAGATGCGGAGCTTAGAAGCGGAATTTCAGCGAGCTCTGCATCGTCCAGGCGTCGCCCTTCAGGTTGGAGACGACTTCGCGATGGCCCCAGCCGCCTTCGATGCCGAGATCGACAAACGCCACCGGGCTCCAGATCAGGTTGACGTGCGCGAGGGCCAGCTCCTTGTTGTTGGCCGCCCGGCCGGAAGCCTGCACCAGCGCCGGGACGTCACTGTGGTTGACGCTGAAATCAACCGTCGAGCGCAGTTCCGGGGTCCACCAATGCTGGTAGCCGATGCGGCCGCTCCAGGAGACGATCGTCGTGGCCAAGACCGCTGCGTCATAGAGCGGACGGTTGAGCGAAAAGTTCGAGCGGCTGTCCGTCGCGTTGACCGCTTGGCCGTTCAGGGCGCCGCCGAAATTGGTCGCCACGCCGATATTGTTGGCAATGCCGTCGCCGATGCCGTCGCCGCCGGCCACGCCCCAGGTCAAATTGTCCTTGCCCCAGGTGAAGAAGTTGCCTGACAGCGAACCGCCATAACCGAGGTATTGCTTGTTCAGGAACATGCCGTCGTTGAGCGTGTAGAGGATCGTCTGAACGCCGGCCTGGATGTGGCCCCAGGGCTGCTCGATCCGCCACCGCGCGACGAAGTTCGGCGCGAGGTCCTGCGACGGGTTGAAGAAGGCGGCGTTGCCGAGGCAGGCGTTGGTGATGTTGGACGCCACCGTCGTCCCGCCGATCGTTGCCGTGCCGGTCGCCGTGCCGTTGATCGCCGGCGTTGTTAGCGCGGCGCACGAAGCCGCGGTCGGGATCTGGTTCGTGTCGGTAAAGAAGGTGCCAAACGGCCCGGCGAAGTTGGGGCTCGGGTTCTCGGCCGCAACCGCGACCGACATGCCGTATGCCAGCGGGTAGGTGTAGCGGACCTGCGGCGTGCGCGACACGAAGGGCGTGCCGGTCTGACCGCCGAAATCGAGCAGTTCCGGTTCGGAGTCGTTGTCCGTGAAGGTGCCTTGCGTCTGGCCCATCAGCAATCCGCCGAGGGTTGCATAACCCTGGCGCAGACGCGGGATGTAGCCGTTAACGCTGCCCTGGTTGTTGTTGAGGATCGTGTTGGTGTTCGAGGCGGCGAAGTCGAATTCGATATAGGCCTTGACCTCGCCATAGGGGCTCGGCGTGCGCGCGTCGAGGAAGATGCGGCTCTGCTTGCCGGAGAAATCCCACTCGGAGCTGCGGCTATGAGCAAAGCCGACCGGCGCGCCCGGTCCGGCCGAGAAGGTATGATTGTTCAGCGGAATGCCGGGCAGGTTGCCGGTGCCGCCCTGGCCGTCAACATAGGTCTCGTTGAACCCGCCCTGGCTGTTTAGCGCGCCGCCGACGGCGCTACCCTTCATGTACCAGACCACCGTCCCGACGCCCTGCCCGCCGACGCGCAGCGACACTTCGGTGCCCGGGACCACGAAGGAACGCGGGAAACTGCCCGCCATGACCGGGCCGCCTGGGCCGCCCGGCGGCGCTCCCGGAGGAGGCACTTGGGCGAGCTGATCGATCCGCCGCTGCAGCAATTCCTGGTTGGCGCGAAGATCGCCTAATTCATCGGCTCTCGCGCTAGGCAACGCGGTAATCAACGCGACCGCGGCGGTCAACCCGCCCAGTGCCGCTACGGTGCCGATATTCCGCTTGTTGGTCATTGGTCCCCCAAAAACAAAAGTTACCCACGCAAAGGACGCACGTTCCTCTCCACCTATGATATTGCGCGTGTTGCGGCGATCCAAGCCCGGGTTGTTCGCCGCGTGGTGTTTTCGTCGCAGCGTGGCTAAGCTGCAACATTTATGGTCAGGTGATTGATATCGCTTGCGGTTTTTTCCGGGGCAGCGCCCCGTAGCCAAATTGAGCGGCGCGATCCGGGCGCGCCGATGCTCGCGAAATGGGCGAGCGGTCTCAGAACTTGAAGCCGAGCCGCGCTCCCGCGCTGGTTATGCCCATGTTGTGGCGGCCGATATTGGCGTTCGAAATGTGATCGAGCAGCGCAGACATGCTGATCCCCGGCACCAGCTGATAACCAAGCTCGGCGCTTTCCCGGAACAAAACGCGCGTGCCGAGCAATTTGCGATCCGGCGGCCCCGAATTGATGTAGCCGTCATGCACCGCGCCGCCGAGGCTGCCATTGATAAAGACGCCGTCGCCGGCGCCGAAGAGGCTCTGGATCAGCATGATGCCCCAGGTCAGGCCGAAATAGCCGTCGCTGGTTTTTCCAGCAGTGTTGATGTCGGCGCCGATATGCGGCCGCGGCGAGCCGATCACCGCCAGCAGATCGGGCGGGGTGAACAGCATCTCGAGGTTGACGTCCGGTCCCTTTTCGAGGTGGTGCCCGAGAAAGCCGACATCATGGGCCAAGATGCCGGCCTTGACCTCGTCGACGATGTTGAGTTGCGCCGCGGCCGGCAGAGGCGCGGTGACGAGCCACGCGATTGATAGTGATCTGAGCGCAAGCCGGGTGAGAGACCGATGGGGATTTCGGGAACGGCGAACCCGCATCGAGCCTTTCCTGTCTCCGATTGCGCTGGTCAACGCTTCGCGCATTCACCTTACGGTTATCCTTCCGGCTTGCCAATGGCCTCGGGCCGACAACACAGCCGCCGAACGCGATCACCGAATCGACGTCCCTGGAGTGCAACCCACTCCGGAGTGGCGCGGCCTTTGCAACGGATCTGCCGGCCTGGACCAAACGGGGTGGTCTCGATGCGGCGGCTGGTTTTTCGGTCCGATTTCCACGCGCGCTTTCTCCTGCGGCGAATCGACCGCGTTGCGGGCGGGGTCAATGCTTTCCTGATCGCGATGGCGCTCGGGCTCGGCATGCTCGATCTGGCGTACACGATCGATAAGCTCCTGGCTGCTCTCCCACCACACTGACGAGGGGCGGGGCTTTCGGCCAATTCCGGAGCCAAAAAGGGTATGCATAGCTGACCTGTGCCGGGTTCCGTTGTGCGCTGCAATATGGCGGCTTACCTGTGTGCCGAAGGGTTGGGCTTTTCTTAAGGACGAGCTGCCACAAGAACGATGAGACGCTTATCGCCACGCAAGGATTTCTCGGTGAAGCAACTGCTGCAGCGGGTCGACCGCATCGCCGGTGACTTGAATGTGCTCCTGATCGTTATCGCGATCGGCCTGGCGACGCTCGATCTGACGTTCCTCGTCACTCAGAACGTCGTCAACCACCTGCCGCCCGTCACCCGCGTCGTTTACGACAGCGCGCCGACCGCGGCCCGCTGATCGCACCCGGCTCGCTCCGGGCCGTCAGATGCCGCATTCCCCCTGTCTTGCTCCGAGACGTTTGCGCTAGGCTCGCGCCCGGCGCCGCATGCCGCGGCTCAACGGGCGGGACTCCAGGGACGGTCGGGGCAGATGCAATTCGATTCGGAATACGATTTTGTCATCGTCGGGGCCGGGTCGGCCGGTTGCGGTTTGGCGAACCGGTTGAGTGCCGATCCGGCGAGCCGGGTTCTGGTTATCGAGGGCGGCGGCAAGGACACAAACCCGTGGATCCATATCCCGGCAGGCTTCTACCGCAACATCTACCATCCGAAGATTACCTGGCAGTTCGAGACGGAACCAGTGCCCGGACTGGACGGCCGCCGCATCTCCTGGCCGCGCGGCAAGGTCCTGGGCGGCTCCTCCTCGATCAACGGCCTGATCTATATCCGCGGCCAACGCCAAGATTTCGATTACTGGCGCCAGCTCGGCAATATCGGCTGGAGCTATGACGACGTGCTGCCCTATTTCCGCCGCGCCGAGAACCAGGAGCGCGGCGCCGATGATTTT